>ENA-USYP01000443-USYP01000443.1-human-gut-metagenome-genome-assembly--contig:-NODE-443-length-40520-cov-6.825038_pt1 | contig 40520 bp, 25 predicted proteins | sample MGYA00250065_ERZ773512 | MGnify/ENA primary metagenome ERZ773512 (study PRJEB29103, sample SAMN06112003) | human gut metagenome | biome: human gut; feature: ankylosing spondylitis patient; material... | reverse complement strand
GAATGCATTTGTTCTTGCTTGTTAAAGAATCTCAAAAGAAAAGCTAAAGGCGAATATTCCCAAATCTTTCCCGATTCGCTGTCGTTATTTGCAGTGTGAATAAAAACAAGAAATAAATTAGTAACACTTAAAAGAATAACGATTATGAAGAAGATTTTATCTATTCTCGTATTGGCTATTGTGGCCGTTCAGTTCGCTTTTGCAGGTGATGTGATTACCAAAGACGCAAAGGAGCTCCCTTTGAATGCGCGTAACTTTATCAATCAGTATTTCAGTAAACCGCAGATCTCATACATCAAGATAGACAGTGAATTCTTATCTAAGAAGTATGAAGTGACTTTGACTGACCGTACAGAGATTGATTTCGACAAGAAAGGTAACTGGACGGAAGTAGATTGCAAGAAAGGTGCTGTACCTGCCGCCCTTATCCCTGTTTCCATTAAGGATTACGTGAAAAAGAATTTCCCAAATGAAATTATCACCAAGATAGAACGTAAAGGTACAGGTCTAGAAGTAGAGCTTGCTAATGATTTCTCATTGAAATTTAATAAAAAAGGACAATTTGTCAGTATGGATGATTAATGGAGGGGAAAAGATGAAGACAAGATTTTTAATGTTAGCGATGATGATGTGTGTGGCTGCTGTTACGTTCAGTGCATGCAGTGACGACGATGATGATGATAAGAGCATTAATGTTCCTGAGTCTGTGGTACAAGCCCTGAAACAGAAGTATCCGAGTGCAACAGGAATAGAATGGGAACAAAAAGGAACCTATTTTGTGGCCGATTGCTGGTTGGATGGAAAAGAATCAAATATATGGTTTGATCCCAATGCCAATTGGCTGATGACGGAATCGGAAATATTCTGGAATGATGTTCCTGAAGCTGTACAGACTGCATTTGGTAGTGGAGAATATGCAAACTGGGTACAAGATGATTATTATTTCCTGCTGTATCCATTGCAGCCTATGCAATATGTGATCGAAGTAAAACAGGGAAATCAGAAGTATCAGTTATTCTACTCGGAAGATGGAGGACTGATGAATACGGTGAATGTGACGGGAAAGGATGATACGATTTATCCACCGGTAAATTAGTGATTAGGGGTTAGTGATAAGTGATTAGTATTCTTGCAGTACATGGCGCAGCCCACTAATCACTTATCACTAACCCCTAATCACTAATCACTATTCTCCCATTGGGCGATAGTCCTTGGCTAATCCGCCTTCGCTGGTTTCTTTGTAGAGTGATGGCAAATCGTTTCCGGTTTCTTTCATTACTTCTACAACTTTGTCGAAGGATACACGATGCATGCCATCAGTAAAAGAAGAATAAAGGTTGGCATCCAGTGCGCGGGCGGCAGCGTATGCATTGCGTTCGATGCAAGGTATTTGAACTAATCCGCATACCGGGTCGCAAGTCATGCCGAGGTGATGTTCCAGCCCCATTTCGGCTGCATACTCTATTTGTGCAGGGCTACCACCGAATAATTGGTTGGCAGCAGCTGAGGCCATGGCACAGGCTACACCTACTTCTCCCTGACATCCTACTTCTGCTCCAGAAATGGATGCATTGGTTTTTACGATATTTCCTACAAGACCGGCTGTGGCAAGCGCACGAAGAATTCGGGTGTCACTGAAATCACGGCTTTTAGCAAGATGATATAATACTGCCGGCATCACACCGCAAGAACCGCAGGTGGGTGCGGTAACTATTGTTCCCCCTGAGGCGTTCTCTTCACTTACAGCAAGGGCATAGGAAAATACCAACCCGCGAGATTGCAAAGACTGCTTGTATCCGCTGGCGCGTATGTAATAAGTAGAGGCTTTGCGGCGTAAGTTCAATGGACCGGGCAGTACACCTTCTTGCTCCAATCCGCGGCGAACGGCTGCTTGCATGGTTTTCCATACTTCTTGCAGGTAATCCCATATATCTTCTTCCTCACACTCCTTGACGTACTCCCAGTAACTTTTTCCGGTCTTTTCGCACCATTGTAGGATCTCTATCATGTGATTCATACCATAGATATCCGGGGTATTGACAGAAGATGCACCATCATTTTCTTCAGCCAGCGCACCACCGCCTACACTGAATACTGTCCATGCATCAGTCTCTTTTCCCGAAGCATCCAATGAAACGAATTTCATGCCATTGGGATGGAAAGGTAGAAATATTTTGGGTTCCCAAATAATTTCTACCGGAGCGGCTGGCTGCAGGGTGTCGGTAATGGCTATGTTAGTCATGTGTCCCTTTCCTGTGGCAGCAAGGCTACCGTATAAAGTCACTTTAAATGAGGAAGCTTCCGGATGTTTTTCCAGAAAGATCTCAGCAGCTTTGCGGGGCCCCATTGTATGGCTGCTTGATGGCCCTGTACCGATACGGTAGAGTTCTTTGATTGATTTCATAATTATTTTATTTATAGGTCAACGACTGTGATTCCTGCACCACCAAACTGTACATGTTCGTCGGCAAAATGCTTGATGCCGGGAACTGTTTGCAGGTATTGCCGGATAAGGGTACGCAAGATACCTGTACCTGTTCCGTGAAGGATGCGTACGCGTGACATACCTACAAGGATAGCATCATCAATAAAGTAGGTTACTGCCTGTAGAGCTTCGTCACCACGCATGCCGCGTACATCGATGTCTTGCTTGAAGTGCAATTTCTTTTCGTACATGCTGTCCTGGGTTTGATTGCTGACAAAGGTACTCTTAGTAGAGGTGTCCACCTTTTGTGGGGCGGAGTTTGTGCGTTCCAAACGTTCCAGCTTAACAGTGGTTTTGATACTGCCAAAAGCAATAATGGCATTTTTGCCATTTACCTCCAGTACTTCGCCCACCGAACTCTGGCCCTTTATCTTTACCATAGCTCCCGGGGCAATGCTTGCCAGGCGCTCAGCTTCCTGTTTGGCTTTTTGGGCAGCCAGTTCCTGGGCTGAAGGACTGTTGTTTGTATCTTTATTCTTCTTTTCTTTTTTTCGGTTCTGCTTTTCCTGCAATTTTTGCATTTTGAGGGCTATCTTCTCCTCTTGTTCTTTAGAGGCAAGAGCTTCCATCGATTCACGGAACTCGGTCAGTTCCTGACGTGCCTGACGGGTTTTCTCTTTTTCAGCCTGTGCCTCCTTAATGGTGCGGATGGTGTTTTCAATCCGTGCATTGGCTTCCTGTACCAGCTGTTCTGCTTCCTCTTTAGCTTTACGGATAATCTCTTTGCGGGATTTCTGCAGGTCTTCCATTTCTGCCTGATAGCGGGAGATGGTATCTTCCATATGCTTTTCACGCTGGCGGATAGTCTGACGTTTGCCTTCCCAGTATCGTTTATCACGTACAATATCTTGCAGATACTTATCGGCATTAATATATTCGCTACCCACAATTTCGGATGCATCTGCAATCACATCTTCCGGAAGACCGATCTTCCGGGCTATCTCTACGGCAAATGAACTTCCGGGATTACCTATCTGAAGTTGGAAAAGTGCCTGCATCAGGTGGCGGTCGTACAACATGGCTCCATTTACTACTCCTTCATGGTCTTCGGCAAAGTGCTTCAGATTCTGGTAGTGAGTAGTAATAACACCGAACGTCAGCTTTTGGTTGAAACGTTTCAGTACGGCTTCGGCGATGGCACCACCGATTTGTGGTTCGGTTCCGCCACCAAATTCATCTATAAGGATGAGACTGCGTTCATTGCAATTCTTCATCATTATCTTCATGTTGGTGAGATGTGAAGAGTAAGTACTCAGATCATCTTCAATGGACTGTTCGTCACCTATATCGATGAATATACTGCTGAATATACCGGCATGGCTACGTTCGTGCATAGGAACGAGCATACCGCATTGCAACATATATTGCAACAATCCCACTGTCTTGAGGCAAACAGACTTACCACCGGCATTGGGACCGGATATAATAAGGATACGCTGTTTTTCAGTCAATTCAATATCGAGCGGAACTACTTTCTTACCGTGTTTGGCAAGGGAAAGTTGCAGCAATGGGTGTACAGCCATAGTCCAATCCAGTAACTGCGTATTTTCCAATGCAGGTTTTATACCTGATATTTGTAGGGAAAACAAGCTCTTGGCACGGATAAAGTCTATCTCTGCAAGGAATTCATATGATTGCAATACATCGGGAATGGAAGGGCGCAACAGGTTAGAGAATTCTACCAGGATACGGATAATTTCCCTACGCTCATCTCCTTCCAGTTCGCGGATACGGTTATTGGCCTCTACTACTTCGGCAGGTTCTATAAATACGGTTTTTCCGCTTGCTGATTCGTCATGTACGATACCTTTAATCTTTCGTTTTAATCCCGGAGCAACCGGAATTACCAGACGGCCGTCGCGCATGGTCGGGGTAACGTCTTTATCTACTACACCTTCCGACTGGGCATTGCGTAAGATGCTGTTCAGAGAACGGGATATGCTGTTCATGGTGCTCGCCAATTCACGACGAATGCGTGCCAGCTCGGAAGAAGCATTATCTTTTATCTTTCCATAAGGTGAAAGTATATTATTTATTTTCTGAATCAGTTGCGGAAATGCCAATATATCCTTGGCGAGATTCCGGAGGCAAGGGTAGGGGGAGTCTTCTCCTTCTATGTCATCCTTTTCTAAAAAACGCACGATGTCCCGTATCGTTTCCAACGAACGGCGCAGGTCGAAAAGTTCCTGTTCATCCAGGTACATTCCCTCTATGCGTATTCGTTTCAGTGACGGACGGACGTCGAAAAAATATTGTGCGGGGAAGTTATCTTCCTCCTGTATGATGCGTACGAATTCTGTAACGAGGTTCAGGCGTTCCTCCACTTCTTCAAAATGGTCGGAGAACGTCATATCGGCTACGCGTTCGGCGCCTAATGTGCTGAGGCATTTTTCGCTCAACAACTGGCGTATTTGGTCGAAACCTATTTTAGGTTCAAAGTTCTGTGGATATATCATGTCGCAAAAGTACGATTAATTCGTGAAAAAAATGGCAGGAAGTTTGTAGATTTAAAAATGATTTGTACCTTTGCACCGCTTTAAACGAAAAGCACTTCTTAAAAGAGGAGTTTTGGAGAGGTGGCAGAGTGGTCGATTGCGGCGGTCTTGAAAACCGTTGTACTGCGAGGTACCCGGGGTTCGAATCCCTGTCTCTCCGCTTTTAAAAAAAAGGAAAAATGAAGCAATCCCTGTAGACTAGATGTTTATAGGGATTTTTTTGTTTTAGTTTACACGAAAAGCTAAGAATAATGTATCATCCCGGGGTACTATTCGGTGTCCTTTTTTGCCCTGCATTTTTTTGCCACCGAATAAGATTGTAATTGTTTGTTTTTTCAGTATTTTGTGGACTGCTGGATTGCCTCTGATTTAGTTATTTTGCAATGTGAAATTAAAGAACTAAAAAAAGATGGAAAGAGCAACTTTTAGCCTCTTATTCTACATTCGTAGGACAAAATTAAATCGGCATGGTGAGGCGCCGATCCTGATGAGGATTACTGTAAACGGTGTTCGTGCGGATGCATCAATAAAGAAAACGATTTTACCCCAACTTTGGAATGCCGATAAAGGTAGAGCCGTGGACAAGAAACGTGAGGGGAAGGAATTGAACCTATATCTTGATGCGATCTATGGGAGAATTTTGAAAATTCAACGTGATATGGAAATTGAAGGGGAGAATGTAACTGCTTCGAAAGTACTTGACCGTTATCTTGGAAAGGGAGTTTTTGTTGACCGTAGTTTATTCGATATCTTCCGTGAACATAATGATAAGTGTAAGAAACTTGTTGGAAGTAGTATGGCTGTTGCAACGGCACAACGTTATGAGACAACTCTGCAACATACACAGGACTTTGTTTGGGACACTTACCGAAAGAAGGATTTTTTTTTGAGTGAAATGTCCCAGCAGTTTGTCGAGGACTATATGTTTTGGTTATTGACAAAGAAAGGGTGTAGTCACAATACTTCGACTAAATATCTGAAGAACTTCAAAAAGATTATCCTTCTTTCCCTGGCAAAAGGATGGTTAAAGAAAGACCCTTTCGCTGAATATAAATTCACGCTTGAGGCGGTAGACCGCGATTTCCTTGAAGATTCTGAAATTCAGAGAATACTTAGCAAAGAAATTAAAATTACTCGGTTGGATCAGGTACGGGATACCTTTATTTTTTGTTCGTTCACAGGCCTTGCATTTTCGGATGTAAAGCAACTCAAAGCGTCGGATTTGGTAGTGGATTCCAATGGAGTTAAGTGGATTAGGAAGGCTCGTCAGAAGACAAAAATCATGTGCAATATACCTTTGAGAGAAATTCCTTTGAAAATCCTTGAGAAATACTCCGACGATAAATACTGCTTTGTACATGATGTGCTTTTACCGGTAATGTGTAACTAAAAAGTCGATCGAAAACAGCTGTTTTAAAGGTATATGCAACTATCATTCGTGCTGCTTCAGTTGCATACCCATTTCCCCAAACCGAATGTTTCAATCTCCAATCTATTTCAGCAGCTTGCTTGTCATTTTGTAATGGTAACAGGTGTATCCAACCGAGAAAATCATCTGGATTATCCTTTAAAAAATAGACCAATATCCTAAGCCAAGAGGGTCTGTTTTAGATATTCTCTCTTTTAGAAAATCAATATGTATGCATGAGCCGTCCCATTTTCCCGGTATATATTCTGTAACCTTTGGGTTCATATCCATCTCGACACAATTATCGAGGTCGTTAATAGTTCGCGGCTTGAGAATCAGTCGAGATGTTTCGAATGTAGGAAGCATAATACTTATAGCTTTTTTATCATTTCGAATTGCTTTCCTGCCGGTTCGATATTTATCGATTTGAGAAAAGCTGTAATTGAATTGCACTCTATGTCGGTATTGATGAACTTAATAGAGCTATGTTTATTGCTTTTGAGCATATTTTGAACAAGCAATGAACCAATTCCTTTTCGACGATATTGTTTATCGACAGCTATTTGAGTGACATCACCCGACACAGGCTCGAAAGCGCTATAGCCGATAAGTTTACTTTCAGAAAAGACACCTAAACAAATAAAATCATTTAAAGTCCTGTTTATCGCTTCGAGACTGTTTTGCCAAGAGGGTTTGAAATCCCAAAAACTGGATATTGAATTGTATTCATTGATTTTGATCGGTTTCAATGTGTATGGAAAGTCAAGCGTTTTAAACGTTCTGCTAACCTGTTCATTTTTAGACGTGAAGTAATAAAACTCCCGTGTTACCTCAAATCCCAACTTACGATAAACGGAGAGCGCTCCCGTATTATATTGTAATACTTCCAGTAGATATTCTTCTATTCCCAGTTTTTTCAAATGAGGGATTGAATATTCAAATACTCGTGTGGCCAATCCTTTTCCCTGCCAATCTTTCAGCGTTCCCGTTCCCGTGTCATAAGCTGTTGGTTTTCCATAGTAATTTCCTATTCCATTACATGTGAACGAAACTAATTTATTTTCGTCAAATGCTCCAAAAGAGACTTTAGGGTCAAAACCACGCCGTTTTAGCATAGTTGACAACTCTACCTTGCTTAGCTGCACTTCATAATCGGCAAAAGCCTGTTCAAATGCCTCAAATAATTCATCAAGACATATATTATTCAATGATTTGATTTCCATATCAATGCTACTTTATTTACTTTTTTGCAAAAGTAGTGAAATGGTCTATAATAGTTCATTGACCTATGTTAAGAGATTTGAGCCTACTTAAAGATTCAGGCTTAATTCCGAGATAAGCTGCAATATAATATTGAGACAAGTGTTGTTCTATTTGTGGATAGGTCTTTAGCAATAATTTGTATCTTTCAAATGCACTGTCCATTAAGAAAGAAGTTTCTTTCCTGCATTTTTTAATCAACAGGGTGTCAGATATATATTTTCCAAATTTGAGCCATTCGTTTGATTCTTTGAGTAGTTGATTGTAGGCTGAACTGGAAAGAGTGATAAGATGGGTGTCTTCTAAAGCCTGTATGCTTCCAATACTTGGTTCACCTGTAAGGAAACTTTTATAAGAGATCACTATTGAACCGGAAAAGTAGAAGTCTTTAATAAACTCAACGGCATCTTTTTCAATATAAGAGCGTAATATACCGCTTTCAATAATGCCAAGGTAATGACAAGCTTTCCCTTGTTTGGCAAAAAACTCTTTTCGCTTCAAATATTTGGTCTCTGCCAATTCGAGAAATCTATCGCTCATATCGTTCGATAGATTTAGTTCTTTTATTAAGATTTGTTCGATAACATCCATTCGCTCACATACTATAATTTTATGTTTGAGATATAATATTTTTCACTACTTTTGCAATACTCCGTCTCAATAATATCAAAGATAGCGATAATCTTTGATATTATTCATGATTCATTCGACAAAAACTAAGCAGCTTTTGGATAACTCCAAATATTTCAAGAGGGAAAAGTAGCTTTGCATTGAATATAGTGGTTGATTCTAATGGAGTGAAGCATGGGAGAATATCACCTGCGTTGTAGCATTGACATCCATGGTCTATAATGTGTGGTATAACAAAAATATATCCTCGCAAAAGATACTCTTAGTATATAAGAAAACAGTAACAACAAAGAAGATGAAAACAGCAATCATATATTATTCAAGGCATGGAACTACCGAACGAGTGGCACGCCTTGTCGGAGAACAGTTACATAATGAGGTCGCCTATATCTCATTAAAGGAGTGTCCGAAACTTGATATTGGGAGTTACGACCGAATCATTCTCGGAACATCTATTTATGCAGGCACTCCAAGTCGAAAAGTTACTCAGTTCTGTCACAAGCATCACCCCTTGTTGGAGCAGAAGGTGATAGGATTGTTCATCTGTTGCATGAACAAAGAGCAAGAAGCGGTAGAAATGAATAAGGCTTTCCCGGAGTTCTTACAGAAATTAACGATTCCCAAAGCTATTTTAGGCGGTGAGTTTCAGTTTGACAAAATGAATTTCATCGAAAGGTTTTTAACCAAGAAGATAGCGAAGACAAACTCTTCTGTTTCGAGATTGAGATATGACGCAATCAGAGAATTTGCAACTCAGATAAAAGATAGCCATTTATGGTAACCCCTTCCATAATCTATTGAGTAATTTTGCACCTCAAACAACGGGAAGTTTATGAATATCAATGCTGAAACAAAATATTGCCAGACGTGCGGAATCCCCTTAGATATAGATTATACCAGTCTTAAGGAAGGTCAGAATGAGGAATATTGTGACTACTGCCTGAAAAATGGAGTTAAGTTATATGACTTCTCAATGGATTATCTCATCTACCTTTGGGGACTTTTCCCCGAAGAATATTATAAAGAGGTAGGGATAAACTATACTTCATCGGAATTGAGGGAAATTATGTCCAAACGATTGCCGGAAATCAAAAGATGGAAGCAAAAAATCAACACTGTTCATGTACAGTACGAATTAATTCTAAAAATTCAGGAATACATTAACTGCCACTTGTTTGATGATCTCGATTCTGATAAGCTATCCCAAGTTGTAGGTATTTCTAAATTTCATTTTCGTAGACTTTTTAAAGCAGTCTGTGGTGATAGTCTTGGAAATTACATCTTCCGATTAAGATTGGAGTATATTGCATTTAAGTTAATATCAACAGATATAAGTGTTCCTGAACTTCTTGGTCAAATCAATTATCAGAATAGACATACGCTTTCAAGAGCATTCAAAAGTTATTTTAATTGTTCTATACCAGAATTTCGCAAGAAACATTCCAATGGTTGTCCTGAAGGAAAGAATCCTATACGGGTTGAGTTGAGTATTGAGAAAGTGCCCAGCATGCGCATCGCATATTTGAAGTTAGAAAGGACCAATAACATCGGTCATAGTTTTTCAGTCTTATGGAAACAGTTACTACAATTCTCTGAAAACTATGAACTGCCATCAAAAGGATGTAAATATGTAAGCCTGACTCTTGATTATCCTTTGATTACGCTTGAAGAGCACAGTCGTTTTATGGTTGGAGTAACATTGCCACAATCATTTAAGGTCCCTAAAGGCTTTGGCATTTATGAAAGTCCTTCGGGAGAATTTGCGATTTTTCGTTTCAAAGGATTATACCACGAGCTGAATAGAGCGTATCGCCATATTTACCTTGACTGGTTGCCAACAAATGATTATACTTTGCGAGAGCCTTTCACTTTTGAAACTTATATCAATACACCTGAGAAAACTCCGATTTCGGAGTTAATAACAGATATTTATATCCCTGTAACAAAAAAAATATGAAATACTTGAATGAAGAAATAGAAAACGAATTAAAAAAGGAAGGTAAAATGAATTACAGGGACAAGGCGATACATTGTGTCAAGGACACGATATTACCCATGCAAAGAAAGCAATTTGAAGAATGTGGCCGTTGTTTAGATGAACAGTACAAACGATATGGAAATACTGAATGGCTCTCTGCAAAGACCATTGAACCGGGGCGTGTTTATGAAATTGGTTATCCTGCGTGCGTCTGTTCGGATGTGGCAAGTGGATTGGCAAAAGACTCGTCACATTGCGAATGCTCACGTCAGAGCGTGTTGTATATTATCGGAAATTTGTTGCCCGATAAAAAGATTAGTGTGGAGATCATTGAATCCGTTTTGGGTGGTGCCGAAAAATGTCGTTTCCGGGTAACTGTGGAGTGAAATACAAATAAGTAAAAATGAGAAAATATGAACACTAAAGAGAATGAAAATGTGAAAAATTGAAAATCCAATTTTGGAGATACAGTGGGGTATTTATTGTACTAGCAAGAATAATCCATAGCGCGTCCCCTGGTTAAGACTGTTGTTAGGGAAGTGTTCAGATACAGGATAATTTCATAGTGGCGATTTAATAATAGAAAAGGGCAATTAGAGGTAGAATTCTAATTACCCTTTATTGTTTAAGGTGATTTCAGTATGATTACTAGTTAAAGTAGCGTCAAAAACTTATTAGAAATCATCTTCAATGACGAAAATTTCTGTAACTTTGTCTTTGCTTGATGCAGGTTAAGATGGGATAATGCTGTTTTTGTTAATTCAAGTTTGAAATTGTTAATCTAATATTATGAATTCAATTAAAATGAAGCTTCTGTTATTGATTCTTCTATGTGTATGGGGAATGGAGATAGATGCATACGATGTTACTGTTACAGAATTTCCATTGTTAAATCAGTTACCTACCAAACGTATTATGAATATTTTTCAAGATAGTGAAGGGTATATATGGTATGGAACTGAAGATGGATTATGTTGTGATGATGGTTATACAATACACACTTATCGTTCAGATTTTCGTTCTCCTAATTTAATGAGCAGTAACCAGGTAACATGTATTACAGAAGATAAGCATGGGCGTATTTGGTTTGGTACGGAGAGGGGAGCATATATTTTGAATAAGTGGACTCAACAGATAATCCCTATTGAAAGTGATTGTGTCAGCAACGCACAGATAAAGACGCTAGATGCAACGAGTGATGGCTCAATTTGGCTGAGCGTATCTGGCATATTATTCCGTTATAATACGGATATTAAGATAGAGAAAAGTTATCCCATACAATGGAATAATGAGCCATCACACATGAATAGTTTGTATGAAGATCGAGAACATCGTATTTGGATTACAATATGGGGAGGAGGAATTTGTAGGCTTAACGAAGATTCGGATCAGTTTATCTATTATCCTTGGCCTTACAAGGAGGGGGTAATGAGGATGATTCAGGATAAGGAACATGCTTATTTCTGGGTAGGTACTTGGAGAGGTGGTATTATTAAGTTTAATCCGTCGAGTAAAGAAGAGGAGATGTTTGCTGTTCCTCAACAATGGAACTCTGGTGATGAGCGTGATTGTGCCATACTTTACATGGTTCAGGACGATGTAAAAGGCTATTTGTGGGCGACTACAGTGAATGGGTTATTGGTTTATAAATACGAAAATGATGCTCTGGTTTCTATTGAACAAGATTTGATGGGAGTCAAAAAAAATCAGATGTTGGATCAGCTGATTAAAGATCGTAGTGGGAATATCTGGGTAGCTGGATGTAATGTACCCAGTTTCATTGTGTCATTCAGTAAGGGAATTGTTACACATACTGTCCAACCTGTGCAGCAAAGTAGCAGGCATATTGCTACTTTTTTGGCAGTGTGTCATGATGACGAACCTAATGTTTTTTGGTTGTTTCAGGAACGACATCGTTTATATTTGTATAACCTACAAACGGAACAGTTAGAATATAATATTCACTCTTCTTTGCAGCTCACTAATAATAATTTGGGTGCTGTGTTTTTAATGAAGAAGTCTCGTCAAAGAGGGTGTTGGGTGGCTTGTCATAATTCAGAACGGATTTATTTGATGCAGCAGGAGCATATGAAGATGTTTGTGGCAGATTATGTGGATTTACCCAAATCTTCTACTCCGAAGTCCTTTTATGAAGATGAGGATAATATTTTATGGATTGGGAGTGAAAACGATTTATATTTGTATGATATGAAAAATCGAACGCTTAAAATCATGGTGAAAGGGATAGGGTTAGTTACTAATATTGAAAAGGGGGAGGGAAACTCAGTGATTTTGAGTGTGAGAAAAACGACTAATGAATCTGTTATTTACAAGTTTGAGAGTGGGCGAGAAGTATGGAAATACGATTTTAAGTATGATTGTACAGCAATAGCTACTATAGAAAATTCTTCAATTTGGCTGGGGACACGACAAGGACAACTCTTCCATTTGAATAATGAAGGGCGGATAGAAGAAATGACGAATACTTGTGGATTGAATGGTGATGCAATAAACGGGTTACTTGTGGACAAATATAATCACCTTTGGATACAGACTAAGCAAAAATTAATAGAACTGGACGTAAATAGTCTTTCATTCTGTTCTTATTACGCTAATGAAAGTACAGTTCGTTTATTCTATTTTTTCCCTCATTCATACTCTCAGTTGCCCTCAGGTGATTTAATATTTGGTGGACCTGGTGGCTTTTGCCAGATTGCTCCTTCGCAGGAATTTGGAAAAAAGACAGGTACAGATATTCCTTGTATAACAAATGTTAAGGTTGATGGGAAAAATTATCCGTTACAGGGTGATAAAATACTGGAAGTTGGTGCCGATACACGTAATATAGAAATAAATTTTTCGTCATTAAATCATTTGTATGCTCATAAAGTATCTTATGCTTATAGATTAAATGGAGAGGGGGATGCTTGGACAAAACTTTCACCTGGTAGGAATGTGGCTTATCTTAATCAGTTGAACAAAGGCAAATATCTGTTTGAAGTGAGATGTACTGATGCCGAAGGAGCTTGGAGTAAGTCCGTTGTTACTTTGCAAATTGTGCGGTTGCCCGCTTTTTATGAAACTTGGTGGGCTAATATGTTTTATTTGCTGATACTCGGATTGAGCGCTTTCTTCTTTATTCATCGTTATCGAAATCGGTTGGTGCAGGAGCAACACAAGAAAATGGAGGAGAAACTGGTGGAATTGAAATTTCGTTTCTTTACTAATATTAGTCATGAGTTACGCACTCCATTGACGTTAATTATTACACCATTGGATGCTTTGCTATGTAAGGTGACTGATGAAAAAATACATAAGCAATTGATGTATGTAAACCGTAATGCACAAGATTTATTAGGCTTGATTAATCAACTGTTGGATTTCAGGAAATTGGAAATGGGGGGTGAAAAATTGATATTGGCGAAAGGGGATATTGTAGAATATCTGTCGTTTATTTATAACAATTTCCAATTAATGGCATCAGACAAGCATTTGGATTTCAGTTTTCATAGTGATTACGCCAGTTGTTATATGTATTTTGATATAGAGAAACTACATAAAATAATAAATAATTTATTGTCCAATGCATTTAAGTTTACTCCTGAAGGAGGACACATCTCTTTGAGTATTCAAAAACAAGAGACAGATGGGAACGAATATGTTGTTATAAAAGTGGCAGATACAGGAATAGGAATTTCTCCTTTCCAGCTACCTCATATTTTTGAAAGATTCTATCAAGTGGAAAATTCTACGAAAGAAGGAAATGCAGGAAATGGTATAGGGTTGCATTTGGTGAAAGAATATACAGAATTGCACGATGGAAAGATTGAGGTGACAAGTGTGGAACAGCAAGGTACCCAATTTTCGGTTTTTATTCCTATGAATCTTATTCCTAATGAAAATCTTCAGAAGTTGCAAGAAAACGAGTCAGAGGATGAGATAACATTTTTGAAGAATGAAGTGCCTTTAGTTGAGAATACCCGTAAGAAAATATTGCTGGTTGAAGATAACAAAGAATTCCGTGAATTTCTTAGAGATGAGATGAATGAAAGGTTTGATATTATAGAGGCTGCGGATGGTGAAGAAGGAGAACTGTTGGCAATGAAGGAAAATCCGGATATTATTATCAGTGATATAATGATGCCTAAACGGAATGGCTTTGAATTGTGCAAAGCTGTTAAAAGTAATATTAACATGTCTAATATTCCTGTCATATTACTTACTGCTCGTATTAGTAAGTCGGCAGAGATGACCGGATATGAAATGGGGGCTGATGCTTACATATCTAAGCCTTTTAGTTTAGCATTGTTGTTTAATAGGGTGGAACATCTTTTGGCTTTACAATTGCAACGACAGAAAGAATTTCAGCAGAACATAGAGGTAAATCCGCAAAAACTGACAATTACTCCTTTGGATGAAGACTTATTGAATCGTATATTGGCATGTATAGAAAAAAATCTAAGTAATTCCGAATATAGTATTGCTGATTTGAGTAAAGATGTAATGATGAGTCGTATGAATTTATATAGAAAGTTGCAGGCCATAACCGGACAATCGCCTACGGATTTTGTAAAAACTATACGTTTGAAAAAAGCAGCTCAGTTATTGCTTGAGAATCGCTATACGATTGTTGAGGTGGCTTATGCTGTAGGTTTCAATACTCCCAGTTATTTCACTCGTGTTTTTAAGGAACAATTTGGCATTACTCCTACACAATATCTAGAGAAAACTAGTCAGAATGTTACTTGAGTATTATTTGATGTTACTAGTGTGACATCTTTCTAGATAAGCATTATCTACTTTTGTGCCTGAAATAAAAAATAACAGGCATGAAGTTAAAGAAGTTATTGAGACTATTGCTAATTTGGGCAGTAGTGTTTTTAAGGGGTATTCCAAGTGAAGCCCAAGAGTGGTCCATTATAGAAAAGGGATTTAAACAAGTTCCCGATTCTGTACAATTGGCGGTTTATTGGTATTGGATATCGGACAATCTTTCGGAGGAAGGAGTTGTGCGTGACTTGCAGGCTATGCATGAAGTAGGTATTAACCGTGCTTATATTGGATTTATTGGAGTAGATGGAGTACCGACAGGAAATGTAAAATTCCTGTCGGAGGAATGGTGGAAGGTACTTCATGCAGCATTAAAGAAAGCTGGTGAGCTAGGAATACAGATAGGAATTTTTAATAGTCCAGGCTGGAGCCAATCAGGAGGGCCTTGGGTAAAACCCAAAGAGGCGATGCGTAATTTGATTTCTATGGAAATGGAGATATTAGGGCCCGGCAGAAAAATTATTGATTTGCATAAGTTAGGGAAAGATATGCAGGATGTGTGTGTAATAGCATATCCGGCATTTCGGAAAGAGGAATATCAGAAGAGTTGGATATTGGATAAAAAGGAGAATGCCAGTCTTGTTGCTGACTTGCAACTCGAGCAAAAGACTATGATTAGGAGCATAAGTTTTGAAGTAAATACTCCGGTTAAGACACATGGAACTCTTTACGTTAAAGAACAAGATTCCTATAAATTATTGAAGACATTTGAGATAGACAGAAGTAATCCTGCTTTGCATGTAGGGTTTGAACCTTATGCCCCTATTGTATTGAGTCTTCCTGAAACAGAAGCTTCAGAATACTACATAAGTCTAGATAAAGAAGGAGAGGGACAGATTACAGTAGTCTTGTCTGAAAGACCCATGGTAGAACGATTTGCTGAGAAGTCTTTAAGTAAAATGTTTCAGAAACCATTGCCGATGTGGAATGAATATATGTGGAGTACGCAGCCGGAATCAACATCGGATATTTGGACCTTGAATCCTCAGAATGTACTAGATATTACAGCCTGTCTGAATGGAGAAGGGAAACTTGATTGGGATGTTCCTGAAGGGAAATGGATTGTTTCGCGGATAGCAATGAAACCTACCGGAGTAACTAATAGTCCGGCCACATTGGAAGCTACGGGACTGGAAGTAGATAAAATGAGCCGAAAACATCTTTATAAACACTTGGAAGCGTTTATTGGTGAGATTTTGAAACGTATTCCACTAGATGACAGAAGAACATTTAATATTATTGTGGAAGACAGTTATGAAACCGGTTCGCAGAATTGGACGGATGAATTTATTGAGTTATTCACAAAACGTTATGGTTATTCTCCGCTTCCTTATCTACCCGTAATGAAAGGAATTGTTGTAGGTAATAAAGATTGTTCGGACCGTTTTTTGTGGGATCTGCGCAGATTTGTAGCGGATTGTATAGCTTATGATTATGTAGGTGGATTGCGGGACTGGGCTCACAGGCATGGATTGACGACATGGCTTGAAAATTATGGCCATTGGGGATTTCCGGCAGAATTTCTGCAATATGGCGGACAATCAGATGAGATATCAGGAGAGTTTTGGAGTGAAGGTTCCTTAGGTGATATTGAAAACAGAGCGGCGTCTTCGTGCGGACATATTTATGGAAAACGAAAGATTTGGGCAGAATCATGTACTAGTGGAGGGCCGGTATTCAGTCGCTATCCCCAAATTATGAAACAGCGGGTTGACCGTTTTTTTACTGAAGGGATTAATGCAACTTTGCTTCATCTTTATATACATCAGGCTTATGAAGATAAAGAGCCGGGTATAGCTGCATGGTTTGGGAATGAATTTAATCGAAAAAATACTTGGTTTTATCAAATGGGTGTTTTTGCGGATTATTTGAAGAGGTGTAACTTTATGCTTCAACAAGGACGTTATGTCGCAGATGTAGCTTATTTCATAGGAGAAGATGTTCCGAAGATGACAGGAGTTTGCGATCCGCCCCTTCCTAAAGGTTACTCTTTTGATTATATAAATGCAGAGGTTCTAATGAAATATGCTACTGTTCGGGAGGGTAAGTTAGTACTAGACAGTGGTATGGAGTATAGTGTATTAGTATTACCTAAACAAGAAACGATGCGACCAGAATTATTGGTTAAGCTGAAAGAAATGGTTATAGAAGGATTAACAATTTTGGGACCTGTTCCAAGGCAGTCACCAAGTATGGAAGGATATCCCGAAGCAGACAAAAAATTGGAAGAGATAGCTTTGCAGATGTGGAGACCAACGGAAAAAACGCAAGCCTATATGTTGGGGAAAGGAATTGTATATGAAGATGGGTGTAGTTTAACAGAAATTTTTGAAAATATGCACCTTACTCCGGACTTTAAGGTTTCTGAATCAGATTCATCATTATTGTTCATTCATCGTACTTTGGAGGATGCGGATATTTATTTTCTGTCTAATTCTTCGGAAAAGAAAATTACAGTAGCTCCCATATTCAGGATTTATGATAAGCAGCCAGAGGTCTGGAATCCGCAAACTTCGGAAATTCGAGTTTTACCAGAATTCAGTCAAGTTGCGGAAGGGATAAAGGTTCCTCTTGTTTTGGAACCGTTAGAAAGTATGTTTGTAGTTTTTAAGGAAAAACCTTGTAATGGAATAGGGAATAATTTTCCGAAGAAAGTTTGTCTTAGGACATTAGAGGGGCCTTGGAATCTGACATTCAATCCTGAAAAGCGTGGACCTTCTGAGGTTGTAGTTTTAGATAAACTGGAAGATTGGAGTAAAAATGAAGATGAAAGAATCAAGTATTATTCGGGAAGTGTGACGTATACTCATACTTTTGATTTAGAACGAATACCGGAAGATGAAGTATATGTGGAGTTAGGTAAAGTAATGGTGATGGCCCGTGTTTGGTTGAATGGGAAGTATGTTGGCGGTGTTTGGACATATCCTTATCGTTTGAATATAAAGAAATATTTGAGAAAAGGTAAGAATGATCTTCATATAGAGGTGGTAAATAATTGGAAGAACCGTCTTATAGGTGACTTTTCTCTACCAGAAGAAAATCGCAGAACTTGGACTAATCAGTCAATATGGACAGAAGATTCTCCTTTGCAACCATCTGGGTTATTGGGACCAGTAGAAATTCAGAGTTATAAATATAGATTGAAGTAGTCATTATGTAAATAATATGTATTAATAATTAAAAATCAATTAAAAAAGAATATGAAAAAAAATATATTAATAATTATTTGTCTATTAGTTTTTGGTCTACTTTCTTGTAAATGGGCTCCAAGTAATAATACAAGAGACAAAGAAGGGGCAGAACACGAAGAATTTGGATTGAGTAATGATGAAATATGTATTAAGCAGGATTTAATGAGAGGAGGAGCTATATATTATATTTCCCGAGCGACAGAGACGCGAAATTTGGTGAATATTCATGATGAAGGGCGTTATATTCAGCAGGCTTATTATGCAGGACGGGATTTAAATCGACAAAAGGATGGACAATCTCCGATGTGGTCGCCTTGGCCTTGGAATCCTATTCAAGTTGGAGATTATGCGTGTAACAGAGCGCAAATATTAGACTATAAAAAGACTGGTAATAGTTTATACATTAAATGTGTACCTATGCTGTGGGATATGGCCAATTGTCCTGCAGAAGCAGTGATGGAACAATGGACTACTTTGAAAGGGAATGTTATAAAGGTGCAGAACAAGCTTGTGTGTCAGCGTACTGATTCTATTTATGGGGAGGGAGTGAAGAGGGATCAGGAGATTCCAGCCGTATATCTTATTTCTGCTTTAAAGAATTTGTATTCTTATTTGGGTAGAGCTCCGTTTACAAATGCATCTGTCACACAAACCAAAGTGAAGCAATTGATATTAAATGATCCAGAACATTTCTGGGGAAGTTATGATGATGTTTCTGAATGTTGGATGGCTTTTGTGGATGATTCTTTGTGGGGAGTAGGCGTTTATACCCCTTCTGCTACCCGATTTTTGGCAGGTAGGTATGGAGATGATTTGGAAGGGGATGCATTGAGTAGTGCAACTTCTTATATTGCTCCTTTACGAGTGGAAAAGCTGAAGAAAAATTCAGTAATGGATTATGAATATTATCTTATTATCGGTTCTTTGGATATTATAAGAAAAAAAGTCTATGAGATAAGGGAAAATAGGTGGTAATATGAACAGAAATATGCTTGTAGTTACCTAACTGCTATATAATGTTACAAGAGTGAAATAATATTTTGTATGCTAAGTCTACTTTTGCCATGTCTTAAGACTTAGTATAAACTTAAATTAAATGTATTATGGAACACATGATTTTTTCTAAAGAAACTATGAATTTATTCGTGGATGTCGGACGTAATCAGATCATGACATCTTGAATTTCTCTCTCAAAAAACTATAAAGAACGCACAAGTATTACTCTTATGGATAAAAAGAAAAATGTAAAATTTGTAAAGTATAGAAGCGGTTTTATTTTATTGATCACTGCTCTAGCTCTGTTTTCCAACTATAGCTATGCAAACAATTCCACTTTAATGGAAAGGATTGATATGCTTCAGCAACAAAATTCGCCTTTGAAAGGCCGTGTTGTTGATAAGGATGGAATTCCTTTGATTGGGGTTAATATTGTTGTTGATTCAACCACTGGAACAACAACTGATGTAGATGGAAATTTTTCTGTGAACGTTTTGGCTCCTGTAGAATTGAAAGTCTCTTATATAGGATATATCACCCAAAATGTGATAGTGAAAAATACGGATAAAGAATTGAATATAGTGCTGATGGAAGATGCACAAACGTTAGAAGAAGTAGTGGTTGTCGGTTATGGTTCACAAAAGAAAGTGACTGTTACGGGGGCTGTGGCTTCAGTACAAACAGCTGAACTTACTCAAAATTCCGCTGCCAATCTTTCTACTGCCTTAGCAGGACGGCTACCAGGTCTGACAGCTTTGCAGACATCAGGGCAACCGGGTGTAGATGATGTAGCTATTTATTTGCGTGGAGTGAGTACCACCAATGGTCAATCACCTTTAATTTTAATAGACGGTGTACCTCGTGAGGATATTGGTATGCTGGATCCTAATGAAATTCAGTCTGTATCTATCTTGAAGGATGCTTCTGCAACGGCTGTATTTGGAGTGCGTGGTGCCAATGGCGTGATTATGGTAACTACACGCCGTGGGGAAGCTGGAAAGTCACAGCTCAGTGTTTCGGTCAATTATAGCTTGCAGAGGTTTATTACCACTCCTACACGTGTGCATTCTTGGGAATTTGCCGAGTTGCGTAATCAGGCTTTCTTGAACGATGGAACCAGTGCGGATAATCTTCCTTTTACAGATTATATGATAGACATGTATCGCAATGGAAAGGATCGCGTGTTTTATCCCGATCGTGATGTACAGAGCGAGTTCTTTCGTAAGTGGGCACCACAAACTAAAGTAAACATTAATCTGAGTGGTGGCAATGACAAACTGACCTATTTTTTGAATGCGGCTTATATGGGACAAGGAGGACAATTGAAAACTGAGTCTACGGAACGGTTGAGTTATGATCCTGCATTCAGCAATGACCGATATAATTTCCGTGCTAATGTAGATTATAAGATTGCTAAGAACTTGAAACTCTCTTTAAATTTGGCTTCTTATTTAGAAAAAGTGAATAGTCCGCAGACCAAGGATCTTTTTGGCAGTAATACCAGTACAACAAGTATGGTGGCACAGTCTATGTCGTACATTTGGTCCATACCATCTACACAGCCTGGTTCATTGACAACAGAAGGCTATACATTAGAAGATGGTACACCGGTACCAGGTGGTGAGGTCATTGCGCAGCCGGGTACAGGTGGACGTAATATTTATGGTGACTTGAACCGTCGTGGATACCGTCAGCAGACCAATTCTAATTTGAATTCATCTGTTACTTTGGATTGGGGGTTGGATTTCATCACGAAAGGTCTGAGTACCAAATTTATGGCTGCTTTCGATACTAAAAGTCGTACTATTCGTCAAGGAGTACGTTTGTATGATCAATACGATGTACATGTGGCTACTTCTCCAGATGATAGATGTTACTATACCGAAATTCAGTCTAATCAGAATGATGCTCTTAATTTGTCCAAGACCGCAAGTACCAATTATTATCTGAATCTTCAATATTCCATTAACTATGAACGTGATTTTGGATTACATCGTATGACTGGTATGGCATTGGTACAACGTGACAGTTGGCAACAATATGCTGCTGATCTGCCTTACAATATGTTGGGAATTTCTGCACGTGCCACTTACGCTTACAATATGAAATATCTAGTGGAAGTAAATTTGGGGTATAACGGTTCTGAACAGTTTGCCAAAAAGAAACGTTTCGGTTTCTTCCCTGCGTTTTCTGCTGGATGGGTTGTTAGTAATGAACGTTTTTTGGAAAAAAACAAGACTATTACTAATCTGAAATTACGTGCTTCTTATGGAAAAGTAGGTAATGATCAGTTGGGGAGTAATCGTTTCCTTTATTTGGATGATATACAAATGGCGAGTGGCGTTATTCCTTCTTTAGGACGTGGACAGTCTATTAGTATCAATAAAAAGGGAAATCCGGATGTAGGCTGGGAAATAGCTTATAAACAAAATTATGGGATAGATATTCAATTGTTTAATGAGCTCTCTTTTTCTTTTGATTATTTTCGTGAAAGAAGAGAAGATATCTTAATTCAACGCAGTACAGTTCCAGAATTACAAGGACTACCGTTAAGTGCGTTACCTAAAGTGAATATGGGAGTAGTTCACAACAGTGGATTCGAAATGGAGGTAGGCTATAATAGAAAGGTTAATAAAGATTTTTCATTTGGGGTAAAAGGTAATTTATCTTATAATAAAAATAAAATTGATAACATTGATGAAACCTGTTTACCAGAAGAATATGCTTATCCTTATCGTAGAACAGGGTATAGTATAGGGCAGATTTTCGGTTATAAGATAGATTACTCTAACGGTAATGGATACATTAATACTGCAGAAGAATTGGAGTGGGCAAAGAAAGCATATAAGATTGGTGCTCCACGTATGGGTGATTTTCTTTATAAAGATGTGAATGGTGACGGTGACATTGATCCGGAAGATGTTTCACCAATTAAATATAGCAATATTCCCCGTATAACTTATGGCTTTTCAGGAAATTTGGCTTGGCGGGATTTTGACTTTTCCTTTCTTTTTTCAGGTGTGGCTAAAGTTTCTAAGTATTATTCAAATTTCGGTGTGACAGAGATAGGCTTGGTTGGATTTTATACAGGCTATCATCTGAATGCTTGGACGGGAGAACGTTATAACAGTGGGAGAAAAATTGAGTATCCTGCACTGAGTGCTAATACAACTACCAGTATGACAGCAAATGATTTTTTTGTTATGGACCGTTCATTTTTGCGATTGAAAAATATAGAGTTGGGGTATACACTACCTAAGTTACTCTTGGAAAAGATAAAAATTCAGAAATTGCGAATATATGTCAGTGGAAACAATTTACTGACTTTTAAAAAGATGAAACTTAATTCTATCGATCCGGAACAAAGCAGTGAGACTGCATATCCTGTGACTAAGATGGTGAGTTTCGGTGCCAATGTAACATTTTAAGTATAATGAAAAATAGAACAGTATGAAATTAAATGTAATTATATTGTCTTTGTTTACCACGATTGGACTGTTTTCTTCTTGTGCAGATGTGCTAGATATAGCTCCTGATGGTTCATTGACGATGGAAGAGATTGTGTCAGATCCGAATAAGGTGGGGGCTTTGCTTAACTCTTGTTATAATAATGTTCCATTAAAAGGATATACCAGTCATCATTTTGAAACATTACTCGTTGCTGCTAGTGATGATGGATGGAGTTCTGATGATGGACAGAATACTCGAATAGCAAAAGTATATAACGGAGTAGGAAATGCAAGTTCTCATCCGATACGTGATATGAGTGGCGAATCGTCAAGTAATAATGGAGCTTATTGGGCTAAATCATGGAATCAGATATACTTATGTAATCAGTTCTTGGAAATTATTGATAATGCAGTTGTTAATAGCGAACAAGAACGCGAACGTTATAGAGCGGAAGCACGTGTGTTGCGCGCTTTTTTCTATTCGGAACTAGTTCGTTGGTTTGGAAAGATTCCGGTATTGGAAACTACCGCTGCTTTTGATGCAGACTTTTCTGGCTTAAAACGTTTACCCGTTCATGAGGTAGTTGAATTTATCATAAAGGATTGTGATGCAGGCATTGCTTGCGCTGAGTTGCCGTGGAGAGTAACTACCAAATCTGAAGCTATGCGCACTACTAAAGCTTTGGCTTGGGCTATTAAGTCGCGTATGAGTTTGGTAGCAGCGAGTCCTCTTTTCAATGAAGGAAATGATTATTGGGAAGAAGCATACACAATAAATGCAGCAGCCTTAAAGGCGTTGACAGAGAATGGTTATGAACTTTTTACGACATGTACTGATATCAATACATATGGTGATGGAAAAGGAGCGGCATTCAGACAAATCGTAGCTTCTGCTGCCGATTATGCTGTTACACCACGTGACAAGGAAACCATTTGGCAGCATGCTAAAACAGGGACTATGGGATCTATACAGCACCATATTTGGCACATTGGTTATATTGGCTGTGGTATGGATAATACATTTAAATGTGCAACGTGTCCCACGCAGGAACTAGTAGATGCATTTGAGACTGTAGATGGACAACCAGTATTGAATTTAGATAAACCTTACTTGGATGAACAACATTTACAACCTAATTATAATACTGACAACACATTATATGATCCTAATGATCCATATGTGAATCGTGATCCGCGTTTACATGAAACAGCTTTGTGCAATGGTGATCAGATTGTTTGGGATAATGGCAAGAAATGGAGTGTGGATATTTATGAAGGTGGTAGGCATCATATAAGTTTGGATCCAAGTGATCGTACCCGTTCACGTACAGGGTATTATCATTGTAAAACGGTGGTCCCTAAAATGAGTGCGACTAATCAAGGAAGTTTGATACCATGGAAGTTTTTCCGTTTAGCTGAAGTTTATTTGAATTTGGCCGAAGCTGCGGCTGAGAGTGGACATATGGCTGAAGCAAAAGCTGCGACTGATGTTGTACGTGATAGAGTAGGGATGCCTGCTTTACCAGTAGGCTTAAATAAAAGTGAATTATTGCTTCGTATAAAGAACGAGCGTCGTGTAGAATTAGCTTGGGAAGAAATACGTTATTTTGATTTGCGGCGATGGCAGAAAAAAGATGGAGATTTACGTGAAACTTGTACGTGGCTCACCGGAATGAAGATCATCCCAAAAGAGGATGGAACGTTTGCTTATGAACGTTACAATATTTGGACCAAGGAACGCGGAGGTGCTCAAAATAGAGATTTGCTGTTGCCACTTCCCCAAGATGAGGTGAATCGTATGGAAGCAGTGACCGGAGATAAATGGCAAAATCCCGGATGGTAATACCATGAGGAAAAGTATAATAACCTTGAAAAATATTAAATAATGATTTGTATGAAAAATAGAATAGCAATATGGCTGGCTTGCGGATATTTAGGTCTTTGCATTCCCCAACTTGCAGCACACGAGATTATTGTACCGATACAATTAAAGGGAGTTGTATTGGATGAGACTGGTAATCCTTTGCCTGGAGTACAGATAAAATCAGAAAAAGACGGGAAGGAGTTTTTAACAGATCAAAATGGTGTTTATAATATTGAACTTAAAGATGGAAGTAAATATCTCACAGTTTCGTATGTAGGATTTGTAAATAGAAAAATTGCCGTAGAGAGAGCTGCTAGTGAAAAAAATATCGTCTTGCAAGAGACTTCTGAGATTTTGGATGATCAAATTGATTTGGGATATTTGATGGTTTCTCGACGTGCATTGACTGGTGCAGTGTCTACCGTTAGCGGAGAAGTATTGGACAAATCTCCTGAATCAAACTTGGGAAAAACTTTTGCCGGACGATTTTCCGGGATGATTACTATGGAAACTGATGCCGAGTTGGGGCAAGGGAGCACGAGTTCTAACTCTAATGCTATTACTTTGTTGGTACGGGGGCTTTCTACCATTAACGGAACTAATCCGTTAATTCTTATAGATGGTATAATTAGTCCTAATGTGAACTATATTTATATTACACCGGATGAGATAGAATCTGTTACTGTTTTGAAAGATGCTTCCACTACTGCAATTTATGGAATACAAGGTGCTAATGGGGTGATTTCTATCAAGACTAAGCGAGGTATGACAGGAAAGGCAAAAGTTAATGTGAGTTTTGACCAGTCGTTGCAGCAGACTACACGTAAACCTCTTTTTGTGAATGCAACCAACTATGCTCGGATGAGAAATGAGGCTGGAGTAAACGATGGACTTGGTTCGTATTCACAGTTTACGAAAGATCAGATGGGCCATTATGAACGAGGGGACAATGTTGCATATCCTGATAATAATTGGTATGACCAATTCATACGTCCTGTAACGTGGATGACTCGTGCCGGAGTAAGTGTACGAGGGGGAAACGAAAGGGTACGCTACTACTCTAACATAAATTATATGCATCAGTCATTACCGTTTAAAACTGCTGATGAAGCGACTACCAAGTATGATCCGACTCCCAAGAATGACCGCTTTAATTTTCGGTCTAATATAGATGTGAAGATTAATGATTATTTGAGTAGTTTTATGCGTTTGAGTGGTAATATTAACTTAAATAAAACTGCTGGTTATGCAAATGCGGATATTTATAATCATATTTTTAATCTCCCGCCAACGATGTATGGTCCTTTAACGCCTAATATTGATGCTGAAGGTAATATTTTGGAGAATGGTGGTCAAGTTGTTACTCATGATAGTGAAAATACACCGGTTTACGGAATGTTGAATAGAACAGGCTATATTAAAAATTTGGTAACAAATATTAATGCTCAAGCGGGACTGACAGCCGATTTAGGGATGCTGATAAAAGGCTTTAGTGTGACAGGGCTGATGGCATATCAGACTAATTCAGCCAATCAGACAAAAACTACACAGGATTTTGAGCGTTATGTGATGAATGGTGATCCGGCTGACTTGAATTTTATATTGAAAGGTACCAATACTAATTCGGCTTTGAAATATGCTAAAAACTCTACTTCCTACTATAATTTGAATCTTTATGCTAATGCCAATTATAATCATATATTTGGTGATCATAGTATTTCTGCGTTGGCTTATATTTTTTATCAGCAATTGGAAACCGAAAGTTTACAGGGTGCACAGATGCTGCCTTACAAACGTAGTAGTATGGGGGGAAGTGCCACTTATGGGTATAAAGAACGTTATTTTTTGAAAGCGGATATGGGTTATTCCGGTTCCGAGCAGTTTCATCCAGATCATCGCTATATGGTTACCCCATCCATTTCTGCTTCATGGATTGTATCGGATGAAAAATTTTTGAAATATTTGGGATGGTTAGATCTTTTGAAACTGCGTATTTCTTATGGGGTGACAGCTAATGATCAATTGGGAAATGCACGGATGCTCTATGAAGATTATATGGATGTAAAAGGTAATGAAGGCTTGAAAGGAAATCCTTTGCTTTCAGCTGAGAAGATGAAAAAACAAAACTATGGTTTTGATTTAGGGCTTTTCAAAGGAGTTACCATATCTTTTGACTGGTATAAATCTATTTGTGATAATATGCTTGTTAGCAGTGGGGAATTAGTACCCGAATATCAGGGTATTGCTTTGGAAAATTACCCAAAACTGAACAAAGGACGTATGGAAAATCAAGGATTTGAACTTTGTGCCATGTATAGTAAGTTGTTAACCAAGCACTGGTCATTCTATTTGGGAGGAACTTTCAGTTATAATAAAAATAAAGTGATTGACGTAATGGAAGCCGAAAACATAGGCTATACTTATCCTTACAAGACACAAGGTTATAGTCATGGACAATACTGGGGATATATAATAGATTATAGTAATGGTAATGGTATGTTTAACTTTAGGGATGAGTTGAAAAAAAGTGGTTTGAGCTATGCTTTTGGAACCCCTCGTGTGGGAGATTTTATTTATAAAGACTTGAACGGAGATAAAGTAATTGATGAAAAGGATAAAGCTCCTGTTGGATATAGTAAATATCCTCGTCAATATTACAACCTTTCCGGTGGATTGAGGTTTAAAAACTGGGAATTAAACTTTATGTTCCAAGGAGCAGGTAAGGTTACTACTGTCATTGAAGGAGTAGGAGCTTACGAATCGGCCTATCAAGGGGTTTTTAATGATATACATTTGAATGCTTGGACTGAAGAACGCTGGAACAATGGGGAAACAATAACTTATCCTGCACTTTCATTAAAAGAGTCTACGAACCATCAACCTAATAGCTTTTTTATTATGGATGCTTCTTATTTACGGCTAAAGAATGCTGAGATTGCTTATACTTTACCTGCGAATATCTCACAGAAAGTAATGGCACAGAGAATCCGTGTTTCTCTTTCCGGGCAGAATCTTTTTACAATTGACAATATGCGTTCCAAATATATTGATCCGGAGATTGCAAACTTGGGGACCTTTCAGCAATACAGAGTTTTTAATTTAGGAGTAAATCTTACTTTTTAATCAGCCATAGAATATGAAAAATATAGCGAAATTATTTACGGTGATTGCTGTAGTATTTACAGCTAATTCGTGTGCCGACCTTGATATCGACAACGACGGTCGTGTGGCTATGCAAGACATTTTTGGACGTTATGAACGAACAGTCAGCTACTATAGCAACTGTATTAACTATATGCCCAAAGTTTCTTTGGATTATGGAACAAATGTAATGCCATTTTTGGCTTCTTTTTGTGATGAAGCTCATGATGCTTCCGACACCCAGAGTGGCATTGTTTCTGATTGGTATAAAGGATACACCACTCCGGAGTATAATCCTATGACTTCTTATTGCATGGATCCTTGGAGCCATTATTTTGAGGGAATACGTCGGTGCAACACATTCTTGGTCAATATTAATGACCCTAAAGTAGCTACCTATCACTTTGATGTTGTAGAGAAAAATGGATGGATAGCGCAAGTGCGTGTAGCACGTGCTTTTTATTATTTACAACTTATTAAACTCTACGGAGGAGTACCTTTGATGGATACGCCTTATGAAGTAACCCATGATTTTTCGTCTGACAGGCGTGCAACATTTGAAGAATGTGCTGATTTTATCATCTCAGAATGTGAGGAGGCTCTGAAAACTGTAGAATCTGAGGGATCTACTGTCGGTTTTCGTTGGCAGATAGATGATGGACAGCGTGGACAATTGACACGTGCTGTAGCTTATGCCATAGAGTCAGAAACTGCTCTTTATGCCGCAAGTCCTTTATTTAATGATGGAGGAAATAATACATATACATGGGAGAAAGCAGCACAGATAACTAAAAATGCGCTTGATCAATGTTTGTCCCATGGCTTAGAACTTTATTCCATTGTACCTGATCCTACATTGGCACAAAATGTTTATGAAAATTATTTCATAACCCGTTCCGATCCTAGTCGTTCTATGGACAAAGAGACTATTTGGGAATCTACCAAGCGGCTTACTATTTGGAAACATGCCGGTACTCCTATGCAAGAAGGCATGGAATTGGCAGGTCCTTGTCCCTCACAAGAATTGGTTGACTGTTACGAAATGATAGATGGTACTCAGCCTATCTTGGGTTATCAGGATGCAGAACATTTGCGTCCTATTATTAATACGGAATCTTCTTATGATCCAGAGTATCCGTATGAAAATAGGGACCCACGTTTTTATGCTTCCATTTACTATAATGGGGCCACTCGCTATTTGGATAATACAGCCAAGAGAGTAGAAACTTACGTAGGTGGTAATTGTGGTATTTCTGAAAGAGTAACTGATGTACGTTACACTCGTACAGGATATTATCTGCGGAAATACAATAATTATAAATCAAATGCTTCTACCAGTGCCGATGGTTTTGTACGTATTTTTCGTTTGGCCGAACTTTATTTGAATTTTGCTGAAGCGGCTTACCAGAGTGTTGGTCCTGATGTTGAGATTTCAGGCATGACGGCTCGCGAAGCGGTGAATAAAGTGAGAGAGCGTGTAGGTATGCCTGCTTTGCCAGAGGGACTAACTAAAGATCAGTTTGAAATACGCTACCGCAACGAGCGCCGTGTAGAATTGGCTTTTGAGGGACATCGTTATTTTGATGTACGTCGTTGGAAGATACTTTCTGAAACGGATGGTTTTGTTACCGGTATGAAAATTACACGTTCTGGAAATGACTTTTCTTATGAACGTATTAAATTATCTTCTCGAAGTACGGATGCCGAGAAATATCTACTTTATCCTATTAAACAATCTGAAGTATCTAAAATGCAGAAATTTACCGGTGAAAACTGGCAAAATCCGAATTGGTAAAATATTATATAACTTAAATGAAATATTTTGTATGAAAAAACATATATTGCTGCTGATATTCGTATCTCTTTGGATATGGGGATGTGATGATGATCATGAGAATCTTGCTTTTTTAGAACCTATTCGCAATGCCCAATGCGAACCTTTTGTAGCTTCTGTTATTTTTAGTTGGGACAAACCGGAAAATGATAATTATTACTATACGTTAGTATCTTACCAGACTAAAGAAGGCAAGGTGCTGAAAAAGAAAATAAGTAAGTTTAGTGCTGACCCTGAGGACTCCAAAAGAGTGAGAGCTATTGTTGGAGGTTTTACTGATATTGATGAGTATGAGTTTACACTGGTTGCTTGCGGGTATGATGGTACTGTATCAGAACCGATAACTGTAAGGGGAATACCAAAAGATAAGAGCGAAGCGAAGGACTATGTAATTAGTACTGTGAATGTGGACCCCATCAGTGAAGGTGCTACTGTTAGTTGGACTAATGAGACGAATGTAGGGGTGGAATTGGTACTGAATTATATTGATAAAACTCATAAAGAACAGGAAGTCAGATTTGATGCAACGGAAACAAAATCGGAAAACATTATCAATTTGGCCATTGAGAAACCCGTTGACATTACGATTTATGCTGTAAATAAGGAGGATGGCAATCAATCGGCTCCTCGGACAGTAACAATAACTCCATTACTTACGCAGGAAGATCAGGTTATGCCGGGTGCTGAATATATCCTTTCTTCTTATTATGGCACTCTCAATATGATGACATTGACTTATAATACACCGATGAAGAACGAGTATACGGTAATGACGTCAGGTAATGATCCTTATGTTTATACAAAATTGGCACAACAACCGAGAGGTACTACGCTCGTGTTTCGTTATAAATCTACTAAGAAGATGAGTTTTCAGATTTTCTTTATGCCTCGTGGAGAAGCCCCCGGAGCTTATCAACAAGTAGTAACGGTACCTGCAGCTAAAGAATGGACTACATTTTCTTATGATTATTCGGCTATAATCAAAAAGGCCGGTTGGGGTAATGCGGGAGATCATTTGAGGCTGGATTTCGGAAGCGTTGCCGATGTGCAGATGGAAGTGAGAAATATGATATTTAAATAATGATATATTGTATGAAGAAACTGATAATGTTGTTTTTTTTATTTACTCCATCACTTTATGCTCAGACAAAGTTGAAGATGGAGAGTGTGCAGATTGGAGGACATGTAGGTGGTCGCATAAAGGATTGTATAAAGACTCGTGTACAGTTGCAGGATGTCGATCATTTGACTGCTCCTTTTCGGACGAAAAATGATACGGCATCATGGCAGACGGAGTTTTGGGGTAAGTGGGTGCAAGGAGCGATTGCTTCCTATCGTTATAATCATGATGTGGCCCTGTATGCCAAGATTAAAAAAAGTGTGGATGATATAATAAGTACTCAACAATCTGATGGATATATAGGAAATTATCGCCCGGATGCCCAACTTAGAAGTTGGGACATCTGGGGACGGAAATATACTACATTGGGATTGCTTTCTTGGTATGAAGTTTCAGGAGAAAAACAAGCGCTGAATGCAGCATGCAGAATTATAGATCATTTGATGACTCAAGTTGGAGAAGGTGGAACGAATATTGTAACCACAGGCAATTACTATGGAATGGCTAGTAGTTCCATTCTTGAGCCAGTGATGTATCTATATAAGCATACCAGTGACTATAAATATTTGCAGTTTGCTAAATATATTGTTGCTCAATGGGAAACACCTGAAGGGCCACAGCTTATAACGAAAGCAATAAATGAGGTGCCTGTTGCAGCCCGTTTTCCACATCCTTTCGACTGGTTTTCGCCTGAAAATGGACAAAAGGCTTATGAAATGATGTCCTGTTATATTGGTTTGCTGGAACTTTATAAAGTGACGCATAATGCCGCATATTTGGATGCTGTACAGAAAACGGTGAATAATATAGCAAATACTGAGATTAACGTAGCCGGTTCGGGGAGTGCTTTTGAATCTTGGTATAACGGACGAAAATATCAAACTTATCCTGCGTATCATACGATGGAAACTTGTGTTACGTTTACTTGGATGCAGTTGTGTGACAAACTACTGGCGTTGACCGGAAATCCTTTTTATGCGGACCAGATTGAAAAAAGTCTTTATAATGCTTTAATGGCTGCTCTAAAAGATGATGCTTCTCAGATTGCAAAGTATAGTCCCATGGAAGGTCATCGTTGCGAAGGAGAAGAACAGTGTGGTATGCATATTAATTGTTGCAATGCCAATGGTCCGAGAGCTTTTGCGCTTATACCCGATTTCGCAGTTAAGAATATGGGAAATGAAGTTTATGTAAACTATTATGGCGACATGTCCGCTTCTTTGGAAAATGGGCATAATAAGGTTCTTATAAAACAACATACTACATATCCTGTGTCAAATGTGATAGATATTACGATAGATGTTACAAAGGAAACTGTTTGGGGGGTGCAGTTACGTGTACCGATTTGGAGCGCACAGACCATAATTACTTTGAACGGAGAAGAATTGAAAGATATTTGTCCAGGAACTTATTATGCTATTACTCGTAAATGGAAGAAAGGAGATCATATTCAAATTATTCTGGATATGCCTGCCAGATTATTGGAACAAAGTCAGATGCAAGCTATAGTCAGAGGACCGGTTGTATTGGCACGCGACAGTCGGTTCAATGATGGTTTTGTGGATGAGACTTTGGTAATTGACAATGAAGATGGCATTGTGAAAGTGGAGGTGGATTCAGTTCCTAATTTTGCATGGATGTGTTTGAAGGTGCCGGTAACCGCTGGTACAGATTTGGAAGGAGTTGGTATGCACCGCAACATTTCTTTTTGCGATTTTGCATCAGCAGGCAACACTTGGGATAAGCAAGTGAGGTATCGTGTGTGGATTCCTCGAACTTTAGATGTGAAAAAAGGACGCTTAAAATAGAATATACATTATGAAACAAATAAAATTACCGAAGTTTTTATTACTGTTCTTATTTTTTTGTATTTCCCTTTCGATAAGTGGGCAAGAGACTAAAATTACATCTTATAATATTTGGGATGGTTTTGATAAAGATTCCTTACGATATGAAAAATTTGTGGGGTGGGCCAAGAGAAACGATGCTGATATCCTGGTCCTTACGGAATTAGTGGGATTTAAAGCTCATGATTTGGAAATTTTAGGGAATTTATGTGGTTATATGCATACAGCTTTACAGAAAGAGGATGGGTATCCGTTGGGTGTTATGTCTAAAACGCCTATTGAAGTGGTGTGTAAGCGTATGGAAGGATTCTGGCATGGAATGTTGCATGTACGTACGGCGGGGATTGATGTGATAGCCACTCATCTGAGTCCTTTCGACTGGAAATTTCGTCAAAAGGAGGCTAAAATGATTATTAGCTATGTGGATAGTTTGAAACTGGAAGATTATTTTGTGGCAGGAGATTTTAATGCAATATCTCCGTTGGACGCTGACGAGATAATAACTCATAAAACGTGGATTAGGAATATTAAACGAGGGGATGATTCTCGACCAGCTTATAATAATTTGAATGATGGAAAATTCGATTTGTCTGTTATTTCATCATTTTTGGCTGCTGGAATGGACGATCCGATTGGACGTTTGGTACGTCCGGCTGAAAAACGGATGACACACCCTTCTGCTTTCCGCTATCGTTGGAAAGTAGGAGATGAGCGACTACCTGATTTGCGTTCACGTTTGGACTATATTTTGGTTTCTCCTTCATTGATGCATCGGTGTATATTAGGGGGAGTCGAACGTTTGGAAGGAATTTCTGACCATTACCCAGTTAGTATTGTATTGACAAATAAATAGTTGTTTTATGAGAATATTCCTCTTTATTTTTACTTTGTTGTTTGCTGAACATTTGTTTTCGAAGAATACCATGGAGATATTTCGGAAAGAGCAGAAAGAAGCATTTCAGATTATTCCACCCCCCCAAGATATAGAATTGAAAGGTGGGAAAGGATTGGATTATAGAGAACTAACTTATATAAAGACTGAAAATGGAGCATCCGTTCCGGTTATGGGAGCTTTATTGAATGGTTTGCCATATGCTGCTAAAGAGGGTATTCCTCTTATCCTGAGGATTTCCCAAGAAAATGTCCCAAATTCTGAAGAGGGATATTTGTTGGAAGTCTTTGCAAATAAAATTGTTATATCTGCTAAAACAATGAAGGGCCTTTTTTATGGTTGTCAGACACTTGAACAATTGATGGAAGACAGTAGGGATTTCCGTATGCCTATTCCAGCGATGACGATAACGGATTATCCGGCTATATCCTATCGTGCTGTTCATTTTGATGTCAAACATCATTTGGACCGAATGGAATATTATTATCGTGCCATTGATCGTTTGGCACGATATAAAATAAATGCTATCATTTGGGAACTTGAGGATAAACTGAGGTATACCCGTCGACCTGAGGTGGCTGCTGGGAATGCTATCAGTAAACAAGAAATGCAGGCTATCTGCCGTTATGCTCAAGAAAGGAATGTGGAAATATCTCCTTTGGTACAAGGATTAGGGCATGCAGGCTTCATCTTGAAACATCATTGGGAGTTACGTGAAAATCCGTCTAGTGATTGGGAGTTTTGTCCTACTAATCCTAAAACTTATGAATTCCAATTTGATCTTTATCGTGATGCACTAGAGGCTATGCCTCATGGACGTTTTTTACATATCGGTGGTGATGAAATCATGGCTATCGGAATTGATGAGCGTTGTAAAGCAACTGATAAAAGTGCTTTTGAACTTCAAATGGGATGGTTGCGTAAGGTTTGTGATTTTGCTAAGAGTAATGGGCGTATTCCTATCTTTTGGGATGACATGCCTTTGAAATATGGTGGACTGTGGGATATGGTTCATGGAGATAATGATACAGATGATCTCCAGTGGGATACTCAGAAATTGGATAGTGTGATAGATTTGTTTCCTAAAGACTGTGTTTATATGCGTTGGAATTATCGTGATGCTACTAGGCCAGGGCATCAACGTATATTGAAGTGGTATCATGATAAAGGACTTCGTGTGATGGCTGCAACGGCTGCCTCTTCAGGTAACTCGCCTGTATTACCTCGTGAAGATACCAAAGCAGGCTATATTAAGGGATTTAGTCGTTTGGTAGCACAGAATCAATTAGAAGGAATTTTGGCCACAAGTTGGGACGATGGTTCTCCACATTTGGAAACAGTATGGCGTGGTTATATTGCACAAGGAGAGTTTGGTTGGAATCCGGAAGGACGTACAGTAGAAGAATTTAAAAAGGCACATGCACAGCGTGAATTTGGGTTTCGACCTGCCGATCAGCATATGCAGTTTCTAGATGAACTGGAAGAAGCTCTTTATTTTTACGATGGGGCACTAGTCGTAGCAGGATGTCGTAACCCTGCATCGGGTGTTCCTCATACACTGATTAGTTTAATTGAACTTCCTGACAGGGATAAACCTGGTGAGTGGAGTCGTATATATAAGGAAAAGATTGATAAAGCGTTTCAGGAGTCTAAACGGTTTGTAACGATAGATGAAGGGGTGAAGACTGCTAAAATGTATGCTTTGCGTGGTCGCTATGCACTGGATATCTATGAACAAATCAATTATCTACAGAATTATTCTACGCGTCTGTTGCTAGCATTGTATAGATATGATACCGCCGATAGCGAAGCAGACAGAAAAACTGCCTTACGAAGGGTTTGTGATGAGTGTGTTTACTTTAGAGTGATGCGTAAAAGCTTGGAGGAAGTGTATTCCAAAACACGTTTTATGCAGAATCCTAATGGATATATTTTGGATATGAACGGACATAATCATTTAGCAGCCAAAACAAACAATAGCGACTGGATGTATTATTATGAAATTCCGATGGTGGCTAAAGTGGAGAAATGGTTAAAAAAACAATAAACATTTATTTTTAATAAAATATTTATATGCAAAAAAAGCAATTGTTTTTTAATATCATTGTTATTACTTTCCTGCTTAGCAGCGTAAGTTTGGTGCCTTTACAGGCGCAACCCTATAAAAATGCGAACCTTTCTCCTGAACTTAGAGCAGCCGATTTATTGCAAAGAATGAATTTGGAAGAAAAGGTGGCTCAGATACGCCATATTCATTCTGGACATATATTTGACGGACAAATGCTGAACGAAGAAAAGTTGAAAGATTTTGTTCAGGACAAGTGTTGGGGGTTTGTTGAAGGTTTTCCTCTTACGGGTGAAAGTTGCCATCAGCATCTACGCCGGATCCAGGAATATATGTTGAAGCATACTCGGCTCGGTATACCAATTTTCACGATAGGTGAGTCTTTACATGGTTCTGCCCATGAGGGTTCTGTGATTTATCCTCAGAATATAGCTTTGGCAGCTACTTTTAATCCTTTATTAGCTTATCAGAAGTCAGCTGGAATATCTGCTGAACTACATTATCAAGGTATACGTCAAGTATTGGGACCTTGCATTGATGTGGTCCGAGACATGCGCTGGGGCAGAGTGGAGGAGAGTTACGGAGAAGACCCGTTTTTGAATGCAATTTTAGCTTGTGAAGAGGTAAAAGGGTATTTGGATAATGGAATCTCGCCTATGTTGAAACATTATGGTCCACATGGTAATCCGACGGGAGGATTGAATTTGGCTTCGGTTCATTGTGGCATAGGTGAGTTACATGATGTTTATTTGTATCCGTTTAAGCGAGTTATTACGACTTTACCAGTACAAGCTGTTATGTCTACTTATAATTCTTGGAATAGAATTCCTAATTCAGCTTCTTATTATTTGTTGACGGAAGTTTTACGCCACCGTTGGGGATTTGAGGGGTATGTATATTCCGATTGGGGAGCTATTGATATGTTGCATACTTTTCATCATACTGCATCAACTTTATCAGAAGCTGCCGTGCAAGCACTTACTGCAGGGTTAGATGTGGAGGCATCCAGTGAATGCTATCCTTATCTGGTTCCTCTGATAGAACAAGGAAAAGTAGATGAGGCATTGGTCGATACAGCCGTATATAGAGTATTACTTGCAAAATTCCAGACTGGTCTTTTTGAGAATCCTTATGGGAAAAGGCTACAGGTGGACCAGTTGCCTATTTCTGAAAACAAGCAATTGGCACGTCGTATTGCAGATGAGTCGGTGGTGCTGTTGAAAAATGACGGAGATTTACTGCCACTTGTTCCTTCTAAGTTGAAGTCGATAGCAGTTATAGGGCCTAATGCAGATCAGGTACAGTTTGGAGATTATACATGGAGTCGTGACAATAAAGACGGAGTTACTCCTCTTGTAGGGATACGTTCATTGCTTGCAGGCACTGGTGTGCAAGTACGTTATGCCAAAGGGTGTAGCATCATGTCGTTAGATACCACTAATATTGCTGCTGCAGTAGCTGCTGCACAAGCTAGCGATGTAGCGATATTGTTTTGTGGTAGCGCTAGTGCTTCTTTGGCCAGGAACTACAGGGAAGTGAATTGCGGTGAAGGTTTTGACCTGACCGATTTGTCTCTCTCAGGAGCTCAGGAAAAATTGATTCGGGATGTGTATGCTACTGGTAAGCCTTTGATCTTGGTAATGGTTACCGGTAAGCCTTTTTCCATTCCTTGGGAAAAGAAACATATACCAGCTATTCTTGTCCAATGGTATGCCGGGGAACAAGGAGGGAATGCTGTGGCGGATATTCTTTTTGGAAAAGCAGTCCCGTCAGGTCGTCTTCCCGTTTCTTTTCCTCAAAGTGCGGGCCATCTTCCGGCTCATTACAATTATCTTCCTACTGATCATGGTTACTATCGTCAACCGGGAAGTTATGAAGTACCGGGAAGAGATTACGTCTTTTCTTCTCCAGAACCATTATGGGCTTTTGGACATGGATTAAGTTATACAACTTTTGGTTATGAGGATATGAAGATTGAACAACGCGAAGATTCGATAATGTTGTCTGTGTGTATAAGAAATATCGGTGAAAGAACGGGGCAGGTGGTTCCGCAACTTTATGTACGCGATCTTTATAGTTCCGTAGTAACTCCGGTGAAACAGTTGAAAGCTTTTGCCAAGGTTTCTTTAGAACCTAAGGAAACAATCGAGGTTTCTTTGAATATTGCGGTTCAAGATTTGGCTTTTACTAATAATCAAGGAAAAATGGTTCTGGAGCCTGGAGATTTTGAATTACAAGTGGGAGATGCTTCGGACAATATATTCTTGAGAGATACAGTTCGGATTGGATTTCAAGATACAACTTATCAGGTCAAGAAAACGGTTTGGGATACAACGAACAGTTGTGGAGAGGCAGTTATTACTGTTAAAGGTGTTGTCCGCGATACACAAGCAACTCCTATACAAGGAGTAAATATTTTCTCAACATTACACAAGAAAATACTTGCTGTTACAGATAAAGATGGAAAATATGAAATAAAAGCTCAAAGTAATGATGTACTTATTTTTCATAAAAAGAATTATTTGGAGGAGAAGATATTTGTTAATGGTCAGCCGTCTATACAAGTAACTATAAGAAACGGTATTTAGTGGAAGGCTAGTGTATATAAAATATTAGAATAGATATTACGAAAAAAGTCGTGGGATTTGTGGCTAAAATGCTCATATCAGGTAGTACAACTGTAATCCCGAAATAAAATTGGTTTGAAATTTTGTTATTCCGAAAACTTCCTTTATCTTCGCGCCCCGAATAAGGAGAGGTGCTCGAGTGGTTGAAGAGGCACGCCTGGAAAGCGTGTATACCCCTAAAGGGTATCCGGGGTTCGAATCCCCGTCTCTCCGCAGGTTGAGAAGCCATTTTCTCATTTCTTTCTACTACTTTCCCTTATCTGCAAATTTGTCGGAATAATCACTTGTCTGACTGTTTTATCCCCTTTGATTTGATCTATAAGTAATTGACAAGCCGTTTCTCCCATTTTATAAGTCTGATGTGATACAGCTGATAATTTCGGTTCTACATAATTGGCATGTTGTTCATCCGTATATCCGATGATGGCTATATCTTCGGGGATACGAAGTCTATGTTCTTTAATAACCTCTATGGCGGCAAAAGCTAATGTATCATTCATGGCAAGGATGGCATCAGGTGGTTGCGGGAGAGATAATAAGGTTTCCGTAGCTATTTTGCCTTCCTCATAATCTATCTTCCGGCAGATTACCAGTTCTTTTTCGATAGGAATATGATTGTCACGCAGAGCTTCCAAATAGCCATGCTTTCGTTTGGTTACGATATCCAAATGATTGGCTCCTCCGATAAAAGCTACCCGCTTGCTGCCGGTATCCAATAAATGTTGGGTAGCCATTTGTGCAGATTGTACACCATCTGCTACTACCGACGAAAACTGATCGGTCAGGCAAACGCGGTCGAACAGGATGAGTGGCATATTAATGTCCTTTAGGGCGGCAAGATGTGAATAGTCTCTGGTTTCCTGAGACAGGCAGGCGATAATGCCCTCTACTCGCATATTTACCAGATTTTCGATATTCCTTTTCTCGTATTCGTATGCTTCATGTGAAGTGGTAATAATAACAAAATATCCGTTAGCTACTGCCATGTTTTCTATTCCGTTCAGGATGGATGCGAAGAAATGGGTAACGATATCCGGCACAACGACTCCGATGATGCGCGGAGTGTTTTTTCGCAGACTCATGGCAAAAGGATTGGGACGGTAATTCATCTCTTTTGCCAGTTTTTTGACTTTAGTACGAAGTTCACTGCTGATTTCCGGACTGTCTTTTAGTGCCCTGGATACAGTGGGAATGGATACGCCCAATGCTTTGGCGAGATCTTTGAGTGAAGTATGTTTCTGGTATTCCATTTTAAAGTCTGCTATTAGATTCACTTACAAAGAAAGCATATTCCCTGATAAAAGATGGTATGAAAGGATGTTTTTTTTACGTAACCCATTACGTGTTGTTTTTGTACTTTGCATGCTGTCCTGAAATTATTCTTGCCCTATTTTTGCCCTATCTAAAAACTTTTAAATTTAATTGATATGCAATACCATGAAATCGGAAAGACAGGGATGAAAGTGTCATCTCTCAGCTTTGGAGCTTCCTCTTTGGGAGGAGTTTTCCATGATATTAAAGAGAAAGAAGGAATTGAGTCTGTGTTTACTGCCATCGAAGCAGGCATGAATTTTATAGATGTTTCTCCCTATTATGGGCACTATAAAGCTGAAACTGTTTTAGGGAAAGCTTTGAAAGATGTTCCGCGTGACCGATATTATCTCTCTACTAAAGTGGGACGTTATGGAAAAGATGGGGTCAATACCTGGGATTATTCTGCAAAACGCGCAGTAGAGAGTGTGTATGAAAGTATGGAGCGTCTGAACATTGACTTTATCGATCTGATAAATGTACATGATATTGAGTTTGCCGATCTGAATCAGATTGTAAATGAAACATTACCGGCATTAGTCGGCTTGCGCGAGAAAGGTATTGTTGGGCATGTGGGGATCACCGACTTGCAACTCGAAAACCTGAAATGGGTGATTGATCACTCGCCGAGTGGTACGGTAGAATCGATCCTTAATTTCTGCCATTATTGTTTGTGCGATGATAAACTGATTGATTTTCTTGATTATTTTGAATCGAAAGGAGTAGGAGTGATCAACGCTTCTCCGCTTTCAATGGGATTATTGAGCGAGCGTGGCGTTCCTGAATGGCATCCGGCTCCTGAATCACTGGTGGAGGCTTGTCATAAAGCAATGGAACACTGTAAGGCAAAGAACTATCCTATAGAAAAACTGGCTATGCAATTTTCTGTAAGTAATCCACGAATTGCGACCACTTTGTTCAGTACTGCCAATCCGCTGAATGTAAAGAAGAACGTATCCTTTATAGAAGAACCGATTGACTGGGAATTGGTACGTGAAGTACGGGAGATTATTGGAGAACAGCAACGTGTAAGTTGGGCTAATTCTTAAAAAATAGCTGTCTATATGGACTATACAATAATTGATGCGCATGCCCAT
>ENA-USYP01000399-USYP01000399.1-human-gut-metagenome-genome-assembly--contig:-NODE-399-length-43135-cov-23.322054_pt1 | contig 43135 bp, 32 predicted proteins | sample MGYA00250065_ERZ773512 | MGnify/ENA primary metagenome ERZ773512 (study PRJEB29103, sample SAMN06112003) | human gut metagenome | biome: human gut; feature: ankylosing spondylitis patient; material... | reverse complement strand
TACCAGTGATCTTGCGATCCGGACGCTCCGAAAAGCGCTGGAATCGCAGCCAACAATCAAAGATGGCCTTATCTTACATTCTGACCAGGGCTCACAGTATACGTCCAAAGCATTTACCGAATTCTGCGAATCGGTAAATGTGACACAGAGCATGAGCAAAGCAGGATATCCGTACGACAATGCACCGATGGAGCGTTATTTCAATACCTTGAAGAATGAATGCACAAATTTGTATGAGTTTACAACAGAGGAAACACTCTATCAAAAGGTAGAAGAATTTGCATACGTTGATTATAATCATGTTCGTCCACACAGTTATAATGGTTATCGAACCCCATATGAAGCAAGGACGGCAGCATAAATTGATAAGCACTATTTTTTTAGCCACAAGTGTTACAAAAAAGCTTGACCACAACAAACCTTATGTTCAGTTACCATATGGTTCTGGCGTATGTGTTCCCACTCATCGTGGCAGTTCAGTATAAAGAGAAATCCGTGTTATGGCTGTCATATGCACTGGAAGTTTTTCTGCTTCCGGTCAGCATGATCGTGGGATTTTATTATGGGATCTGTGATCTGAACCTGTTGCTGCAGGGAAATCATACAAGGACATGGTACATGGCGGAACTGGCAGATGGATTTGCGAAGCTCCCTTTTTCGAAGATGCCGGTTGTGGTCATTATAGTTTACCAGATATTACCGCAGCTTTTGATCCTATTTGTGTTCGTGATGATCATCCAGCATACCATTGGCAGCATGCGGGAGGATGCTTACAGGATTGCGGAACTTACCTACCGCAAGGAGGTCGATTCTGCAACAAGGCTTTATAATAAGAATAAATATGAAGATATGCTTGCCAATTACTATACGATGGTGGAGCGTGTCGCCGTGGTTTTGTGGGATATCAATAATCTGAAAGAAATCAACGACCGCATGGGACATGGCATGGGAGATAAACTGATCGAGACACTGTCCGGTGCGATCTATGCGCAGACAGATAAGCGGAAAAAGGCATATCGTATCGGTGGTGATGAGTTTGTCATGCTCATCGAAAATCCGGAGAAACAGGAGGCAGAGCAGATCATCCAGAATGTCAGGGACAAACTTGCAAGACACAGGGAAGAAGGCGGTCTCAGGGTTTCGAGTGCAACCGGTACAGCGGAGGGAAACGGAATCGATATCTTAAAAATAGTACATGACGCGGATGAACGGATGTATGAGGATAAGAAGAGAGGAAAGGAGAGCCGCGAATATGCTATGTTTTATAGTGAATGAGCATTCCAGAAGCGGTAAAGGCGCAAAGATCTGGAAAGAAGCGGAAGCAGTTTTAAAAAAGAAAAACATTGCTTACGAATCATACGTCACCCAATATGAGGGGCATGCCTTTTCACTGGCACATGACATCTGTGAATGTGGGGCGGATGACATTCAACTTGTCGTGGTAGGTGGTGATGGGACCGCAAATGAAGTCATCAACGGAATGACGCATTTTGAGAAGGTACGCTTTGGTGTGATCCCGACCGGTTCCGGCAATGACCTCGCAAGGGGACTTGGGATCACAGGAACGCCTACAGAGGTGATCGGGCATATTTTAAACTGCAGGGAAGATTATGTGATGGATCTGGGGCAGGTGAGCTGGAACGGCTGTGAGAAGCCGAGATTATTTGCAATCAGTGCCGGGGCAGGACTGGATGCATTAGTCTGCAAGAAGGCTTTGAAGTCCAAGGTAAAAGACGCTTTGAATAAGCTGCATCTCGGAAAGCTTACCTATCTGTTTCTGACGGTACAGTCGTTATTTACCATGCAGACAACAGATGCAGGTGCATTTTTTGATGGAAAAGGACAGAAAAACCATAAGAAAATGATTTTCGCTGCGGCAATGAATTTCCGGGCTGAGGGCGGCGGTGTGCCGATGGCACCGGGGGCAGATGCGCAGGACGGAAAGCTTTCGGTGTGTATGGCGTGGGGAATCCCGAAATGGCGCACTTTTTTATGTCTGCCATTGCTTGTGACAGCCAATCATCTGCGGATCAGAGGGTTTGAGGTGACAAACTGTAAGGAATATGACCTGAAGCTGAAAACACCTATGGTACTTCATGCAGACGGAGAGTACTGTGGGGATGTCACAGAGATGCACTTTCAATGTCTGCCCAAAAAACTGCATGTGATGTGGTGATCGAATAAATACGAATAAAACAAAAATTCCCTTCATACAATGTGATAACATATGGAGGGAATTTTTTTATGGACAATTATAGCGGAAATAAAGAGTATAACATTTACAGGGATATCAGAAATCGTACCAACGGGGAGATTTACCTCGGGATCGTAGGTCCGGTGCGCACTGGAAAATCCACCTTCATCAAACGGTTTATGGAGTTGATGGTACTTCCTTTTATGGAAGGAGAAGCAGAAAAAGAGAGAGCCATGGATGAACTTCCGCAGGCGGCAGCCGGAAAAACCATTATGACGACGGAACCAAAATTCATTCCACAGCAGGCGGCGGAGATCCGGCTCTCTGATTTTAAGACGGAAGAAGAGCCATTAAAGCTGCGTGTAAGACTGATCGACTGTGTCGGTTTTCTGGCGGACGGGGCAGTGGGACATATGGAAGGAAATGGAAGCAGAATGGTAAAGACACCGTGGTCAGACCAGGAAATCCCATTTGCGGAGGCAGCATCGATCGGAACCGAGAAGGTCATCAGAGACCATGCGACGATCGGCATTGTAGTGACGACCGACGGAACAATCGGAGAACTGGCACGGGAAAATTACATAAATGCAGAAGAGAGAACCGTTCAGGAACTGAAAAATATCGGAAAGCCGTTTGTGATCCTGTTAAATTCGGCAAAACCTTATGCGCAGGAGACAATAAAACTTGCGTCGGAGATGGAAAAAAAATATCAGACAACGGCTGTGCCGGTCAACTGTGAGCAGCTGCGCAGAGAGGATGTCTTAAAAATTTTAGAGAGTGTGCTGTATGAATTTCCGATTGAACGGGTGGAATTTTTTATCCCGAAATGGACGGAAATGCTCTCCGCTGATCATCCGGTAAAAAGTGAGATCATTGCACAGGCATCGGATATTTTAAGTCATATGGAGCGCACGAAAGACGTTTACCAGCAGCAGTCAGAACCGGGAGACTGCATTTCAAAGATTAAAATGGATGAGATGGATCTCGCCTGCGGCTGTGTGAAAATACAGATGGAGGTTGCAGAGCCGTATTACTATGAAAATATGAGTGAACTTGCAGGAGTTCCTATCCATGGTGAGTATGAACTGATCTCGATGATCCGCGAGATGGCGGCGAGGAAAGAATCTTATGAGAAAGTCGCAGGGGCTTTTGAGGAAGTGCAGATGAAAGGATATGGTGTTGTGAATCCGGGGTTAAAGGACATTGAACTTGCGGAGCCGGAACTGATCCACCATGGAAACAAGTTTGGGGTAAAAATTAAGGCAGTTTCCCCATCCATCCATATGATCCGTGCCAATATTGAGACGGAAATCGCTCCAATCGTGGGAAGTGAAGATCAGGCGAATGACCTGATCCGTTACATCCGGGAGGGACAGCAGAGTGAGGAGGGTGTCTGGAAAACTAATATTTTCGGTAAATCGATCGGTGAGCTGATGGAGGATGGAATCCGGAATAAAATTGCCATGATGGACGATGAATGCCAGCTGAAATTACAGGATACCATGCAGAAAATCGTGAATGATAATAACGGTGGAATGGTTTGCATTATCCTGTGAAATTTGGTAAGATTTAAGAATAACGAGCAGTGTTTATCGTCGGGAAAATCATAGATTTTTCCGGCGCACACTGCAATTTATGACGATCGGATGTCCAAAGTGGGGCATTCTGCTGCAGGATACAGGCAGTGATAAAAGTGGGGGATCGGTATGAACATTCGTTTTTATCATGCAAAAATATTATTGACGAAAGCAGATCACACCTTTGAGGTGACGGAGGGGGAACTCTGGGTAAGAGGAGACCATATCTGTTATATCGGGGATGGCACAGATACTTCTGCTGTCTGCAAAGAAGATGATATCATTATCTGGGACCGGGAGATCGATGCGAAGGGAAATCTTTTAATGCCGGGATTTAAGAATGCACATACGCATACGCCGATGACATTTTTACGATCTTTTGCAGATGATCTTCCACTGCAGGAATGGCTGCAGCAGAAAGTGTTCCCAAACGAGGCAAGGCTGAAAGGGGAGGATACTTACTGGCTTGCGATACTCGGGATTATGGAGTACCTGACGAGTGGTATCACCTCAAATTTTGATATGTACATTATGCAGGACTATCATATCAATGCCTATGTGGATACAGGTTTCCGGACTGTTTTTACCAGTGGATTGAACAATTTTACCGACAGTCTGGAAGTGCTGGAGGAGAATTATTTAAGAATCAACGGGCTGAGTGATCTCACTTCCTATGTGCCGGGATTTCATGCAGAATACACAACATCGCGTCCACTGCTTGAAGGGGTTGCCAAGATTGCGGACAAGTATCATGCACCGGTCTGGACGCACAATTCTGAGACAGAGCGCGAGGTGGCAGAGTGTAAGGCACGCTGGGGAATGACACCAATGCAGTTTACAGAAAGTCTGGGGCTGTATGAACATGGCGGCGGCGGTTATCACTGTGTCTGGCTGGAGGAGAAAGATATTGAGATATTGAAAAAACATCACATGTCGGTAGTGACGAACCCCGGTTCGAACACAAAGCTTGCTTCCGGTATCTGCCCGGTCAAAAGACTGCTGGATGAGGGAATCAATCTTGCGATCGGTACGGATGGACCGGCGAGCAACAACTGTCTGGACATGTTCCGGGAGATGTTTCTTGTGACAGGACTGGCAAAACTCAGGGAACGGGACGCTTCCTGCATGCCGGCGGAGGAGGTGCTTTATATGGCGACCGCCGGAGGCGCGTATGCGATGGGACTGCCGGATTGTGACTGTCTTGCAGCCGGGAAAAAGGCAGACCTTGTCATGATCGATCTGAGACAGCCGAATATGCAGCCGGAGAACAACCTTGTGAAAAATCTGGTTTACAGCGGCAGCAAGCAGAATGTGAAACTGACGATGGTAAACGGAAAAGTACTTTACGAGGATGGAACATTTCTCATCGGAACTGATCCGGCAGAAATATATACAAAAGCAAATGAGATAATTGGAAGGATGAAGGAATGCAGGTAATATTTATACATCACAGCTGCTTTTTAGTGGAAGTGGATGAGAAGGTTTTGATTTTTGACTGGTTTGCGGGAGACCGGGTGAACGGCTATACGTTCCGTGGACAGATCCCGGAGTATGAGCCGGATACCCCGGTTTATGTGTTTGCAAGCCACAAACACAGAGATCATTTTGACATGGATGTGCTCCACTGGGCAGAGCGTTACAGCAACATACATTATATTTTCTCAAAAGACTGCAGGATGTCACCTCATTTTCTGGAAAAACACGGGTTTGACCTGTCTGTCCGGGAACTGATCACATATGTCAGTCCGTGCGAGAAATATCAGGTGGATGATCTGGAGATTGAGACGCTTCGCTCCACGGATGCAGGCGTTGCCTTTTATGTGAAGACAAACGGGGCAAGTTTTTATCATGCCGGGGATCTCAACAACTGGAAATGGGATGGAGCAGGGGAACTTGTCAATGGCATTATGGATGTCAATTATAAGAACCAGATTAAAAAACTTGCAAAGAAAGACATCAACCTGGCATTTGTGCCGTTTGATCCAAAACTTGGGATGTATCAGTCACTTGGCATGGAATATTTTCTGGAGAACACGAATGCAGAGTATGTGTTTCCAATGCATATGTGGCAGGATTATTCCGGGATACAGCCTTTTATCAAAAGACTGAGCAATCAGGCGATGGCGGACCGGATCGTGCCAATCGTCCATGAGAATCAGGTGTTTGAGATCCGGGAAGAATAAAAGATGGTAGTTTTTGCTGGAAAAGATGACATTTTTTTTAATAAAAGATGACAGCTTTTAGAAGAAAAGATGTTGAATACTTGACGATAAACAAATAAGTGAGCTATAATATTTAAATTGTGAGCCGGCTTTCATTTTTGCAGTGCATAAGTGTCAGCCATAGCAGAAAGGCAGGTAGAAGAAATGGCATTTTTAGGATCATTTTTACAGTATGCAATTATTATGGTGATTTTGGCAGCGATCGCTCTGGCGGGATTTTTTGCAGGCAAAAAGCTGCGGGAAAACAAAGATGCAAAAGCAGCGGCGGAAGCTGATACGGCAGCAGAACACGAGGTTAAATAATTTGTAACTATATAGATAGTTTCTTAGAAGGAAACAGCTGGTAATTACAATTTTATTAAATAAAAAATGTACGGCAGAGAAGTGCCTGTACAAAAGATTTTGGAGGAACTTAGTCGTGAAGAAGTTTTACGGTGAAAACGAATTACGAAGAATGTACCTTGAATTTTTCGAGAGCAAGGGACATCTTAAAATGAACAGCTTTTCATTGGTACCACACAATGATAACAGCTTATTACTGATCAATGCAGGTATGGCACCATTAAAGCCATATTTTACAGGACAGGAGATTCCACCTCGCAGAAGAGTGACAACCTGCCAGAAATGTATCCGTACCGGTGATATCGAGAACGTTGGTAAGACAGCAAGACATCTTACATTCTTTGAGATGCTTGGTAACTTCTCTTTCGGAGATTATTTTAAGCATGAAGCGATCGCATGGTCCTGGGAGTTTTTGACAAAGGTTCTCGGATTAGAAGAGGACAGACTGTATCCATCCATTTATGGTGAGGATGATGAAGCATTCGATATCTGGACAAAAGAAGTCGGAGTTCCGGCAGAGAGAATCACAAGATTTTACCGCGATCCGGAAACCGGAGAGTGTGATAACTTCTGGGAGCATGGTGCCGGTCCTTGCGGTCCATGTTCTGAGATTTACTATGACCGCGGAGAAAAATACGGCTGTGGCAAACCGGACTGTAAAGTAGGATGTGACTGTGACCGTTTCATGGAAGTATGGAACAACGTATTTACCCAGTTTGAGGGAGATGGAAAGGGTGGTTACACCGAACTTTCCCAGAAGAACATTGATACAGGTATGGGACTTGAGCGTCTTGCAGTTGTCATGCAGGATGTAGATTCCGTATTCGACATTGATACAATGAAAGCAATCCGTGACAGAGTATGTGAGCTGTCCGGCAAGAAATATGAAGTGGATGCAATGGATGATGTTTCGATCCGTCTGATCACAGACCATATCCGTTCCTCAACATTCATGATCTCCGATGGTATTATGCCATCTAACGAAGGACGTGGTTATGTACTCCGCCGTATCATCCGCCGTGCTGCACGTCATGGAAGAATGCTTGGAATCGACGGCATTTTCATGGCAGAGCTTGCAAAGACTGTGATCAGCGAGAGCAAAGACGGTTATCCGGAATTAGAAGAAAAGAAAGATTTTATCTTAAAAGTACTTGCACAGGAAGAAGAGAAGTTTGCAAAGACGATCGATCAGGGTCTTGCAATCTTAGAAGATATGGAAAAAGAGATGATCGCATCCGGTTCCAAAGTATTATCCGGAGACAATGCGTTCAAGCTTTATGACACTTATGGATTCCCGATGGATCTGACTTCCGAGATCTTAGAGGAAAAAGGCTTCACGATTGACGAAGACGGCTTCAAAAAGGCTATGGAAGTACAGCGTACAACAGCAAGAAAGAATCGTAAGACAACAAACTACATGGGAGCAGATGCGACTGTTTATGATGAGATCGATCCTTCCGTCACAACAGAGTTTGTCGGATATGATAAATTAGAGACAGCATCTACAGTGACAGTGCTTACTTCTGAGACTGAGATCGTAGAGGCATTATCCGATGGTGAGATCGGAACAATCATCGTAGAGGAGACACCATTCTATGCTACCATGGGTGGACAGCAGGGGGATAAAGGTGTGATCTACACTGCTGATGGTACTTTCAAAGTGGAAGATACCATCAAGTTATTAGGTGGAAAAGTTGGACATGTCGGCAAAATGACAAGCGGCATGATCAAGTCCGGTGATAAAGTTACGTTATCTGTTGACGCAGATCTTCGTGGCAAGACATGTAAGAATCATTCTGCAACACACTTATTACAGAAAGCACTCCGTGAAGTATTAGGTACTCACGTAGAACAGGCTGGTTCTTATCAGGATGCAGAGAGAACACGTTTTGACTTCAGCCATTTCCAGGCTATGACAGCAGAGGAGATCGCAAAAGTTGAGAAGATCGTAAATGACGAGATCGCTGCAGACCTTGAGGTGCGTACGGATGTCATGACCGTAGAAGAAGCCAAAAAGACAGGCGCTATGGCGTTATTCGGTGAGAAATATGGTGAGAAAGTACGTGTCGTATCCATGGGAGAATTTTCCAAGGAGTTCTGTGGTGGTACACATGTAAAACACACAGGCGAGATCACTGCATTCAAGATCATTTCTGAGAGCGGTGTCGCTGCCGGTGTACGTCGTATCGAGGCGTTGACAGGTGATAATGTATTTGCATATTATAAGAATATCGAAGCTGAATTAGAGAGAGCTGCAAAAGCTGCAAAGACAACTCCGGCTGCATTGGTTGAGAAGATCGAGCATATGATGGCTGAGATCAAGGCGTTGAATGCAGAGAATGAGTCCTTAAAGAGCAAAGCTGCCAAAGAGGCACTTGGCGATGTTATGGATCAGGTTGTAGAAGTAAAAGGTGTAAAACTTCTTGCAACAAGTGTTGCAGGGGTTGACATGAACGGCTTGAGAGACCTTGGTGACCAGCTCAAAGGAAAACTCGGCGAGGGCGTTGTAGTGCTTGCTTCTGAGGAAGACGGCAAAGTAAATCTTGTCGCTATGGCAACAGAGGAGGCAATGAAGAAAGGCGCTCATGCAGGAAACCTCATCAAAGCGATCGCAGGAAAAGTTGGCGGTGGCGGCGGCGGACGTCCAAACATGGCACAGGCCGGCGGTAAGAATCCGGCTGGAATCCCGGATGCGGTAGCCGAGGCTAAGACAGCACTGGAAACTCAGATTAAATAATAATTTGATGAAAAAAATAGAATTGTCTGAATTTTTCTAAATATAAGAAAAACTATTGACGTGAACATTTTTTATGCTATAATAACTTATAGTGCAATGAAATTTACCCAAACAGTTGAATATGCACAATACGCAACTGGAGGGAGGTTAGGTGTGAGATAATGTCTAGTGTAATAGTAAAAGAGAACGAGACTTTAGATAGCGCTTTACGTAGATTTAAGAGAAACTGTGCTAAAGCAGGTATCCAGCAGGAGATTCGTAAAAGAGAACATTACGAGAAACCAAGCGTAAGACGTAAGAAAAAATCTGAAGCAGCAAGAAAAAGAAAATACAATTAATGTATGTAAAAGAAGCTATCGTGTATGCGGTAGCTTCTTTTTTTGAAATTTTAAGTCAGTTTGTCAGAATTAGTTTTTTGTTGGATCGTTTTACCTGAAGTTTACAATTAGAAAACAAAAAAAATACAATTAATATCATAAATATCTTGACACTGAAATATGTGTATGATAGACTTCTTTTCGTGTGAAAAATAAAAATCGTTTTTTCATGCAAATGTATGACCACTCAGATTACTGAGGCAGCCTAACGGACAGGCGGGTCGGTTGCCGGTGTGGTGAGGAGACCACGTTATTGATTGAGTCAGAAGCTCAAATTTTATAAGTTGATTACTTTATAATCAGTGTGTAAGCACATCATCTTGTGAAACGGTCAATAAGAGTGACATATATTTGCAGTTGCGATGTAGACAAAGGCAGAAAGCAGAGAGCGGCAGGCAACGGATTCTTTGAAAAACGATATTTGGGATCGCATCGAGAGTAAAAAGGATTCCAATATGGAGAACGAAGGTCAACAGAGATGATTGCTCAGGCAGTTGTCTCTTTTTTTATGTAATCGAAAACATCATTTCTATTACATAAAATGTGAAAATGATTATCTTAAAATTATAAATTGCAATGGAGAAAGTTATGAACAGAGAAGATCAGAAAAGAGCTCCCATTTATGAAGCACTGGAAAAATTCAGAAAACAGCGTGTCGTACCATTCGATGTGCCGGGGCATAAGCGGGGTCGTGGCAATCCTGAATTAGTGGAATTATTAGGGGAAAAATGTGTAGGGATCGATGTGAATTCCATGAAGCCACTCGATAACCTCTGTCATCCGGTATCGGTTATAAGAGATGCGGAGGAACTTGCAGCAGATGCATTTCATGCAGAACATGCATTTTTGATGGTGGGAGGAACTACTTCTGCAGTGCAGAGCATGATTTTGTCAGTCTGTAAGAGAGGGGATAAAATTATCCTTCCGCGAAATGTACATAAAAGTGCCATCAATGCACTGGTGCTTTGCGGAGCAATTCCGGTTTATGTGAATCCGGAAGTGAATCCAAAACTCGGAATTTCTCTTGGAATGGAAGTGCCGTGTGTAGAGCAGGCGATCAAAGAGAACCCGGATGCAGTTGCAGTGCTTGTGAACAATCCGACTTATTACGGTATCTGTTCGGATATCCGTTCTATCGTAAAGCTTGCACATGCGCATGGCATGAAAGTGCTCGCAGACGAGGCACATGGAACACACTTGTATTTTGGAAAAAACCTTCCGGTTTCAGGCATGGAAGCCGGTGCTGATCTGGCAGCAATTTCCATGCATAAGTCCGGTGGAAGCCTGACGCAGAGCTCCATTCTGCTTGTAAACAAAGGTGTCAATGCAGATTATGTCAGACAGATCATCAATCTCACACAGACTACAAGCGCATCGTATCTTCTTCTGTCAAGCCTTGATATTTCAAGAAGAAACCTTGCGTTAAGAGGTGAGGAATCCTTTGCCAAAGTGTCCGAGATGGCAGAATATGCAAGAAATGAGATCAACAATATCGGTGGATATTATGCTTATGGGAAGGATCTGATCAACGGAACCAGCATCTACGACTATGATGTGACAAAGCTTTCTATCTACACGCTTGGTATCGGGCTGGCAGGGATCGAAGTGTATGATCTTCTTCGCGATGAATATGATATTCAGATCGAATTTGGGGATATCTGTAATATTTTGGCCTATATTTCCATTGGAGACCGGACACAGGATATTGAGCGCCTGGTGGGGGCGCTGGCAGATATCGCAAGACTGTATAAAAAAGATAAGGCAGGACTTTTATCCGGTGAATATATAGCACCGAAAGTCATCCGTTCACCACAGGAAGCTTTCTATGCGGAAAAGAAATCCCTTCAGATCCGTGAGACCAGCGGCTGTATTTCCGGTGAATTTGTCATGTGCTATCCGCCGGGAATCCCAATCCTGGCACCGGGTGAGATGATTACAGATGAAATCATCGAATATATCATTTATGCGAAGGAAAAAGGCTGCTCCATGCAGGGAACGGAAGATCCGGCAGTGGAACATCTGATGGTGCTGGTGTAAGAGATGAGTGATCCCGGAGAAAACGGTGGAAACCGGGACAGGGAAGGAGAAGCAGAAAAATGGAAATGTGGTTTTCGGAGCTTCACACATCGAATGTAAAGCTCTCAATGAGAATCGAAAAACAATTATTCAGCGGTAACAGTGACTGCCAGAGGATCGATGTTCTGGAATCGGTAGAATTTGGCAAGTTTCTGGCTTTGGATGGAGATATCCTTTTTTCGGAAAAGGATGAATTTATTTATGACGAGATGGTAACGCATGTGCCGATGGCAGTACATCCGGACGTGCGTCACGTGCTGATCATCGGTGGCGGTGATGGCGGCGTTGCAAAAGAACTGACACAGTATGATTCCATAGAAAAGATTGATGTTGTGGAACCGGATGAGATGTTAGTGGAAGTCTGCCGGGAGCATTTCCCGGAGCTTGCCTGTGGTCTGGATGATCCGCGTGTGAATGTGTATTATCAGGATGGACTTCGTTTCCTGAGAAACAAAACGGAGGAGTATGATCTGATCATCAATGACGCAACCGATCCATTTGGGCATACTGAGGGACTTTTTACCAAGGAATTTTACGGAAGCTGCTATAAGGCGTTAAAAGAGGACGGAATCATGGTTTATCAGCATGGAAGTCCATTTTATGATGAGGATAAGGAAGAGTGCATGAAGATGCACCGCAAGGCATTCCGGGCATTTCCGGTAAGCCGTGTATATCAGGCACATATCCCGACGTGTTCGTCCGGCTACTGGCTGTTTGGATTTGCTTCCAAAAAATATCACCCACTCAACAATCTGCGCGTGAAAGAGTGGAAAAAATTACATATCAAAACAAGATATTACACAACGAATCTTCACCGGGGAGCCTTCATGCTCCCAAAATATTTAGAAGATATGTTAGAGGACGAGGAAGACCGGTAGAAAAATATATTAAGTAAATAATGACATGGATAATTGCAAAACTCATAAAAACCTAAATTGAACAATTGAAAGAAGAGTAGGAAGGAGTTTCGCAATTATCTAAAAAACAATAACGTAAAAAAAGGAGAGAAAAAAATGAGCAAGGTAATGATTATCGGATGTGGAGGCGTAGCTTCCGTAGCAATCGCAAAATGTTGTCAGAACAGTGATGTTTTCACTGAGATTATGATCGCTAGCAGGACAAAATCCAAATGCGATGCAATGAAAGAAAAATTACAGCCAACAACAAAAACAGTCATCACAACCGCACAGGTAGATGCTGACAACACAGAGGAGCTGATCGCACTAATCAAAGAATACAAACCGGATGCAGTGTTAAATGTGGCACTTCCATATCAGGATCTGACGATCATGGATGCCTGTCTTGCAACAGGAGTAGATTATATTGACACCGCAAACTACGAAGCAGAGAACACAGATGATCCAGAATGGAGAAAAATCTACGAAGAGCGCTGCAAGAAAGAGGGATTTACAGCATACTTTGATTATTCCTGGCAGTGGGCTTACAAGAAAAAGTTTGAAGATGCAGGTATTACAGCAATCCTCGGAAGCGGATTTGATCCAGGTGTTACAAGTGTTTATTCCGCATATGCATTAAAACATTATTTCGATGAGATTCACTACATTGATATTTTAGACTGCAATGGTGGAGACCATGGCTATCCATTTGCAACAAACTTTAATCCGGAGATCAACTTACGAGAAGTATCTGCAATGGGTTCTTACTGGGAAGATGGCCACTGGGTAGAAGTAGAGCCAATGTCTATTAAGCGTGAATATGATTTTCCGGAAGTTGGAGAAAAAGATATGTATCTGCTTCATCATGAAGAGATCGAATCACTTGCAAAAAATATTCCGGGAGTCAAGAGAATCCGTTTCTTCATGACATTCGGACAGAGCTATTTAACACATATGAAATGTCTGGAAAACGTTGGAATGCTTTCCACAACACCGATCAACTTTGAAGGAAAAGAGATCGTGCCGATTCAGTTCTTAAAAGCATTATTGCCGGATCCTGCAAGCCTTGGATCAAGAACGGTAGGAAAAACAAACATCGGATGTATTTTCAAAGGTGTAAAAGACGGAAAAGAAAAGACAATCTATATTTACAATGTATGCGATCATCAGGAGTGCTACAAAGAGGTTGGTTCTCAGGCAATCTCCTACACAACAGGAGTTCCTGCAATGATCGGAACAATGATGGTTGTGGAAGGTCTCTGGAAAAAACCGGGAGTCTTTAACGTAGAGGAGTTTGATCCGGATCCATATATGGAGGCACTGAATAAATGGGGACTTCCTTGGGTAGTCTGCGAGAATCCGCAGGAAGTTGAGTAAGAATTTTAAGAAAACGAAGATACAATGCAGTTGATATAAGTAGGCTGTGTTTGCAAAATTGTTCTGACAGAATGTAAAATGTCGGAAAGCAATGACAGAAAAAGGAATGAACAGACAGAATGAGAATTGAAGAATTAAAAACACCGTGCTATGTCATAGATGAAAAACAGCTGAAAAAAAATCTTTCCATTCTCCAGAAAGTGGAAAAAGATACCGGATGTAAAATCCTTCTTGCACAGAAAGCCTTTTCCTGCTTTTACGAATATCCACTGATCGGTCAGTATCTCAGCGGAACAACGGCAAGCGGACTTTTTGAGGCTCGTCTCGGAAAAGAGGAAATGGGAAAAGAAAACCATGTATTTGCTCCGGCATATAAAGAAGAGGATGTGAAGGAACTGGTAAAAATCTGCGATCACATGGTTTTTAATTCTTTTTCCCAGCTGGAAAAATACAAAACTCTCTGTAAAGAGACCAGCGTGGGAATCCGTATTAATCCGGAGTGTTCCACGCAGGGGGATCATGCGATCTATGATCCATGTGCAAAGGGTTCGCGTCTTGGTGTGACAATTGCACATTTTAAAGAGCAGTTTACGGATGAGATGTATGATTATGTGGATGGACTGCATTTTCACACGCTCTGTGAGCAGAATGCGGATGATCTTGCAAAAACCCTTGAGGCGGTAGAAGAAAAATTCGGCAGTTATCTTTACAAAATGAAATGGCTGAATTTTGGCGGCGGACATCATATTACAAGAGCAGATTATGACATCGGACTGTTAGAAAAATGCATTCTGCACATGAAGGAAAAATATGATCTTGACATTTATTTAGAACCGGGCGAAGCGATTGCATTGAATGCCGGATATCTTGCCACAACCGTTATGGATGTGGTAGATAACGATATACAGACGTTGATTCTGGACGCATCCGCAGCATGCCATATGCCGGATGTGCTGGAAATGCCGTACCGTCCGCCACTTCGCAGTTCGGGAATGCCGGAGGAAAAGAAGTATACTTACCGGTTATCTTCCTATACCTGCCTTGCAGGCGATATTATCGGGGATTATTCTTTTGACGAAGAGAAAAAAGTGGATGACAGACTGTATTTTGAGGATATGGCGATTTACTCCATGGTGAAAAACAATACATTTAACGGAATCCCGCTGCCGGATATCGCAGTGATGGATGAGAGTGGTGAATGTAAAGTGATCCGCAGTTTTTCTTATGAGGATTTTAAAGGAAGACTGTCATGAGAAAATCCGGCCGGATGGAAGAACATGTGACAGGATGAAGCTATGATTCATGAAAAGACAACACGGAAAAGGCAGGAAAACAGAAGTATGAAGATAGAAAACAGAACTCCGCATCAGGATGGATTTTATATGCCGGGGGAATTTGAACCGCAGGATGGTGTGATCTTAATCTGGCCGAAACGTCCGGGTTCCTGGCCATATGAGGCAAAAGAAGCCGGAAAAGTATTTGCAGAGATTGCCAACAAGCTGGCAGAGACAGAAAAAGTATATATGCTGACAGAACCGGAAACGGAAGCAGTGGCAAGAGAGTTATTGTGTGAGAATGTAGAAATTTTAACAATTCCGACAGATGATGCATGGGCGAGGGATGTCGGACCAACCTTTGTGACGGATGGAAAAGAAGTCCGTGGGATCAACTGGAGCTTTAATGCCTGGGGTGGAACCTATGATGGTCTTTATCAGGACTGGCAAAAGGATGATAACGTGGCAGAAGAATTTTGTAAACAGACCGGTTATGATTATTATGATGCGGCTCCTTTTGTGCTGGAAGGCGGTTCCATCCATTCAGACGGACAGGGAACGGTGATCGCAACGGAAGCCTGTCTGCTCAGTAAGGGAAGAAATCCGGAACTTACGAAAGAGCAGATCGAAGCAAAATTGCAGGAATATCTTGGTGCCAAGAAGATCATCTGGCTTCCAAACGGAATCTATCAGGATGAAACAAATGAACATGTAGACAATGTCTGTGCATTTACAAAACCGGGTGAGGTTGTCCTTGCATGGACAGATGATGAGAGTGATCCGCAGTATGTACTTTCAGCAGAGGATCTTAAGGTTCTTGAACAGGAGACAGATGCCAAAGGAAGAAAGATCCGTGTGCATAAAATGCTGATCCCGAAGAAACCGGTCTGCATTACGGAAAAAGAGCTGGCAGGTTACGTGTTTGAAGAAGGCGAGGATACAAGAGAAGCCGGAGAACGGTTAGCGGCAAGCTATGTGAATTTTTATATTGGAAATAAAGTTGTCCTTGTGCCGCAGTTTGGAGACGAGCATGATGTTCTGGCAACAGATTTATTGCAGAAGCTGTTCCCGGAGCGTGAGATCGTGCCAATCTTTGCAAGGGAGATCATCATTGGCGGTGGCAATATCCACTGCATCACACAGCAGATACCGGTACGCAGATGACGGATAGCAGGAAATCATATAAAGTATCGTTGCAAGACAGATGGAAAGATAAAAATGCCGGATTTCAGAATAAACAGGAATAGAACGAAAAAGCATGGAAAATATTAAGGAGCGGGAGACAGCATATTATGAGCAGAAAACGTAACGTCACAGTAGCCGCAGTTCAGATGAAATGCAGCACAGATGTGGAAGAAAATATCGCAAAGGCAGATGCACTTGTCCGGGAAGCGGCAGAAAAAGGAGCACAGATCATCCTTTTGCCGGAGCTTTTTGAAAGACAGTATTTTTGTCAGGAACGCAGATATGAATACTATGAATTTGCAAAAGAAGTGAATGAAAATGATGCGGTAAAACATTTTTCTGCACTGGCAAAGGAATTGTCTGTTGTGATCCCGGTCAGCTTTTATGAAAAGGATGTGAACCGCCTGTTCAATACTGTTGCAGTGATCAATGCAGACGGAAGCAATCTTGGCATATACCGCAAGACACATATTCCGGACGATCATTATTATCAGGAAAAATTTTACTTTGTTCCGGGAGATACCGGATTTCAAGTGTTTGATACGGCGTATGGGAAAATCGGTGTCGGCATCTGCTGGGATCAGTGGTTCCCGGAGACAGCAAGAGCCATGGCGGTCAAAGGAGCAGAGCTGCTTTTTTACCCGACCGCAATCGGCAGTGAACCAATCTTAGAGTGTGACAGCATGCCGCACTGGAGAAGGGCGATGCAGGGACATGCAGCAGCAAACCTCATGCCGGTGATCGCAGCAAACCGTATCGGAAACGGACAAGTTGGATCTGAACTGGCAGCGGCTGATCTTTACACATCTGTTGGAAAAACCTCATTTGGGGGTACTGACCGGCTCACCCATCACCGATATCAAAATCACCTTGTTGGCGGGCCGCGCCCACGAAAAGCACACCGAGGGCGGCGATTTCCGACAGGCCACCTACCGGGCCGTGCGGCATGGGCTGATGCAGGCGGAAAGTGTGCTGCTGGAGCCGTGGTACCGGTTCCGGCTGGAAATCCCCGCCCAGCAGGTGGGCCGGGCCATGATGGACTTGCAGCAGATGGGCGGCAAGGTGGACCCGCCGGAGACCGTGGGAGAGGAAACGGCCCTCACCGGCACGGCCCCGGTGGCGGGCCTTCGGGATTATGCCCGGGAGGTGGCGGTCTACACCCGTGGACAGGGGCGGTTGTCCTGCGTCCCGGCGGGGTATTTCCCCTGCGCGGAGGCGGAAGCCGTCATCGAGGCCATGGGGTACGACCCGGAGCGGGACGTGGAAAACACGGCGGATTCCGTGTTCTGCTCCCACGGGGCCGGTGTGGTGATCCCGTGGCGGGAGGTGGCCCAGCACGCCCAGGTGGACAGCGGCTGGCGCCCACAGGGGACGGAGTCTGAACCGAAGGAAGCGCCCCCCCAGCGGCGGCCCGTCAGTACCTACGCCGGGACCGCAGCCCAGGATAAGGAGTTGCAGGCCATCTTCGAGCGGACCTACGGCGCGGTGAAGCGGGAGAGTTTTCTTCCACCCAAGGCTCCTAAGCGGCCTGTGGCCGATCATTCGGAGGAAAAACGGCGAGAATTGAAACAGGCCTTCTCCGGCGAGGATTATCTGCTGGTAGACGGGTATAATATCATTTTCGCGTGGGACGAGCTGAAAAAGCTGGCGGCGGAACATCTGGACGCCGCCCGGAAAAAGCTGTGCGACCTCCTGTGCAACTATCAGGGCTACCGGAAATGCCGGGTCATCCTGGTGTTTGACGCCTACAAGGTGAAGGGCGGTCTGGGCAGCGTAGAAAAGTACCACAACATCACCATTGTCTATACCAAGGAGGCGGAGACGGCGGACGCCTATATCGAGCGGGCGACCTACGAGATCGGGCGGCAGCACCGGGTCCGGGTGGCCACCTCCGACGGGCCGGAGCAGATCATCATTCTGGGCCACGGGGCGCTGCGATTGTCGGCCTCCGCTTTCCACGAGGAAATGATGGAGGTCCAGAAGCAGATCGGAGATACCGTGTGGCAGAATAACCGGAAGAATGCCAACAGCGGCGCGGTGCGGGCGGCGATGGAAAAGGCAAAGGAGGGCGGCGAATGCTGACACTGTTTACCGCGGCAGCGGTTTTGGCCGCGTGCGCCGGTCTACGGCAGCTTTTGAACCGCCCGGAGCGGAAGGACGCATTTTTCTGGGGAGGACGCATCCGATTGACGGCCCTGTGGAATGACGGCGCGGCCTTCAGCCTGCCTCTGAAACGGAAGCTGGTAACGGCGCTGTCCATTCTGATTTTGCCGCTGGTGTGGGTGTTCCGCCGCCGCAGTCCCATAGGAGCGGGACTGGCCTTGGGCGGTGGTCTCAGCAACCTGTGGGAGCGGCTGCGGCGCGGCGCGGTCTATGACTATGTGCAGTTTCCCAAGCTGCCGAAGATCGGCCGCTATGTATGGAATCTGGCGGATCTCGCTATTTTGATCGGCGGACTGCTGCTGGCCCTGCTGGAACGGAAAAAATGAGCAACGCTGCCCGGAGGATATTCCTCCGGACAGCGTCAGCGTGTCGAAAAAGTCTTTTCGCCCCGCTGAGCAAGTTTTCAGAACTTTATAAAAGTTCTGAAAACTCAGGATTTCAATGGCGCAGGACACCCTTCTTGGGTTTCCCGCGCACACCCTTCCTTACCATCACTGAGAATTAACCACTTTATCGACAGTCTCCAGCGTTATTTTGGGCAGTGGAATTTTTTAGAAACGGCGGGGCGGCTGGTCAGGACTTGGCCGGGGCGGAAAGCTCCGTCAGGGGGGCGAAGCGGTAGCCCATGTCCTCCCACTTCGACAGCAGATCGTCCAGAATGGCGGCGTTGGTGGAGGAGGTAGAGTGCAGCAGCACGATGGCACCGTTGTGGATGCGGGGGAGCAGCTTGGCGTAGGCCTGCTCCGCTGTGGGCTGGTTGTCGGCATACCAATCCACGTAGGCAAGGCTCCAGAACACTGTCTGGTAGCCCAGTTCCTGAGCCAGTTTCAGGTTTTGCTCACTGTATTTCCCCTGCGGGGGCCGGTAGAAGTGGGACAATTCCTGCCCGGTGATCTCCTGATACAGCGTCGCCAGAGAATCCAGCTCCTTTTGGAAGCTGGCCTTGTCGGAAATGGCGGACATATCCGGGTGATGGTAGGTGTGGTTGCCTACGATATGCCCTTCCGCCGCCATCCGGCGGACGATGTCCGGGGCAGATTCGATCATGTGGCCAACCACGAAGAAAGCCGCCGGAGCGCTGTGCTTTTTCAGCGCATCCAAAATGGCCTCGGTGTTGCCGTTTTCGTAGCCGCAGTCAAAGGTGAGATAAATGACCTTTTGGCTGGTGTCTCCCACATACCAGGCGTCATACTGGGTGAGAAAGTCCGCTGTGGCATTGCCGATGGGTGTTTCGTGCTCCGCAGGGAAGGACAGTCCCCAGTTATCGGCGGAGGCGGGGATGGCGGCGTCGCTGGACGCGGACAGGGCGGCGGGGGAGCCGCGGCCAAGGATCCCCATCAGCGTCAGACAGGGCAGAAGCAGCAGACAGAAAATTTGCAGACGTTTGCGCATGGCGTTCCTCCTGAGAATGGATTTCCTTTAGTCTGCCCGGAGGGAAACCCCTTCATACCCGGTTGCGGAATCCGGCGAAAGCTGTTATGATGTGGCAGTGAAAATTTCGCGGGACCCAAAGGAGAAACAAAATGGCAAAGAAACGGCGTACAACTCGAAAACCCGGCCGGAAGGAGGCCTTGGCAGTCATCATCCTGACGATGCTCGTCGGTCTGGCCCGACAAATGCTGGCCCCCAGCTATGATCTATCGAATATCCCGGACTATGACGGCACCAGCGCTTACGCCGTCATCGACCGGAATCAGCCTTCCTTTACGGAGGAGGAATACACCACCGGTTCCTATGAGTATTACAGCGAGCTGGACAGTCTGGGCCGCTGCGGTGTCGCGGAGGCTTGCGTCGGCGTGGACCTGATGCCCACAGAGGAGCGGGAGAGCATCAGCAAGGTGAAGCCCACCGGCTGGGTGCAGAACCAATATGATTTTGTGGACGGCGGGAACCTCTATAACCGCTGTCACCTCATCGGCTTTCAGCTTACCGGTGAAAACGCCAACGAAAAAAATCTCATCACCGGCACCCGGTATATGAACGTGGAGGGGATGCTGCCCTTTGAAAATCAGGTGGCGGACTATGTGGCCTCCACCGGGAATCATGTGCTCTACCGGGTGACCCCCGCCTTTGTGGATACCGAATTGGTGGCCCGGGGCGTGGAGATGGAGGCATATTCCGTGGAAGATCAGGGCCGGGGCGTCTGCTTTCATGTCTACTGCTACAACGTGCAGCCCGGTGTGGAGATCGACTATGCCACCGGGGAGAATTGGGAGGCATAATGGAACTTTGGAAGAATTTTGACCGGCTGGTGGTGTTCGATACGGAAACTACCGGAATTGAGTTCGGCCGGGACCGGATCATTGAGATCGGCGCTGTGGCACTGGAAAACGGCGCGGAGCGGGGGGATTTCAACGCCCTTGTCTGCCTTCCGGCAGGACAGATGCTGCCGACCTTCATTACGGAGCTTACCGGCATTACGGACGAGCAGTTGGACCGGGAGGGCGTGGATGACCGTGCGGCGGCGGAGGGCTTCTGCCGTTTGCTGGAGGGGGCCGAGCGGCCATTGCTGGTGGCCTATAACGCTCAGTTTGACCTGAATTTCCTCTACTATTTGCTGAAACCCTTGGGGTTGGTGTCCGTTTTGCGAAAGCCCCGATTTTTGGATGCTTTGACAGTGTACCGGGACCGGCGGGACTATCCCCACAAGCTGTGCAACGCCATCGAAGCCTACGGTCTGACGGAGGCGGAAAACAGCCACCGGGCAGTGGATGACGCCCGGGCCACTGTTCTGCTCTTGGAGGCCATGGCGGCGGAGAAGGATGACCTGATGCGGTACATCGATCTGTTCGGAACCCATCCCAAGTATGGCCTGAGCGGAAAGAAAATTTCCTCCGTGACCTACTGCCCCCAGCCCTACGACCGGCGGGTGCCGCTGTATGAGCTGACTCATACAATGTGAAAAGTTTGTGAACATTTGAAGGAAATACTTGCAATATGACAACCTGTCGGGTATCATACCCGACAGGTTGTCATATTAGGAAGAGTATCCGGTTCCGCACAGGCTTTCTCGATGGGAGGAAGGGGTGTGCGGGACCCTGTCCCAGATATTAGGGAGATCATTACGGATCGAAAGGAGGCTGGCGGCTTGCCCAGCAGTACATTTTTGAATCTGGCGCCGGAAAAGCAGGAAAAGCTGCTGTCAGCGGCAGTCCGGGAATTTACGGAGCGGCCCTATAACGAGGCGTCCATCAACCGGATCGTCCGGGAGGCGGGAATTCCCCGTGGCAGCTTTTACATGTATTTCCGGGATAAGGAGGATCTGTTCCACTATCTGATGGAGGAGAGCATCAACGAGATGCTTATGGTGTTTGAGGAGGTGCTTCACAGTCAGGGGGGCGACATCTTCGCAGCCCTGCCAGCCATGTATGATCATCTTCGGAGCCGCCGGTCAGCGGACCGCAGTCTGGGGGGCATGGGTATGATGTCCGCCATCGTCAACCGCAACGATGGCTTGCAGAAGGGCGGCCTGCTGGAGTTTCTGGACCCGGATCGCATTTTGAAGCGGATGAAGGACTGCGTGAACCCGGATCTGCTGGACCTGCGGGAGCCGGAGGACCTGAACTGCATTCTGAGGATGCTTATTGTATTGATAGTCCCCATCATGTATAACGGCATTCGGCCTGAGACCGACCCGGAGGACCGGGAAAAGCTGCAGCACGCATTGGAGATCCTGCGGCGGGGCATGGGGGCAAAGACCCACCCCGCACAGCGTTCATAAAGGAGTTGTCTATATGGAAGAACTGATGAAGGAAACAAAGGCAGGGCAGATTGTGCCCACGTCTGAAACAGAGCCGAAGAAGAAATTCGGCCTGCCCAAGAGCAAGAAAGCGAAGAAATGGATGAAGATCGCCGCAGCTGCGGCCGTGATCGCCGCACTGGCGGCGGGGTGCATGGCCAGAGCATCCAAAAAGGCAAACGCCTATCTCGGCGGTAGCTATCTGGTGGCTCAGGCCACCCGGCAGGATCTGACGCTGTCCGTCACCGGTACGGCGACCCTGAAACCCGCAGATTCCTATAACGTCACCACCCTGATCTCCGGCGAGATCGAAAACGCGCCCTTTGAATTGGGCGATCTGGTGAATAAGGGGGATCTGCTGTTTGCCCTGAACAGCAGCGACGCTCAGAACAATGTGGATCGGGCGGAGATTTCCGTGGCGCAGGCCAAAATGGCCTATCAGCAGGCCAAGGAGGCGCTGAACCCCGTGGCTTCCATCAGCGGTACGATTCAGGAGCTGTATGTCCACAACGGCGACAGTGTGAACGCAGGTGCTCAGATCGCCAAGATCACCTCCAGCATGGACCTGTCCATCGATTTCCTGTTCCCTTACGCCAGCCCCACGGACTTCTATGCGGGTCAGGCGGCCACGGTGTATATCGGCAATTATGACGCCCCGGTGAGCGGCACGGTGGATTCCGTGTCCAACTCCACCAGCATTACCAGCAACGGCCTGTCCGCCGTCAGCGTCCGGGTGAAGCTGGCGAATCCCGGCGCTGTCTCGGATTCCTTCACGGCCTCTGCCCGGATCGGCAATTACGCCAGCTACGGCCAGACGCCCATCAATCTGGGTGGAGCCACCATTGTCTACGCCGGTGCCAGCGGCACCATTCAGGGCTTGAATAAGCTGGCGGGCAGCACCGTCAAGCAGGGGGAGTCCCTGTGCACTGTGGAGTCCGCCGATGCCCGGAACCGGGTGGAGAACGCCCGGCTGAGTCTGCAGAATGCGGAACTGGCGGCTTCTATGGCAGCGGACAGTCTGGATGATTACAACATCACCTCTCAGATCACCGGCACCGTGATCGAAAAGAATTTCAAGGCCGGTGACAAAGTGGAGGGCATGAACTCCGGCTCTCTGGCAGTGGTTTATGACATGAGCTACTTGAAGCTGGAAATGGCCGTGGATGAACTGGATATCAGCAAGGTGGAGGCGGGCCAGTCCGTCACCATCACTGCGGACGCGGTGGAAGGGCAGACCTTCACCGGAGTGGTGGACAACGTCAGCATCAACGGCACCACGGCAGGCGGCGCCACCAGCTATCCCGTGACCATCCTCATCAAGGATTACGGCGACCTCAAGCCGGGCATGAATGTCTCCGCAACCATCGAGGGCGACCGGGTCCCCAATGCCCTGTGCATCCCCGTGGACGCTGTGAACCGGGGCAACACTGTGACGGTCCCCGGTCCCGGCGCCATGAACGCGGACAATACCACCGTGGCGGATGTCTCCAAGCTGGAAACACGGGAAGTGACACTGGGCAAGAGCGACGGTGATTTCATCGAGGTTACCGGCGGTCTGGAAGAGGGGGACACTGTCCTAATCCCCAACCAAAGCTCTAACATGATGGCCGAAATGATGGGGATGTAAGCCATGGAGCATCTCATTGAATTAAAAGACGTCTACAAGATCTACCACATGGGCGACGAGGACGTTCACGCTCTGGACGGCGTGAGCCTCACCATCGACAAGGGTGAGTTTGTAGCCATTGTGGGACAGTCTGGCTCCGGTAAATCCACCGCCATGAACATCATCGGATGTCTGGATGTTCCCACCAGCGGCACCTATCATCTGGGGGGCGTGGACGTATCCACCATGGATGATGACCAGCAGGCGGAGATCCGGAACAAAATGCTGGGGTTCATCTTCCAGCAGTATAACCTGATCCCCAAACTGACCGTGCTGGAAAACGTGGAGCTGCCCCTGCTGTACGCCGGTGTCGGCGCGGAAGAGCGGAAGGAGCGGGCAGTGGCGGCGCTGGGCCGTGTGGGCTTGGCTGACAAGCAGAAAAACCTGCCCAGCCAGCTTTCCGGCGGTCAGCAGCAGCGGGTGTCCATCGCGAGAGCACTGGCGGGGAATCCCTCTGTCATTCTGGCGGATGAGCCCACCGGCGCGCTGGATTCCCGGACGGGCCGGGAGGTGCTGGGCTTCCTCCAGAAGCTGAATCAGGAGGGGGATACCGTGGTGCTCATCACCCACGATAACTCCATCGCCGTAAAAGCCAAGCGCATCGTCCGCCTTCAGGACGGCCGCATCATCTATGACGGTGACGCCTCCGATCCCGCCGCCGTGGTGCAGCCGGAGGAGACCGGCGCAGACGGGGAGGTGGGCGTATGAACTTTACCCAATCCTTCAAGCTGGCGCTGAAATCTCTGAAAACCAGCAAGATGCGGGCGTTTCTCACCATGCTGGGTATCATCATCGGCGTCGGCGCCGTGATCGTGATTCTGTCTCTCGGCAACGGCATGACCAATATGATGAACAGCCAGTTTGAAAAAATGGGCTCCAATCTGATCCAGGTCATGACCTATGGCCGGGGGACCGGCGGCACCCGTGACGTGGATGTGGAGGATCTCTATGAACTGGTGGACAAATATCCCCAGTACCTCACCGGCGTGACCCCCTATGTCTCCGCTTCTGCCAAGGTGCGCTGCCAGACGGATGACTATGCCCGCACCTCGGTCTACGGCGTCAGCGAGGCGTTTTTCAAGGAGGACACCAAGGGCACCATGCAGGGGGAGACTCTTGCGGAGGGGCGCTTCCTCAGCTACATCGACGTGGATCGGCATCAGAATGTCTGCGTCATCGGCGATTATTTGGCGCAGACCGCCTTCCGGGGCGACGCACTGGGTAAGACCATCTCTCTGAGCGGTGTGCCTTACACCGTCATCGGCGTGTTGAGTAAAAGCGGCGACAGCAGCGAGGGCAGCGCCGACGATGTGATCTACATCCCCTATGAAAACGCCCAGCGGATGGGCACCGGCACCATGATGATGGGCACCGATGAAATGTTCCTGCTGACGGCCACCAGCCGGGATACGGCGTCCGCTGCCAAGGGCATTGTGGAAAAGCGACTGTATAAAACCTATCAGTCCTCGGACTACTACATGGTCATGACCTCTGCGGAAATGATGGATGCCATGAACACCATGATGAATACCATGATGATCGTACTGGTGGCCATCGCCGCCATTTCCCTGCTGGTGGGCGGTATCGGCATTATGAACATCATGCTGGTGTCCGTCACGGAACGGACAAGGGAGATCGGCATCCGAAAATCTCTGGGCGCCAAGCAGAAGGACATCCGGGGCCAGTTCGTCATTGAAGCGGGCACCACCTCCGCCGTGGGCGGGGTGCTGGGTATCGTATTCGGCCTGCTGCTGGCCAGAGCTGCCACCATTGCGGTGGGGGCCATCATGTCCAGTTCCATGAACGGCATCACCTTCAGCGCGGTGCCGACTCTTTCCGACATTGCCGTCAGCTTCGGCGTCAGCGTAGGCATCGGCGTTCTGTTCGGCTACCTGCCCGCCAACAAGGCGGCCAAGCTGAACCCCATCGACGCCCTGCGGTACGATTAAATCTGTGCCATAAGTGAAAAGACCACCGGAGAGGTTCTGCAACCTGCTCCGGTGGCCTTTTATTAAAATGCGTTTCCACAATCGACGTTACCCTAAATCCCGGTGATCCAGCGCCGCCAGTCCGAACCGGGCGGCCATGGTGACGCGCTGGCGGTCCTCTTCCGTCTGAGCCTGCGCCAGCTGCTGCTTTAAATCTCTCAGAAACAGGCCCCGGAGGGAGTCCTCCTCCGCTTTGGCCCACAGGTCCTCCGCCAGCCGGGTCCGGTCCCGCAGTTCCAATGCGTAGAACCGGTCCGCCAACGCCGCTTTCAGCGCGTCCGTATGGACGCCGCCCTCGCCGGTCTCTCCGGTGAGCAGAATACGGTACAGGTCCTGTGCCGTGTCGGCGGGCAGAGCCGCCTCGATGGCGGCGCGGGGGTCCTGATCGGTGACGTCCACCGTCAAAATTTCATACCGCCGCCGGGCGAAGGGGACGAAGGTAAGGCTGACCTTGCCGGAATCGTCTATCGTGCCGGAATAAAAGCCTTTTTCCCCCAATTCGTCGAACCCCCGTCCCTCCGGGCAGCCCGGCCACGCGCAGACGGTGCCGCCAAAGGTCAAAGGCTCCGCCCGCTTGTGGATGTGTCCCAGCGCCAGATAGGCAAGGCCGCTGGCGGCGATCTCCTCCTTGCGGATGGGATCGTACCGGGCCTCCGAGGGGTCGATCTCCCCGTGGAGCAGGCCGATATGGAGCTTCCCGTCGGCGGGGGCGGTGAAGCCAGTGAGGAAGCCGTCGGCTTGCTCACCGTGGGTAAAGGCCGCACCGTGGAGCACCAGATTTTTTTCCGGCCATTCCATCGTTTCCAACCGGGGCTGAGTGAAAATATGCACATTTTCCGGCCACTTCACCGTCAGGTAGGGGCTGCCGGGGCCGTACCAGTCATGGTTGCCGGGGGCGATGTAGACCTGTGCCTCCATCTGCCCCAGAGCGGCGGAGAGTTCCTCTGCCGTGTCCCGGTAGGAGGCGGCGCTGTCAAAGAGGTCCCCCGCCAGCAGCACCAGATCAATGTTATTCTGGTTGACGTAATTAGCCAGCCGCACCGGCAGCTCCCGGCTCTCCCGGCGGCGGGCGGCGGCCTGCCGGGGCGTCAGGGCGGCGAAGGCACTGTCCAGATGGAAGTCCGCCGCGTGAATAAATCTCAGCATAAGCCCCTCAAGCTTCCTTTTCTTCCGGACGCCAGCCCTTTGCCACATCCACCCAGGAGACGAAGTTGGAGGAATACTTCTCCAATTCCTCGCAGGTCAGTTCAATGGCGCTGTTGCTGCTGCCGGCGGCGGGGAATACGGTCTCGAACCGCTTCAGGGAGATGTCCAGATAGGTTTTTACATTATCCGGCAGAGCAAAGGAGCACACGCCGCCGGGGTCATGGCCGATCATGGTATGGGCTTCCTCAAAGGTCAGCATTTTGGCCTTGGTGTGGAACTGGGCCTTGTAGCGGCTGTTGTCCACCTTGGCATCTCCCGCCACCACAATGATGATGGGTTCCTCTCCTACCTTGAAGCTCATAGACTTGGCAATCCGGGCGCCCTCCACGCCTACGGCCACCGCCGCCAGCTCCACCGTGGCGGAGGAAACGTCGAATTCCCGGATGCGGTCCTCAATGCCGAAGGGCTTGAAATACTCTCTTACCTTTTGAATAGACATAGTGATTTCCTCTTTTTAGATTGATGTGACCGGAAGGTCATGAATGACCTCACTGTAAGGCTGGCCCCGCAGACAGGGGCGCAGCATGACCTCCACGGCAGTACTGGTATTTTCCGGAAGGGCCTCCGTGGGGAACCAGCGAAGTCCGGCGTTTTTGTCCGGCTCCATGACGGCGGGCGTGCCGTCGTATTTCCGAATGACGAAACAGAGATCGTAATAGGTGCGTCCGTCGCCTCCGGCGACCCGGTGGCACAGGTGGACAAATTCCATGTCGGCGGGGTTCACTGTAATGCCCAGTTCCTCCAAACACTCCCGGGCCACAGCCTGACGGGCGGTTTCGTTTTCATCCACATGGCCGCTGCCGGCAAAGTCCCAGCAACCGTCCATATAGCCGGTGTTCTGCCGCAGGTGCAGCAGCACCTCGCGGCCATTGGCCCCCTCCCGCAGCAAAATGGGAAATACGGCGGAATAGGAGCGGTAATGCTCAGGTCTTGTCATACAACGGCCTCCTTATCGAATGTCCACCCGCTCCACGGCGGTGCAGAGGCCGGTGGCGCTGTCCAGTGTAAAAATAGCCCCCTGCAGCTTGCAGGGCCCATCCGGACTGCGGTAGCGCCCCGGCAGACCGCCCAAAAACGATTCCACCGACTGCGCGGACTCTACGCCCAGAACGGATTCGATGGGGCCGGTCATCCCCAGATCCGTGATATAGCCGGTGCCCTTGGGATAGACCCGCTCATCGGCAGTGGGGACATGGGTGTGGGTGCCCCACAGGGCGCTGACCCGGCCGTCCAGATAGTAGCCAAGCGCCAGCTTTTCACTGGTGGCCTCCGCATGGAAATCCACCAGGGTAAAATCCGCAGTGCCCTGCTTCAGCAGCTGGTCTGCCAGAGTAAAGGGATTTTCAGCGTTCCACTGGAGTGTGCAGCGGCCGATGAGGTTCACCACGCGGAACCGCAGGCCATTGAGATCGAAAATCTCGCAGCCATGGCCCGGCATTCTGCCGGACAGGTTGGCGGGGCGCAGGAGCCACGGGGTCTCATCCAGCATACGGCCGATCTCCATTTTGCCGAAGGTGTGGTTGCCAAGGGTCACGGCGTCGGCTCCGGCGTCGTAGACCCGCCACGCCTGCTTGCAGGTCAGACCCACGCCGGAGATGTTTTCCCCGTTGACCACGGTGAACGAAATGTTTTTCAGCTTTTGCAGGGGCCGCAGATGGCGTTCCAAATGGGCGAGACCTGCCTCGCCTACCACATCGCCCACAGCCAGAACGGAATAGAGCATGGAGTACCTCCGAATATATAGGATGAGGGATCAAATCAAAAATCACTTTATTTTATCGTATTCTCCGGCTGTTTGCAACCCACCGCCTATGGAAAGCCGCCGAAAGCGGGGGGCTTCGGACATCAAAAATTTTCAGCGTGTCGAAAAAGCCTTTTCTCCCCGCTGAACTGGTTTTCAGAACTTTTATAAAAGTTCTGAAAACTTAGGATTCCAATGGCGCAGGACACCCTTCTTGGGTTTCCCGCGCACACCCTTCCTTACCGTCGCGGAGAATTTACCACTTTATTGACAGTCTAAATTTTACAGAAGAGACGATCAGTTTACGGTTGCAATTCCAACGGCGGTTGCTTATAATGCTGATTGTAGCAATAAGACCCGCTGATTATGGAGGAAGCGCGTATGGCAGTAAAACTGGAATTGTACCGGGTGTTCAAGGAGGTCGCGGAGACCGGCAACATCTCGGCAGCGGCAAAGAATTTGTATATTTCCCAATCGGCGGTGAGCCAATCTATTAAACAGCTGGAAACAGCCCTGCAGGCCCGGCTGTTTGCCCGCTCCCCCCGGGGCGTGACGCTGACGGGAGAGGGCCAGATGCTCTATCAGTATGTCCGCAACGCCTTGGGCCTGCTGGCCACCGGCGAGGACAAGCTCTCTCAGGCCCAGCAGCTGCTGCTGGGTACCCTGACCATTGGCGCCAGTGACACGGTGACGGGGCAGTTCCTGACGCCGTATCTGGACGAATTTCACCACCAGCACCCCGGCATCCGGCTGAAGATCGTCTCCGGCCGCAGCGCCAAGGTGGTGAGCATGCTTCGCTCCGGGGCGGTGGACATCGCCTTTGCCTCCTCTCCCAAGGACAGCACGCTGGAGACTTGGCCCTGCTTTACCACCCATTCCGTGTTCGTGGCGGGGAAGAATTACCACTGCGATTTCGACAAGATCTACACCCGGCAGGAGATGGCGGAATTTCCCCTGATCCTGCTGGAGCGGAAGGCCAGCTCCCGTGTTTTTCTGGAACAGGAGTTTTTGAAGGCCGGCGTTACCTTGACCCCGGAGATCGAGCTGTCCTCCCGGCAGCTTTTGGTGACGCTGGCGGGGATCGGTCTGGGCGTGGCTGGTGTGACGCTGGAATTCGTCCGGAAGGACCTGGAAAACGGCGACATCCGTCTGCTGAAAACGGACTTCACGATCCCGGAGCGCAGCGTGGATATGTGTACCTTGAAGGAAGTGCCCCCCACGGCCGCGGCTACCGCCTTTATGGAAATGGTGCGGAGGGGCATGTGAGACATGGAGACCTTTCTCTTTCTGTTTGAAATGCTGGGCACCATCGCCTTCGCCGCCTCCGGCGCGGTGCTGGGGGTCCGGAAGGGACTGGACGTGTTCGGCGTCTGTATCCTTGGCCTGACCACCGCCTGCGGCGGCGGTATGGTGCGGGATGTGCTGCTGGGCAACACGCCCCCGGCGGCGTTTCAGAATCCGACAGCCTCCGCGGTGGCGGTAGTTACCTCGCTGATCATGTTCCTCTCTGGCGTGCGGCACCTGCTGATGGGCAACCAGCGGCGGTATGATCTATTTATGCTGCTAATGGACAGCGCGGGCCTGGGGATCTTCACGGTCATGGGCGTCCGGGTGGCATGGAACTGTGTGGAAGAACCGTCCCTATATCTGCTGGTGTTCGTCGGTGTGCTTACCGGCGTGGGCGGCGGGCTGCTGCGGGATGTGATGGCCGGAGATATGCCCTATATTTTTGTGAAGCATATTTACGCCTGCGCCTCTCTCGTCGGCGCGGTGATCTGCGGGGTGCTGCGCCAGCCGGCGGGGGAGATGACGGCCATACTGGCCGGCGCGGCGGCGGTGTTTGCCATCCGGTGTCTGTCGGCCCACTACCGGTGGAATCTGCCCCATCCCAACGCCTGAAAAAACGGCGGAACTTTCCGGATATGGCGTGGATTTCCTGTGAAAATCGACAGGATGCGCCCCTTGACAATCCAAAAGAGCCGTGCTATCATGATTCCATTCTGAAAAAAGGCTTGGAAAAGGACGCTGTCCGGGAAGAACTTCAGAGAGACGCTGTCATGGGCTGAAAGCAGCGTCAGTCAGAACCGGAACAGTCACCGCCTTGGAGCTGCCCGCCGATATGTAGGCCGGGACGGGACCTCCCGTTACAGAGGACACGAGCGGCACAACAATGCCGAAGGAATGCTTTGACCGTGCATACTTCCTGCGGAAAGGAAGGGTGTGCGCGGGAAACCTATCAGGGGTTTCCTGCGCCATTGGAATCAGGCAAAAACCGAAAGGGTTTTGCCTGCTTGCACACAAGGCGAGCCTTCGCCTTGTGTGCAAGCAGGGTGGAACCGTGGAGCTTTACGCCTCACCCCTGACCAAAACAGGGGTGAGGCGTTTTGTTTTGCCCCAAGGGCGGAAAGACCGCCGCAGGAAAGGAGACATTACTATGTCTGAGGAAATCAAGGAATTCAGCTTTGAAAATGAGGAATACCGCCAGACCTACTGGCACACCTGCTCTCACATCATGGCGCAGGCCGTCAAGCGCCTGTGGCCCGAGGTGAAGCTGGCCATCGGCCCCTCTATCAAGGAGGGCTGGTATTACGATATGGATGCACCCTTTGCCTTTACCCCGGAGCACATGACCGAGATCGAGGCCGAGATGCGGAAGATCTGCAAGGAGAAGCTGAAGCTGGAGCGCTTTGAGCTGCCCCGCGAGGAAGCTATCAAGTTCATGGAGGAGAAGGGCGAGCCTTACAAGGTGGAGCTGATCCAGGATCTGCCGGAGGATGCTCCCATCTCCTTCTACAAGCAGGGCGAGTTCACCGACCTGTGCGCCGGTCCCCATCTGGACTCCACCGGCCGGGTGAAGGGCAACGCCATCAAGCTGCTGGCCTGCAACGCCGCCTACTGGCGGGGTGACTCCAACCGGGAGACCCTGCAGCGGATCTATGGCATCGCCTTCCCCAAGAAGGAGGAACTGGACGCCTATCTGGAGCGCATTGAGGAGGCCAAGCGCCGGGATCACCGGAAGCTGGGCAAGGAACTGGGCCTGTTTGCTTTCCGGGATGAGGCTCCCGGCTTCCCATTCTACCTGCCTAAGGGCATGGTGCTGAAGAACACCCTGATCGACTACTGGCGTCAGGTCCACAAGAAGTGGAACTATGTGGAGATCTCCACTCCTCAGATCATGAAGCGGACTCTGTGGGAGACCTCCGGCCACTGGGATCACTACAAGGATAATATGTATACCACCGTCATTGACGGCGAGGACTTTGCCATCAAGCCCATGAACTGCCCCGGCAGTATTCTGGTCTATGAGCTGGAGCCCCACTCCTACCGTGACCTGCCCCTGCGGTACGGTGAGCTGGGCCTGGTCCACCGCCATGAACTCTCCGGCGCGCTTCATGGTATGTTCCGTGTCCGCTGCTTCACCCAGGACGACGCGCACATCCTGCTGGCTAAGGACCAGATCAAGGACGAGGTCATCCGCATCGCCCGCCTGTTCGACGAGGTCTACTCTCTGTTTGGCCTGCCCTACAAGATCGAGCTGTCCACCATGCCCGAGGACCACATCGGCACCCGGGAGGACTGGGAGAAGGCAGAGAACGCTCTGGCCGACGCCATTACCTCCATCGGCAAGGAGTATGTGGTGAACCCCGGCGACGGCGCGTTCTACGGCCCCAAGCTGGACTTCCACATTCAGGACTCTCTGGGCCGTACCTGGCAGTGCGGCACCATTCAGCTGGACTATCAGCTGCCCGGCCGCTTTGATCTGGAGTATACCACCAGCGACGGCGGCAAGGACGTGCCCGTGATGATCCACCGTGTTGTGTTCGGCTCCATCGAGCGGTTCATCGGCATCATCACCGAGCACTTTGCCGGCGCCTTCCCCGCATGGCTGGCTCCTGTTCAGGTGAAGATCCTGCCTGTCACCGACCGTGCGCTGGATTATGCCAAGGATCTGTCTGACGCATTGGACGGCCAGGGCTTCCGCGTGGAGGTGGATGACCGCAACGAGAAGATCGGCAAGAAGATCCGTGAGGCCACTCTGGAGAAGGTGCCCTATATGATCGTTGTGGGTGACCGGGATATGGAAAACAAGACGGTCTCCGTCCGTACCCGCGCCGGCGAGGATCTGGGCGCTATGAGCCTGGAGGACTTCACCGCCAAGCTGAAGGAAGTTGTAGACTCCAAGGTGATTCAGTAAGTTGCTCTTAGTTAAACTGCACAAAACACGCCCCGCTGGTTTTCCTGGCGGGGCGTGTTTTTGCAAGACGGACATTTGTTTTGCAAGACATTTGCGGGAAAACGCAGAGAATAGCGTGAAAATGCAAGATGAATACTTGAACATTGCAAAAAATCACCAAAAAGAGAAAATGACCCTTGCAAAATGAATGATATACATGTATACTATGCACATGCTTACGGAAACACCCTTGAAAAAAGCACCGGGCGTTTCCACCTAATTCAACTGTGAAAGAGGGATTTGGAATGAAAAAAGTGTTTTCTCTGATTCTGGCTCTGGGCCTCATCGCTTCTCTGACTGCCTGCGGCGGCGGTAACGCCTCCGGCAATGAGACTGGCGACAGCGCTCCCGCTGCTTCTACCGCGAAGCTGCGCTTCGTCACCGGCGGCGAGTCCGGCACCTACTATGCCTTCGGCTCCGTTATCGCCCAGCACGCCACCAACAATACCGATGTGTCTGTCACCGGTTTGGTTGGCAACGGCTCTAAGTCCAACGTGGAAGAGCTGGCAGACGGCAACGCAGAGCTGGCCTTCTGCCAGTCCGACGTGATGGCCTATGCCTACAACGGCACCAACCTCTTTGAGAACCCCATCGACTGCTTCTCCACCGTGGCCGCCCTGTACATGGAAGATGTGCAGATCGTCACCACTGATCCCAGCATCAAGACCGTGGCTGATCTGGCCGGTAAGAACGTGTCTGTCGGCGCTGCCGGTTCCGGTGTGTACTTCAACGCTGTGGACATCCTGAGCGCTTATGGTCTGGGCGATCTGGACGCTGACGGCAAGTTCACCAAGATCAACGCCACCTATCAGAGCTTCGGCGACAGCGCTGACTCCCTGAAGGATGGCAAGATCGACGCCGCCTTCATCGTGGCCGGCGCCCCCACCACTGCCATCATGGATCTGTCCACCACTAAGGCTGCTTATCTGGTGTCTCTGGATGACGCCCATATCGACGAGTTGCTGGCCGCCTCTCCTTACTACACCAAGCACGTCATCCCCGCCGGTACCTACAACGGTCAGGACGAGGATGTGACCACCGTGGCTGTGGGCGCTGTGATCCTGGCCCGTGACGATGTATCTGAGGATGCTATCTATGCTCTGACGGCTGACATCTTCGACAACGCCCCCGATCTGATCAGCAGCCACGCCAAGTACGGCGAGCTGTCCACCGAGTTCGGCGCTTCCATCACCTCTGTGCCTTATCATCCCGGCGCTGCCAAGTACTTCGCCGAGAAGGGCTTCGATGTGGCAACCAAGTAAAGATCTGAACGGGATCTTTACAGCATCACCGCCATTTCCTTACCCATAAGTATGTCATTCAGGCTGCGGCGGAGAAATCCGCCGCAGCCGTGAGTGGTTCTAAAGCGAAGCACAGCTCTCCGGAACGGAAAGGAAGGGTGTGTGCGGGAAACCCATCAGGGGATTCCTGCACCATTAAAATCAGCCTTTTCGGCGCGATGCGCCGGAAAGCTGCGGCGGAGAAATCCGCCGCAGCCGTGGGTGGTTCTAAAGAGAAGCATAACTTTCCGGAACGGAAGAACAGAGCGCTTGCTGCGGACCAATTTACAAGAATTTACCCCGATCCCCGGTTGAGAAGGACAGAGATCCGCTGCCCCTGTCAACTGCGGATGTGAGAAAACGATCAAGGAGGAGACCATATGGGCCTGTTCAAGAAAAAAGACCCCATTGTTGAAGTGGAAAAGGCACTCGACCACGAGGTGCACGAGATGGAGCATGATATCCAGGCGGACGTGGATGCGGTGATGAAGAAGTATGACCGGGAATCCAACACCCGTATCTGGGAGGGGACTCCGAAAATTGCCTTGCAGGTGCTGATGTCGGCCTTCTCAATCTATTGTATCCTGATGACCCTGTTCAGCAAGGCGCTTCCGGAGCGGCGGCTGTCCCTGTTCCTGGGCTTTATCATCATCATCGGCTATCTGGTGTATCCCGCCAGAAAGGGTGCTGCCCGGGTGAACCATGTGCCCTGGTATGACTGGCTCCTGATGGTTCTGGGCGCTGGCAGCTTCTTCTATTTTGCCATCAACGCATTTTCCATCATTCAGCTGGCCACCAAGCTCCAGCCCGTCCACATCATTGTCGGTGCCATCGGTATTGTGGTGCTGATCGAGCTGTGCCGCCGGTGCGTGGGCCTGCCCATTCTGGTGGTGCTGGGCCTGCTGCTGATCTACACGTTCTATAACCAGCTCAGCTGGGACCCCAGCTTTTACAAGGCGCTGAAGAACATCGTCTATAAGCTGTTCTACACCACCAGCGGCGTCATCGGTACGCCGGTAAGCGTCTGCTACACCTACATTGTGCTGTTCATCATCTTTGGCGCATTTCTGGAGCGCACCGGCATCGCCAACTTCTTCATCAGCTTCGCCAACCGTCTGGCGGGCTGGTCTTCCGGCGGTCCCGCCAAGGTGGCGGTCATTTCCTCCGCCCTGTGCGGCATGGTGTCCGGCTCCTCCGTGGGCAACACCGTGACTACCGGCTCCGTCACTATCCCCATGATGAAGAAAACCGGCTACAAGCCGGAGTTCGCCGGCGCGGTGGAGGCCGCCGCCTCTACCGGCGGTCAGATCATGCCCCCCATCATGGGCGCAGCGGCGTTCCTGATGGCAGAGTACATGAATATCCCCTATGCGAAGGTGGCTGTAAAGGCCATCCTTCCCGCCGTGCTGTACTTCACCGGCATTTTCATCGCCGTCCATCTGGAAGCCAAGAAGCTGGGACTGAAGGGTATGCCCAAGTCCGAGATGGTCTCCTGGGGCGAGCTCGCCAAGCGTGCCTATCTCATCATACCTCTGGCCCTGCTGATCTTCCTGGTCTCCTCCGGCAGCCGCACCATGCAGTTCTCCGCGGCGGTGTCCATTCTGGCCGCCATCGTGGTGGGCTTCCTGAACAAGGATGAGCGGCTGACCTTCGGTAAAATCGTGGAGGCGCTGGAGGCCGGTGCCAAGGGCGCCATCACCGTGGCTGTGGCCTGCGCCATGGCTGGTATGATCGCCGGCTGCATCACCGTCACCGGTCTTGCTTCCATCCTCATCAACGCCATCGTGCAGATGGCAGGCGACGCTACCATGATCGGCCTGCTGCTGACGATGATCTGCTGCATCATCCTGGGCATGGGCGTTCCTACCACCGCCAACTACTGCATCATGGCTTCCACCTGCGCCCCCATTCTGGTGCAGATGGGCTTCCCTCTGGTGGCGGCTCACTTCTTCGTGTTCTACTTCGGCATCGTGGCGGACATTACGCCTCCGGTGGCTCTGGCTGCCTATGCCGGCGCCGCCATTGCCAAGGCCAACCCTATGAAAACCGGCATCAACGCCACCAAGCTGGCCATCGCAGCCTTTATCGTGCCATACATTTTTGCCTACAGCCCCGCTATGCTGTTTGACAATGTGAGCAGCGCATTTGAAGTAGTGCAGATCGTAGTCAGCGCCCTCATCGGTCTGTTTGGTGTGGCTGCGGCTTTGAACGGCTTCGTCTATAAGAAGATCCCCATGCTGTTCCGTCTGGCGATGGCTGCCGGTGGTCTGTGCATGATGATCCCCGGCACCGCATCGGATGTGGTTGGCCTCGTGATGGTCGGCGGCATCGTGCTGATCCAGCGCATGAGCGCCCGGCGGCTGGCTGCCTGATCTCCTGAAAACAACAAAAGTGACCGCACTGCCCACAATCCCGGGCGGTGCGGTCTGCTGTTATCAAAAAGTTTTTGCAAAAAAGGAAACCTTTTCGCAGTTGAATCCGTCTATTACAAATGAAAGCGGTTTTGATGGAATTTGTTACTGTTTTGTTGTTGATTTACCCTATTGGCTATATTAACATCAGTGAGCGAAGGTGAATATGCCTGTCGGCAGCCCTGTTTGGGCGCTGACAGCACTGGATCGGAAACAAGCGGGCCTCGGCCTGGAGAATCGTAAAAGGAGAATATGTCATGGCAGAGATCATGGAAGAGAAAAAGGAGCTGACCCCGGCGGAGACAGCCGCTCCGGCGTCACCGGAGACCCCGACGAAAAAACCGGAAAAAAGTGCGGCAGACAAGAAAAAGCGGCGGCGTACGATCCGGCGGATCGTTGCGCTGGTGGTCGTGGCCGCCCTGATCGCAAGCGGCGTGAAATTCTTCAAAAAGAAGGACGGCAGCAGCGAGGTAGGCATGGCGACGGTGTCCTACGGCGCTATCAGCTCCGAGGTGGACGGCAGCGGTCTGGTAAAGGCCAAGAACAGCGAGACTATCAGCCTGACCACTGCGGGCACGGTGATGGATGTATTCGTGGAGGAGGGACAGAAAGTGGAGCAGGGGGACCCTCTGTTTACCATTGATTCCCCCAATGCTGCCACGGAGGTCCAGAAGGCCCGCGATGAGGTTGAGGGCTATCAGAAGCAGATCAATACGCTGCAAAAGGACATTGCGGGGCTGAATCTTTCTCCGTCCTACGCCGGAAAACTGATGGATGTTGTGACACTGAACCCCGGCGACGAGATTAGCAAGGGCACCAAGGTCGCCGTCCTCGCGGACGATACCCGGATGCGGCTGGAGCAGTATTACAGCTACGCCTACGCCGGGGAGCTGAAGGCGGGGCAGAAGGTGCAGGTCTCCATCCCTGCGCTGATGACCACCGTGGAGGGCACCGTGGAGGCAGTCCACATGGTCAGCCGCATCACGCCGGAGGGTTCTAAGCTGTTTTCCGCCGAGATTGTGATCCCCAACGAGGGTGTGCTGGCCAAGGATATGGTGGCTACTGCCACTACGATTGTGAACGGCGATACCGTGTATCCCTACGAAGCCGCTAAACTGCAATATTACCGGGTGGGAGATTTGAACTCCACCGTCAGCGGCACGGTGATCTCCAGTAATCTGGTGGACTATCTCGCCGTAACGCCCGGTCAGATTCTGGTGCGGATCGACGGCGAGGACAGCGAGACGGAGATCTTCACCGCACAGCAGAATCTGGAAGAGGCCCAGAAGAAGCTGGAGGCCGCCCAGAAGAATCTGGACAACTGCAATGCGGTGGCTCCCATTTCCGGTCAGGTTATCGGTCTGTCCGTGACGCCGGGGCAGGAACTTCAGGCAAACAGCACCCTTGTGACCGTTTCCGACACCTCCACCGTGACCGTTAGCGCCACCGTGGACGAGCGGAACATCAGCTATATCAAGACCGGCATGCCCGTGAACCTGGACCAGTGGGGCACCAGCGCCTTCGGCACGGTGGAGACGGTGAGCCTGTCCAGCACTGTGAATAACGGCGTGGCCTCCTATCCCATCACCATCTCCGCGGACAACACGGATGGCAACCTCCAGGTCAACAGCTATGTGAACTATCAGATCCAGGCCAGCCAGAACGACAACTGCCTGATGGTGCCCATCCAGGCGGTGCGTACTGTGGGGCTGGAGGATGGTTCTTCCGCCACCGTGGTCTATGTGCAGGCAGACAGCCGGCCGGACAACGCGCTGGAGCTGCCCTATCAGGACGAGGAGATCCCCAGCGGCTTCTATCCCGTTCAGGTGGAGATCGGTATTCAGGATACATATAACGTGGAGATCAAGTCCGGCGTAAATGACGGCGACACCGTCTTTACCCAGATGATAACCGATCAGGCGTGGGGTTAAGCCATGGCGAAGCTGATCGAACTGCGGGACGTCTATAAGATCTACGGCGAGGGCCTTGAGAGCGAGGTCCGGGCCCTGGACGGCGTTTCGCTGGATATTGAAAAGGGCGAGTTCGTGGCGGTGGTGGGCCAGTCCGGTTCCGGCAAGTCCACCATGATGAACGTGCTGGGCTGTCTGGACATCCCCACCCGGGGCACTTACCGTCTGGACGGCGTGGATGTCCGGGAGCTTTCCGACAAGGAGCTCTCCCGCATCCGCAACAAGCAGATCGGGTTCATTTTCCAGCAGTACAACCTGATCCAGAACCTGACGGTGCTGGAAAACGTGGAGCTGCCGCTGATCTATCAGGGCATCGATCCCATTGACCGGCGGGAGCTGGCGATCCAGGCGCTGACCCGCGTGGGTCTCGCCGACCGGGCGCAGCATAAGCCTACCCAGATGTCCGGCGGCCAGCAGCAGCGTGTGGCCATCGCCCGGGCCATTTCCACCCATCCGCCCATCATCATGGCGGATGAGCCTACCGGCGCATTGGATTCCCGGACGGGCCACGAGGTGCTGGGCTTCCTCCAGCAGCTGAACAAGGAGGGCAGCACCGTCATTCTCATCACCCATGACAACGGGATCGCCGCCACGGCCCGGCGCATTGTGCGGATCGCGGACGGAAAGATCATCGAGGATCACCCACAGGAGGTGGATTGGTATTGAACATCGGGCAGGCATTTAAGATGGCCTGGCGGTCCATCTGCGGGAAAAAAGGCCGCAGCGCCTTGACCATTCTCTCTATTTTCATCGGTATTGCCGCCGTTATGACCATCGTCTCCACCATGGAGGGTATGAAGGCCAAAACCATGGAGCAGTTTGCCGCCATGGGCGCCAACCGCATTGAAGTGAGCGTGTATGCGTATACGTACGACGAGGCCGGCAACCCTATCAGCAAGGACTATTTTACCGGATTGTACCGCTTTTGCTCCGGACTGAAGGAGTCCATTATTGGCATTACCCCCAAGGGCTCATCCAACGCTACGGTGGTATACGGTACGAAAAACAGCTCCACAATGGAGTGGAAATATGACCAGCAGTACAACGTGGTCAGCGGTCCCCCGCAGATCTACTACGGCTCCGACCAGTACAGCGCCTGCAACAATCTGGCAATCGCAAAGGGCAGAGACCTCGCGTGGCTGGACTGCGAGAAATACAATCAGATCTGCGTGCTGGGCGCGCAGGCGGCGCGGGTCTTTTTCGGCAGCGCCAACCCTGTGGGACAGATCATGAAGGTCAACGGCAACAACTTTGAAGTGGTGGGCGTGTATGGCGCCCGCGTGGAGCCAGATACCCCTTCCGCTTACCAGACGGATAACTTTATGATCCTTCCCTACACCGCTACCCGGCTGCTGGGGGATACGGCCCCCACAGAATTTTTGGTAAAGGCCAAGGATGACGCCAGCATGAAAACCGCCATCACCGAGATCGGCGGGTACCTCTCCGGCGTGGTAGATCAGAGTATGGGTGGCTATCAGGTGCAGAAGGAAGGCTACTGGCAGGATTATCAGAACCAGCAGCTGACCATGATCTCTCTGGTGCTGGGCGGCATCGCCGCCATCTCCCTGTTGGTGGGCGGCATCGGTATCATGAACATCATGCTGGTGACGGTGACGGAGCGGACCCGCGAGATCGGTATCCGCCGGAGCCTTGGCGCGCAGCGCAGCAGCATCGTGGCCCAGTTCCTCATCGAATCCGGTATGCTCTGCGGCATGGGCGGCATTGTAGGCATTATCTTCGGCACCATCGGCAGTCTGGCTTTGGGCAAGATTTTGTTCCAGATGACCATTTTCCCCGCCACCTGGGTGACGCTGGCGGCCTTCGGCCTGTCGGTGGCTCTGGGCGTGCTGTTCGGCAGCTACCCGGCGGCAAAAGCATCGAAACTCCAGCCTGTGGAAGCCCTGCGGGCGGATTAAAGGAGAGAGACTTATGAAAAAACGAATTTTGACCTGGCTGCTGGCGATCAGCATGCTGGGCTCCCTGCTGACGGTGCCTGCCGGGGCGGCAGCTGTCACCAAATTTTCCGACGTCAGCGACAGCTACACCGCCACCGCCGTGGAATCTCTGCGGCTCATGGGCGTGCTGGACGGCTACGGCGACGGTACCTTCCGCCCGGACACCGTCCTGAACCGGGCACAGTTCTGCAAGATGGCAGTTTACGCCATGGACGGCAGCGGCGAGTTGGGACGGTATTCCACCGTTACCATCTTCCCGGACGTGAAGCCCTCCCACTGGGCGTCCGCCTACATCAATATGGCGGCGAGGAAGGGGATCATCTCCGGCTTTGCCGACGGTAAGTTCAAGCCCGGCCAGACCGTGACCGCCGGACAGGCGGTGACGATCCTCATGCGTGGCCTGGGCTACAAGGACGAGGACATGGGCGGCGTGTGGCCCCAGAGCTACTTGGCGGAGGCCCAGACCAACGGCCTTTTGAAGTCCACCGGTATTACCTCCGCTTACGCGGGCCTGACCCGCGCACAGGCGGCCAAGCTGTTCCTGAACCTTTTTGAGGCCAAGCACGGCAAGGGCGATGCCCTGTTCAGCTACAAAGTGGGCGAGGAGGTCTACCTGACCGCCGTGGACGGCGGTCAGGGTACGATGACTGCTGGCGGTAAGTCATATACCATGGCGCATCCCGTTGCATCGACCAGTCTCATCGGTTCCAAGGGCAAGGCGGTCCTCAACAGCGCCGGCGAGATCCTGACCTTCCTGCCCATCACCGGCAGCAACGGTATTTCCAACGCGGCAGTCATCATCGGCTCCAACGGCTCTGCTGCCGGACTGGATTCGCTGGCGGGCGGCGCAAGTTATAGCATCTACAAGAACGGCTCTCTTGCCAGGGTGAAGGACCTCAAGCAATACGATGTGGCGACCTACGCCTCCGCCACCAATTCCATCATCGTCAGCGATACCCGGGTGACCACCTATTACGAAAGCTGCAAACCCTCTCCCAGCAATCCCGTTACCATTACAGTGCTGGGCGGCAAGGAATTGAATGTTCTGCCTACGGCAGTGGATTCCCTGTCCAAGCTGAAGCCTGGCAAGCAGATCGTCCTTCTGCTGACGGCGGACGGTCAGGTGGCCGGTGCTGAGGACGCCGACAAGGGTAATATCAGGGGTAACGCCGTTGCGGTGGTGTCCGAAAAGGGTGATGTGCAGTTGGTCTGCGGCGGTGCGCTGCTGAACATCGGCACAGCGAGCGAATACGCCGGTCAGGCAGTGGCGGTGTCCTCCGACAAGGGCGGCTTAAAACTCAACAAGATCTCCGGCGGTGCCGGCGGCGACCTGCTGCCCATGGAGGGGACGCTGGGCGGTAAGAAGCTGGCGGACAACGTTATGCTCTTTGACGGCGGCAGACAGATCGCCCTCAGTGAGCTGAGCCAGACCGGCGTCAACTCCGGCCGCGTCTCCTATGCCCGGACCAACTGGGCCGGTCAGGTGGACTTGATCGTGCTGAATAGCGGCCTTGCCGAGGATGTAATCTATGGCCGTGCGGTGGTGAACAGTTCTACGAGTAAGGTTTGGGTATGGTATCCCGGCCATGAAAATGACGAGGAACAGCAGGAAGGCGTAAACGGCAGCTATAAGGAAACAACTTCCCAGACCATCTCTATCGAGACCGCAAGCAAAACCTACGGCCCCATCAACAGCGGCAATCATGTCAGTAACGGCGCTTTTGTGGCGGTGAGCATCAAGACCAGTTCTCAGGGCAACCTCATGTTCACCAGATTTGACACCATGAGCAAGCTGAGCAACGTTTCTTCCAGCGCCTGGATCGGCAAGACGGCCGTGACCTTCGGCAGCCGGACCTACGAGGTCCCCTCCAATGTTCAGTGCTACAACGATGATACCGGCAAGTGGATGACGCTGGATGATGCCAAAGCCTACGGCGGCACCATGAACCTCTATGTTTATGACGGCGTGGTCCGCATCGTAGAGGTCAAGGCGTAAAAAAACCTGTGGCCTGACGGCTCAGCCGTCAGGCCACAGAATCACCTGAAAAGTAAATGATTGAGGAATGCAGGAGGAATGGATATGAAAAAACTTTTGGCTGTTTCCCTGACGATCATGATTTTAGGCACTCTGGGCGGATGCGGCAAGCAGGACACCCAGGAGCCCCGCCCAAGGTGGAAATTGACTACGGCAATTCCGAACTCTACACCCAGGAGGACATGGACGCTGCCATCCAGGTAATTGAAGCGGAGTTTGCCACCTGGGAAGGCTGTGAACTTCACAGCCTGGCCTACGGCGGCGACGCGGCCTGCAGCGACGAAAACATTGAGTGGCTCAACGGGCTGGAAATGAAAGAGCAGACTGAGCCTTTTACTCAGTGCATCCTGTTTTTCAGCAGCTTTCACTCCCCCGTGGAGCAGCGGGACGCCTGGAATGCCGATACGGAGTATGAGGGCTTGCAGTGGTGGCTGGGCCGCAGCGGCGGCGCCTGGGAACTGGTGACCTGCGGATACTGCTTGGAAATGTG
>ENA-USYP01000393-USYP01000393.1-human-gut-metagenome-genome-assembly--contig:-NODE-393-length-43906-cov-6.803874_pt1 | contig 43906 bp, 50 predicted proteins | sample MGYA00250065_ERZ773512 | MGnify/ENA primary metagenome ERZ773512 (study PRJEB29103, sample SAMN06112003) | human gut metagenome | biome: human gut; feature: ankylosing spondylitis patient; material... | reverse complement strand
GGGTATCGTAACTCAAATATTGTCAATAGCAGATTTATGTATTATTAATAGAAGTAGGTTAGGAGGCTGCTTTGAGGTAGTGATATGCAATAAAAGGACTTTCGTTTCTTTTGCCAGTGTTTGTTGGGGCAAATGCTACATTTCAATGCTCTCAATGCTACACCTTAACAGGACAAATGCCACAGGTTGCAGACAGCGAAGTGTGGAGTTAAAGATGATGGGCTGTGGCATTGTGCTTGTATAAGTGTGGGCTTGCAGTTGTGCAAGTGTAAGCTGACGGTTATATAAGTGTAAGCTTTTGGGATCTGCTGCATGAGGGGCTAAAAAAACGGAGAAGCAAAAGCTTCCCCGTTTCTATGTGATGCGAAATATAATTCAGTGAAATAGTATCTATAAATGGACAGTACAAAGATACTGTATCAAAAAGGCGATGTCAAGTATTCCACTGATTATTTTGAAAAAAGGCTGTTTTTATTGGTTTTGTCGCAGATCTTTTACTCTGACGGCTTTTCCTTCGCTTTGGGGTAATGAACCTTTCTTCACGAGTTTCAACCTGGGGGTAACAAGTATTTCGTCTTTTAGTTGACGGGTAATATCTTTACGTACCTTCTCCAGTTCAATGTAATTATCAGTAGAAAGATCGCTGAGTTCTACCTCTACAATCATTTCGTCCTGGTTGTTTACGGTCTCTAAGGTAATAAGATAATTGCTACCTAATTGTGGGAACTGTACCAATACTTTTTCAACTTGCATTGGGAAGATATTTACTCCCTTAATGATAAACATATCATCGCTGCGTCCCTTGATACGGTCGATGCGGAGGTGTGTACGTCCGCAAGGACATTCTCCGGGAAGAATACGGGTAAGGTCACGGGTACGATAACGTATAAGCGGCATCATTTCGCGATCAAGAGTGGTCAATACCAACTCACCGATTTCTCCATCCGGAACGGGTTCTCCTGTTTCAGGATCAATTATTTCGACGAGGTAGCAATCTTCCCAGAAATGCATGCCGTTTTGTTCCTGACATTCAAAAGCAACGCCGGGGCCATTCATTTCTGTCATACCGAAGCTATTATAGGCTTTAACACCTAACATGCGTTCGATTTTCTTGCGCTGTTCGTCTGTATGGGGTTCTGCTCCGATAACAAGTGTTTTTAAACTGGTACTTGTCGGATCAATTCCTTCTTCCTGAATAACTTCTGCCAGACGAATGGCATAACTGGGGATGGCATGGAGTGCGGTAGTCTTGAAATCTGTGATAAACTTGATCTGGCGTTTACTGTTTCCGGCTGCTGCAGGAACAGTCAGTGCGCCTAGGCGTTCAGCACCGTATTGAAAGCCTAATCCTCCGGTGAACATACCATAGCCCGAACTGTTCTGGAAAACATCTGTTTTACGTATTCCTACAGTGTACAAGCAGCGTGCTACCAGATTAGCCCAAGAGTCCAAGTCGTGTTGTGAGTGGACGATGACAGTAGGAGTACCGGTGGTTCCACTTGATGAATGAATACGCACACCATCTTCCTGCATATTACCTGATACCATGCCGAATGGATAGCAGGCACGCATATCGGATTTCGTGGTAAAAGGTATTTTCCGTATATCATCCAGGCTTTGGATGTCATCAGCTGTGATATTATATTCTTGAAATACTTTTTTATAGTACGGTGAATTAGCCGCAATCTTTATCGTTTTTTTGAGTCGTTGAAGTTGCAATTCCTGCAACTTCTCACGACTCATGGTTTCTATTTCTTCTTCCCAGTATTTGTTATTCATGGTGGTGTATTTTTGAGGGATCTTACATTAATTTCTCAGCAATTTCCTTTCCGGCTGCAAGTGCTTTAAGATTCATTTCCACTATGGCCTCGCCTTTACGTTCGAAGATTTCGCGGATACTGGTCTGTATTTTCTCGTAATCGATGCCGAGGAATGGGGTGGTGGCTCCCAGTAAAACAATATTTGCTACACGGATGGAACCAATTTCTTTGGCTACTTTGTCTACATTAAGAATGATCTTGTGAGGTAGCTTATCTAATTCCGCTCTTACGTCAGCTTCTGCCGGATAGTTGGGGATATTAATAAACGGTGTTTCGTTGGTCACCAGCCAGCCCTCAGGACTTAAGTAAGGAAGATAACGTAATCCTTCCATCGGTTCAAGTGAGATGATCAGATCGCATTTACCGGAAGGGATAAGATCGGAAGCGATAGGCTGATCGCTTATGCGCAAATTGGATTGTACATCGCCGCCACGTTGGCTCATACCATGTACTTCCGCCTGTTTCATATATAGTCCGTCTTTAAGGGCGGCTTTACCGATTACTGTGGCGATAGAGAGGATACCTTGTCCGCCTACGCCGGAAAGTATAATATCTTTTTTCATGGTTTTACTTGTTTCGTTTTTTACGTGCTAAGGTTTGAATACATTCTCTGCGTGGAATGATAACTGATACACCGCGATATTCGATTTCTTCACGGATAATCTGCTTCATCTCTTCATAATTCTTTTTCAAGGGAACTACTACACGGATATGTTCGGGGGCTACGCCAATACCGGTACAGATCGCTTCAATACGTCCTGTTCCGGCCGAATCCTGGCCACCTGTCATTGCAGTCGTTTCATTGTCTGAAATAACAATGGTAACATTTGCATTCTCATTGACGCAATCCAAAAGTCCTGTCATGCCGGAATGCGTGAAGGTGGAGTCGCCAATCACTGCTACTGCTGGATGAAGTCCGCCATCCGAAGCTCCTTTAGCCATGGTAATAGATGCACCCATATCTACACATGAGTTGATAGCATTAAATGGTGCATTGGCTCCTAAAGTATAACAGCCGATATCACTGAATACTTTATGTGTCGGATATTCTTCTTTCAAAACCTGGGTGAGCGTAGTGTACATATCACGATGGCCACAACCTTCACATAGTGCAGGTGGACGCATTTCTACGAGCGAAGGAATACCAAACTCTGACTTGTTTTCTTTTCCCACAGCACGTGCCACCTTATCCGGATTTAATTCACCGTCTTGTGATAATGTGCCATCTAAGCGTCCTTTTACTTTTACGCCGATACCAAGATAACCTTTCAGTTGTTTTTCTACGAAAGGTTGTCCGTCTTCCAATACCAGAATCTCATCACAGGTTTCTACCAATTGCAGGAGCTGTTTCTTGGGTAATGGGTATTGCCCAATCTTCAATACGGGGTATTCGCAACCATCAGGATAGTTTTCCATCAGATAATTGTAGCCGATTCCACACGCTATGATACCTAATTTCTTATTAGGACCATCGGTATACTTATTATAAGAAGAGTTTTCAGATGCTTCAATAAATTCGGCTTGACGTTCTAATAAAACCTTATAGCGCTTGCGGGCGTTACCTGGCAACAAGATGAACTGGCGAGGGTCTTCACTGAATGACATTTGGTTTTGGGGTTGTTGCGGTTTTTGTTCTACACCGGAACGGGAGTGTGCCAGGCGGGTGACCATACGCATCAATACCGGTTCGCCAATCTTTTCAGAAAATGCGAATCCATTGTAAACCATATCATATGCTTCCTGCTGATTGCTTGGTTCGTACATGGGGATCAATGAGAAATCACCATAAAAACGACTGTCTTGTTCATTCTGTGAGGAGTGCATGCTGGGGTCATCCGCAGCTACTACAATTAATCCACCTTTTACACCTGTAACAGCTGAATTGATAAAACAGTCGGCAGCTACGTTCATGCCTACATGTTTCATGCAGACTAATGCTCGTTTACCGACAAATGACATACCTAATGCAGCTTCCATAGCTGTCTTCTCATTGGAGGCCCAACGGCTATGGATATTCTGTTCAGCCGTAATAGGCGCCATTTGAATGTATTCTGTAATTTCTGTGGAAGGAGTACCGGGATAGGCGTAAACACCCGAGAGTCCGGCATCTAATGCAGCTTGTGCAATGGCTTCATCGCCAAGTAAGAGTTGCTTGCTCATATCTGATTATTTTAATGTTAGTCATGATTATTAAAAAAGGAAATAATCTGCGTTTTTCACTCGCAAATATAGGCTTTTGCTTTTATTTTATCATGATTTTACTTGAAAATCTTTCTTTCGTTTAAAGCATTCCAATATTTTCTGGCATTTTTCATGTGATCAGCATAATTGGAAGCAAAATTGTGAGTACCTGAGAAATCTTCTTTAGCACACATGTAAATGTAGTCGTGCTTGGCATAGTTTAGTACTGCATCGATACCTATAGGTGAAGGTATACGTATGGGACCCGGAGGCAGGCCTGCATTTAAATATGTATTGTAAGGTGAGTTGACATTCAAATGTTCATTGGTTATTCTTCTTAAACCAAAGTCTTGGAGGGCAAACTTTATTGTTGGATCTGCCTGTAATGGCATACCTTTATGTAAACGGTTAATATAGAGTCCGGCAACCATTGGTTTTTCCTCGTTGTTGTTGGTTTCCTCTTCAACAATAGAGGCCAGGGTAGAAACTTCTTCCGGTGTCATTCCGATAGATTCAGCTTTAGCCAATCGTTGCTGGTTCCAGAATTTTTTATGTTCTTTCTGCATACGCTCGAAAAATTCGTCTACACTCATATCCCAGTAAACCTGGTATGTTTCCGGAATGAACAGACTGGACATTGTTTCTTTTTTATATCCCATCCGCTTCTGGAATATAGTGTCATTCATTACAGTAGCAATTTCTGTAGAGTCGATCATTAACTGCTTACCAATGCTGCGGGCAAGTCTGTCTAAAGTGCGTACGTTGCTAACAGTAAGATTGATAGGTTCCTGATATCCCCGGTATAAACGACTGAAGACATGATACACATTTTCTCCCGGACGGATGGCATAGCGCCCGGTGTGGATAGCCGAATCATAATTGCGCCATCGGGTCATCCAGAGAAAACCTGTGAAACTTTTCGGGTGTCCCTGTATTTTTACTTTATTATATATGGAGTCTATTGTATCGTCTTTGTCGATATAAATATAAGTAGTCTTTTGGGGATGAAATTGTGGGTAGAATATATAATAATAGAATGTTCCGGCACAAGCTACGCCCATAAGGAACAGGATTGCCAATCCTCCTATGAGAATTTTTTTTGTCTTCTTTTTCATCTGTTTCTGAAGTTGTTTTAGTCTGGCAAAGGTAAGAAGAATCTATGAAATAAAAAAAGAGATGCATAAGCATCTCTCTCTTTCTGAGCCGCTAGCCAGACTTGAACTGGCGACCTACGCGTTACGAATTTTTGTTTATTTGCAAAAATCTTGTTTGTAGGCGGTTGAGGCTTAATTGATTATATACCTTTGTCTTTTTGTCTATCTTATCAAGATACTGTTATTTCCACTGTTCCACCGTAGCGGAAGTGCCTTGGGTTAATAATTATATTAGTTGTTGCTGGTAAGTAATCCAGAGAAATCAAATTTAGATATTCCTAATGCCAATAACTCAGAAGCATAGATAGAACTCAACGTTTCTTCTACAGATTTCAAATGCTCTTTGTCAGTACTTGGTGCAATAGAACGAAATAATGATGATTTTGAAACCTTTTTGTATAACAGAATTTTAGCTTTCTCTTTCTCACCAGCTGCAATATTACTATAAAATTCAGCTTTAAAATTATCTATGTTAATGATTTCATTTCTGATAGCTCCAATATTATTTGCCATCCCAAAGAAAGCTATAACCATTATGATTTGAATAACAGCGATAGCGATAATAATTACTAATACAAACGTTTCCATAATGCTATAATCTAATTAATCCAACAACTAAACTCATAGAGTAAATCTCACTCTTATCTATTGAGAAATCTGGGTACTCCGGATTGTATGAAACACAGCGTATCTTGTCTCCATCCTCATACGTTCTTTTTATCAGGATACCTTGTGCGGTATCAAGTACATGTACCTTACCCCATTGGATAAAAGATGTACTATCTATACGTTTACATGCTACCTCGTCTCCTCCCTCGTATTTTGGTTCCATGCTATCTCCTTTTATGATAATAGTGAAATCGTATTCAGGGAAGATGTTGATACGAGGAATACGTTCACATTGATCTTCTGTAATGCCATCCATTGCATTGGTTAGGGAGCCGGCAGCGGCAGTGTAGGGAATACGGGGGCGGGTTTGAGTGCTGATAGCCTCTGTTTTTTCGTTTTCTTTGTTAATTGCCATTCGAGAAGCTTTAGCCTCTTTTGCCATCGTCATTTTATACATTAATTCTCTTTCCGCTTCTACGGATCCTAAAACATCTGTTGTAATTAGATCTTTTTGTATTTCTCCCAAGCCGGTAATCAACCATCTGGAAGATATCTTTAATGTCGAACATTCAATAATTGATTTTATTGTATCATAGGAAGGCTTTACCTTTTTACTTATAATGTCTCTCAGTGTAGCCTGCTTTATGTTAGTAGCACGTGCCATAGCCGATGTGTTTCCATTGAAGAAATAATCGGATATCTTTTTAACTCTCTCATTTATAGAATCTTGTTCTGACATGTAATTTAGAATCTTTTTAAATTGTCGAAAATACAACAAATAAACGTTCGACAAATGTTTTTATGTCGAATATTCGACATATATTTGCATTTGTAAAACGTCACTAAGCTCACAGACGGATACAAAAAGGGCTGTTAGAGAAGCGTCCCTATTCCTATCGTTGTCTTGTTTGATCGCTTGCAAAGATAGGCAGTCCTTTTCAATTATCCAATCAAAGGTGAATGTTTTACGACACAATTAGCGGTTATGTAGGAGTTTCCGCGGTACAGAAAACATTTAGAAAGCTCATCCCCAGTAATAGACAAACTCCTACAATCGGTCTATGAAAAGGATGAGCTTTTCTCTTAGGAGGAGAAAAAGAATATGGGGAACCTTGAATTGATTAAAGAAACGATGAGTTCAATTGAAATTGCAGAACTCACAGGCAAGCCTCACAATGATATAATGAAGGCTATTCGAGTAATGGAACCTGCATGGGAGAAAGTACAACAGGGAAAATTTTCCCTAATGTTCAAAATCAGAGAGTTACCTAACGGTGGGCATAAAGAAGAGCCTTATTACGAACTTACAAAGACCGAATGCCTCTATGTTGCTACTAAGTTTAATGACGAGGCCCGGGCAAAATTGATTCTTCGTTGGGAACAATTAGAAAAGGAAAGGCGGAATGGAAATTTTCAGGTTCCCAGCTCCTTCAAAGAAGCACTTCTTCTTGCTGCCCACCAACAAGAGGAAATAGAAAATCAGCAAAAGCAGATTGAAGCAAATAAACCTAAGGTTCTGTTCGCTGAGGCTGTCTCGACTTCCCAGCGTTGTTGCCTGGTGTCTGAACTTGCAAAAATCATCTCTCAAAATGGGGTAACCATAGGACAGAATCGATTGTTCGCATGGATGCGCAAGAATGGCTATCTCTGCAATAAAGGACAGTGCTACAACCAGCCCACACAGAAAGCTATGGAATTAGGACTGTTCGAAATCAAAAAGACAACAATAACTAAACCTGACGGTGACATCATTGTAACTACTACAAGCAAAGTTACTGGAAAAGGCCAAATATACTTTGTAAATAAATTCATTGGAAAGGAGAATGAACATGGATAGACTGCAAGAAATTATGAAAGCTGCCGAAAAGGTAACATTCAACAAAACTCAGGCTTCTGCTTTAGTTGGCGGTCGGAGACGATTAGAACGTCTTGCTGGAGAGGGGAAAATCAGTTATGTGAGAATTGAAGATGGACGTTTTGGGCGTTGGGAATGTAAAGGTTCAGATGTATTACGGTATACTGTGAAATTTGATACTTGAATTTTATTCACCACTAAATAGAAAACACATGTTGACAAATTTTGAAATTGAAAAGATAGCAGAAGCTATTGCAAAAAGAATTGGACACAAGGATGAGCTTTTAACAATAAAACAAGTTGGAGAAATGCTCGGACTCACAGAAAATGCAATTCGAACGAGATGTAGCCGCGGACAGATTCCACACCATAAAAAGCATGGAAACTTGTACTTTTCCAAAGATGAACTAACAGCCTACTATTTGGCTGATGAAAATAGTCCGCTGTGAAGCGTGCTGAGTAAATAGATAAGTAGTAATATTCCCCGTCACGGGTTGGCGGGGATTTCAAAAGTTAAATCTAAAAATATAATATATGAACAAGACCAGCAAATATACCATTCAGGCAATTCTTATTGCCATTGTAGTTGCAGGATGTATTTATTCCGGCAGGGTTGAATATACCGATGATATTCTTTCCGGTATGAGCCTTGAAAAGTACCAATACATCCATGATCGTATTGCACCGGCTTCCCAGTATGAAGTAGCTCAGGAGTATATGAAGCATCAAAAATTTTATGATTCAAAAATATATTAGCCATGAAAATGAAACTAATAGATTACAAGATACCGGCAGAATGTAGCCGTGTGTCAATTGAAGATATTGACAACAAGTTGCTTATCATATTTGAGCCTGAACATTATGGCGATTTTCATTGTGACCTGACAGATCACGTGGAAGAGGTTCCTCGCATTGGAGATACTGCTATCTTCTGGAATGACGAAGACCGCATGCGTGCTATTATCGCCCGTTTGTCAGATGACAATTCAGGTGATCTAACCGATGAGCATCCTTATAAGGCAGCCAACGATATTTGGTTTCAGAATGCTATACGTTTCCGCAGTGAGGATCAGTATCGGCAGATAACAGGTGTTTCCTATGTCCACCGCTAACTTGAAATCGCGCCTTGATACGGTGTTTGCCATGTTCATCAGGCTTCGGGATGCACTTCCAAGCGGAGCATTCAAATGTATCTCATGCGGAAAGCTTCTTCCCTTTGAACAATCTGACTGCGGCCACTACATTAATCGCCAGCACATGGCTACACGATTTAATGAAAAGAATTGCAATGCCCAATGCCGGAAGTGTAATCGATTTGATGAGGGGAATATACAAGGCTACAGACGTGGTTTGATAGCCAAGTATGGAGAAGCTACTGTATTGATGCTTGAGGCGATGAAGTATCAAATAAATAAAATCTCAGACTTTGAATATCGCGCCATGATTGACTACTACCGAAAAGAGGTGAAGCGATTGAAAAAGGAGAAACAAATTAAATGACGTGGAATTATGCAAAACGGACATACAAACATTAGAGCGCCTTCTCTGCCAATGCTCAGAAAGGATTGAGAAGTATGCACCTAAGACGTCTCCTGATCAGGACCTGTGTCGTCGGTGCAAGAAGTTTATAAAGAAATTAAAAAGCAAGAAAAATGAATAAAATTGCAGGTTTTATTATTGGTGCTGCAATACTGTTTGCAATAGCATGTATTTCGGGGACATGTATATGGTTCCTTTGGGACAATACTATCCCTCATGTATTTCCTTCATTGGTTGAAAATGGATCATTAGTTCGTTCTATCGAATGGAGTGATAGTATAAAACTCTCATGGATATGTTCGTTACTTTTTCAGGGACTTGGAAGTAATAAAGGATAGTTGATTATGGCAATGCACACATGGTTTATATGTAAGATCCGTTACGAAAAAGTAATGGAGAACGGAATGAATAAGAAAGTAACGGAGCCTTATCTGGTGGACGCACTTAGCTTTACAGAAGCGGAAGCCCGCATCATCGAGGAAATGACACCGTTTATCTCGGGTGAATTCACAGTATCCGATATCAGTCGTGCCAACTTCAGTGAATTGTTCCCCAGCGAAGAAGAAGCCGCAGATCGCTGGTTCAAATGCAAACTGGTCTTCATTACCCTGGATGATAAAAGCGGTGCCGAAAAGAAAACATCAACCTATGTACTTGTACAAGGCGCCTCAACAGAGGATGCAACCACCAAGTTACATGAAGGGATGAAAGGTACAATGGCGGACTACCGCATAGGGTCGGTTGTTGAAACTCCTATCATTGATGTATATCCTTATACAAGTGATAAATAGGTAGTTCATGTTCGATAAGATGACAATAAAGGCAACGATAGACACTGCTGATATCGACACCATTGTACTGCGTAACTATCTGGAGCAATGCACGGAAGGAGATGAGGTCTACTATAAGTCGACTGCATACGCCAACTTCGATGGATGCTTCATAGAAGTTCGCGGCAATAAATTGCGGTGTAAATGCTCGATATGCAAGTTGTGGAGCAAAGGCCGCACTGGGAAACTGGACAACAGTCGGCCGATGACCTTTGCAATGGCCATCCGAACTATCAGAGAATTACTGATGAGATTATGCGTGAAGATGGAGAATGCTGTAGTTACTTATTATGAGATAGGTATTACGATGAAGATGAAGTTGCCGGCAGATGAGTATATAAGACAAGTAAAAAACATCATGGGCAGAGTGTTGATAGAAGATGCAAATTACTTGGAAGATCGACAAAAGACAACGCGGAAAGCCAAGTATTTTCGTAAAGTACTGAAGATTTATGATAAAACATTCGAGGCAAAAGAAAAAGGTAGACGGGTCGATTCTAATATTCTTCGTATCGAAACTATATATAAGCATCAATCTGTACGCTTGACTGAACTGACCGATAATTCGTTCTTATCGAAGATTGGCCGTATCTTTTATAAGGACTGGTCTGAAATCGAGTTTGTGAGAGAGTTAACGGCCGCAAAAGGAATAAAGATATCACAGCTAGATAAGGCGCGTGAAATCCAGCGTAAAGGCGTAACGCGTTTCAAGGAGCATTACAAGAAGATGTACCTGGATGGTAAGCTGACAAAAAAGCAATGGGAGACGATACGTAACTTTGCCAGGAGCTGGCCGACAGAGCGCGTGAAGTATGTGGAAGAGGTGGGCGAATTGGAACGTGAATTTAAAGACCGTCTTTTGGCAAGTTACCAGGTTGGGATATTTACGCCAATTCGAAGAAAACAGTAACCATTTGATAATCAATAAATTACACATATAATAAAAAGCACCTTATGGTGCGCGTATAACTGTTTGATAATAAGCAATATACGCTTTTAAAATAGCATTTTTAACGATTTTCGGCAACTTGTCCTATACAGCCCGAAGGGTTGTCGGGAACCGACATAAAAGGGCTGAAAAATAAAAAATATAATAATAAAATCATTAGCTTATGAATTGTGAAGCCGAAGGCAAAATATTAGTGGCATTGCCAACCACCAATGGACAAACGAGGACAGGAAAAGACTGGCAGAAGAAAGAGTTTGTTTTGGAAACTATAGAACGTTTCCCTCTCAGGATGAGATTCTCCATGATCAGTTTCGATGGTCCTGTAGAAGATGCTCCATCAGTCGATGAAAAGGTAAGGGTACGGTTTACTGTAGAAGCACGTGAAATCAACGGTAAATGGTACAACGATGTGAAGGCTTATCAAATAGAAAAGCTTGGTTAGAAATTGATATGCAGCGTCCCCCGAAGAAATATATCGTTCAGATAGATAATTTTCGGTTAGCCGAATTTCTATTCTACTGGATGTATTACGACCAACCTTGCTCTTTACTTTTCCAGAAGCCAAGGACAGAAGGATTAACCGCCGTGAAGTTGATAGTCGATAATGATGAGGCGGCTAACTTCCTGCTCAGAGCAAAGGAAAAGACAGGATGCAAACTATACACCGCAGATCAATGAAAGTAACGATTTACTGGGATTTTAGGAATGTTGATCTGAAGGACATTCCAAGAATTAAGAAGAAGATACGGGACAAGTTTAATATACCCGAATACACTACGGTCAACGGAGAAACCTCTTGTAACATCAAAGATGAAGACATGGAACTTCTCAGGGAAACCGAACGCAGGGGATACATACAGATAAGAAACAAATAAAAGTTGCTATGAGTAAACAAGAATCAATAAAGGATGCCATCAAGTCCTACCTTGATGAGCGTGCCAGGACAGACGAACTGTTCGCAAGGTCTTATGCAAAGAAAAATAAAAGCATCGATGAATGCTTCGCCTACATAATGGGTGAAGCCCTTAAAAATAGCATAGCTATAGCTTCCGGAGCCAAAGGTTGCGCAATGGATAATGATGTAGTCTACGGAATGGCCGTTCATTACTATGATGAGGATGATATCAAAGTAAACAAGCTGCCGTCAAACGTTAGAACTTCTGCTTCTACTACAACACCGGCCAAGCCGGTTAAGTTAACCGAGGAAGAAGAGAAAAGAGCACGTGAGGAAGCGATTAAACGTCTGGCGGAAGAACAATACACTTTGCTCAAGAAAAAGCCGTCACGGTCAAAGAAAGAGGTTACAGAGGTGAAACAGATGAGTTTATTCTGATTATGAAACCAAAGACTAAATTACAGAAACAGGTGGTGGAACTATCTAATCAGCTTCCACCGCTGACAGAGGCTCAACGTACATATCCGTATAAGAATCTGTTTAAGAACACCGGTTATTATTGGAAGAAGGGCGAAGTCTGGTGTCAGTGTTGCGGATATATTGATGAAGTCCTGAAACCGGAACTTGCCGTATCTATTGGCGTAGGGGCGCATGTCTGCCCGCAGTGTGGCGCAAGCCTGGCATTAGAACACTGGAACCAATCAAATAGGCGCTATTCCAACGAGAAAAGGATATATTCTATAATACAGCCTTACAAAGGATGGATGGTTATTCGTTCCTTCGATGTACAGCGTAATAATACAAAGGGGACTGCTACAGAATTCTTTATGTCTGAAATATACCAGAATTGGATATCAGAAGATGGCAGGGAGGTTATTTTGGGCAAAAAGTATACACGTAGCCCTTTTCATTTTACTTGGATTTATGATAGCGAGATGGATGTGAAGTTTCATAATCATAAGGCTTCAGGTTATTATGAGATGCAGGATGTTTTCGATGTGTCCGACAATTATTTCTATCCGGTAGTCAGGGTGACGCCCATATTAAAACGTAATGGCTGGACGAATAAACTTTTGAAATTGAGGGTATCAGTAATAGATGTGATCCGGCAGTTATTATCTAATTCCGTCGCCGAGACTATGGTAAAAACCGGACAACTGTCTGTATTCAGGCACATGCTATTGAAAGGTCAGTATACCATACCCTATGTACATGCCCTGAATATATGCAACCGCAATGGATATATAATAGATGATGCGTCTATATGGTTTGATTATATGGATATGCTGGCTTATCTTAATATGGATACTCATAACGCCCGCTATGTCTGCCCCCGGGACCTGAAAGCAGAGCACGACAAGCTGATGAAGCGGAAGAGACGCATAGAGAATAAGCGGCAACTTGAAGAGCGTCTTAAGGAAGCTGCACAGTGGGAAGAGAAATATAAAAAGGAAAAAGGCCGGTTCTTTGGTTTGTGCATCAATGCCGAAGACATCGTAATAACAGTATTGCAAAGCGTTTCTGAATTTGTGGAAGAAGCGGAAATTATGCATCATTGTGTATATAGTAATCAATATTTCAAGAAGAAGGATTCTCTTATTCTGTCTGCAAAGGATAAGGAAGGAAAACACTTGGAAACAGTAGAACTGAATTTGGCTACTATGCAGGTAGTTCAGTCTCGCGGAGTATGCAATAAGAATACTGAATATCATAACCGCATTATCGGGCTTGTGAAACAGAACATCGGTTTAATCAAACAAAAGTTGGCATCATGATAACACTCGGAAATGATGGTCTGCCAGTTGGTAGAAGGAAGAATAACTACATGAATATCGACGGGGTATTGCATAAGCGCTGCACCCATTGCGGGCAATACTTTCGTCTGAACTACTTCTATCCTCTGAAGTATCGGCGTAACGGAGAAGTCCGTGAAACCTTGCAGTCTTGGTGCAAATTCTGTATGGTATCAGAATGCTGCAAGAAAGCAAAAGAGAAAAGGATTGATAATGCCCAAGTTAGATGATCTTTAATAAACGACTAAAAGATGAAGAATATAGAATTATTTAACGACCACTTTCAGAATTATAAGGTCTATGGATTACCCAAAGCTCAGCTAATCATTGCCGACGTTCCATATAATCTTGGCAATAACGCTTATGCTTCTAATCCATCATGGTACGTTGATGGAGACAACAAGAATGGAGAAAGCGACAAGGCAGGCAAACAGTTCTTTGACACTGATAAGGATTTCCGCCCGGCTGAGTTTATGCACTTTTGTTCACAAATGCTTGTAAAGGAACCCAAGGAGAAAGGCAAAGCACCTTACATGATAATCTTTTGTGAATTTGAGGACCAGTTCCGATACATTGAACTTGGTAAAAGATACGGGCTGAATAACTACATTAACCTTGTATTCAGAAAAGATTTTTCCGCACAAGTCTTGAAAGCCAATATGAAGATAGTAGGCAACTGCGAATACGGATTATTGCTTTACCGTGATAAGCTTCCAAAGTTTAACAACGATGGGAGGATGATATTCAATTGCTTTGATTGGGTACGGGATAATGAAACGCCAAAAGTTCATAATACACAGAAGCCGGTTCCTTTGCTTCGTAGATTGATAGAGATATTCACCGACAAAGGCGATGTGGTTATAGATCCATGTGCCGGAAGTGGCTCAACTTTATTGGCTGCTGCTCAGTTGGGACGTAAAGGATACGGATTTGAAATCAAAAAAGATTTTTTCCGTGAAGCCAATAGATTAGTGTTATCACGTGTACAACAATCATTATTTGTATGATTCAAAACAATAAAAGAATGAATATAAGTAAGAATATTCAGGGATACCCAGTTAAGTGCGCTGGGGTTAGAAAGAACAAGCGTATAAATCCAGTGTGTATGATGTGCGATATATTTGACATAAAGAAATATTATACCAAATCGACATGGAGGATTTCGGGCATCAATCAATGCATAATGAACAGAATGCGATGAATATTTATAAAGTCAACGAATGGGCGGAGTTCAGAAAGGAATTTCAGAGATTACTGCCGAATATACCTATAATAGACTTATATGATGCACTGTTATCAGCTATCGATAATAAATTGGTAATTGATATAATTGCGTTAGGCAGTAGATTGCAGAATATGTATCCTGAAGAATGGGAGTACATGTCTATGAAGGAAATAATTATTAAACATTATGGTTTGGAAGCCATGCAACTAATAGAATCAGTATTATGATATACGGATATTTAAGAGTAAGTACGGACGAGCAGGACTCTAGTAACCAGAAGTTAGGAGTCTGCAAAAAAGCAGAATCCCTTGGATTGTCAGTTGATGATTGGATTATAGATGATGGCATATCTGGGACGAAGGAGCCTGAAAAACGGTTATTGGGAAAGCTTATGAAGAAATTGCAAAAGGGTGATGTAATAATCACATCCGAGCTTTCCCGTCTTGGTAGAAAATTATTCATGATTATGCGAATATTGGAGTTCTGTATGCTTCATGAGGTTAAGGTTTATACAGTAAAAGACGGATACGAACTTGGAGACAACATACAGAGTAAGGTTCTTGCTTTTGCTTTCGGAATTGCTGCTGAAATAGAACGTGACATGATTAGCCAGCGGACTAAAGAAGCATTAGCCAGAAAGAGATTGGAAGGCGTAGTCCTTGGCCGTCCTAAAGGCAGAAAGAGTTCTCCTGACAAATATAAATTGTATGGGAAAAATGCCTTGATAAAAGGATTGATTGACGAAGGCATATCACAGCGTAAAATAGCAAAAATATGTAAGGTTGATAGAAATACGCTTGCAAGATTTTTGAAATATGAATTAATCAATTAGAGTAAATCAAGAATAGAAATGAAGAAAAGTAGTATGAAGAAAAAGAGACAACAAAGAAGACTTTACTTAGAGAAAATAAAGTCTTCCTGTAAAAAGAGAAGTTATGCCAATAGAAGTGAATATTTGGACAAACTTCTAAATGGCAAGGAATTCGGGCTAATACTCAATCTTTAAGGCTGAATTGTTCTAAGTGCCCACAATTTTCACAAACAGCAACAGCAACAGGTATATATTGGAACCTGCCATTTACATCTATTCCGGTTGGAGTTACATTGAAACCTGAAACTAAATAAAGCTGTTTCTGTAAACTTAATCCAGCCTTGTGGCACATTGGACATGGAATTTGATTATCACAGCGTGATAATAGAGTTTTGGCTATATGCAGCCGCTAAAATTTACGGAAAAGAAATTTATACATAATATTAAAATGCAGAACAATAGAGAAAAGAAGCGCAAGGGCCCGGCAGAAGAACGTAAGCCGGATACTACAACCAACGTGAGTAACCTTGATGAAATCATTGCTCGGCAGCGGGAAAGAGAAAAGAAACTCTACCCCATCCGGGTATCTGGTACAACGGTGATCTATGTTACCAGGAATAAGGCTAACTCACAGTATGCAGAAAAATATAAACGTGATAAATTGATGAGGCTTAAACATGAGAGCAAGGAAAAAGAAAATACTTACTAAGAAAGTCTATTCAAGAGTGACTCCGGAAACTTATCAAAGACTTGATGCGATCAAGAGCAAATACGGTTTCAGTAGTGTATACGAGATTATCCAATCTTTGATTCATTGTTTCCTCCGCGTTGCTGATCCTGCCAGTGATGCACAAACAGAGCCTGTTCCTTATGATATAGAGGCTATGTTTGATGAGATGTCCGAGGCAGAGAAGCATGTTGAATTCGAGAAACCTAAACGAAGGGTTTCTCATAAAACCGTGAATGATGAGTAGAAATCCATATTACATTAAGTTGATCGCTTCAAAGGAGTGGAAGAAGCTACGACTCATGAAGCTAAGGGCTAATCCCCTATGTGAGCAGTGCAAGAATGAAGGTCTGGTAGTTCCTGCTACGGAAGTGCATCACATAACGCCTGTAGAGTCTGTTGCCGGAGAAAGCCAAATGTATTCTTTGATGTTTCAATACAGTAACCTTATGAGTCTATGCCATGCATGCCATTCAGACATACACAGGCAGATGTTTAGCCACTCGAAAGAAGCTGTGAAAGCCAACCAGCGTAGAGCGACAGAATCCTTCGTTGATAAGTTTTTGAAGTAAATCATTAAATGATATTAAAATAAATATCATTTGTTGCTAAAAAGCTTGTTTTTGATATTAATATTCGTATCTTTGTATTGTATTAATCAAGCGATCATTAACATGAAGTACAATGAACTACATCGGATTCTAAAAAAGAATGGATGTTATCCTTTAGGAAAGACACAAGCGGGGCACCCGCTTTGGTTTAGTCCCAAAACAGGTAAAGAGTTTACTACCAGCCATCACGAAGCGCAGGAAGTAGCTACAGGGACACTAAGAAGCATCAAAAGATTGGCGGGGATTTAACCCGCCTTCTTTCCGGTATCGCAATGTATATTAAATAAAAAATAAATGAGTATGAAGACAGTAAGAGTATTTATTGAAAGAGGTTCGGACGGTGACTATAGCGCATATATGCCGGATGATGATAATTTGTCTTATGGAATAACCGGTACAGGACATACTATCGAGGAAACAGTAAGGGACTTTAAGGATGCCTATGAAGGAATGAAAGAATATTACGCACAAGAAGGTAAGCCATTTGAGGAAGTAACATTCGATTTTAGTTATGACATTCCTTCTTTTCTGGCTTACTATAGTGACAGGCTATCTCTTGCTGGTTTGGAGCGTATAACAGGAGTAGCACAAGGACAATTAAGTCATTATGTAAACGGTCATAGAAATCCAAGTAAAAAGACCGCTGAGAAGATACAAGCTGCCTTGCAGCAGTTTGGTAAAGAATTAAGCAACGTTCAATTCGTTTGATTAATACACTTACTTCATGTACGTTGCCAGCCCTACCCTAATAAGGTAGGGCTTTCTTTTTGCTATTAATTCAAAGAATAAGCTAACATTCACAAAGTGAAACCCCGATTTTTTTCTCATTACGTGTGTCATGTTGCAATGATTATGACTGATTCGCTTTTCAAAATGATATAATTGCAAGATGACGGCTACCATTCTACCGATAAATAGATCATCTAATTGTGCTTACCTGCTTACAGTATGTGGAACCGTTGAATAACGCTTTGTTCCACATCTGCCCTTTCCGTGGAACAAAATGTTAAAATATTGTTCCACGGGGGAGTTTTTTTTTCAAGGGCGGGCCTTCCTTTTGAAACCCACTCCTGCCTATAGAGGTATGCGCGAGGTAAAAACATAGGGGGAGGGTGTACCGGGGGAGGGTTTTAAAGATAAGTGCCACCCAAATATATTGATGCGCAGGTTATGTACATAAATCGTGTGTATGAAACAGAAGAATATTGAGCGAAAACTAAAGAGTTTGATGAAAGAACAGAAAACTTACTCTAAGCCTATGGATTTGGCTATAGAGCAAGCATCCATTGTTTTGGCTCAGTGTGGAAAACTCGGCGGAGAACTGGATGAGGCATCCGGAGTATTTGATGACAAGGACGGGAATAATCCCAATGTCCAGAAAATGTATCTCATGTTGAAGCTGAGTGAGCAGTCCCGGAAATGGCTCCGTGAACTGCATCTGACCTGCGACACGGCGGGAGCCTCCACCGAGGAAGACGCTATTTCCAAACTAATTAAAGATATGAAAAATGACAGACAAAAATGAATTAAGGAAACTAAAGGAAGATGCCCGGGAGAAACTCCGGGGGATAGACTTGCACAGGTATCATTTGGACAGGATAGACACCCGGCTGAATACGTATATTGAAAGCGTGACAGTCGACCCGGACGGTCATAACCTGTATGAGCTTCTTTCCATTGTACGCTTCTTCCGCCTGATGGATACCTATTTGTTCAAGATAGGCGATGTGAAGAAGTTCATCGTATTTTATGAGAGTCTGCAATTCTCCGGCTTGAACGGACGTACCCGATACAAGCTCACTCCTATACAGGTGTTTCAGTTTGCCAATATCCTTGGCTTTTACAAGACGGAGGAAAAAAGGCTGATCCGTGATGCTCTCCTGTTCGTACCCCGCAAGTATAGCAAGACTACTTCCGTCGCTTCACTGGCTATTTATGACCTTCTGTTCGGAGATGCGAACGCTCAATCTTATGTAGCTGCCAATAACTATAACCAGGCACAGATATGTTTCAGTGAAATCAAAGAAATCCTAAAATGTCTTGATCCGAAATTTCGGCATTTCAAGATAAACCGTGAACAGGTGTTCAATAAGATGCAGGGTAAGACCTCGTTTGCCCGGTGTCTTGCCAGCAATGCGGATAAGTTGGACGGACTGAACGCCTCTATGGTCATACTGGACGAATACTCGCAGGCTGACAGTGCGGCGCTCAAGAATGTGCTAACCTCTTCTATGGGAGCCAGGGTAAACCCTCTCACCGTGGTCATTACAACGGCCAGCGATAAATTGGAAAGTCCATTCGTGGACATGCTGGAATCGTATAAGGCCGTTCTTCGCGGAGAGATTGACAATGACTTCATATTCGCGCATATATTCGAGCCTGATGTGGATGACGCTGAAGATGATCCCCGCACATGGGGAAAAGTGCAACCACATCTTGGCGTTACCGTGCAAGCTGATTACTACGAAAACGAATACAGGAAAGCTCAAATGAATGCGGATGACATGATGACTTTCCGGACAAAGCTATTGAATATGTTCGTGCAGAACACAGGAAAAATCTGGTTTACTTCCTCTGAGGTTGAGGCTATGTCTCGCAACGATGATGACTTGTGTTCTTTGAAAGGCCGTCCCGATGCGATGGTAGCCGTAGACTTATCGGTGTGTGATGACTTTAGCGCGGTCAGCTATACGGTATACATGCCGGATGCAAGGAACTTTCACATACATACGGACTACTACTTTCCTGAGGGTGCATTGAAGGATCATCCCAACAGGGAACTGTACAAGAAATGGGCGGATGCCGGACATTTGAGGCTTCTCCCGGGTAATGTGATAGACTACCGGCTTATAGCGGACGACATCAACCGGCGTAACCGCGAGCAGATATGTATTCTTGCCATCGGGTATGATCCTTATAAAAGCATGGAATTTGTGAACATCATGTCTGCTTCAGGAGCTAAGAAAGTGCTGACTCCCATCAGTCAGACATACGGCGCATTCACAAGTCCCGTGGAAAGCTTCGAGATATCAGCTAAAACCGGTCATGTGACATTCAACAACAACCCTATCAACTGGTATTGTTTTGGAAATGCGGTAATCGATGAGGACAAGCTGGAGAACCGCAAGCCCGTCAAGAGAAGCCAGAACGCAAAGATAGACGGTGTTATCACTGCGGTAATGACTTTTTACTTATATAATAATTACGAGCGATGATGAATTTAAAATTTTGGAATAAGAAAACATCGGAATCGGTTGTTGAACCGGTGAAGGAACGGAGCTATTTTGAAACAGTGGCCGAAACAGGTGCGACAAAAAGAATGCTTCAGGATACGGCTCCTGCCGTGACCGGGCCGGAAATGGCGATGAAGCTGGCAACAGTTTACCGCTGTGTCTCTATTTTGAGTGGAAGTATCGCCTCTCTTCCGTTGCAACTGCTTCGGAAAAGAAACGGTGTGTTTATGGTGGACGAGGACAATCCTGTCAACTATCTGTTGTCACTGTGTCCCAATGGCAGGCAGTCGGCTTTTGAAATGATACGGAATGCCGTAATAATGATGATCAATCAGGGCAACGCTTATATATATCCGGATTGGAGAGGTGGAGAACTTCAGTCCTTGGTTCTATTGTCTCCGGGGAGTGTAAGTTATGACAAGCTATTGAATATTTACCTTGTGAATGATCCGGTAAACAACATCTATGAGACATTGGACCCGGACGAGATTATTCATTTGCGTAACCTTTCATTGGATGGAGGGTATACGGGTGTTTCTACCATCCGTTACGCTGCCAGCACCATGAATATATCTGCCAGTGCAAATTATCAGAGTGAGCGGAATTTTCGACCGGGAAACACTTATAAAGGCTTCATTAGTGGAGATTCCGATGATACGGTCAAAGGATATACACAGTACCAGGAGAATCAGTTAGAGGATGCCGCTTCCCGCTTTCGTCAGGAACTGCAATCCGGAGAAACGATTACTTACCTCCCGGGACTGTTGAAGTTTAATGCTCTTTCCATGTCTCCGGCTGATATCCAATTGTTGGAGATAATGAAATTTACTGTACTTGAGCTTTGCCGTTTTTACGGCGTTCACCCCGATATGGCATTTGCCGGTCAGAGCCAGAACTATAAAGCTAGTGAGATGAGCCAGGTACAGTATATGACCGGAACCTTGCAGCCGATTCTAAGACAGATCGAGAATGAGTTCTTTATGAAACTCATTCCCCGCAGGGTGGCAAGCAAGTATCGTATCCGGTTTGATATTGAGTCCTTCTACCAGACGGATTTGGAAACCATCGCTACTTTCTACGAGAAACAAATACTGAACGGGTTATCTACAGTGAACGAATTGCGGGCAAAAGCGGGGAAAGCACCTGTTCCCGGCGGTGATGTCGCTATGATCAGTTGTAACGTTCAGCCTATCATTGGAGCGGAGCGTAAGGATGAAAATGTTAAAAATGAAAAGAATTCCGATAAAGTGCCACCCACGAACGGAGATAAATCGGTAGGGTAAAAGAGATAAGTATGGAAAAGCTGGAAATTAGAAGTTTTGGCGGTGATGCATCCCCGAAGTTGGTAGACGAAAGAGGCATTGAAGGGTATGCAGTTACCATCGGCCAGGAAAGCAAATACATGTATGATCCCGTTTTACGGAAATGTTTTATTGAAATCATCGAGCCGGGCGCAATTACGGAAGAGTTGATCCGCACAAGTGATATCCGTGCCCTGATTGAACATAACGGGGAAAGATTGCTTGCACGCAGCAGGCAGGGACAGGGTTCACTCACTCTTCGCCTTGATGGTTATGGCTTGGGGTATAGCTTTACCGCTCCGGGAACCCCGGACGGTGAATATGCGGTCGAAATGGTGAAACGGGGCGATCTGTTCGGTTCCTCGTTCGGCTATTGGACTGATGAAAAGAAGAATGTTACCTGGTTAAAACGCTCGGATGGGATTTTGCTTCGGAAAGTCCATAAAATAGACATTATCCGTGAAGTCAGTATCGTTGCCAGTCCGGCCTATATGGGTACTGCTGTCAATGTACGCAGCATTGAAAGTTCTTTTGAACCCTCTGAATATAAGCAAGAAGTAGAAGAATTGAGAAACCTAATTAAAATTTAAAAAGATGAACAAGAAAGAAATCAAGAAATCTCGTGCCAGGATTGCAGAGATTAACACCCGCCTGGGTGAAATGGCCGACATGTTGGAAACACAGAAAAGAAGTCTTACCACTGACGAGATTTCAGAGAAAGACGCCCTTATCCAGGAAAAGGAGATTCTGCAACTCAGAATGGAGAGAGCCATCGCAGGCGTACAGGTTCCCGAACAGGAAATGAAAGCGGAAGCGGTATTCGCCGGTGCTGTTGCTTCTTTTGTGCATAACCGATCGTTGCCGGAAGGTTGCGAAGGTGTCATGAATGGAAATACTATCGAAGTTCCTCTGACACGTGCCGATACTATTCAGGATAGTTCTACGGTAACACCGCTTATTCCGTTGACTATTGGTGAAATCATTCAGCCGTTGGAAAAAGGCTTGATCTTGGACAAGGTAGGATGCAAAATGCAATACGGCCTTGTCGGTGATTGGGTGCTGCCTGTCGTTGCAGGTATTGAAGCCACTATCGAGGATGAAAACGCAGAGGTGGCCGACACTAAGATTGATATTACAAAAATCAAGCCGTCTCCCAAGCGTGTTTCCCTGGCTATTCCGGTTTCTAACCGTGCTATTGACCAAAGTAATAACGCCCTGCTGGAAATTGTGCGTACGCAGATGGTGATGGGGCTGCAACGTCTGTTAAACAAGTGGATGTTCCAGACTACGAAGATCACAACCAAGGCCTCTGACGGTTGCTATGTTGCGGCTGCGACAACTCCAGCGGTTTCTACTGCTGCCGGTGCAGGGTTATCCTGGAAAGATGTTATTGCTCTGAAGGGTGCGGTAATGAAAACCGGTGTCGTGTTTGACGGAACAGCGGCTTATGTATGTTCTGCCACGACTTATGCGGAACTGGAAGCTACTCCCAAAGATGCGGGAAGTGGCTTGATGATCCTCGAAAACGGGAAAATCAACGGTTATCCGGTATTCATGACTGAATATATCGGCGACGGAGTACTTGGTTTCGGTATCTTCAATTACGAGCTTGTGGGGCAGTTCGGTAAGATGCACATGATTGTAGACCCTTACACCGGTGCAAAGAAAAACCTTATCTACTTCGTGCTGAATACAGACTTCGATATGCTCACCGTCCGCACGGAGGCATTTGCCGTTGCAAAGAAAACGCCTAAGGCGTAAGTTTAACCGGGCGGGTACATTCCCGCCCACTTTCATGAAACTGCATGGAATTATACGTGACACTTGAAGAGGTAAAGAAATCAATACCCGGTTATGTCGATTATGGTAAGGATGATGACCGCCTGACAAGGCTTATTAAAGCTGCTCAAAGCAATCTTGAAAAAAGGTTGCAACGGGCATTGACCGATGAGGGGTGTTTGAGCGATGAAGGGAAATTAGATGAGGCTCTGCGCACGGCTATCATTGTAAAAGTGGCTACGCTGTATGATACCACTTCTGAAATATCCTACGCACGCCCTTATAATACCGGAATCGTGGAGGACCTGATTACTCCGTTCATTAAATTCAGGGGAGGCAGTGCCGTATGATGCCGCGTGAAGTGATTTCCTTTGAACGGGCGGAAATCGAACGTTCAAATAGCGGTCAGAGGGTGAAAAAATGGGAACCCGTTCCTGTTTTAACGAACATCCCCGCCGAGCGTCGTAAACGAAAAATTTCTAATGATGTGACCTTGAATGCCAAGGAAGAATTTATTGAATTGGGGATTACTTTCTGGGTGAGATACGACGAGTCTATAACTGACGATCTTCGGGTTCTCTACAATGGTAAGATTTATAAGATACTGGATATAGACCGCAAATTTCATGATAATTCCTGCTTGATAACTTGCACTAAAGTAAATGACTGATGAAGGAAAACTTGATTGAAATCACGATTATAAATAAGCAGGCTCTTGATTCCTTGACTGCCGGTTTATCTGGAATAGATAAGGATTCCGCTATAAAAAGCGGCCTGAGCAAAGGCGGTGAAGTTATCAGGAAAGGCGGAATGGAAAGGCTCAAGAATCGGATGCGTGCCGGTCCGGGAGGTAAGACCGGAAATTTGCTACGTTCGTTCATGGTGCGGGTTAAGAGAAACAAGCCGGGAGTGCTCGCGGGCTTTAAGAAGGGGAAAAATGCTGGCAATCATTCGCATCTGGTTGACTTGGGAACAGTGGAGCGCATGCGCAAGCGTAAGAGCCGGAAACATGGCGGGAAAGGAGGACGTACAGGAGCGGCCACTCCTAACTACTTCTGGAACGATACGAATGACCTGGACAAAAACAAGGCTATGGGCGAAATAAGGATGGGCATAGCGGAATTTGTGGAAAAAGTAAAAGCTAAATGCGTATGAAGTTACATGATTATGAAATAGAACAAGAAGTGATTAATCTCCTTCTTGATTCCGAGGAATTGAAAGCCTTGATTGAGGATAAGATATTCCCGGTATACATTGACAAGGGTACTCCGGGAGACGCTGTATATTATGACAGTGAATTAACAGAGCCGGTAACCTGCAAGATGGGAAATGTGACAAACACCATGCATTTTTACGTTTGTGCCGTGAGCAGCGCTATGGATAATTCCAACAGGATTATCGGTATTATCCAGGATATACTGGAGGGTGAGTTTAACAATCCGTGGATGCATATTCAGGCAGTTGGGACCATTAAGGAGCGGTCTGACTCCAAATATGCCAAGACAATGGATTTTTTAATAGAATGGTAATATTTTAATTTTAAAATTATGGAAGATAAGAAATTAGATTCAAGCAAAGACATCCATAGAGGTGAACTTATGCTTTTTATCGGGGAAGACCCGGTAGCATTCGGATCAAGCGCAGGGCTTGATATCAGTACGGAAGAACTGGACATCTCTAACAAGATGATGGGCGACTGGGCCGGTTCCCTGGCAGGAAAGAAGAGTTTCACTATTTCCAGTGAATCACTCCTGACGCGAAAACAGGGAGCTATGAGCTTCGACACTTTGCTTGCGAAACAGATTGCAGGTGATCCTCTTGAGTTTTTCTTTGGTAGTGCGAAAGCATCCGATCAGGATAACTTCGGCGGCACTTTTGAAAAAGACGACAAGCAGGTCAATTATACGGGAAAAGTGATTATCACTTCTTTGTCCATCAAATCGGATAACGGGCAGATTGTTTCGGTGAGCGCGTCTTTTAAAGGTGTGGGAGCTTTGACTCCGATAGAACCGGTTGCAGCGTGACACTGAGAATTCGTTAACAAATGCATAAGGCGGTCCTATGATGGCCGCCTTTTTTAATATGAATGAATAATGGACTTGAGCATATTTATCTTTTGTGCAGGTGTTGCACTTTTAATTTTAGTTCTTATTGCTGTGTGCGATGTGAGTGTGGAAGGTCATAAAAGACCTGCCCCGCCTCACATTCCTTGCCCGCCCAAATTGATCATGGCACCGGGAATGAAATACCAACGTCTTACCATTAAGGCAATCATACGCTGGGAACAGCTACGGGAAAAATCCTTTTCGCTGATGGATTACACGGATAAAGAAGATATAGAATCTTTGCTTTATGTCATGTATATCACCAGCGATAAGTCCAGGTATACATTTGAAGTATTCCGGCAAGTGCTGACAGACGAAAGGTTTATGAATGCCATGTCTTCCGATTTAGGAAAGATCATGGAAGTCGTGGCCCAATTTCAGAAGAAGACAACCGTATCTGACCTCGGTAGTACCGAGGGTAGCTCTGAATACATAGGTAATATTGTATCTGCTTTGATAATGGCAGGGTTGGATGCCGGGTACGCTTTGAATGAAATGGAGTTGTGCGATCTGCCTCTTTACCTGGAAGCTTACGAGAGAGAACGCAAGGAAGAAATGGAAAGTTCCCGCATGTGGACGTACTTCACTATGCTGCCTCATATTGATAGTAGAAAAATGAAGAATGGTGCCCGGGACCTGATTATATTCCCATGGGAAGAAGAAGAGATGCGAAAAGAGGCCGAACGTGCCATCAAAGAAGATGCAGGGCGATTTGAAGAATTTATGAAAACTAAAAAAACAGACTATTATGGCAGGTAAATTATCATTCAGTATAGCAATCAATCTCTTAACTGAGCAATTCAAAAGAGGTGCCAACCAGGTAAAATCCGCATTTGACGGAATGAAGAAGCAAATATTAGGATTTGCAGCAGTATTGGGCATTGGTGGAATGGGGCTTAGGAATTTCATAGAGACTACATCAGCATTTGAATCGTCCATCAGCAAATTATCAGCTATTCTTGGCACTACTCCTGACAAGATTAAGGCGTTGACAGAGAATGCTAAAAAATTAGGAGAAACAACGAAATACACAGCAGCAGAGGCTGCTAACTTACAAATTGAATTAGCAAAGTTAGGCTTTACAAAGAATGAGATTCTATCGACTACAGAATCAGTCCTAAAGTTTGCACAAGCTACTGACGCTGGATTGGCAGAAGCGGCCGCACTCGCCGGAGCATCCTTAAGAATGTTTGGGGCTGAGGCTTCGGAGTCGAAAAGATACGTTTCCGCAATGTCTATAGCGACCACTAAGAGTGCTTTATCATTTAACTACCTTGCGGCGGCACTTCCGACTGTAGGACCAGTGGCGAAAGCTTTCAATTTTACAATAGAGGATACCATGGCGTTGCTTGGAAAGTTGGCTGATTCTGGATTTGACGCTTCATCAGCCGCCACTGCTACACGTAACATCTTGCTTAATCTGGCTGACAGTGGAGGAAAACTTGCTACTGCGTTGGGCGGGCCTGTGAAAACATTGCCGGAGCTTGTATCGGGCTTGCAGAAACTGAAAGATAAAGGTGTCGATCTTAACACTACCCTTCAGTTGACGGACAAAAGAAGTGTAGCAGCTTTCAATGCTTTCTTGCAATCTGCTGATAGTATAGTACCACTTCGTGAGGCCATTACTGGTGTAGAAGGTGATCTCGATCAAATGGCTTCTACAATGGGAGATAACGTAAAAGGAGCTATGGCGGGGCTTGGATCTGCATGGGAAGCCCTCATAATTAAGTTGTCGGAAAGCACCAACGGGCCACTGAAAGATATGATAAATTGGTTCACCCAATTGCTGCGAGATATAAAGTCCGGATTTTCCGGTCTGGTAGCATTCGTTATTACATTGGTAAGCGGAAAACTGATACAGGTTATTGGAGGCTTCTTCAAGACCCAATGGAATTTCATAACTACAACTGTCAGCAAAGCAAAAATAGCAGAGGAACAAAAGTTGCTGCTTACTCAGAAGCGTATAGAAGCGGAAAAAGTTTTGGAGGCCACAAAGACTGCTTATGAGACAACAGAAAATGGAAAGAGGCTTGCAAGTAAATCTCAACTGGCAAAAGCGGAGAAAGCCCTTAATGCTGCATCGTTGGCGGAAAAGCGGGCTATAGATGCGGCAAAGATTGCATCTGATAAAGCGGCTGCGTTACAAACAACTTCTATATGGGGAAAAACCGCCAATACTATTAAACTTGCTTGGGCAAAAGTCGCCATTACTTTGAAGTCTCTTTGGTCTGCTGTCTGGCCAATGGCTCTAATCACGGCGATTGGGGCAGTGATCGGAAAACTGGTAAACATGCGTAAAGAGGCTAAACGCATAAAAAGTATATTCTCTGACTACAACGAGGCGGCTAAAGGCATACAGTCGTCTACTGAGATCGCGCAATTGGAAGCATTGAGGAATATTGTTAACGACGTAAAAAAAAACGAGAATGAGAGAAAGAAAGCTCTTGAAGAAATATCTAAGCGGCTGAATATTATTCAGAAGAAAAATGAAAGTGAGATAGACTATCAAAAGCGAATAAATGATAAGATCAAGGATCGTATAAAGCTTCTGGAAGAATCAGCAAGAGCTGATTTCTATGCGCAACAAAAAGTATCAGCTGAACATGAATTTAATAAAATAAAAAACACATTAGGCCTCCAAGGTATGCTTGACGGTAATATCGAATCTATGATGTCTAATATGGCCAGATACAAGGATACCGGTTCAAGGAAGGCTCTACAAAAAGGAATAAATGTATATGCTGAGCAAATCAGAGGTTCCGGTGGAAAGTTTACTGACAACTATCAAGACAAACTTGTTGAGATGTCTAATTACTGGCAGATCATGGTTGATTCATCCAAGGAGATTGCTAATGCGGTGAACAATTCTCTAAAACTGAATACCAGTAATACAGATATAGATACAGATAAATATAAAGAGAAACAAACACCACTTCAAAAAGCAGAGGAAGAATATAGAACCTCTTTGCAAAACTATAAGAATCAACTTGAATCCGGAGCTATTACGCAGAATAAGTATAATGAAGAAATAGATAAACTTAATTCAGATACGGTAGTCAAACTGGGCGGTATTTTGGGCAAGTCGGCTGATGCAAATGAGATATATGTATCGGCACTACTCGGCACATTAAATCCACGCGTAACCGAATCAGAAAAAGCACAAGCCGAGTTAGTTAAAGTCCAGGAAGAGTACCAAACTTCCGTTTCTCTTGCTAAGGTTAAGTTAGATAAGAAGCTGATATCAGAAGACGAATATAGACAAGCGATCATTGATGCTGCTTTGGCAGCTGCAAATTCGGCTGTCTCCATTGAAAAGATAGGAGATGCTGCTGATAATTTCGTCAAGGAAATGCAGGGAGTGATTGGCGAGAATCTGCAGAAGAATTTCCAGATGCCTAAACTTCGCCAACGGGATACTACTTTTGATTATAAGAAAACTGAAACTGATAAACTTTCGGAAAAGGTTGATATATGGATTGAGTATAGGGATAATTTAAAAGAGAAGCTCAACGGGGTAAAAGACAAGACGAGCGATTTGGCTAAGGAAATACAAACCGAGTTGAATAGTGCTATCCAGAATACGAATGATTTTGAGAAAGCTTTAAAGATAGCACAAGTAAGGCAAGATATGAAAGATTTCTCAAAGGAACTGAATGAAGGTTTATATTCCGGAGTCAAGAATATTGTTAGTAGTTCTGATCGTATGGTCAGCTCATTTGAAAATCTACGTGATGTCATGAATGATGTTGATGCGTCCAGTTGGGAGCGTATTATGGCTATCTGGAATGCTATGACAAATACTATTGATGGTATTCTGAGTATCTGCAAAACCATCGAGACATTGACCGAACTGACGAACAAATTGGCCAAAGCTAAAGAAGTAGAAGCTACAATCGATAAAGTATCTGCAGATGAAAAGGTTGTAAATGCAGCTAAAGGTTCTGCAGCTACAATTGCAGAAAGCCAGGTAGAGCAATCTGCGGCTACCACGGAAGTTGCAGCCAATACCGCTAAGGGGGCAAGTGAAGCCGGTGCAAGTGCTGCAAAGCTGCCTTTCCCTTGGAATATCGTTGCCATTGGTGGTGCCATCGCTGCCGCCATCGCTGCTTTTGCTGTCATCCCAAAGTTTGCCAGTGGTGGTATTATTGCCGGTGGTCCAACATCCGGAGATAAGATTTTGGCCCGGGTTAACGCCGGAGAAATGATATTGAACGGCAGGCAGCAATCCAACTTGTTTGAGGCAATCAATTCGGGTAAACTTAATTCTACACAAAATCAATCGGTTAGCATTGGTTTCGATAAAGTACGCGGATCAGATATTTATCTCTCATTGAAAAATTACATGAAATCAACCAATAAGAAGTTATGAGCTACGGATTAATCTATACAGTACCATTCGCCACCTTGGATAACATTCCTTGTGTGGTGGAGATTGAGAAAGACGGATACGAAGGGGCATCGACGGAATTAACACCCGGTGCCACTCCGTTCACCATAGACATTAATAACGAGGATTTTCTTTATACTCCTACCCGGTTCTCAACTGCAAAGCTACAGATTGTTGGAAGTGATTACCTGCAATCTCTTTTCTCGACTGCCTATCGGGAATATCGGGTAACACTTATCAAAGATGGAGTTATTATTTGGTGCGGTTTTATTAAGCCGGAACTGTACACTCAGGATTATACCTCCGAAAAATTCATTCTTGAAATAGAATGTATTTCCGCAATGTCAGTACTGGAGTTTATTGATTACACAATAGAAGGAGATAGTAAGGATTTTGTTTCATTATGGCGTCTATTGCAGCGCTGTGTCTCCACGGCAATCGGTCGTTATACTTCCGTTTACATTCCTCATGTATATGCTTCCAGCAAAGTAGCTTACACGACCGGTGAAAATGTACTTGCCAACATGACGCTAAGTGAACAGGACTTCTTTGATGAGGATGATAAACCAATGAAACTAAAGGAGGTACTGGAAGAAGTCTGCAAGTTCCTCAACTGGACATGTGTCGACTGGAAAGGCAGTCTTTACTTTGTCGATGTGGATCACTCTGGAGCATATTACAAGTATAATGCTATGATGACAAGTAAGGCCGATGCCCAGATCAATGAATTGTTGGTTCAGGATATTGGTTTTGCCGGAGGTAACCATTCTTTGGATGTCCTTCCCGGTTTTAATAAGGTGACAGTGAAATGCAACAATTACCCTATAACATCCAATTTGTTTGAAGATATAGATTATGAGAAAGCTGAATTGATTGCAACATCAAAAGAGTATAAGAAAGGGCAGAACCCTGATCAATGTATCATCAAAGAATATCGCAAGTCTGACGGTTTGAACTTTAAACTACTAAAAGTAAACTCTTCCGGTTCAATAGAAGACGTTTATATTGATAACTATAAAGATAAACCGAATGAATTAAATGATTTATTAGGCGTACGTTTGGTTAGAACTTGCTCTTTTAATCCACAAGACTCAGAAGTTTCGGAATACACTTTTGAAGACTCTATTCAAGTAAGGATGAAAGACAAAACACATGATTTGACTGAATTAGTGCCGAAGGATCATATATATCCTGTTCTGTCGTTGAAAAACAAAATAGCCAGAGTTTATCCTCCTGGAGTTTTTTGTTTGACGGGAAGCTCGATGCCATTTTTTGATAATGAAGAAATGTCGATGTTGGAACAAGAAGATATTTCAGAAAACAGAGTAGGCGTATTGAGTTTACGCGTTGGGGATAAATATTACGGATTGTTCAGATTCACAGATGGTAGCGGAGTAACTTGGTGGGGAAAAAGTGAACGTTTCTTTTCACCGGTACGTCTAAATGGCAATGGGTTTATTAGTTATAAGAATGACAAAACACCCGATATGCCATATAAGGGTCTTAAAGGCGTGATTCTTAATATAGACCAAACCTTAAAAGGTGATATTGAATTAATGATTTGTGCAGGTAAAGAAGCAGAGAGTAGTCCCAAATCACTTTACGGGTATTACTTGAAAGATTTGAAAATCGTTTATCAAAAGCCGGATGACGTAGAAAGAGAAGAGGCAAACGATTCTGATCGTATTTATGAGAATGTTTTAAATGAAAATTACATTAACGAGCTGGATGAGATTGAGTTTAAAATATCTTCTTACAACAATGATGGCGCATGCTATAGCAAAGTTATGTTAGGCAATGATTACCTACAAAACAACCTCTATAACTGTATACTTGATGACACTATTCGTCCCGAGGAAATGATGATCACCCGCTGTATTAATCATTATAGTGCCACCCGTATTAAACTTACTCAGGAAATAAAAGAGCATGCAGATTTATCTCCGATAACGAGATTGTCCGACACTTTTTTGGTTGATAAGAAATTCATCTGTACAGGTGGTACAATCGATTGTCAGATGAATAAGTTCGAATGCGTAATGATTGAGATTTAAAAAGATGAAGAAGGTTACTGTCATATCAAAAACTATTCCTACAAAGCCTCGGTCGGAGAATTATCCCGTCGGGTCAACGGTTGTGCGTACAGGTGGTGGTTCGGGAGGTGGCAATACAACCGTTGTTACGGGTAGCGCAGCTTTGGAAGCAGAAATAACTTCTAATGCAGCAAAAACAGGGCACATCGAAGCTGGTCAGGTTCTACCAAAAGGCATGACCTTCACTCAGTTCGTCAAAGCCTTACTTTTTAAACCTACACCTGCTACACTTGAAGGTAGGTTGACAACCGGTAATGACGTTGAATATGGTACTTCGAAAGGACAAATAAACTATACTGCCACGCGCCATGGAAACGGTGAAATGACGAAATCCTTCTATGAAAATGATGAAAGTAACAAACTTGAATTTTCCACGGAAGTGAACGGTGTACAAACTGCCATGCGTGCCTTATCCGGCATATACACACAAGGAGAAACTTATAAGGCTACTGTAGTCTATGCTGCGAGTGATGATGAATCAATACCGGAAACGACCTTGAACAATTCTATTACTGTGAATGTGCGCAGGAAATGGTTTGCGGGGGTGGTCAGCTCCATTCCTACGACTTCAGATCAGGTGCGTGCATTGAAATATAATGGTCTCTATAAGGGGGCTGGTAATTATACATTCGACGCAACAGACTGGAAGATGGTTGCAATCTGTTTTCCGGAAGGAGCTAATTTGTCAAAACTGAGTTTTAAAGGGTATATAGCGGATTTGATTCCCGGCGATGGAACATTGAAACTGGCAGATTCGGTAATGGTGAAGGGAGCGAATGGTACTACTGCGGTAAAATACAATGTTTGGTACGTCAAATCTGCTATTGTGAATAATGTAACCAATAATGGAACTATAACTATATCTTGATATGGCAGGAATAATTAATACTGGAAGCCCCTACACAGGTTCAATCAAAAGAACGAACCCTAAGCCGCTTGATTCATCAGAGGTCATAGATTCGATGGAAAATGCAAAGGTCTATGCCAGAAACACCAATGGAGAAGATGTGCCGTATCCCGGACAAATAATAGTGGTAGAAGGCAAACCTTATATCTTGAAAATTGACGAGAAAATGCCTGATGAAAGCGCAAATGAAATCTTCCATTGTTATCTTGATCCGATTGGTAGCAAAAATGATAACGATGACCGATATGTCCGCAAAGATATAGCCGAGACTATTCAGAAGCTGATGTCCTTTTTGGAAGGCATCAATGTGAAAGGTACTGCTACTTTGGAAGAAATTACCCTGCTAAAGAATATTGTATCGAAGAACTTTGCTGCCGGTGGTAGTGGCTTTGGCATCTATCAGGACGCGGATGGAAACTATCATCTGGATATAGACTTCGTGGATATCAGGAAGAAACTGTCAGTGGAAGAAATCCAAGTACAGCAGTCTACTTATATCGGCGGCAGACAGTATAATACGAAAGGCGGTATCATCTGTAACCGTGTGGAAGATAAGGGTACATTCTGGCGTTGCTACTTCAAAACCACGGATGCTGAAGGACGAACCGTAAACAATACCTTTCAGATAGATGACCAGGGAATCTGCGAAACATTTAATATGAAATCGGGTAACCATTACTACTGGCGGCTTGTGGTGGGTAAGGGAGACGACTACATAGACCTTTCCAAATCGGACTGTGCAGTAGGCAGTGATACGCCCTTAGTCGGTGACAGTATAGTGCAACTCGGTAACCGGACAGATACAACCCGTCAGGGTGCAATCGTCTGGGATAGTGCAACAGCAGGCGGCCCTTATGTGCGAATATACAATGGCATCGGAGCCGATAAGCCTTACACTATGCCGGAACCACTAATTGATTTCAATACTGTGTTGAGTGAGATTACAGCCAAGTTCGTTAACCAGGCAACCGGAAAAGATATCGACGAAACCATTGAAGACTTAAAGACTGATGTAGACCTTGTTAAGGAACAAACAGATAGGGAATATACACTTTGGTTTTTTGATTACGCTCCGACACTAAATAATATACCGGCTTCAGAGTGGACAACAGAAGCTCTAAAAACGATGCACGACCAAGATATGTTCTATAACCGTTTAACAGGTAAGGGCTATCGTTTTGAGGCGGGCGTTTGGAATGAAATTACTGACCATTTGACGTTGAAGGCTCTGGAAGATGCTGCCAAAGCTCAAGATACAGCCGACGGTAAGCGACGGGTTTTTGTGGAGCAGCCTACTGATTCACAAGAATATGATGTCGGTGATCTCTGGGTAAATGCAACTTATTCTGATGGTACAGTTAAGTATAAGAATGACTCCCTTGTCTGTAAGACAGCAAAGAAAGCAGGGGTAGCTTTTAGCATTTCACATTGGGAACCTTCGTCTACTGCTACAACGGCCTATCTTGAAAACCTTAGCGATCAGATTATACTTGCTGTAACTAATTCTAATGATGGAATAGATGCTGCAAAAGAACTTGCCAGACAAGGCATCAGTGATGCATACGACGCTGCTCAGGATGCCTTGAAAGCATTGGGTATCGCACAAGGAGCGCAGAATGCAGCAGATAAGAATACTGCCGCCATCCAAGTGACAGAAAGCTCTATTGCTGCACTTGTGGAAGGTATTCATTTCAATAGCGCAGGCAATATTACGAACATCAATACATCCGGATTAATAACCACAGCAGACTTTTCGGCACTGTATGGGAAAGAAATTGTGTATGATAAGGATGGGCATGTAGACATGACAAAGATGTCCGGTATTATCACAGAGGCAGGCTTAACAGGGATGTTTTCACAGCTGGCTGATACGAACGGTTATGTAAAAAAGTCGTATATCGACCTCTTTGTAACTGAGCTTCCTGAAGGTGGATTTCAGAGTAACGCGATAATAAGCGCAGATAATATAAACTTTGAAGGTTCTTCTTTTAAAGTAGGGGCAAAAAACATCTCTTTGGAAGGTTATATAACCGATAACAAAGGATTCAGCATAGAAAATGGATATATGGTTGCTAAAGGAGGGACATTCTCTGGCTTTTTAAAAATTCCATTCCAAACTTTCAAAGAAGGGGCTTTCCGAAATGCTGCTGGAGAATATACTGTATCTGACTATTTCAATCTTGAAGCAAAAGGGGAACAATTAGATACCTATCTAATTCTCAATTTACCTACTGATGAAAAGTATATTGGTACAGTCCTTACTGTCTATGATAATCCTATAAAAACGAGAAGTTCCCCTGTCGTCGAGATTAAAGGGAATATGTATCATCCCTTGAATGTTGATATTTACGGGTTAAAAACCACCACCACAATAGAAACTGGTAAAGGAGGAGTAATACAGTTTCTTGGAGTTAATCGTCACGATGGCTGTGTATGGTATGTTATTAGTGACAGTTTGGGCGAGAGCACCAGGACATAAATAGTGTATTGTTAATCAACTTAAAAGAGAATTATGAAAATCAATTTTAGGCAGATCGAGGCACAGACCTCTTTCGAAGGTGGAAAACAGATTTTTGATGCTGCCGAGACAGTCGGCAATGAAATGATGTACAATGGCAGTATCCTTCTGGATATCGGTTTTGAAGACCTGGCAAAGAAAATCTACTATTCGAGAGATGAAGTAGAAGTACCAGAACGCTATTGCAAGGCTTTGGAACTTGTAGTCAAAAACTCCCGGCTTATAGCTGCGGTGAAGCGTGAAATAATAAATCAGCTAAACGGTAAGTAATGGGATACATCAAGTTTGTTCTCCGGCGTACCTCGGACGAGCACGGTAATACTACCAATGCTCGTATTTGTCGTATCGAATCAGATATGGCGGATACAAGTATGCTTGAAACAAACTTGATCATGCACGCATTATCCGCTCCGGGTGGCAAGGTGGAAATTGTGGGCGAATTTATTTTAGATGAGAGCTTGTTGGATAATGATTATTTAGGATGATATGGATAAACTGAATAAAAAGTTTGTAAAAGGCAATGTGCTGAAGGCCGAGGAACTGAACGAACTGGTTAGTAAGATAAATGAGTTGGTAGGCGGTGCCTTATCCATAGGCACTACTAAAGGTACAGCCTATGATGGTGCTGCGGGTTTAGCTCTTGAAAAACAGGTAAACAGCCTGTCTGAGTCTGCTCTTATTATTGGTACTGATCCAGGCACGGCTTTCGATGGTGCTGCCGGTGCAACGCTCGAACAGATCGTTCGCGAGCTTGCTGGCGGTGCCGGTACTATGTATAGCGTCTACGTCCGTAATAATATGGCTTCTTTGGGTTTTGCCGCCCAATATGGCGAGGAGTGTGTTCTTGATTTCTCCTTCATCTCCCAGTATCGAGATGATCTAAACGAGCCTTACAAGCCGACCGGGGAACTTGGTCTATGCACTATTATGATGAAGAATTCCAAGTATTCAGATTTCACGGTGGTCAAACAGATGGAAGTATCTTCTAATGTCTCCATCAAGCAGGATATTGCTGAGTGGTTGACAAGTGGAAGCAACAATATCAAAATAAGTATCAAGGGAGAGAACACCGACCAAACTACGACCCCGATCACCTATGTTGTACAACTCACTTCATTAGGAATCAGTGCCCCGAACTTCGCCTGGTGGACTGCTTTCGCATCCGATATCTCCATACCGATGATTATCAACGGTAATATCAGTAAGATGCTGCATGTCACCATCACAGGCGATAATTACAACCAGAGTTATAGTCAGAACCTCGGAACGGCCATCTATACCGATACTCCCTATATTTACACACTTTCTCACCCGGGAACTACCGGCGTGTACAATGTGAGTTTCTATCTGGCTAATTCTGATAATACTATCCAGACGAAGGCTGTGTCAATCAATATCATGTGCATATCTGCCGGTGAAACATCGAAGCTGATGTGCGTGAATAACGTAGCTGCCTTGCTCACAAACTGGCAGGATAACGTTGTTTTTGACTATGCGATCTATGATGGCCAGTCTGCGGCAACCGATGCTATATTCAGCATAACCAAAGCCGGAATAGAAGTGTATAGTTCCGAAAATGATAATATCGCCACTAATACGAAGAACACTCTTACCTATCCGATGGAGGTAGATACGGATGATGATGCTAACTTCGATGTGGTTGTGAACGTAACCAGCGAAAAAGTTCATCTGATAGAGCCTATTACGCTGAGCGTGAACAATTCTCTCGGTTACTCCGCTACGGCCGGCGCAGTGCTATACATCAATCCGAAGACACGCAGCAACTCGCAGACAAACTACCTGAGTGTGGTTAACGAGGTTGATAAGTCTCTGATACCTGTTACCTGGAGCAATCTGAACTGGGGCAACGACGGCTGGATGACGGACGACGACGGCGTGAAGGCTTTGAAAATCTTCGCCCGCAGCAAGGCTGTGATAGATTACCAGCCTTTTATAACTGAGGCCGCCCGCAAGGGTAAGACTATCGAAATCGACTTCAAAGTTGAGAATGCTTCCGATGCATCAAAGGACATTATCAGTATTGCAGAGGATAAGTCGGACGGCAGTCGTGTCGGTTTAAAGGTATCCGGTGAGAATATATCTTTCTTCTCGCAATCCATGCATGACAGCAGCACGCAAGACGTGCCTATTGATAACGGTGTACGCATTCGTCTGACGGTTGTAGTGATGCCGAATGCTTATGGAAATCCTGAATTCAACCTGATTGCCATCTATATTAATGGGAAGAAGAACCGGCAGTATGCTTACCTGAATAATGACTACTTTCGCAATACCGGCAAGATAACACTCGGCAATGACTACGCGAATCTCTATCTGTATGGTCTTCGCATTTATGACAGTGCGTTGACCTCCGAAGCTGTGCAAAAAAACTATATAAACCAGCTTGTAACTACGGATGAAAAGCAGACTGAGAAAAGCATCAACCAGGTGCTGGATGGTGAAGGAGTGAATATTGATTTCAATGCCACGAAGATGTTGTATAATGTATTTGTGGTTGACAAGCCTTTTCCGAACCTGAATAACCCTTCAGGGGTAGCCGGTAATCTGGAAGTCTTCTTCAAAGATAAGCCCGAACGTAACTTCACGCTCACCAACCTGCTGGTGGAAGGTCAGGGAACTTCATCAAAGAAATATCTGGAGTGGAATATCCGGTTCAAGCTGAAGGGGCTGAAGGACGCTGAGGGTAATAAGATAGCCTCTATCGCCATGTATGCCGACGGTACTACTGACAAGAACAAAGTGTTGATGTTCGACAGTGTTCCCAAGTCCGGGCGTCTGACTGCAAAGAAGAACTGGGCAAGCTCCATGCAAGATCATAAGGCCGGTGCTGTTGCTGCTTATACAGAATTGTATAAAGAGATAGGCATGAAGAATGAGGCGATGGCTGTTGATCCTAATATCCGTATATCGGTGTATCAGGAGGCATTTATGGGATTTTCGAAGTCTGTCAATGAAGAGGGTCAGGAAATATACACTTGTATGGGCGAGTTTACGTTCGGGCCGGATAAAGGTGATGACCTTTGTTTCGGATATGATACGGAGGCTTTCCCGGAACTTCTCTCTGTTGAGGGTTCTGACAATGCTCCATTAGGTGCTCTTTTCCGTGTACCTTGGAACCATAATAAACCATATTGGGCATATAATCCGGAGGAAGAAGCCTGCCAGTACAACAATACCAATTGTTGGGACTTTGATGCCGGCGAACTAAATGCAAGCGAAACAGAACCGCTATCTATTCAGAAATGGATAGACGCCTATAATGCAGTCTATGTGTGTAGTAACCGCATTCGTCCGTTTGCCGGAACATTGGATGAATTAAATGCTGCCATTTCAACTTACCGTGGCACCGGCTATGAATATTGGATTGCCAAAGCTGGAGATGCGAACCGGTATAACCTATATTACTATGAAGCTGCAGAAGGAAAGTTCATGCCGTCTGATATTGGGAATGGTACGATCAATCTTGTTACACAGCTTATAGGCGGTGGATATATGACGCAAGCGCAGTTGGATGCTACTGTTAACAGTGATGAGGCCAATGCCTTATTTGTTAAGGCCCGTACTGCTAAGTTCCGTGCTGAGGTGTCCGAATACTTCGATATAGATGACGCGGTATTCCACCACAACTTTACAGAATATTTTGCCGCCACGGATAACCGGGCGAAAAACACTTATCCGTATAGCTTCTGTCTTGCAGGTAGTAAATGGAGATGGCGGCAGGATGACCTTGATACGCTTCTTCCGATAGATAACCAGGGACAGGATCGTAAACCTTATTATTGCGAGATGCATGATTCCTATGATAACGGGCAACCGGTCTGGAACGGCGAAACTTCTACTTTCTGGAACATGTTGGAACTTGCTTTCAACGCGGAGATAATAGCGGGTATGCGTAAGATGCTTAAAGCTATGGAAGGTCTTTGCGGCCAGTCTTCCGGTACACCTTATGATAAGGTATATGCTTTCTACAGGAAGTATTTCTTGGGAATAAAGAACTATTTCCCTGCCACACTTGTGAATGCTGATGCCAAGCGGTACGAACTTGCGAAAATAGCTTATGATAAGGGACAGTACACGAATGACACCGACCCTATCACTCAATCTCATGGAGACTTTTATTCGGCTGAGACAGCTTGGATGAAAAAGCGTATCATGTACATCATGAGTAAGTACAGCTACGGTCTGTTTTCTGCTGACGGTACAGATACTATCATTGTTCGTGCTGCTGGAGACTTAATAGACTATGAGATCACTCCTGCGTTCGACATGTACCCTGCCATTGCGAATGGTACATCCATCGTTCGGGGTGAGCGAACCAAAGCCGGTGAAAAATGCAAGATTACTATCGACCTCGGAGGTAGTGCCGACCAGCAGAATGCTATTCAGGCGGCAAGCTGGTTATTGAGCATCGGAGACTGGCATAAAAAGAACGTTTCCGGTACCATGGTAGTACGCGGAAAGCGCTTGACTGAGCTTATACTTGGCAGTAAGACAGAGAGTGTAATAATCTCTATTACAGGACTTACCCTTGCTGATTGTGGTAGTATGCAGAAGATACTTCTATCGAATATTGCTACATTACAGGGTACTCTTGATTTGAGCTCAATTATTAACATTCGGGAAGTGTATGCCGACGGGACCAATCTTAGCCAGATCAAGCTGCCGAATGGCGGCGGGCTTGAAGTAATAGAATATCCGGCAAACAACAAGTACATCTCGTTCAGAAACTTCCCGGTTCTGGCTACAGAAGGTCTGAGGATTGGTCAGTGTGCGGTGAATATTACCGACTTCTGGATTGAGAATTGTCCACTCTTAAAGCCCATGAAGCTGCTTTCTGATATAATTGAAGCACAGCAATCACAGGGTGATAACCATGTACTGAAACATATTCGTGCTGTAGGGTTTGAGGAGGATTATTATACGGCTGATGCGCTTGATATGCTTGCAAAACTTGCCGACGGAACCTATGAAGGATTGTCGGCCGAGGGTTTGGCCGGTGAAGATGTTATACCGGTTTTAGATGGTAAGATAACAGTACACTCCAAGTACTATCAGGACTCTGTGGATTCTCTTAGGAAGATATTTAACCGACTAAATCTGATTGTGTACGGTGAAGGTGCTGTCCGCTTCGCTGATCCAGAAATATTTCGAATCCTCACATCAGCGACCGCATATTGTGATTATAATCCTGAGACTGGTAAAATAGGTTACTTAGTACCCATTGATAGAGATGGAGATGGGATGATGACACAGGCTGAATTGGAAAGTATTAGGTTGTTAAGTAACCGACCAGATATGAACTCTTCTGTTTTTGCAGAAAATGCAACGATTCAAACCTTCAATGAATTTAGATTCTTCACAGGTTTGCCATTCCTGGGAGGTGGTATGTTTAAAAACTGTACATCTCTCAGGGAAATAACTCTTCCTAACAATATTACATCAATCAGAAGCGGTCTATTGTCTAATACTGCTATAAAGAAACTGATTGTTCCTGAAGGTTACATAGAAATAAGCTCCGAAGTGGTTGCATACAATACGGTATTAGAACTTATTGATCTACCTTCTACACTGGTCACTTTAGGAACAGGTATAAATAGGCAAGGCAGTCTCTATTTTAGGCTGATATGCCGGGCAATGACTCCGCCAACATTTGATGGCGCTTGGTGGGATAATAGCAATAAAGGAAAGCCTATTGTTATCTATGTACCTGATGCCAGTGTCACTACATATAAAACGGCTTCTGGTTGGAGTAAGAGTTCAAGTTTGATACAGCCTCTATCAACTTATTCTTTATAACTCTCCATTATAAGATGATAATGGCAATATTCTACTTGTCAGACCGCTCCAACCGCTTGCAGCTTTATATACGTCTACAGCGATATCAGGTACATAGATTTTACATGTAGTACCGTTAAGCATCCAGAAGCCAAATCCCATTGGCTTCTCGGATAGCATGACAAAAGATTCAAGCCCAGTACAATTTTCCCAGCACTTGAACATACTTCCATCGGCAGTTCCATCTTCCTTTATAATATTTCCTCTGATAATTATTGTTTTTAATGTTGTCAGACCGTTGAACACAGACGAACCTATTGAAGTAACGCTTTCTGGTAAGTCTATCTCCTCAATCCCAGAATCAATGAATACTGCTCCACCTAATTTGATAACCGTATTGGGTATTATTATCTTTTTCAAAGATGGACATTCGCGGAATACGCTTGCTCTGATCTCTGTAATTCCCTTGGGTAATACAACATTAGTTAGATTTGTGCAACCTTGAAAGCAGGAGGCAGGTATAAAACTTACTGTATGAGGTAACTTTATACTTTTCAATGCAGTACATTCGCGGAATAAATTAGGACCATCATAATTATTATCTTTAAATGCAACATTCATTTTTTCAAATTCATCGAATGTTTCAATTATAGTATTACCCTTAAACCAGTATATAGTAACTTCTATCAGGTTTTCAATATATTTTTCACTAATTGCTCCAATTCCATCTACATCTAATCTTTCAATTAAAATTCTCAGTATCTCTGGGTCTGAGATTCTCACACAAGCAATTCCATCCATAATCAGATTTAACCTGTCAAACACTTTCCTTAATTCATTTACAGAGTCCTGATAGAACCGTTTTTAAGCCTCACAGATATATGTAGAGGGCATTTTCTTTTTATAGTAGAAAGCAAGGTGTTGATAATGACAATCATGGCTTTTCACTAATCGGTTTAATACGAGTTGAAAATGCTGCCCAATTGTTCGCAGACTTATATGCTGTAACCGAAGTATCAGGAACATAAATAATGCAAGATGTACCACCAAAAACCGAAGTACTATTCAGTGTTGGCGGGGTTAGTGCATTACATACTACATATTGCAACGCCGAACATTTGTAGAACACATCCTGCTCTATTACCATTACTGTATCAGGTATAATTGCATAGATCAAGTTTGTGCAGTTACTGAACATTGATACGCTAATAGTCTGCAATTTTCCTAAGTTAGATGCACTAATGACACCACTGCTCGCAAAGGCTTGTGAGGATGTCGTTTCCAATGCGGGAATATTGACATCAATCTTCAAATTTACACAGTTGCAAAAGCACCTATATCCGATGGCCGTCATTTGAGATAACTGGATATCTTTCAAAGATGTACAGTTGAAGAAAATTTCATTACTCTCCAAGCTCGTAATACCGGATGGAAATGAAATATCTTCAAGGCTGGTACATCCATAAAAAGCACTATTACCTATCGCCGTTTCATTTCCGTTCCATATAACCTGTTTTAGTGATGAGCAATTGTAGAAACACATGCGTTCAATAGATTTGATACTCTCATCGATGGTGATTCGTTTAAGTGCTGTACAATTTATATATCCTTGATAGATCGTACTTGTAACAATACTACTCCCTGAATAACGTTTACCCGTGTGAGCCGTTTTTAACATTGGCATATTACTAAAGGCACCATTAAACATATAGCCGGCAAGTTTTGCCAAATCGTCAAGGCTGGTTATATCGCTTTTACCCGAAAAACTATTAGAAGGAAACATTTTTATTGTCAATGCTTCATCTTCTGTTATATACCCGTCGCCATCACTATCCCACAACGGAAGACAAATGCTAAATACTACCGGATCAATAAATCTTATAGCTGCTTCACCCTCCATTATTAAGGTCAATCGATTAAATATTTTACGCAGTTCTTCCACAGAGTCCTGATAGGACGCAAAAAACACTCCAAGAATGTATTATGAGCCTGTATTTGTTTATTGATAGATAATTAGTATCTCACATAAGCACATTACTTTATTATTTTCATTATCTTTGTGTCAACCAAGAGCTTAGTGGCAACCTATGTTGTCATCGAGCTCTTTTTTTATGTCCTTTTCTCAAGGGAGTTGCAAAATTACCTTTGTGTCGGACAAATAGGTGGTTAGTAGTATATTTTAAGATAAAGAATAGAATGGAAGAAAAAAGTTTTCATCAGGCCGTTGCCGGATTGTTTGGCCCGATAGCCGGTAGTTTTGTCATGGATAGCTTGCAATTGATGATACCATGGCTCATAGCCATGTTCTGTGTGGTGGTTTGTGATTTGGCGACAGGCGTAAGAAAAAGCTTGTTGATGAAGGAACATGTACGTTTCAGTCGTGCATGGCGTGCGACAATGGGAAAGATGGTTACTTATTTTTCTTTCGTGGTGATGGTGGTGATGGTGAATAAAGCAGCAGGTGGCTCTTTTCATATAGATACTTATGCATGTTTGTTTGTCTGCTTTATAGAGGGATGTTCGATTATCAGTAATATACTAAAGCCAAAAGGATATAACTTTAATCTGGCGGCTGCTATCGGTGTGTTTGCAAAGAAAGTATTTAGTGTGGAAAAGGAAGATGTAAACGATATAATTAATAAGGAGGAAAAGAAATGAAACATTTCACGATTGCTGAACTCTGTAAATCAGAAACGGCAGACCGTTTAGGAATTGATAACCGTTGTAAGAAGGAACATGTAGTCAATATGACTGCATTAGTGGATAATGTTCTCGATCCGTTGCGGGA
>ENA-USYP01000373-USYP01000373.1-human-gut-metagenome-genome-assembly--contig:-NODE-373-length-45758-cov-7.304503_pt1 | contig 45758 bp, 49 predicted proteins | sample MGYA00250065_ERZ773512 | MGnify/ENA primary metagenome ERZ773512 (study PRJEB29103, sample SAMN06112003) | human gut metagenome | biome: human gut; feature: ankylosing spondylitis patient; material... | reverse complement strand
GATACCGCCGTTCAGGGCACCGAACGTGCCGAACGCATCCGCCGAGAAGAGTACCTTGTGTTCGGGGCAATAAGTGATGTTTGGACGGGGTGTTGCGTTCGTAAAAAAAAGCGAATTATTTTTTTTGTATGGAAATAATGTGCTACATTTGGCGCACAAATGCGGAGAAAGAGTAAGGAAAGGTGCATGTAAAGTGCTAAATTTTTATGCTTGTTTCTTTGTGTATAATAATATTATGAAAATAGATACGTTTCTTATAAAGAGTGGAAACACAATGAGTGGAGATACTGATATAGGAAGTTACAAAGGATTGGATACTAATTTTAAAATAACTAATACAAACACTTAGATTTTATTTAATTATGGAAGCTAAAAAGGCTAAAAAAAACAAAGTGCGCGGTATTAAAAACGCGTTTATTGTAATTATCATCTGTTTTATCGTTGCTTTGGTAGTATTTACCCAAGTACTTGGTGCTCCTGAAAACTTTGAAGGTGGAGATCCTGCCGGAGGACATCCTCTGAACTTGTTAGGTACAATTTATAAAGGAGGTTTTATCGTACCTATTCTTCAAACTTTGTTATTGACTGTGATTGTTCTTTCGGTAGAACGTTTCATCGCTATGCTTAGCGTAAAAGGAAAAGGAAACACCAATAAGTTTATCGCTGCCGTGAAAGCTGCTTTGGAAAAAGGCGACATCGCCGGTGCTCAGGCTCTTTGCGACAAACAACGTGGAACCGTTGCAAGTGTTGTTTCTTCGGCTTTGATTAAATATAGCGAAGTTGAAAAAGACGATACTTTGTCGAAAGAACAAAAAATCGAGGCTATCAAAAAACAATTGGAAGAAGCCGCTGCTCTTGAAATGCCTTCCATGCAACAGAATTTGCCTATCGTAGCGACTATGACGACGCTGGGTACTTTGGTCGGACTTCTTGGTACTGTGTTGGGTATGATCAAATCGTTCCAAGCTTTGGCTACCGCCGGTGCTCCTGACTCTGTGGCTTTGTCGACCGGTATTTCGGAGGCACTTGTGAACACTGCTTTCGGTATTGCAACCGGTGCTTTGGCTGTTATTTCATATAACTATTTCTCTAACAAAATTGATAATGTTACCTACGCTATCGATGAGGTAGGTTTCTGTATTGTTAACACGTTCGCTGCTACTCACAAGTAATCGGCATAAAATCGAAAGGACCATTATATGGCTAAAGTAAAAGTAAAAAGGAAGAGTACGCTCATCGACATGACAGCGATGAGTGACGTTACCGTGCTTCTGCTTACTTTCTTCATGCTGACATCGACCTTCGTTCAGAAAGAGCCTGTGCAAGTGAGTACCCCATCTTCGGTATCTGAAATCAAAATCCCAGAAATTAATGTTCTGCAGGTATTGGTTGAACCGTCCGGGAAAATCTTTATCAGTCTCGACAAACAAGAGGATAGGGTGAATGTATTGAACGCAATGAGTAGTATGTACGGAGTACCGTTTACTCCAGAGCAAATAAATAAGTTCAGATTGGCAAATTCGTTTGGTGTGCCTATCAAACAAATGCCGGGATTCTTGGATTTGAAATCCGATATTCAGGATCAAACTTTGAAAAATTATGGTATCCCGTGCGATAGCGCCAATAACGAGTTTAAAGAATGGGTGCGTGCTGCACGAAAAGCAAATCGCGATTTGAAGATTGCCATCAAAGCCGACCAGGCTACACCGTATGACAAAATCAAAAACGTGATGTCTTCGTTGCAGGATATCAAAGAAAACCGTTACAATCTGCTTACATCGTTGAAGACTTTACCCGCAGAAGAAGAACAATAACCAAGTCATGAAAGGAAAGAAAAATTATGGCAGAAGTAGAAGTAAAAGACTCGGGTAAAGGCGGAAAGAAAGGTCAACAGAAGAAAATGAAAATCCATGTGGACTTTACCCCCATGGTTGATATGAACATGCTTTTGATAACCTTCTTCATGTTTTGTACTACGTTGAGTAAACCGCAGACGATGGAAATCAGTATGCCTACCAACGATAAGGTAACAGAAGAAGAGCAGAATAAGGTGAAGGCTTCGGAGGCTATCACAATCCTCTTGGGCGATAATGACAGGGTATTCTATTATTTGGGTGAGCCCCAGTACGAAGATTACACTTCGTTGATCGAGACATCTTATAATGCTGATGGTATCAGAGCCTTGCTCCTTGATCGTAACAAAGAAGTTGTTGCCAAGGTGAAAGATTTGAAGGAACGTAAAAAACGCGAGGAGATCAGTGAAGAAGTTTTTGACTCGTTGGTCGTAGATGCCAAAAAAGCCAAAGGCGCTCCGGTGGTCATGATTAAAGCGAAATTGCCCGATGAAGAAGGAAAGAACGGCGCGACTTACCGCAATTTGATCGATGCTCTTGATGAGATGATCATTTGCAGTATCGGTAAGTATGCTATCGTTGACATCACAGAAGGCGATTTGTTCCTGATGGAGAATTATGAGAAGAAGGGTGCTCTTTCCGATCAGATAGACACCATTAAAAAGAACTAATAGTACACATTAAAAAAGAAGAGAAATGTCAAAGAACGTAGATTTAACTTCGAAAGAATGGTGCGATTTAGTTTTTGAGGGAAAAAACAAAGCATTTGGAGGGTATCTCTTACGGGTTAACTCGCCGAAGCGATATACATGGGCTACTATTGGTGTAATCTGTGTGGTTGCATTTGCTTTCGTACTTCCCTATATTGTCGAGTCATTTAAGTTCGGAGAAGTTGAAGAAGAGACAACAGTAGTTGTGGAGATGACACAATTGCCAGAGGCCGAGGTAGAGAAACAAGAAGTTCAACCGTTGGTTGAAACTCCTCCTCCCCCTCCGTTGAAGAGCTCCATTAAGTTTACTGCACCTGTCATTAAGAAAGACGAGGAAGTGTCTGATGAAGAAGAATTGAAATCGCAAGATGAATTGACACAATCCAAAGTGAATATTTCTATTGCCGATGTGAAAGGTAATGACGAAGAACACGGACAGGATATCGCTGATTTCCGTGAAGTGATAGCTGAACCGGAGGTGGTAGAGGAAGAAAAGCCCTACGAGGCAGTAGAACAGATGCCTACTTTCCCGGGTGGGGAGACCGAGTTGATGAAGTTTATTCGTGATAACCTCAAATATCCGGTTATAGCTCAGGAAAACGGTATTCAGGGTCGTGTTATTTTGCGTTTCGTCGTTTCGAAGACAGGAACGATTGATAATGTTACGGTTTTGCGTAGTTTGGATCCTACTTGTGATAAGGAGGCTATTCGGGTAGTGAAGAGCATGCCTAAGTGGATCCCTGGTAAACAAAACGGTAATAATGTGCCAGTTTATTTTACACTGCCTGTTGTATTTAAACTTTTGTAATCTCTTGTTTGTTTAAGAAGAGATTCGTGAAATATAGTACTCGCAGCCTATTATCATAGATTTTAGGTTGCGGGTATTTTAAAAAGTTCGATTATGGAAGAGAAGTACGGCCATTACAACGATGATACGGAAAAGAAGAACCGCTTGGGCATGAATGTCGTTTTCGGCATGGTTATGATAGCTATTTATTTAGGTATGGCCTATTTGCTGTTATTTACTTCATTGTTTTCCAATTTATACGATATAGTACGCTATATTATGGGCGGTGTATTTGCCGTATATGGAGTATTCAGAGGATATAGATTGTTTGTTGGAATGAAATAAAACGAATTATGAATAAGCTAATATTACTTCCAGTCGCAATTTTTGTAGCCGCGTCTGCTTTGTCTTCATGTTCATCTTGTCAGAATGAAGAAAAAAAAGGACAAAAGGTTAAGGAGACCATCACGTCGGGTGTGATAGATATCAGCTGTGACGAAAGTTTCGAGCCGATTATGGAGCAAGAAATTATGGTCTTTGAAGCCGCTTACCCGAAGGCTTCGATTATTCCTTATTATGTAAGTGAATCGGAAGCATTGAATATGCTTTTGCAAGATAGTGTGCGGTTGGCTATTGCTACCCGTCCGTTATCCCCGAAAGAAGAAGATTCTTTTAAATCCCGCCGGTTAAAGGTGCGCACCGTGCAAATCGCCTTAGACGGCATTGCTTTTATTGTGAATAAATCTAACAAGAATGATGTAATTTCGGTAGATGATTTGCGAAAGATCGTAACAGGAGAGGTCACGAAATGGAACCAGATTTATCCGGGATCTACGTTGGGAGACCTTCATTTTGTATTCGACAATCAAGGTTCCAGTTCTATGCGTTATGCCATAGATTCTCTTTGCGAGGGAAAACCTCTGTATAAAGGTTTGTTTGCCCAAAAATCCAATCAGGCTGTGATCGATTATGTGGCTCAAACACCTAATGCGATAGGGGTAATAGGAGCAAGCTGGATTGGGAATAAAGCAGACTCGACCAATACTTCGTTTACCGATGTCGTAAAAGTAATGGCTGTGCGTAAAGCGCCGGGATTTAACCCCTATAAACCCTATCAATATTATATAGCGTCGGGAGATTATCCGTTGACCCGGCCTATTTACATGATTACAACGGATCCTCGGAACGGATTGCCTACCGGCTTTATTAAGTTTGTATCTTCTCAAAGAGGGCAGTTAATAATTTTTAAGACCGGTATTGTACCGTGGCAAACTAATATTGCGTTAAAAAGAGATGTAAGCATTACCGATGCTTTTTAAGTAAGAAAATTATTAATTTAAAAATATATCAATGAAATCAAGTCTTAAATTATTTTTTTTACTGTTTCTTGCTGCCGGCAGTTTCACTGCTTTTGCTGCCAGCTATACTGATGGAATAGAGTATTTTAAAGCGGGTCAACCCGATCGGGCAAAAATTTTGCTTGAACGTACCCTTAATGATGCAGGAACGAATAAAGCAGAATCTTATTATTATTTGGGAGAGATAGCGTTTATCAATAAGGACTATACGGCTGCCGCAGAGTACTATAAGAAAGGTCTTGAAGCCGATCCTTTGTTCGCTTATAATCTCATCGGTCAAGGTAAGCTTGCGTTGAATGGAAGTGCAGATAAGGAACAAACTGAAAAAGTGGCTGAAAAATATTTCAAAGAAGCACTTAAAGGAAAAAATAAGAAAGATGCCGGTCTTAATTTGGCAATTGCCAAAGCATATTATGAGACCGGGACTCCGGGTTATGAGGAGTATATGAAGAAGTCTTATAAAGCAGACAAGAAGTTTCCCGATTATTTTATGTTTGAGGGCGATGTCTTGGTAAACCAACAGCAGTATGGTGATGCTTGTGGACGGTATGAAAATGCGATTTATTTCGATCCTAATTGTATCGAAGCGTATGTGAAATACTCGCATATTTATTTCGATATAAATCCGACATTGGCCATTCAAAAGTTGGAAGAGTTGCAAACTATCGCTCCTAATTCTGCTATTGCACAACGTGAGATGGCCGAAGCGTATTATAAGAATTCTCAATATACAAAGGCTGCCGAGGCTTATGAGAAATATATGCAGAACCCCAACCATTTCCAAACAGATCGTCCCCGGTTGGCTACTCTGTTGTTCTATGGCAAACGCTTTGATGAGTCATTGGAACTTGCAAAAGATATTTTGTCTCATGATCCTCAAAACTTTGTTATTCGTCGTATCGTTATGTACGATAATTATGAATTGGGAAATTTTGAGGCCGCAGAACAGGCTGCAATCGAATTCTTGGGAATGAATCCGGGGAACAATGTGTTTACTGCGCGTGACTATATGACATATGGCGATATTTTATCTAAACAAAAGAAGTATGGAGAAGCCGTTGCTCAATATGAAAAAGCTTATGAACTGGATAATACCCGTACGGATATTCTTAAAGTTTTGAGCGATACCTATGAGCGTAATAAAGATTATGTAAAAGCAATTGATACTTATGAGAAGTATATGAATGCCGATACGGTGAATAATCAACGTGTCATGGACTATTATTTGCTTGGGCAAATTTGTTATAGTGCAGGCCAAGCTGCACAAGATAGCGTGGAGTTGATGAATATGTATTTGTTGAAAGCAGATACTATGTTTCAAGTTGTGATAGAACGTTCTCCGATGGATTATCGGGGATATTTGTGGCGCTCCCGTGCGGCCGCAGTGCGTGACCCTGAATTGAAAGAAGGGTTGGCCAAACCTTTGTATGAAGAGACTTTGACTGTTTTGGATCAAGATCCTTCCAATAAGGAGAAAGCTGCTACAAAACGTGTTTATATCGAGGCTTATAAATATTTGGGATATTATAATTATCTGCAAACCACCAATCCGGCTAAGAAAAACGAGGCTATCGCGGCTACAAAAGATTATTGGAACAAGATGCTGGAATTGGATCCGGATAATACAGAGATTCTCGAAGCTCTTAAAACTCTCGATTCGTTGTAATAGGAGTTTTTTTGAATGTATTCATTGCGCGACAAACTATTTTTGTCGCGCAATTTTTTTGAGGTGGTGTTCCAAAAGCAGAATAATTTGTCCGGAATTGCGGATTAAAAATAAAAAAGAGTCTAACGTGAGGCTTTTGTTGGAAATAAAATTTGTATATTTGTGCGACAAAATTTTCCGAAGAATAATTTGCAGTGAAACAAAGGATTTTGGGGTGATATTCATCGTTCGGAAAATAAATTTGTCCGTTGTATAAATCCTTGACTAAGAAAGAAAAGAAATCGTATGTTTGGTTCTATATGGAATAAGACAATATCAGATTGCGAGACTAATACCGGAGTGGAGCGATGTCGTATTTCTTTTTCTTATGAAAAGAGAAAGATTTTTTATTTATAAACGATCGGGCCTTGTATTGTCGTTTTGGCAATATGGGGCTTTGTCATTTGGAGAAAAGAATAAAAATTAAATACAAACTAAATTAACGTATGAATTCTGCACTATTTGTAGTTGTATTGATTACCGGATTAGCGTTGGTGGGCGCGGCTTTGTTGATTGCAGGGCTTATTTCGCCTCGCTCGTTCAACCCACAGAAAGGTGAGGCTTATGAGTGTGGTATCCCATCGCGCGGCGAATCTTGGATGCAGTTTAAGGTAGGTTACTACTTGTTTGCCATTCTGTATTTGATGTTCGACGTAGAAACGGTATTCTTGTTCCCGTGGGCGGTTATATTGAAAGATTTAGGTGTAGCCGGATTATTTAATATTTTATTTTTCATGGTTATACTTGTTTTAGGACTGGTATATGCATGGAAGAAAGGAGCACTCGAATGGAAGTGAAAATTAAATCGATGAAGTATGAAGACTTCAAAGACAATGAATATATTGAACATCTTGTTGATGAGCTCAAAGCCTCTCATACCAATGTGGTGGTGGGATGCTTGGACGAACTTATTAACTGGGGGCGGTCTAACTCTTTGTGGCCGCTTACCTTTGCGACAAGTTGCTGTGGTATCGAGTTCATGTCGCTCGGCGCAGCGCGGTACGATATGGCCCGTTTCGGGTTTGAAGTAGCTCGTGCCAGTCCGCGTCAGGCCGATTTTGTGATGGTGGCCGGTACGATTGTGCATCGTATGGCTCCCGTCCTTAAACGTTTGTATGACCAGTTGGCCGAACCGAAATATGTGGTAGCTGTCGGTGGATGTGCCGTTTCGGGCGGACCGTTTAAAAATTCGTATCACGTGTTGAAAGGTGTAGATGAGATTCTTCCGGTCGATGTGTATATACCGGGGTGTCCTCCTCGTCCCGAGGCTATGTTTTACGGTTTGATGCAATTACAACGTAAGGTAAAAGTCGAGAAATTCTTTGGCGGAGTCAATCGTCAAGAAAAGCGAGAGAAAGTATTCGGAAAATAATATAAGTTACCTATATGGCAAACATACAGCAAGAAATAAGTAGTTTTCTGCCGGAGGCTACCTTCGTGGAAGGGACTATTTTGGAAGTGTCGGTTCCTGATGCCAAGTGGCATGATTTAGCGCTTTATTTGCATAATCAACTGCACTTCGATTATTTGGTTTCTATTGTGGGCATGGACTGGGGCGAGACCTTGGGTTGTGTCTACTATTTGACTTCTACCGTCGATAATTCACAAGTCTCGGTTAAAATAGAGGCCGCAGATAGAGAGAATCCTCTGCTTCATTCTGTTTCGGATATTTGGAAATCCGCGAATTTATACGAACGTGAAGTCTATGATTTTTTTGGAATCCGTTTCATCAACCACCCCGATATGCGCCGGCTGTTTTTGCGAAACGACTGGGTGGGGTATCCTTTCCGAAAAGATTATAATGCAGACCCTGAATTGAATCCTATCCGATTGGAGCATGAGTCTGTCGATGATGTCACACACTCTATTGTCGAAACGGAAGATGGAAAGCTAGAAGAACGGACGAATACGATATTTTCTCCTCAGGAATTCGTGGTAAACATCGGCCCCCAACATCCTGCGACTCATGGCGTGTTGCGTTTGCGTACCTCTCTCGATGGAGAGATGGTTAAAAAAATCGATGTGTATTGCGGTTATGTGCATAGGGGAATAGAGAAATTATGTGAGTCTCTTACCTATCCTCAGACTCTTCACTTCGCCGATCGTCTCGATTATTTGTCTGCTCAGCAGAACCGGCATGCGGTCTGCCTTTGTATAGAAGATGCCTTGCAAGTAGAAGTGCCCGCACGTGCACAGTATATACGTACGATCATGGACGAGTTGATGCGTATTTCTTCGCACTTGTTATTCTGGTCTACATTCTGTATGGACTTGGGAGGAACGACAGCATTCTTCTATGGTTTCCGCGATAGAGAGAAGATTCTCGATATATTTGAGGAAACGTGTGGTGCGCGTATGACTTTCAATTACTATACGATTGGAGGTTTGATGGCCGATTTACACCCCGATTTCCAGCGTAAGGTCAAAGAGTTTTGTGCCTATATGCCGGCTAAGTTGAAAGAGTACCACACGTTGTTTACCGGTAATGTCATTGCCCAACAACGTATGAAAGGAGTGGGAGTTCTTTCTCGCGAGGATGCTATTTCGTATGGAATTGCGGGACCGTCGGGGCGTGCTTCGGGTTGGGCTTGCGACGTGCGTAAGAATCACCCGTATGCAATGTATGACAAGGTGGAATTTAATCAGGTTATCCGTACGGAGGGAGATGTTTTTGCCCGTTACATGGTACGCTTAGATGAAATATTGGAATCTATACATATCATAGAGCAATTGATCGACAATATCCCCGAGGGTGATTATGCCGTTAAGATGAAGCCTATTATCAAGCTGCCCGAAGGCCGTTATTTCCGCCAAGTAGAGGCCAGTCGTGGTCCGTTGGGTATTTTTATCGAAAGTCATGGAGATAAGAATCCTTATCGTTTGAAGATAAATTCGGCATGCTTGCCGCTGGTCGCTGGTCTCGATCCAATGTGTCGCAATGGAAAGATCGCCGATTTGATTGCTATCGGAGGGTCGCTTGACTATGTAATCCCCGATATGGACAGATAATTGAGTAATAAAAAATAAATTAAAGAATAAGTTATGTTCGACTTTTCGATAGTTACCCACTGGATTGATAATTTGTTGAGAAGTGTAATGCCCGGTTGGGGAGCTTTACTTGTTGAATTTGTATTGGTAGGCGTTGCGTTGCTGCTGTTGTATGCAGTTTTGGCATTGTTCTATATATATTTTGAGCGTAAGGTCTGTGCCTTTTTCCAATGCCGTTTGGGTCCGAATCGTGTAGGTCCTTATGGTATTATTCAGAGTGTTGCCGATATGTTCAAGATATTGATTAAGGAGTTGATTACTTTGAATCATATCGATAAGTTCTTATTTAATTTAGCTCCTTATTTGGTAATCGTCGCTTCCATGTTGGCCTTTGGTTGTTTGCCTTTTGGAAGGGGATTACAAGTTATCGATTTTAATATCGGCGTGTTCTTCCTGATCGCCGTTTCGTCCATAGGAGTGTTGGGTATTTTGTTGGCCGGTTGGTCCAGTAACAATAAATTTACACTTATCGGTGCTATTCGAAGCGGTGCTCAAATGGTGAGTTACGAGCTTTCGATCGGGTTGTCTGTATTGACGATGGTCGTCTTTGCCGGAACAATGTCGATAACCGGTATAGTAGAAGCTCAGACTAACGGTTGGTTCTTGTTTACAGGCCATATCCCGGCGATAGTCGCGTTTTTGATTTATTTGGTTGCCGGTACGGCCGAGACCAATCGTGGTCCGTTCGACTTGCCCGAAGCCGAGAGCGAGTTGACAGCCGGATACCACACAGAATATTCGGGTATTCATTTCGGATTTTTCTACTTGGCTGAGTATTTGAATCTGTTTATTGTGTCGGGTATGGCTACATTGCTTTTCTTGGGAGGTTGGATGCCATTCCACATACCGGGTTGGGAAGGTTTTAACCATATTATGGATTATATTCCGTCTGTGATTTGGTTCTTTGGAAAAGCGATACTTGTTTCGTTTGTGATTATTTGGTTCAAGTGGACATTCCCCCGTTTGAGAATAGACCAATTATTGCGGCTCGAATGGAAATATTTATTACCTTTGAACTTGATTAATCTCTTTATTATGGTGCTTATTGTGATTTACGGATTGCACTTTTAATGAATTAAAAATATAATACTGATAATAGAGGTAAAGCTATGGCAGATAAATTTGGATATATCACGCAGGTCATCGGGCCGGTTGTCGATGTCGCTTTTGAAGGCGAAGGCAATGAAGTACCTCCCATATATGCCGCTCTCAAAATCGAACGAGAGAACGGGGCAGAGCTGATTGTCGAGGTAGAACAACATATCGGTGAAAATACGGTGCGTTGTGTAGCGATGGATTCTACCGACGGACTGAAACGGGGTATGAAGGCTATCGACTTGCAAAGACCGTTATCGATGCCTACCGGTTCGCAAGTGAAAGGTCGGTTGATGAATGTCATCGGTGAAACGATCGACCACCTTCCTGCATTGGATTATACCGAATTAAAATCGATTCATCAGGAGGCTCCGGCTTTCGACGACCTCTCTATCAGTACCGAGATGCTTTATACGGGAATCAAGGTGATCGATTTACTCGAACCGTATTCGAAAGGTGGAAAGATCGGTTTGTTCGGAGGGGCAGGTGTTGGTAAGACCGTATTGATTATGGAACTTATCAACAATATAGCCAAAGGGCACAACGGTTTTTCGGTGTTTACCGGAGTGGGGGAGCGTACCCGTGAAGGTAACGACCTTTTACGTGAGATGATCGAGTCGGGAGTTATGTCGTACGGCGATAAATTCAAAGAAGGCATGGAACGGGGCGAGTGGAATCTGCGTGATGTCGATATGGAGAAAGTGAATGAATCGCAGGCAACGTTGGTGTTCGGTCAGATGAACGAACCGCCGGGAGCCCGTCTGCGTGTCGCTTTGTCTGGGTTGACTGTTGCCGAACAGTTCCGTGATTCCGATGGCGGAGGTAAAGAGATACTTTTGTTTATTGACAATATATTCCGTTTCACTCAGGCGGGATCCGAAGTTTCGGCATTGTTGGGTCGTATGCCTTCTGCCGTGGGATATCAACCTACTTTGGCTTCCGAGATGGGTAAGTTGCAAGAACGTATTACGTCTACGAAGCAGGGATCTATTACATCGGTACAGGCCATTTATGTACCGGCCGATGACTTGACCGACCCGGCTCCGGCGACTACATTTAGCTTTTTGGATGCTACGACGGTATTGAGCCGTAAGATTTCTGAGTTAGGTATCTATCCGGCAGTGGATCCGTTGGAGTCTACGTCCCGAATCCTCGATCCGAATATTGTAGGCGAGGAACACTATCAGGTCGCTCAGGGTGTAAAACAGCTTTTACAGCATTATAACGAATTGCAGGATATTATCGCCATTTTGGGTGTCGATGAGTTGTCGGACGAAGACAAACTGGTGGTGAATCGTGCTCGTCGGGCACAGCGGTTTTTGTCGCAACCTTTCCACGTGGCCGAGCAGTTTACCGGTCTTCAAGGTGTGATGGTTCCGTTGGAAGAGACTATCCGCGGGTTTAAGATGATTCTTAATGGCGAGATGGACGAATATCCCGAACAAGCATTCTTGAATGTGGGTACAATAGACGAGGCCATCGCCAAAGGTAAGAAGTTGTTAGAACAAGCGAAGACCGCTCACTAATAAAAACGAGAATTATGGTACTTGAAATTATATCTTCGGAACAAATCCTTTTTAAAGGAGAAGTCGAATCGGTTACCCTGCCGGGAGCAAAAGGTTCGTTTACAGTTCTTGAAAATCATGCATCGTTGATTTCTACGCTCGATGCCGGTACCATTGAGTATGTAACGGCCGGTGAGCGGCATTCGGTATCCGTCGGTGGCGGGTTTGTCGATGTGGATAATAATCGTGTAGCAGTTTGTGTACGGTAATTGGAGTAAAAAAGAGATGAGAAAACAAATCGCATACATAGTCGCTTTTTTGTTAACGGTATTTTCGTTCCCGCTGTCGGCACAAGAAAAGGCCGATGGTGAAGAAGAAAAGGCTTTTGACCCGAAAGAGACGATTTTTGAGCACCTGCTCGATGGCTATGGTTGGGAATTACCTTTCTCGCATGAGCATAAAATCCCACTCCCGGTTATCGTGCGGGATTATAAGGGCGATTGGAAAATATTCGGGTCGCATCGGCTTGAACACGGGCAGACTTATGAAGGTTTTTATGTCGCTCAGGACGGCCCGAATAAAGGAAAGGTCGAGAGTGTCGATGATCGGGGAAATCGTTATCGTCCGCTCGATTTGTCGATTACCAAAAATGTGTTGGCGTTGATTATAGCGGCTTTCATTTGCGGGTGGTGTGTGCTTTCGGTGGCTCATTGGTATAGAAAGAAACGTTTCAAAGCCCCTAAAAAAGGTGTAGGAGCCATAGAATTTCTTATCGAGTTCGTTTATACGGGCGTGATAAAAAGCACATTGGGCGATAAAGCACCTCGTTTTGCCCCTTATTTATTGACCGTATTTTTCTTTATTCTTTTGATGAACCTGTTAGGGCTGATCGTAATTTTCCCCGGTGGCGCTAACTTGACGGGTAATATAGCCATTACTATGGTTCTTGCCTTGTGTACATTTATCGTAGTAAATGTGCGCGGAACAAAAGAATATTGGAAAGAAATATTTTGGCCCGATGTACCGTTGTGGTTGAAGTTCCCGTTACCTATCATGCCCTTGATCGAGGTGTTCGGGATATTTACCAAACCGGCGGCTTTGATGGTGCGTTTGTTTGCCAATATGATGGGCGGGCATATGATTATATTGTCGCTTATATCGCTCATTTTCATTTTTGGAGCATTCGGAGCGGTTGTTATAGGGGCAACGACGGTCGTATCGGTGTTGTTCTCTTTGTTTATGTTGCTTATAGATACGTTGGTATCGTTTATTCAAGCCTATGTGTTTACCATGCTTTCGACTCTGTTCATAGCTTTGGCACAAGTCGATGGGCATCATGAAGGAAAAGTGGAAGAAATAAAATAATGTATAATCTCTAAACAACAAACATTATGTTAGGAATGATTTTATTACAAGCAGCAGCCGGTGCAAGTCTGGCTAAGTTGGGCGCCTGTATCGGCGCTGGTATCGCCGCTATTGCAGCAGGTATTGGTATTGGTAAGATCGGTTCATCGGCGATGGATGCCATAGCTCGTCAGCCCGAAGCCAGCGGTGATATCCGAAGCAGCATGATCGTGATTGCCGCTCTTGTAGAAGGTGTTGCATTGTTCGCTGTGATTGTTTGCGTGATGTCATTATTCCTCTAAGATATGGAACTGTTCACGCCCGAATTCGGCTTGGTATTTTGGATGTTCGTTGTCTTCGTCATCCTTTTTGCCATTCTTGCGAAGTTTGCTTGGCCCTATATTATCCGTAGTCTCGACGAACGTGCCGAGCTTATCGATAAGGGGGTTGAGTATGCACAAGAGGCAAAAGCGCAATTGGACAACGCACGAGCGGATGCCAAAGCTCTTTTGGTCGAAGCGCAGAAACAACAGATGGAGATTCTGCACGAAGCTGCCCAGATGAAAACTCATATCATAGAGGAGGCTCGTCAGGCAGCATCGGTAGAGGCGAAGAAAGTAATGGACGCTGCGGCCGTGTCGATCGAGCAAGCTCGAAAAGAGTCGGAACTTCAATTCCGCCGCGAGGTAAGTGAGTTTGCCCTGCAAATTGCAGAAAAAATGATGCGTAAGCAACTTTCTGATGACAAAACGCAGGTCGAAATGATCGACAAACTGTTGAATGAAATTGAGAATCAAAACTAATAGGATATGAACGAAGGGTTAATACCGAGCCGATATGCGAAAGCTCTTTATAAATATGCTCAGGAGCATCATGTGGCCGCTCCTATTTACGAAGAGATGAAACGGCTTGATGCAGCTTTTGCAACTCATACCGAGTTGTCTAAGGCACTGAGTAACCCGGCTCTCTCGGCTGCGGATAAGGTGCGGGTATTGTCATCGGCTTTCGGTGAAAAGCCCGACGATTATCTTCTCCGTTTTGTTCAGTTAGTGATTAGGAACCGTCGCGAAACGTTTGCAAGAGCCATTGCTTTGGCTTATCAGGATATTTACCGGCGAGCTAATCATATAGCTCGTGTTACGATAACAACTGCTGTTGCTTTGGATAAGGAAGTTCTCGACCGTATAGGTGATCTCATGAAAAAGCAAACGGATAAGACGTTGGAATTCGTTTATGAAATAGATCCTTCTATCATCGGCGGATTTATTTTACGGGTGGATTCGATGCAATTAGATGCTTCGGTAAATAGTGAATTAAAGAAATTGCGTTTGAAATTGCTAAACAGCAAATGATATGATTAAACCCAGTGAAATATCGGATATTTTAAAAAAGCAACTCGATGAAGTCGATTCCAAAATCAATTTCGAGGAAGTGGGTACTGTTCTCGAAGTGGGTGATGGGGTGGCTCATGTCTATGGACTCGAAAATGTGCGGTCAAGCGAACTTATCGAGTTTGAGAATGGAGTGCACGGAGTTGCGATGAACCTCGAAGAGAGCAATGTGGGTGTCATTTTGCTCGATAATGTCGATAAGGTTACCGAAAATATGACGGCTCGTCGTACGGGAGAGATCGCCTCTCTTCCTGTTGGCGAAGGATTGCTAGGGCGGGTCATCAATACGTTGGGTGAACCCATTGACGGGGCCGGTCCCATTCAGGGTGATTTGATTCGATTGCCTCTTGAACGTAAGGCTCCGGGTGTTATTTTCCGTCAGCCGGTGAACGAGCCTTTGCAGACCGGTATCAAGGCGATAGACTCTATGGTTCCTATCGGCCGTGGACAGAGAGAGCTGATCATCGGCGACCGTCAAATCGGGAAAACGGCTATCGCCATCGATACGATTATCAATCAACGAGATAATTATAAAAACGGTAATCCTTTGTATTGTATTTATGTAGCTATCGGTCAGAAGGCTTCTTCTGTGGCTGCGTTGGTGAATACATTGAAAGAGCACGGAGCGCTCGATTATACGGTCGTTTTGGCAGCGAACGCTTCCGATTCGGCTGCTATGCGTTATTATGCGCCTTTTGCGGGGGCTGCTATCGGGGAGTATTTCCGGGATAGCGGGCGTCATGCATTGGTAATTTATGACGACTTATCGAAGCAGGCGGTTTCCTATCGTGAAATTTCGTTGATTCTTCGTCGTCCTTCCGGTCGTGAGGCCTATCCGGGCGATATATTCTATTTGCACTCCCGTTTGCTCGAAAGGGCTGCTAAGATTATCAATAATGACGAGGTTGCTTCTTCGATGAACGATTTGCCCGAGGTGATGAAACCGATGGTGAAAGGGGGCGGATCTTTGACGGCATTGCCTATTATCGAGACACAGGCCGGAGACGTTTCGGCTTATATCCCTACGAACGTGATTTCGATTACCGACGGACAGATATTCTTGGAAACGGCATTGTTTAACCAAGGGGTACGTCCGGCTATCAACGTGGGTATCTCTGTTTCCCGTGTAGGTGGTAACGCTCAGGTAAAAGCCATGAAGAAGATTGCCGGTACATTGAAAATAGATCAAGCTCAGTTCCGTGAGCTCGAATCGTTTACGAAATTCGGTGGCGATGTCGACCCTGTGACGGCCATGACAATCGATAAAGGGCGTAAGAACGAACGTATTCTTATACAGCCTCAGTATTCGCCGGTTCCCGTGGAAGAGGAAATCGCTATTATATATTGCGGTACACAGGGATTGTTGCACAATGTCCCGATGGACAAGGTAGCCGAGTTTGAAAAATTGTATTTGCAAATATTGAAATCAAAATATAGCCACGAAGTGATGGACGAATTGCGTGCAGGACATCTTGACGACAAGATTTCTGCTCTCATGACCGAAGTTGCCGAAGAGGTTGCTAATCGATTTAAGGCATAAACTATGGCATCAATGCGCGACTTAAAAGGAAGAATCGGTTCGGTCGCTTCTTCCGAAAAAATAACCGGTGCGATGAAGATGATTTCATCGGCCAAGATGCATAAGGCCGAGTCGGCTTTGCGTCGTGTACGGCCTTTCAGGGATCAGATTCAAAACACCATCGATCACCTTATTTCGGCTGATGCTGAATATAGTTCTCCGCTTACCGAGATTCGTCCCGTAAAGCGGAGGGCGATTGTTTTGCTCAGCTCGGACGAGGGATTGTGTGGCGCATTTAATATGAATCTTTTTAAACGCACGCTCGAAATTATCAATCAGGCACGAATGGCAGAGACCGAAAATCCAGTCATGTTTGTTGTTTATCCGATTGGAAAGAAAGCCTCTAAATTCGCTCAAAAACTTGTGGGAGATAATGTCGAGATTGTTACTGCCGATGAGATGACCGCTAAAAGCTCTGCCGAGGATATCGCTCGTTTTACCGGAGAATTGACGCGGGAGTTTATTGCCGGAAAAGTCGATTGCGTGGAAGTTGTATATACTCATTATAAAAGCGCGAGCAAACAGATTTTAGCGACTCGTCAAGTATTGCCGATTGCCGCCGATGATTTGGCGACGGGTGAAAAAGTCGAGCGTAATAAACCTTATTTGTTCGAGCCCGATGTGAATACGATCTATAATGAGGTATTGCCGCTTTATGTCCTGTCGAGTATGCAGGAGGCTATCTGCTCCAATCGGGTGTCAGAACAGGCGGCCCGGGTGATGGCCATGCAGTCGGCAAACGATAATGCGAAAGAATTGTTGGACGAACTGCAACTGGAATATAATAAACTGCGTCAGCAGAGTATTACGTCCGAATTGTTGGATATTATCGGAGGAAAAGTAGATTGAAATCAAGGGGCTTGAAGAACCAAGCTCTTTTTTATGAACGAAATAAACCATAGTGTTAACTAATAAAAATAGAAGAGTTCTATAAAGAAATTTATGGGAAGTTTTAAAAATTACATCACATCTTTCTGGAAAGGATTACTGAGCCTTCTTAAAGGAATGGGGGTTACCGGTAAGTATTTTTTCAGCCGGAAAGTTACCGAACAGTACCCTGAGAATAGGGCTACATTGAAAATCCCCGAGCGTTTCAGAGGTACGTTAACTTTGATTTATGACGAAAACGGACAGCACAAGTGCATTGCGTGCGGTATTTGTCAGATGAATTGCCCGAATGGGACAATCAAAATCGAGGCTTCGAAAATTACCACCGAAGATGGTAAGACGAAACGAGTGTTAGATAAATATATGTATGATTTGGGTAGTTGCACCTTTTGCCAATTGTGTGTGACTACATGTCCTCACCATGCCATCAAATTTACAAACGAGTTTGAGCATGCCGTTTATACGCGTGAGAAGTTGGTGAAACAACTGAATCGTACCGATAACCCAACAGAAAATAATTGATTAACATTATGGAACAAATAGCAAATCAAGTTATCTTCGGCTTGCTTGCATTGGTCATCGTGGTTTGTTCGATTCTTACGGTAACCACGCGGCGCATATTGCGGGCGGCCACTTACCTTCTGTTTGTGCTTTTTGCGACGGCGGGTATCTATTTCCAGCTTGACTATACATTTTTAGGAGCCGTGCAATTGGCCGTTTATGCCGGTGGTATCGTAGTCTTGTTCGTCTTCTCTATCTTGTTGACGAGTCACCCGGGAGACAAATCGGAATTGTTGACACCTAAAAAACGTGTAGTAGGTCTTATTGCTTCGATATTCGGTGCAATCGTGTGCGGATATACATTATTTACTTATCCGTTTTTCACGAAACCGCTTACCAGCGTAATTACCGGAGAGGTAGATATGAAAGAGATAGGGCATGCTCTTATGGGTATGGACAAGTTTCAGTATCTGTTGCCTTTCGAAGCTGTCAGTGTGTTGTTATTGGCTTGTATCATCGGTGGCATTATGATTGCCCGTAAAAGATAAGAGACTATGGAAATACCAATGATTGCCTATTTGGTGGTAAGTACCATCATGTTTTTTGCCGGAGTTTACGGGTTCGTCACACGTAAAAATATGCTGGCTATGCTCATTTCCCTTGAATTGATGCTGAATGCGGTGGATATCAATTTTGTGGTGTTTAACCGTTACCTTTATCCCGAGGCATTGGAGGGATTCTTTTTCACCCTCTTTGCAATAGGCATCGCCGCTGCCGAGACAGCGCTTGCCATTGCGATCATTATCAATATTTTCCGTCATATACGGAATGTTGAAGTGCGTAACCTTGATAAAATGAAATATTGATCGATATGGAATATTCAGTTATAATACTTTTACTTCCGCTTTGCATGTTCCTGTTTTTGGGACTTGTGGGGCATAAGTTGAGCGAACGTGTTGCCGGGATATTGGGAACCATCGGATTGTCGGTAGCAGCCGTTTTGGCTTATGTAGTGGCGTTCAACTATTTTACCATGCCCCGCAATGCAGAAGGCGTTTTCGATACCTTGCAGCCGATCAATTTCGAGTGGTTGCGTTTTACAGAGCATTTGCATATTGACTTGGGCATTTTATTAGACCCTATTTCCGTGATGATGCTGGTTGTTATCACAACTGTGTCGTTGATGGTTCATATTTATAGTATGGGCTATATGCACGGAGAAAAAGGGTTCCAGCGTTATTATGCGTTTTTGTCGTTGTTCAGCTTCTCCATGTTGGGGCTGGTGGTAGCGACGAACATTTTCCAAATGTATATTTTCTGGGAGTTGGTAGGTGTTTCTTCCTATTTGCTCATCGGATTTTATTATACTAAGCCGGCGGCTGTATCTGCTTCTAAGAAGGCTTTTATCGTTACCCGTTTCGCCGACTTGGGCTTTTTGATCGGTATTCTTATACTCTCGTTCTTTACTGAGACTTTCGATTTTGCTACATTGATGTCCAATCCTTCGGCATTGGTGAGCGAAACGGCCGGCATGACCTTTATGGGCTGTTCGGTAGCCGCTTGGGCTATGGCTCTTATCTTTATGGGAGGTGCAGGTAAGTCGGCTATGTTCCCGTTGCATATATGGTTGCCCGATGCGATGGAAGGTCCTACTCCTGTATCGGCGCTTATCCATGCCGCTACGATGGTTGTAGCCGGTGTTTATTTGGTAGCCCGGTTGTTCCCTATGTATTGTGCCGTGCCCGAAGTGCTCGAACTGATTACATGGGTAGGAGCCATTACCGCTCTTTATGCTGCTGTCGTTGCTTGCGTGCAGACCGATATTAAACGGGTGCTCGCTTTCTCGACCATTTCTCAGATCGCTTTCATGATGGTAGCGTTGGGAGTTGCCTCCGATGTCGATTTGCACACCGGACTCGGTTACATGGCTTCCATGTTCCACTTGTTCACGCACGCCATGTTTAAAGCGCTGCTTTTCTTGGGTGCGGGTTGCATTATCCATGCCGTTCATTCCAACGAAATGTCCGAGATGGGAAACCTTCGCAAATATATGCCTGTGACCCATATCACGTTCCTTATCGCGTGTTTGGCTATTGCCGGTATTCCTCCGTTCTCGGGATTTTTCAGTAAAGACGAAATCTTAACCGCCGCATTCGAAAAGAGTGCGTTCTGGGGCGTTTGGATGACGGCTGTCGCCGGTCTGACGGCTTTTTACATGTTCCGCTTGTATTACCGTATCTTCTGGTGGAGCAAACCTTCTTACGAACATCATACTCCGCACGAGGCTCCTGCGGCCATGTATTTGCCTTTGGTATTTCTTGCGTTGGTTACGTGTGTTGCCGGATTCATTCCTTTCGGAGAATTCGTATCGGTAAACGGCGAGGCCTATCATATACATCTCGACTGGTCGGTAGCGACTACAAGTATTATAGTCGCAGTGGCCGCTATCGCTTTGGCTACATGGATGTACCTCTCGGAAAATACCAAACCCAAAGCTCTTGCCGATAAGTTCCGTGCTTTGCATACGGCGGCTTATCATCGATTCTATATGGACGAGCTCTATATGTGGGTGACTCATAAAGTGATATTCCAGCGAATTTGTCGGCCTATCGCATGGTTCGATCGTCATATCGTCGATGGCACGATGAATATGTTGGCGACCGTTACCAACGGGGTTTCCTACGGCATACGCAAGTTGCAGTCGGGATATATCCAGTGGTATGTATGGGTATTCATTATGGGTGCATTGTTAATCGCCGTATTGGCCATGTGTTTTTAACTGATGGTTGAACGATAAAATATTAAAGAAACACTATGAATTTTCTATCATTATTTGTGCTTATCCCTCTCTTGATGATGCTGGGTCTTTGGATCGCAAGAGATATGAAACAGATACGAACGGTAGCGGTTATCGGTTCGACCATTTTGTTGGCGTTGTCTGTATATACTCTCGTTGAGTTTTTGGCCGAACGCGCTGCCGGAAATACGGCTACAATGCTGTTTACCGATAGCAGAATGTGGTATGCTCCGTTAAATATTCACTATGCTGTGGGTGTGGACGGAGTGTCGGTGGCCATGCTATTGCTTTCTTCTATTATTGTATTTGCCGGAGTGTTCGCTTCTTGGAAGATAAATCCTCTTCCCAAAGAATATTTCTTGTGGTTCATGTTGTTGTCTACCGGTGTATTCGGTTTCTTTATTTCGGTGGACCTTTTCACCATGTTCATGTTCTACGAAGTGGCGCTTATTCCCATGTACTTATTGATAGGTGTTTGGGGAAGCGGCAGAAAGAACTATTCGGCAATGAAACTGACCTTGATGTTGATGGGTGGTTCTGCTTTGTTGATGATCGGTATCTTGGGTATCTATTATCAATCGGGGCTCCATTCGATGAATGTAGTCGAAATTGCCGAGCACGGTAATATCCCCATGAATTGGCAATACTTCTTGTTCCCGATGACTTTCGTGGGATTCGGTGTGTTGGGGGCTATGTTCCCGTTCCACACATGGTCGCCCGATGGTCACGCTTCGGCTCCGACGGCAGTGTCTATGTTGCATGCCGGCGTATTGATGAAATTAGGAGGATACGGTTGTTTCCGTGTAGCCATTTATCTGATGCCTCAGGCTGCGACCGAATTGGCTTGGATATTCTTGATACTTACCGGTATCAGTGTAGTTTACGGAGCGTTTAGCGCTTGTGTTCAGACCGACCTCAAATACATCAACGCTTACTCTTCGGTGAGTCACTGCGGTTTGGTTTTGTTCGCCATATTGATGTTGAACACGACGGCTATGACCGGAGCCGTGATGCAGATGCTTTCTCACGGTTTGATGACCGCTCTTTTCTTTGCCCTCATCGGTATGATTTATGGACGTACACATACCCGTGATATTCGGGAGATGGGAGGTTTGATGCAAATCATGCCGTTCCTTTCGGTTTGTTACGTGATTGCCGGTTTGGCTTCGTTGGGTCTCCCGGGATTGAGTGGCTTCGTTGCCGAAATGACTATATTCGTCGGTTCGTTCGAGCATACAGATACGTTCCACCGAGTGTTTACCATCGTAGCTTGTACTTCGATTGTGATTACGGCGGTTTATATTTTGCGGGTTGTCGGCAAACTTTTGTTCGGCGCTGTTCAAAACGAACATCACCGGGAGTTGACCGATGCCGAATGGTGGGAACGTCTGTCGGCTATTACCTTGATCGTATGCGTGGCCGCTATCGGCTGTTTCCCGAATTGGATTTCCGATTTGATTCGTCAAGGTGTGGAACCTATAACTAATTTGTTGTCTCAAGCTCTTTAATAAAACAGTATATGGACTATTCACAGTTTTTAATTATGCGCGGAGAAATATCGCTGCTGCTTGTGTTTTTGCTGATATTTCTTTTTGACACCTTTGGAGGGAAAAAGAGCCTCAAAGGATTATCCATTACGGCATGCGTTTTATTCGCCCTGCATACGGTTTGGAATATAATACCGGTCGATTCTGCTACGGCGTTCGGGGGTATGTATCAGACTTCTCCCATAGCTTCGATGGTTAAAACCGTACTCAATATAGGCACATTGATTGTTTTGTTACAATCCGTTTCGTGGTCCGATACCCCCGATGTCAAATTGCGCCGAGGAGAGTTTTACGAATTGTTATTGGTTACCTTGTTCGGTATGTATTTAATGGTTTCGTCGGGACACTTCTTGCTGTTCTTTATCGGACTCGAAACCGCATCGTTACCGATGGCCGCTTTGATAGCTATCAATAAGAAAGATACGGAATCGTATGAGGCGGGGGCCAAATACCTCTTTACGGCGGTTTTCTCTTCGGCTGTCTTCCTGTTAGGGCTTTCGTTCCTCTATGGAGTATCGGGCTCTCTCTATTTCGGCGATATAGCCGTAGCGATTGCATCTAATCACACGCCACTGTTGATTGCCACGCTTGTTTTTGTACTGGCCGGTATGGGATTCAAACTTTCGTTGGTTCCGTTCCATTTGTGGACAGCCGATGTTTATCAAGGAGCTCCCACTCAGGTGACTTCTTATTTGTCGGTTATATCGAAAGGGGCTGCTGCTTTTGCATTGATGTTGATACTTTACAAAGTCTTCTTCCTCGATCCTGTCATCTGGCAAGGTATCATGTGGGCTTTGATCGTATTGACCATTACAGTGGGTAACTTGTTCGCTATTCGTCAGAAGAATCTGAAACGCTTTTTGGCTTTCTCTTCTATCTCTCAGGCAGGATATATTATGTTGGGTATTATAGCAGGTTCGGCACAGGGTATGGCCGCGTTGGTTTACTATGTGCTGGTGTACATATTCTCCAACTTGGCTGCATTCGGTGTGATATCGTCTGTTGAGCGTAGTAGTGGAAAAGTAGGAATGGACGACTATAACGGTCTGTACAAAACCAATCCCAAGTTGAGTGTCGTTATGATGTTGGCGATGTTCTCTTTGGCGGGAATTCCTCCCTTTGCCGGATTTTTCAGCAAATTCTTCATTTTTGCCTCGGCTATCCATTCGGGATTTTATATTTTAGTACTTATCGCCTTGTTGAACACCATTATTTCGCTTTATTACTATTTGTTGGTGGTAAAAGCTATGTTCATCAACAACGAGAACGATTGTGCCATAGCTCCGTTCCGTAGCGATAACGCTTCCCGTGTCAGCCTGATTGTTTGTGTTGCCGGTATTTTACTGTTGGGAATCGTAAGTTGTGTCTATACCTACTTCACGGATCTCAGCTTGATAGGAGCTTAATGATAGAATAAAGAGCAAAATAATTCCTTGTATCATGTTAGACAGATGGCAGACAGCTATCTGTCTAATTTTTAATGAATAAAAGGAAATCTTATTCCGTATTTTGCCTTATTCGCTATTAATAATATCTTTGTATTCAATTGATAAAAGTGTAGCTTTATGAGAGATTATCAGTTAGGGTTTATATCAAATGAAAATATATTCAAACATGTAAAGGATACGGTAAAGTTATATCGGACATTCATTGATTTGAAAAGTTTTAATGATAATATTATTGATCCTATCAAGCTAACGTTTGATGCCAAAGTCTATGGAAAGACGTTTGAGGAAATTATTGAATCTGAATGCATTCGTCAAATAGACAAAACGAATTCTAATCGCATAGGTTATTTCCATCAAAATTTATTTAAATATGCAGGGAATGGTTGGGAGGTACCAGTGACGGGATTTGATGTAATCAATGAAAAACAGCATATTTATGCAGAACTAAAAAATAAACATAATACGATGAACTCTGCGTCTTCGCAAAAGACTTATATGAAGATGTAAAATAAGCTATTACAAGATGACAGGGCCATTTGTATGTTAGTTGAAGTGATAGCAAAAAATCCCAAAATATTAAATGGTCTACTACTGTTGATGGAAGACCTTTTTCACATGAATGTATTCGACGGGTTTCGATAGATAAGTTTTATGAGGCCGTATTTGGTGATGGTGAAGCATTCTTTAAATTGTGTCGAGCGTTGCCTGATATTTTAGAAGATGTGGTTATGGAACTTCAATGTGGCACTATTCAGAATAGTGTATATGATGAGTTTCACCAATTATCGCCTGATACGTTTAAAAGTCTTTATTTGCTTGCATTTAAAACTTATGATGGGTTCCAAAATTTCTGATTTATGCAAAAGACAATATTAGCGACCAATTTTGCCGATATTATGGGCGTGTCAAAAGCAACCTTACAAAGATGGGAAGCTAATGGGTCTTTTGTGCCTTCTATTGATGATGCGGGGCAGAAGTTTTTTTATGTGGAGAATTTGCTTAATGTTCCGGAAATAAAAAATATGGTATGTTCAATGTGGGATGAGGAAATGCAAGTTAAGCCACTCCGTCCTTTTAAATCCATAGAATTGTTTGTCGGAGCAGGAGGGCTTGCCTTGGGTATGGAAAAGGCCGGATTTTCTCACGTTTTGTTGAATGAGATAGACCATGATGCTTGTATGACATTACAATACAATCGTCCAGAGTGGAAAATTGTGGAACAAGATGTAAGAAGTATTTCTTTCAAACAGTTCGAAGGACAGATAGATTTTCTCTCAGGGGGGGCCATGTCAAGCATTTTCTTATGCGGGCAAGCAGGGTGGGTTTAATGATACGCGGGGAACTTTGTTCTTTGAACTGGCTCGTGCCGTGAAGGAAATGCAACCGAAAGTTTTCATGGGGGAAAATGTGAAAGGACTTGTTGCCCATGATGGAGGACGTACATTAGAAACAATAAAGAATACAATTGTAGAATTAGGTTATACTTTAATAGAACCACGAGTGTTAAAAGCTATTTTCTATCAAGTCCCTCAGAAACGTGAAAGGTTGATACTTATAGCTATCAGAAATGATATCGCTGATAAAGTACAATTTAAGTGGCCGGATCCGTACTATCGGATAATGACCTTAAAAGATGCCTTTTTTTAAGGCGAGTTATACAATATAGATGTTCCTCCATCAGAGGGGCAAGTATATCCACCTAGAAAGAAAAAAATAATGGATCTTATACCTATGGGAGGGTATTGGCGTGATTTGCCGATTGAGATACAGAAAGAATATATGGGTGGAAGTTTTAAATTAGAAGGGGGAAAAACAGGAATGGCGAGGCGGTTATCTCTTAATGAACCAAGTTTAACCTTGACTTGTGCGCCTGCTCAAAAACAAACGGAACGTTGTCACCCTACTGAAACTCGTCCCTTAACTGTAAGGGAATATGCCCGTATACAAACTTTCCCTGATGATTGGGAATTCATAGGAACACTTGGTTCTCGATATAAGCAAATAGGTAACGCTGTACCTGTTAATTTGTCTTATGCTATTGGACGTTCACTTATTAGGCTTTTCAATGATATTGAGCGAATTTGACTTCTCGTATTTTCCCTTATCCTCGGCTGCTATATTAGGTGGTATTTCCTCCAAAGTATATGACTTTGAGGATTGAGTTTTCAATCGTGCCAAGTAGGAATGGTTGATGTAATACTCCATCTCTAACAGTGTTTTTTTTCTCATCGCTGGTTTTAGTTGACATTCCCAAATTGTCATAACAGCCCATCCCATTTGCATTAAGGCCTCTTTGGCGAGTTTATCCCGCTCTTTGTTTCTTTCTATTTTTTTTGCCAAAATGCTTTTCTGCTATGAGGGAGATGTCCATCTATTTCATGCCCATGCCAAAAACAACCATTGATGAAAATTACGACACCATATTTGCGCAATACTATGTCTGGTGTTCCCGGAAGACCTTTTACATTTTTACGATAACGGTAGCCTCGGTGGTATAAATAGCGGCGTACAATCCATTCCGGTTTTGTATCTTTAATTCTAATTTTTGCCATGACGGCAGAGCGTTTCTTTTTATCCCAAATATCCATATTGGTATATATGTTTTCCACAAATTTAAAGAATTAAAGGAAAAGCGAAAAGCATTTTTCATGATATGTACAAGATTGTCAGGCGTAAATTTATAATAAAGGAGAAAACTTTATGAATTGTGTTTTTAATTACAATTAGGGAATTTATAGAATCGTGTGAAAATAAAAAAGGCGTACAATGCGTACGCCTTTTCTCAACATGTATAAAGTTTTATTGCATTTTGCCGGACAGAACGGCTTTTGTATCCGAAGCAATCATGTATTCTTCGTCTGTGGGAATGACGACTACTTTTACTTTTGATGCCGGGGTGCTTATCACACATTCCGTTCCATGAATCTGTTTATTTATTTCGGGATCGATTTCTACTCCCATAAAAGCCAACGGTTTACATACGGCTTCGCGCGTTACGGTTTGATTTTCGCCTACACCTCCGGTAAAGACGATGATATCTACTCCGCCTAACACCGCAGCATAAGCTCCTATGTATTTGGTGATTCGGTATTCATACATTTGTAACGCCAAAATAGCCCGTTCGTTTTTTGCGGCGACTCCGGCTTCTATGTCTCTCATGTCGGAAGATAATCCCGATATACCAGCCACTCCGCTTTTTTTATTCACCAAATTTGCTACTCCGGCAGAATCGAGGTGTTCTTTGTCCATTAAATAGGTGAGGACTCCTGCATCGACATCGCCCGACCGAGTTCCCATCATTAATCCTTCAACCGGAGTCATACCCATAGAGGTGTCGACAGACTTCCCGTCTTTAATCGCCGTAATGGAACCTCCGTTTCCGATATGGCAGGTAATTATGCGTTGTTTCTCGTAGGGCACTCCTAAAAACTCGCAAGCTCGTTTCGATACGTAACGATGACTTGTTCCGTGGAATCCATATCGGCGTATCCCGTATTTTTTATATAAATCGTAGGGAAGGGCATACATGTAGGCATGCGCGGGCATGGTTTGGTGGAATGCCGTATCGAATACTCCTACTTGCGGAACCGTAGGCATCAATTTGGATATTGCTTCGATACCCGCCATGTTGACAGGATTGTGCAACGGCGCTATATCGTAACATTCTTTTATTTTTTCGATAACTTCGTCTGTGATGAGCACGCTTTTGTTGAATTTTTCTCCACCGTGCACGACCCGATGGCCGACAGCATCGATTTCATCGAACGACTCGATACACCCATATTCTTTACCGGTGAGTACATTCAGTATGTTTTGGATAGCCGAATGGTGTTCCGGCATACTGGTTTTCAAAATTACTTTTTCTCCGTTGGGCAAAGTTAGTTTCAAGAAAGAATCTTCCAATCCTATTTTTTCTGCTCCTCCTTGTGCCAATACGGACTTGGAGTCGATGTCGAATAATTTGTATTTTACCGACGAGCTACCGCAATTTAATACTAATATTTTCATAAGGCATGCATTAAGGTTATTTTTTCAAACTGATGGCTTGATTACAAGTAATGGCTATCATTTTATAGATATCATCGACCGAACAACCTCTGGAAAGATCGTTGACCGGTGCGGCGATTCCTTGAAGAATAGGACCTACGGCTTCGGCATGAGCCAACCTTTGAACCAGTTTATAAGCGATGTTGCCTACTTCGAGCGAAGGGAATACCAGTACATTCGCATGTCCGGCAATCTCGCTACCCGGAGCTTTGCTTGCTCCTACGGCCGGAACAATCGCTGCGTCGGTTTGCAACTCTCCATCGATTTTTAGAGAAGGTTCCATCTCTTTGGCCAGTCGGGTAGCCTCCACTACTTTATCGACCATTTCATGGCTGGCACTGCCTTTTGACGAGAAACTCAACATGGCGATACGTGGATCGATGTTAGCGATATCTCGGGCTGTTTTCGCAGTGGATACAGCTATTTGGGCGAGTTCCGAAGCTGTCGGGTTGGGTAATACGGCACAATCGGCGAAAACCATCAATCCGTCTTCTCCGTATGAACGATCGGGGACGAACATGAGGAATGCTCCCGAAACGACCTTTACGCCGGGAGCGGTTTTGATAATTTGAAAAGCCGACCGTAACACATTACCTGTCGTGTTACGAGCTCCGGCAACTTCACCGTCGGCATCTCCGTTTTTAATCATGAGGCAACCGAGGAAAAGAGGATCTTCGACCATCTTTTCGGCTTTTTCGAGGGTTACGCCTTTGGCTTTTCTTAGCTCATATAGAAGTTGAGTATATGTTTCTTTTTTTTCGTGGCTTGCAGGATTTACCAGAGTCGCCTTGTCGATGTGTTTTAGCTTGTACCGATCGGCAAGTTCCATAATTTCAGACGGTTCCCCGATGAGTATAATATCGGCGATGTTGTCGGCCAATATTCGGTCGGCTGCTTGTAAAGTACGTTCTTCCGTTCCTTCGGGTAAAACAATACGCTGTTTGTTTGCTCGGGCTTGTTCTACCATTCGTTCCATTAAATTCATAGTCGGATTGGTTTATGTGTTATTTAGACATTGCAAATGTAGTAATAAAATGTAATATCAAGATTGCAATTTAGGGTAAATATTATATAAAAATATCCCGAATTTTCTTTTTATATTTATTTTTTCTTGTTTTGCTATGTAAGATAAAAATAATATCTATATATTAGCCCCGAAAAAGAAAGAACTTTAATCGAAATGAAGCGGGAAATACTATAATATTGAGAGATTTATGAATAAGGAAAAGTTTATTGTAGAGTATGATTTAAAAAGTGTTTCTCCAACTTTGTTGTGGTCGTATATAGGAACGAAGAACGGATTGGCCGATTGGTTTGCCGACGATGTGCAAAACGAAGAGAAATTATTTACTTTTTTTTGGAATAAGTCTTCTCAGCAGGCTCATCAGATAGCCGTGCGTAGCGGGAGTTATATTCGGTTTCATTGGTCGGACGATGAAGATGAGAAAAGTTTTTTTGAACTTCGCATATCTTCTTCGGAATTAACCGGGGCGACTATGCTGGTTATTACCGATTTCGCATATCCCGACGAGATGGCGGACAGCCGTGGTTTATGGGACCACCAGATAGAGACTCTCCGTCGTAAATTGGGTGTATGACTTTTCTTGAAGAGGTTGAAGGGGAAGTTTTAATTTAGTGTTCTTCCGCAATAATCGTTATCGGCTGTTCGGAAATTCATTTTTTTGCGCTACTTTTGCATTCTGATAACCGGCGAAAGAATGTTCTATATCAAACGACTATACAGGTTTATTCTGAAAAGTTTCTTGCCCCTGTTTCTGATGACATTCTTCATCTGCCTTTTCATCGTGTTGATGCAATTCCTGTGGAGGTATGTCGATGAGATGGTGGGGAAGGGATTGGAAATGTCCGTATTGGCCGAGTTGTTTTTCTATGCCGCTGTGACAATGGTTCCTATGGCTTTGCCGTTGGCTATTTTGTTAGCGTCGTTGATGACTTTCGGTAATTTGGGAGAACGGTTGGAATTGTTGGCAATAAAGGCGGCGGGTATTTCTTTGCTCCAAATCATGCGGCCGTTGGTTATTTTTCTTATATTTGTCGCTATCGGGGCTTTCTTTTTCCAGAATAATGTTTTGCCGAAATCTCAGGTAAAGATGTGGACATTGCTTTATTCCATGCGGCAAAAATCTCCCGAACTCGATATTCCCGAGGGTGTATTTTATGATCAGATTAGCGGGTATAACCTTTATGTGAAAAAGAAAGATCATAAAACGGGTATGCTCTATGATGTCATGATTTATGATATGTCGGCCGGATTCGATAATGCCATGATTATTTTAGCCGATTCCGGGAAATTGAAAATGACCGATGATAAGGAACATCTTTTCTTAACGTTATATAGCGGGGAATCTTTTGAAAATCTCAGGGACCAAAGGACGAGCACCAGCAATATTCCCTATCGACGGGAGACCTTCTCGTTGAAGGAGATTATGATTGCATTCGATGCCAATTTCAACCGAATGGACGATGGTATCATGCAGAACCAATACATAGGAAAAGACTTGGCGGCATTGCAATCTTCTATCGACTCGATGACTTATCGGGTAGATAGTATCGGAAATAATTATGCCAATAGCTTGAAAGTATCGGGGTATTTTGCTTTATACGACCGTCCGGGCATGCATGTTTCGAAAGAGGATTCGATACGCGAGCAGAAGGCTGTCGCCGAGGCTGCGGAGTTGAATCTCGATAGTTTGTTCGACGGCGGCAGCCTCCAACGCAAGCAGTTGTATTTGGACCGTGCCGTGGCAAGAGCCGGACGATATAAATCGGATTATGAATTTCGCAGCTATACGATGGGCGATGAAAATAAAGTCATCAGGCGTCACCAGATCGAGATGTACAAAAAGTTTACGCTTTCGTTTGCCTGTATCATTTTCTTTTTTATAGGGGCTCCGTTAGGGGCTATTATCCGCAAAGGGGGATTGGGAATGCCGGTGGTGGTGTCGGTATTTATGTTTATCTTTTATTATATTATCGATAACAGCGGTTATAAGTTGGCAAGGGACGGACGTTGGGAAGTGTGGGAAGGTATGTGGCTCAGTTCTGCGGTGCTTCTACCATTGGGTATATTCTTGACCTATAAGGCGGTGAAAGATTCGGCCGTGTTTAACCCCGACGTGTATATCAATTTTTTCAGAAAATTGATCGGTCGCCAAGAATTGCGTAAGGTTGTTTTGAAAGAGGTGATTATCGAGGATATGAATCCGATGGAAGCCATTGAAAGGGCTCATCGTTTGTCTGATTCTTGTCAGCGGTTCCTTGATAAGGTGGGACGGAAGCGTCAGTCTTATTGGAAATATTGTTTGTACGGATATAACAAATCGGATATAATCGCATTGGGAAACCAAATTAACGAACTGGTCGATTATGTCTCGAACAGCCATAGTCAGATGGTGATTAGTAAGCTGATGGATTATCCTGTTTTGCGTAACTTGTGGGTTTATCGTCCGGCTCCATCGGTGAAATGGGGTTATGTATTGGCGGCTCTTTTCCCGATAGGCTTGTTGTTGTATTGGATAGGTTCACGGCAGCAACGACTGTTGCGGAATGAAGTGGAAGCTATCGTTCACACGAATGAAGAGTTGTGCGTACAGTTGGAGAAAGAGGAGAGCGATAGAATTGAAGAAAATAAAACTGTATAGATATGAGTAAAGATACGATTTTAAGTTCGATAGAAGATGCTGTCGAAGATTTCAGACAGGGTAAATTTCTGATTGTGGTCGATGATGAGGATCGTGAGAATGAAGGCGATTTTATCATCGCCGCAGAAGCCATTACCCCAGAGAAGGTAAATTTTATGTTGGCTAACGGCCGAGGAGTTTTGTGTGCTCCCATTACCATGCAGCGTTGTGAAGAATTGAATTTATACCGTCAGGTGAATCACAATACCTCTATGCTGGGTACACCTTTTACAGTAACCATCGATAAATTGGAGGGCTGTACGACAGGTGTTTCGAGCCACGACAGGGCGGCTACGATACGGGCTTTGGCCGATCCTTCTTCGATGCCCGAGACATTCGGGCGTCCCGGACATATAAATCCTCTTTATGCCCAAGATAAAGGAGTCTTGAAAAGAGCCGGACATACGGAGGCTGCGGTCGATTTGGCACGTTTGGCCGGCTTATATCCCGCAGCCGCGTTGATCGAAATTTTGAATGAGGACGGCACAATGGCTCGATTGCCTCAGTTGGCTAAGGTAGCCGAAAAGTTCGGTATAAAGATTATCGCCATACGTGATTTGATCGCTTATCGCCTGAAACAAGAGTCGATGGTGGAACGTGGAGACGAGGTGGATATGCCTACGGAGTACGGACATTTCCGGTTGATTCCGTTCCGTCAGCTTTCCAATGGGTTGGAACATATTGCTTTGATAAAGGGATCTTGGGAACCCGATGAACCGATATTGGTTCGGGTTCATTCCTCGTGTATGACGGGTGATATTTTCGGGTCGATGCGTTGCGATTGCGGGGAGCAGTTGCATAAAGCCATGCAGGCGGTCGAATCCGAAGGAAAAGGTGTCATTGTTTATATGAATCAAGAAGGCCGGGGTATAGGGTTGATGAATAAAATCCGAGCCTATCGTTTGCAAGAGGGCGGTCTCGATACAGTGGATGCCAATTTGCATCTTGGATTTAAAGCCGATGAACGGGATTATGGTGTCGGGGCGAGTATTTTAAGGGATATAGGCGTCCGTAAGTTACGATTGATGACGAATAACCCGGTAAAGAGAATCGGTTTAGAGGCATACGGACTGGAAATTGTCGAAAACGTGCCTATCGAAGTTACACCCAACGAGTACAACCGTCGCTATCTGCTGACCAAAGAGAAGCGCATGGGGCATACGTTGCATGTGGAAGAATAGTAAAAAGAGCTTTTTCTAATGGAATAAAATTGGAGGTCATGATGAAATGGCTTCCAATTTTATTTTTAAGATTAGATGTATTTATAGGATTTTAGATGAAATCCTATAATATGTGATATTATATTCCCAATTCCTTTTTTAGCCACACTTTCATCACCGGGTCGGGAATAACAACTTGACGTTTCTCGATTTCTATAAGTTCTTTTTTTACTAATGCTCGTTTTATTATACTGACATTTGCCGATGAACCAAGTTGATATTTTTGTAGAACCTCTTGTGTAGTAAACTCACTATGAACCCCGTCTATGACAGCTCGCAGGAAATTCATCTGATAAGTAGTAAGGCTTTCGGTCTGTTTTTCGAACAATGGAGTATTCTGGTCGATAATATCTTGATATGCCGCCTCAAAATCCTGCTCGGTAGCAGTTTTATCCGTATGAATCCATACCAACCATGCTAACTGCTGTACGTAAGACGAATGGTTATCCACCCTTTGACATATCTTTTCGGCCAACTCTTTTGAAATCTGCTTGCCTGTAACTTCAAATCGCCTGCGTATGTAATCTATCCAATCTGTTGTACCTATCTTCTGTAAATAAATGGCATCGCCGAACTTGTAAAACGGCAGGCTCTTTTTCTCGAATAGTTCATTCATCAAATGCTTTTTACTGCCGAACAGACAATAGGATACCGACTTTTGTAGTTGCCATACAGTACGCAGCCGCTTCTGAAATGTTTTAGAATCCTTGAACTCGGCAATCTGCTGAAACTCGTCGATACACACGACAATATTACAACCTTTCTTCTGTGCTATTCTTTCCGGAAGTTGTAAAATATCATCGACATCGTGGCTCTTGGGATTCATTTCGAGCGAAATGGAAAAATCTGTCATCGGATCTGTACCTATTGAGATTTTAGGACTGATACGAGAAAGGAATAGCTTGGCATTTTCCAACCATTCATCTAATTTCGAAGATGTTTGTTTGAGAATGGCAGCCGCAAATGCGGTATAGAAATCCTTGTCGTTACGACAAGAGAAAATATCGAGATACACAACTTTCAATTTATCGGATTGAGCCAAACCACACGCTTTTTGTACCAATGAAGTCTTACCCCAACGGCGAGGCGAAATCAGCACTGTATTTACACCATGCCGGAAATTGAGTAATAAACGTTCCGTTTCTTTCTCTCGGTCGGTAAAATTATCGCCCGATGTTGCCACACCAAATATAAAAGGCTTAGTCTCCATCATCTTCACATATTATTTTGATGTAAAGATAAGTAATAATATTATTACTAATGACATTATTACTAATAAATTTATTATAGACAATGTTTTTTATCCATGTCTATGTTTGCCCTTTATTGGGTTACATATCTTCGCCGAGGTTTATCGAAAGAACCGGAGCAGGGATTTTTGTTTTAAGACTGATACCGAAGTGGTTGCTGTGCCGGCCGGCGATTTACAACGGGTGCGACTCGATGCGTATCGTGAGATCGTCGTTAATGATACCACCTTGCCACATACCTTCGATGGTGATGGGGGTCTGACTCGTCATTTCGGTGAGCCAGATGGTGTATGCTATATCGTAGTAGGTGATGCTGTACCGGCCGTAGAAGTAGGTTTCGGTATGTGGGGGAATGATGGTCTCTTCGCCCGTCCGGTCGATTTCGGCCAGAGTCTGTTGAGTAATCTGCTGAAAACTGTACAGCGAGTCTCCCAGTATGATGCGGTTGTCGTCATCGACATAACAAGGAGTTCTCACCAGCAGGGTGTCGGTGTAAATCTGGGCAAATACAGGGTCTTCGCTGGAAAAGCAAGAGTAGTTGTAAAGCGGCTCTTCCAGAGTGGGAGTGAAGTGCCATTCCGAATCGAGGGAGTTTGAAAAGATAGTTAGACATATCTCGTCGGCCTGTTGGGTACTCTTACGGCTCCAATAGTCGAAGTGGTATTGGATACTGTCAACGACAAAGCGGCGGTCGCGAGCCGGGGGCAACTCGGGACGCTCGGGGTTGTGCGGTAAAACCGATTCTTTTTCAAAAAAACTGTCGCACGAGGTGAACAGTAGCAGAGCCAGCAGGGCGGGCAGGTAGCGGGTCATGGGTATAGGATAGCGTGTTTAGGTGAGGACAACCGACGAGGCCGGAGGCGATACCTCTGGCCTCGTCGGGGGAATGGGATTCGTATTCGATTAGTTGAGCTCGACAACCAGATAGCGGCTCAGACTCCAAAAGCTATCCGGGTTGGTGATTACTAAGGTCAAATAACCTTCGTTATCTTTTTGAAGTTCGTATGTGCCTTCGGGGTGATTGGTCAATAGTTTTGCTTTTTTACTGTCGAAAGGTATGTCGTGTAATTTGCGCATATCGACTGCCGTGAAGTAGTTTTTATTAAATTCTCCTTCCATTACTTTTTTCGAAGAGAACAGACCTCCGCCTTCGACAATTTTTTGTTCTTTCAACTCTTTGTTCGTGCCCAATGCGTAATATACCGTATTAAGAGCCTCGTCTTGGGTCATGAGCACTTCTTTTTGCTGCTCGTTTTCAGTAGTGAGGTGCTCTACCTGACCGGTCAGATTCGTTACGGCCTCGTCCAATTCGGCGATGCGTACGTCGCGTTTAGCCAAAGATTCTTGTAAAGAGGTTATGAGTTGTGTTTTTTCCTCGATTTCGTTTTGGAGACGAGTCACTGTTTTTTGCAGGGCAGCCGATTGGTTTTTGTTTTGATTGAGCTGCTTTTGGAGTTTATCCAAACGTTCTTTGTTTTTTTGCAAAGTCTCGGCGACCAGTGTCATATCGTTTTTGATTTGTTCCCGGGTAGTCAAGGATACTTCTCCGTTGGCATCTTTTTGTGTTACCAAATAGTTTTCGGCCTCTTTTATTTGCCGAAATCCATCTTCGACTTCATTCATCAGCTGGATCATTTCGTTGAAATCCGCAGTCGTTTGGGCGTTGACTCTGAGCAGAGAGTCATTTTCTGCTTGAAGTTTCCTTACTTCGGTCGATTGGTTCGTACAGCCAATCATTAAAACTGATGCTGCGATAGCAGCTGTAATAGCCTTTTTCATAATCGTTAAAATTAAATTTATAGATAGGTATCGCTTTTAGGGTACTTTTCCTTTTTTTTCTCTTTGGGTTTGTCGGGAGCTCCTGCTATAATAACGACGATTTCTCCTTTCGGTTCGTGTTCCGAGAAATGAGTTATCAATTCGTCGATTGTTCCCCGTACGGTTTCTTCGTGTATTTTGGAAATTTCACGACTTACCGATGCCGCTCTTTCTCCCCCGAAAGTTTCTTTGAATTGAATGAGCGTTTTGAGCAGACGAAACGGGGACTCGTAAAAAACGATTGTGCGTGGTTCTTCCGCCAATTCGGCCAGTCGTGTAGCTCGGCCTTTCTTTTGAGGAAGGAATCCTTCGAAACAAAATTTTTCATTCGGCAACCCCGATGCTACCAATGCCGGCACAAAGGCTGTCGCTCCGGGCAGGCATTCGACGGTGACATCTCTTCGTCGGCACTCTCTTACCAAAAGGAACCCGGGGTCGGAGATGGCCGGAGTACCGGCATCCGAAATAAGAGCTATGTTTTCTCCTCCTTCTATCCGGGAGACGATTCCTTCGATGGTTTGATGCTCGTTGAATTTATGGTGGGACTGCATGCGAGTGTGTATATCGAAGTGTTTCAATAATATGCCGCTTGTGCGGGTGTCTTCCGCCAAGATACAATCTACTTCTCGCAGAACGGAGATAGCCCTAAATGTCATGTCTTCGAGATTTCCCACCGGGGTGGGTACTACATACAGTTTTGCCATACTGCTATAAAAAATGTTTTTGTACGATTTTCATGAATTCGGCGACGTCGGGGTTCTCTACGTCCCAATTCAAGTCATTTAAAATGTAATCTTCTGCTTCTTCGTATGACTGCATGGCATCTATCAGAGATAGCGTTTCGTTCATACGGATATCGCTGTTGCCGAAGAGTTCCCGACGGAATCTGAACCGGTCGTTCAAACTTAATGCCTTACGGAGTTCTTTGGCTTGTTGACGTTGAAGGGCTTCTTCGAGAGTTACGGGAGTTGCAGGTCCCTCTTCTTCGATGATTTCTTCCGTATTTTCCTCCTCATATAAATCGGGCTCCTCATAGTCTTCTTCCATATCTTCGTCAAATTCGTTGGAGTCTTCGTACTCGTCGTTGTTTTCGTCTTGTACAGCCGATAGTTTTTCCCCATTCAGTTTTTCCCACGGATAGAGCGTGTTGTTTTCTTCTTCATTTTCTTCGGTATCGTTTTCGTGGGTGGGTTCGTTATTCTCTATAATCGGACTTTCCGAATATTCTTCCGTATCTGCGATATAATTGTCTGTGTCCAGCTCTTCACCGGATTCTTCGGATTGCTTTTCTGTGGGGATTATGTTTTCGTCGGTGATGTGAGAAGATACGGGTTCGCCGACTTTTTCGAGGGGATTTTCCATGCTTGGAATCGCATCTTCGTGTGTCGTTGTCTTGACCGATGTGAAGGGATCGTAGCGAAGTATTCCGTCCCAAAATTCAGGCTGTCGAAGTTCACGGGTCAATCGTGTAATTTCTTCGGCTTTTTCTTTTGCCAGTTTCAACAGTATGGCAGGAGCCGTATCTCCCGCTTGATCGATGACAAGCAAGAGTTCCCTCAACTCCCCTAACAGGTCTATGATGTGTACGATACGACTATCTCGAAGCATAACATATGCATTTAGTTATTTCACAAAAATAATGATAAAATGATAGATGTGTGTATCGTGTGAAAGTTTTTTAGTCGGTATTACTCTTTTTTAGAAAGAACCTGAGTCAACAGGGTAGATATTTTTTGTTTCAGTTGAGCCCTCGTGCATGTATAGTTGTTGATCATGACGACTATCGCATATCGGTTTTGGGGAGTCGTGTAATATCCGGCGTAGGCGTGTACATCGCTCATGCTTCCGCTTTTCAGCCGTAGTTCGCCGGGCAGTTCTCCATGCTTCATAAATGTGGCGACAGAGCCTTCTTTTCCCGCCAAAGGAAGCGTTTGCACGAAATACTCTCCAATCAGTGAGTCTCGGGCTGTTTCTTTGAGGACGCAATTCAGATATTTGGCTGAAACTTTATTGTTGCGAGCCAATCCCGAACCGTCGTACATGAATAGTTCGAGAGAGTCGGCTTCGTAATTTTGCCAGTATTTACGGATTATGTCGATGCCTTTTTCTGCGCTCCCTTTCTCATGAACCGACAGAGACAAAAGTCGGAGTACGCTTTCGGCATACAGGTTGTCGCTGCGTACATTCAGGCTGTGTACTATATCTCCGAGATAGTCGGACGGATAGTGAAACCATGTCGTTTCCGGGAGTTGACCGAGATTGGAGTTTTTGACCTCTATTCCCGCTGTTTGAAATTTTTCTTGTAAATCTGTTATGAATAGGCTATCCGGTCGGGCTATCGACAAATAGAGACGGTATCGATCTTTTCTTTTGGGAATAGTTCCCGAAATCGTGTATCGGTTGTTTTCACACTTGACTGTGATGTTTTCTTTTTCGCCTTTTGTCAAACTGGTCTCAACGACAAAACGGTTAGGCGGATTGACTCCGGTTACGTCATACGATTTTCCATTGTATCGCAGGTTTATCTCTATTCGGTTGTCTTTGTATGAAAAAGCATGGCAGCCTGTGCCGTAATCCCAAGCTATATCTTCTACCATCCATTTGGGAGAGATGGCTGGCTCGTCGAATAAGGAGTTATCGACAACTATGCGACCCTTGATCGATTTGATGTGATTGGACAGAATTCTTTGTATGATTTGGTCGATGAAATCTTCGGTGTGGCGACAACGGTATGCCGAGCCTAAGGACGGGTCTCCGCCGCCGTGTATCACAAGGTCTCCGTGTAAAGTTTCTGTTTCGTCGATTGTTCCGGTGTGTCCCACTGTCGTGTATAGACAGAATGAGGGACGATACAATCGCAGAGCCGTAGCGGTCGTAATAACTTTGATCGTCGATGCCGGAATGACGGCTTGTCGTTCGTTGTAAGAGGCGATAGTTTCTCCCGTTTTGACGTCGGTAATGCAAATCCCTATCGACGACGGAATAAAATCCGGGTCGGATACGAATTTATCGATAATCTGCCGCGTGGTGGCTATGACCGGTAATGCGCTGAATATGAGGAAAAATAATAAGATTCGTTTTGCCATTGTTTTTGTCTGTTGCATTCGTTGTAAAGATAGCGAGAGGTGAGTACAGAGACAAACGGAAATCGTATTTCCGATTTGACTATGCCGAACCGTATTCTACCTTCGTAGTTACAAAGATAGTGAAAGGTGAGCGCAGAGATGTGAAAAACGGGTGTTTTTCTCTTTTTTATCGAGCTGTATTTTGTCTTGTGTTTACCGAAGAAAAGATAAGCCGAAGGAAAAAGCGATACTGTTTACATGGCGATTCTGTTTTTCACTTGGGAGAAATAGTTTGGGAAAGGTTGCCAAAATCGAACTATCTTTTTACTTTTGTTGAAAATATTAAAATAGATATAATGTAATTATGGTTTTGACCGAAAGTAATTATGAGACAAACCGTAGGGGGAGTATAGAGGTGATCTGCGGGTCTATGTTTTCAGGCAAAACGGAGGAGCTGATACGCCGTTTGAAAAGAGCCAAGATAGCCCGTCAGAGAGTAGAGATATTCAAGCCGGCCATCGACGTGCGTTATTCCGAGGAGAATATCGTTTCGCATGACAGTACTTCTATCCTTTCCACTCCGGTCGATAATTCTCACAGTATATTGTTGATGGCATCGGGGGTCGATGTCGTAGGAATCGATGAGGCGCAATTTTTCGATGAAGGTATTGTCGAGGTTTGTTCCGAATTGGCCAATAACGGGACGAGGGTGATTGTCGCCGGGTTGGATATGGATTTCCGTCGAGTTCCTTTCGGGCCTATGCCTTCGTTATTGTCGATAGCCGACGATGTATATAAAGTCCATGCCATTTGTGTGAAATGCGGGCATTTGGCAAATTATTCCTATCGTTTAGTCGATAACGATAAACGGGTGCTTTTGGGAGAGAAAAATGAATATCAGCCTTTGTGCCGCCGATGCTATTTGCAGGAGATGCAAGCCCGAGAGGATAAAGAACACTCGGATTAAACTCGAACCGCGAATATTTGTTATGTAGGGTATAATTAAAATCGTTATAGTCATGGTAGACCGACAACCATACACGTTCGACCGTGTTATCCGTATTCTATTCGGTGTAGTCTCCGTCGTGGGATTGTTCTATTTGGTTTACATACTTCGGGGTGCCTTGCTTCCTTTTCTTGTAGCATGGATAGTCGCCTACATGCTCAATCCGTTGGTCGTGTATAACAAGCGGGTGTTTAAATTGAAAGGCAGGGTAGTAGCCATCACTTTGGCTTTTCTGGAAGTGTTGATAACCATTTCTTTATTGTGTGTGTTGTTTCTGCCGTCGATTATCGATGAGATTGCTCATATGAGGGAGCTGTTGAGCGAGTATGTTTACAATTCTTCGAGTATACCTTTCGTACCGCAAGCCGTACATGATTTTATTCGTGATAATATTAATTTTTCCGAGCTGTCGGGATTATTGAGTCGGGAACAATGGCTCTCGATTATCGAGGAGAGCTTTTCCGGGGCTTGGGGCTTCATCACCGGTTCGGTGGGCGAAATCATCAATATCGTGAGTTGGCTGGTCGTGCTGTTGTATATAGTTTTTATATTGCTCGATTATGACAGGATATTGTGTGGGTTCCAGCGTATGATACCGCAAAAATACCGGCCTATGCTCGTCTCGATAGGAAACGACATCGAGGAGAGTATGAACCGCTATTTCCGGGGACAGGCGTTGGTCGCCGGTTTGGTAGGTATCTTATTCAGTATAGGTTTCTTGATTGTAGGGTTGCCGTTGGCTATCGTATTGGGGCTGTTCATCGGGGTATTGAATATGGTTCCCTATTTGCAACTTATCGGTATTATTCCGACGATCCTGCTATGTCTTGTTTCGGCATCTGATACCGGAACTAATTTCTGGTTGCTGTTCGGTGCTTGCATATTGGTCTTTATCATAGTCCAGATTATCGAAGATGTGTTTATCGTTCCTCGGGTTATGGGTAAGGTCACAGGATTGAATCCCGCTATTATCTTGCTCTCGCTTTCTATTTGGGGCACATTGCTCGGTTTTGTCGGTATGATTATCGCTCTTCCGTTAACGACGTTGTGTTTGTCTTATTATCAGCGTTATGTGATAGGAGTCGATTCTGTTGAGCCGCCAGATTCTCCTACTGATACCTCTGTTTCGGAAGAGGCACAAGAATGAAAGATGTTATTTAACATATTTTTATGGATATATAATTTTGCAAAAAGAAAAAATAGTTCTACCTTTGCAACGCTTTTACAAAAAGCAACAAGGTTAGATTCGCTAGCTCAGCTGGTAGAGCACAACACTTTTAATGTTGGGGTCTTGGGTTCGAGCCCCAAGCGGATCACCGAGAAAGATTACAGATACTTAGCAATTGGGTATCTGTAATTTTTTTTTGAGAGAATCGTTTAATTTACACTATCTTTGCTACCCGAGATAAAAGGAGAAAAGTATATGACTGTTTTGCCAGAAGACCCGATGATTTTATTCTCGTTTATTAATACGAAGTTACGGGATAATTATGCGTCGTTAGATGAATTGTGCGATGATATGGACATCAGTAAAGCTGATTTAGTCGCTAAGTTGGGAAGCGTCGGTTTTGAATACAATCCTCAGCAGAATAAATTTTGGTAAGTAGCATTTGGTTTTTCCGGTTGTGGGACAATGGTACTTGCCCTGCCGGAGATGCTTCGTTGGAATAAAAAAGGAGATGTGCCGTTTGACACACCTCCTTTTTTGTTCGATAGGAAAGTTAGCGCTTGTAGAGGGCTTTCGCCAAGTCGGTCAGATTATTTTTTCCCGGCAGAGAGGGGAATGTCTGAGTCATGGCCGAGATGAACCTCCCGGTGGTGGAGTTTTCCCGGAGGATTTGTTTCATTTTTTTCAGATAGTCGATTTTAAATTCGATCGATTCGCGCCCGGTAGCTCCGCCGTGACCTCCGATAAAGTATTCGCATCCCGATTTCAGCGCTTTCTCGGCTTCGGCAATTTCTGCATCGATGGCGGCCGGAGAACTTATTTGCAAGTAGCTTATGTGAGCTTTTACCGGAGTCCAGTGGGTGTAGTAAACTTTATTCCCGATAATGATACTGGCTGCGGGAAAGTCGGTGGAAGCTCCTTTGTCGAAGTAAAACTCTATATTATCCCACGTTTGTTTGCTGCCAAATTTAATTTCTTCTGCTTTTCCGGTCGGTAGCGGTACGATTGCATCGCCGAAAATTTCGGCGAAGTTCCGCATCATTCCGTCGTAGGTCGCTCCTTTTGTAAAGGCTGGCATACCTTCGGCCATTACTATATCGTGGTTTCCCGTCCCACCCACATGGTAATCGGTGATGATTGTCTGTACAGGTTTGTTCAACGAGGCCACATAAGCGTCGAATTCCGCCACATTATCTTTAAATAAAGGCTGTTCCAAAGTAATGAGTCCGTTTTTGCCCTCTACGCTTGCATCGTTCAGAGCATCGTTCGTGTAATACACGTGCAATTTGAAATCCTTCAAGTCCAGAACTTCGAATTTTCCTTTTGTTTGTGCCATTGCTGTAAATGTGATTAATGATAATAAAATTAAAATGTTCTTTTTCATAATTCTAGTTTTTATTAGTTACTAAATTATTGTTACTCTCTTTTTAGCTGCAAATATGAAACTATAATTTTTTCTTCACAAGAAGATGCCTCGAAGTCAGATAGTTACTTTTTTGAAACCTTCGTTGAATACGAATGAGTTATTAAAGCGTGTTTTAATGCCTTTTAACGTAGTGAAATTTTGTTATTTGCATTATCTAAGTTTCTTAGTTACTTTTGTATTGTTGTTGAAATGTAAATGATTATGGCTAAAATAGAAATTAAGGATGCACTTTTTCCCGATTGTCCTATTCGGAATATTCTTTCGCGTATCGGTGATAAATGGTCCCTGTTGGTTCTTTACACATTGAGTAGCTCGTCTGTTATGCGTTTTAACGTTTTGCAGAAGAATATCCCCGATATTTCCCAAAAGATGTTGACGGTTACCTTGCGAGCCCTCGAAGAAGACGGATTGGTAAAAAGAGTGATTTATGCCGAGGTTCCCCCGAGGGTAGAATACTCTTTGACCGACCGGGCGAAATCTTTGTTGCCTTGTATTGATAGTCTGATTGCATGGGCTGGGGAGAATATGGCAGCGATATTAAACGATAGAATGCGGAGTAAAGTCGGGTAACTGCGATGTACCCTTTTATGAGTACGGAATGTGATGAACAATCGCTTTATTACGATTCTATGAAATTTTCGTTTCCTTTCGATTTTATTTCAAGTAAGGAGGTTTTACTTTCGAATTTTTTCGATTCGTATAATATTATATGTAGATAATTGTTGTATATTTGCATAAAGTGCAAATTAAAAAAAATATATTATGCGATCTATTTCCAACAGATTTTTTTATGCGATTGTAGTTCTGTTAAATGTTTTTACGGCAGGGAGTCTCTATGCCCAACAATATCGTCCTATTGCGACTTGGCCCGATGAGACGAATGCTCGTATCGAGGAATTTCTGAATACGACGTTGACCGTTACCGACCGTAAGGTCGCCGTGTTCGATTGCGACGGTACGGTGTTCGGACAGGCTCCTTACTATCTGGCCGACGAGGCGTTGTATGATTATGCCGATAAAAATTACAAGAACCGTAAAGATAAAGAATCGAGACAAAAGATGGCGATTCTTGACCGTATGGTGAAAGACGGTAATAACGTGGGGAAACCTTATGTGGAAGATAGGGTACATTTTTTGGCTGGCATGACTCCCGAGGAAATCGCTACCCTCGGTTACGATTGTTATATGCGTTCGTATAAGGGGAAAATGTATCCTGAGATGAAGGCTCTTATTTCCAACTTGAAAGAATATGGTTTCGAGGTGTGGATATTGACAGCCTCTCCCGAATTTTTATACCAAAGGTTTGTCGCTTCCGAGTTGGGAATACCCGTCACTCATGTGCTGGGGGTTAAGGGTGTCGTGAAAAACGGAGTCATGTCCGATGAAATCATTATGCCCATACCGCAAGACGATGGCAAGGCTCAGGTTATACCTACTTATATTAAAGCCGTGCCTTTGATTGTGGGCGGGAATAGCCGAGGAGACATGGATATGTTGAATGAATCGAGAGGATTGAAAATTGTGGTGAACCCCGACGATGTGACGGTGAGAGGCAAAGAAGACGGCCCGATGAGCGGACATACCGTGAAATCGTATTGGGAAAAAGAGGGAGCTTTGATCGTTCATTGTAACGATGTTCGAGATAAGAACGTCTCTTTTAAAACCGCCGACTTCAAGATAAGAACTAATTTGGAGAATCCGAAGAAGTAAGTAGATACCTTAATAAAAAACAAATGATTATGAAAACTAAAATTTTAATGGTTGCATTGATGTTGTTGGCTATGACTCCGGCTATTCAGGCAAAGTCGTCGACCAAGACCGTGGCTCATCGGGGATATTGGAAATGTGAGGGTTCGGCCGAGAACTCTTTGGCTTCATTGCGAAAAGCCCATGACGTAGGTTGCTGGGGGTCGGAATTAGATATATGGTTGACTTCGGACGGTGGGTTGGTGGTAAACCATGACCCCAAAACATTGGACGGATTGAAAATCGAAGAAACGGATTTCAAGACCATAACGAAGTCAAAATTGAAAAACGGGGAGACTGTTCCTTCTTTGAAGGATTATTTAAAAGCCGGAAAGAAGTTGAAGCCCATGATATTGGTGTTGGAACTTAAAACCCAATCTACTCCCGAAAGAAATACCGAGTTGGCTAAAAAGGTTGTGGATATGGTCAAATCGATGAAAATGGAAGGGCAGGTAGAATACATCGCATTCAGCAACTTGGTGGGAACGGAGATTATCCGGTTGGACCCGAATGCGAAGGTCGCTTATTTGAATGGAGATAAAACACCCGCCGAGCTTAAAAAGTTGGGGTATACGGGTCTCGATTATCATCAAAAGGTATTGAAAAACAATAAGAGTTGGATTCGGGAAGCTCATGATTTGGGCTTGACGGTTAATGTCTGGACCGTAAATAAAGCAGACGACTTGCAGTATTTTATCGATGAAGCAGCTGACTTTATCACGACGAATGAGCCGGAACTTCTGCTGGAACTTCTGAAAAAATAGGTTTCTTTATTTTCACCCCGGTGCTTCTTCTCCGGGGTGATTTTTATTTTGACGAAGTATAAAAATGCGTCATCTTGTATTGGAATGCTTCTTCTACGCTTGGACAAACCTTTCTGAATTTGGAGAACGTATCGGTAGAGATTTCGTATATACGGCAAATCGAAGCCATAGATTCTCCTTTTTTCAGGCGATCTATTATTTCAAGCTCGTTATCGATGAGTACTTTCAATTTGGTGATACTTCCCTTTTTCCGACCGAGAATGACTCCTTCTGCTTTTCGTAAGGCAAGAGCTTCTTTGGTTCTCATAGATATAAGGTTCCGTTCGATTTCTGCGACAAGACCGAATGCAAAGCAAAGGACTTTGCTGTTTATGGTATTATCGAATGCGTATCCGTCTTTGGTAGAGTAGATTGTAATATTTTTTTTCAAGACATTTTCCCATAATGGCCATAATCTCTGTGAGAGTGCGGCTTAATCTCGATATTTCGGTAACGATGAGTGTGTCTCCCGGTTTTAATTGATTGATTACTCTCCCTAACTTCCGTTCTTTTTGATTCTTTTTTCCGCTGACAATTTCGGTTACCCATCGGCTGACTTCTATCTCTTTGGTGTGGGCGAAACGCCTGATTTCGTCTTGTTGGTTGACAAGATGTTGTTTACTGGTGCTGACTCTTAAATACGCAATTACCATAGTTTATCATTTAAAGTTAAACAAACATAGGGTGTTAAAGGTATTTCTTTTGAGTAAAAAAAATACAAAAAGAAGGGCGAATGGTTTTTCTTTCTGTTTTATTGGGAGTTGGAGTCGATTATTTTATTGATTATTTATTTCTTCCGGCTCGTAGGAATAAGCCGATGTTTGGGCCATTCGATAATTGGTAGGGATTTATGGCTCATTGTTGGAGTGGCATTTTAAAACCTCCTCCCTGCCGTGTCCCGCAGCATTGCGGGGTGTTTTGCCATGCAAAATATAGGGGAGGTGTCCGTAGG
>ENA-USYP01000319-USYP01000319.1-human-gut-metagenome-genome-assembly--contig:-NODE-319-length-50500-cov-19.184420_pt1 | contig 50500 bp, 49 predicted proteins | sample MGYA00250065_ERZ773512 | MGnify/ENA primary metagenome ERZ773512 (study PRJEB29103, sample SAMN06112003) | human gut metagenome | biome: human gut; feature: ankylosing spondylitis patient; material... | reverse complement strand
CCGGCATCTTTTGCCCCGATTTGCTCCTTCATGTCCCAGTTGTCCGGAAAAGGCCGGATGTCCAGTCCGCCGCTCGTACTGCCCGCCGCTCCGAAAACATCCTGATGGCGTATGGCCAACCATAGGGCACCATGGCCACCCATACTCAATCCGGTAATGGCCCGCTTCTCGCGAGACGGCAGCGTACGGTAATGTCCGTCCACGTAAGACACCAGTTCCCGGCTGACGAACGTCTCAAACTGGGAATCTTCATTGAGCGGACTGTCCCAATACCAACTGTTTTCTCCATTCGGACATACGAAAATCAAATTCTCACGGTCGGCATAGTCTTTGAGTTCCGGTTTCAAGCCGGGCCATGTGGTTTCATTTCCGCCATAACCGTGCAACAGATAAACCACAGCCGCTCCCTTGCCTTCTGTCTTTTCGGGAGAAATCACTATGGTACGCACCGCACGTCCCATCTTCCGACTGTGCACCTCCACTGTATCCACTTTCGCGGCACGGACAGCCACCGCCGACCAGCAAAGCAAACTTGCCAAACAGCAAAACACTCTCTTTTTCATTTCGTATCTATTTATGGGGTTAAAGTTCGATGATATAAGACTGCATCGTACGCAAATCTATCGTCCACAAGCGGCCGTCCAGCACGTCGCCGTAACCGCAAACCAGTTTCATCACCTCGTGAGCCTGCACGCTGCCTACTATCGCCGGGGTCATGCCCACAACGCCTTTAAAAGCCGGAGGTAACTGACACGCGGCCTCTTCGTCCGGATACAAATCCCGATAGCTCTTCGCTTCCGCAGTACGACAAAAAACGGACACCTGGCCACAGAACCCTTCAATGGCACCGTAAACGTATGGCTTGCCTTGCGCCCTGCAAATATCGTTCAAAAGATAACGGGTCGGATAATTGTCACAAGCATCCACCACAATATCATAGTCTTGAATCATACCGGCGGCATTATTCGGCGTCAGACGACAAGCGTACGGCTTCACGTCCACATCGCTGTTCAATGCACGCAACCGACGGGCAGCCAACACCACTTTGGGCAGCCCCACTTCCGCCTCCGCATAAAGAACCTGGCGGTGCAAATTGGTCGTACTCACTGCGTCATCATCCACCAACCCGATGTGCCCTATTCCGGCACCGGCCAGATAGAGCGAGACGGGGGAACCTAACCCGCCCGTCCCGACGACCAACACCCGCGCCGCACGCAAGCGTTCCTGCCCTCCGGTGCGGATTTCCGGCAACATGGTCTGACGCTCGTACCGCCCTAACTTTTTATTCTCCATCTCGGACATGGTCAGCATTTTACATAAGATTTGGATAAATCGCTCTCGCTCGGCCGAGGCAAGCGAGCTTTCCTCGGCTCTCGCTTACCCACGGTTTTCAAATCGAAACTGGCATCCCAATCCTTCCATACCGGTTCACGACCGGCTTTTCGCAATGCCTTCTCCACCTCCACGGCTGTGCGTTCGTCGCTCACATGGAACTGCTCCAATGCCTGCGGATAGGTATAATATCCTCCCGGTTCCGTCTTGCTTTCCGCACTCATCGTGGTCACGCCCAACGTGGCCATGTGGTCACGGATGGCCGCCGGTTCGCGTGTGGAATAGGAAATGTCCACATCGTGGTCGAAAATACGCATGGCAAAAGTGACTTGGGCCAGTTCACGGTCGCTCATGACGACATTCGGTTGGAAGCCTCCGTTCTCGGAGGGCCGCATACGGGGGAAGTTCACACTGTATTTCGTCCGCCAATAATGCTTCTGCAAATAACGTAAATGATAAGCCATCATCGTAATGTCCGTACGCCATTCTTTCTCCAGGCCAATGAGGACTCCCATCCCGATGGAATGCACCCCGGCCTGTCCCATGCGGTCGAAACCGTTGACACGCCACTCGAATTTCGACTTCATGCCCCGAGGATGGTAGATGTTGTAGTTCGCCTTGTGGTACGTTTCCTGAAAGCAAATGACTCCGTTCATCCCGTGTGCCTTCAGTTCTTCATACTCTTCGGTCTTGAGCGGCATCACTTCTATCTTCAGGTTGCTGAAGTAGGGTTTGGCCAAATCCAAGGCACGCGCCAGATAAGGCACGCCGGCTTTGGCCGGATTCTCTCCTGTCACTATCAAGAGATTCTCGAAAGGCGCAAGCTTCTTGATGGCCTTGTATTCGTTCTCTATCTCCTCCTCCGTGAGAATGGTGCGGCGCATCGGGTTGCTGATATGGAAACCGCAATACACACAGGAGTTGGTGCAGGAGTTGGTAATATACAAAGGTATGAACATGGACATGGTCTTGCCGAAACGCTCTTCGGTATATTTACGGCTCAACCGCGCCATCGTCTCCAAATAGGGAGCGGCTGCCGGGGACACCAAAGCCATGAAATCGTCCACGTCACAATGTTCTTTCGAGAGGGCGCGGCGCACATCGGCCTCCGTCTTGGCGTTGATCCGCGCCGTGGTTTCCTCCCATGAAATCTTTTCCAATTCGTCCGAAAACATATCTCCCTCCCGTTTAGTCGTTCAAAAATGCCGTCAGGGGCGAACTGGCCTCTGCCACGAAACTGTCTGCCTGCAATCCCAATCCGGCTTCGTATGCCATGCGTCCGGCTTCCACTGCCTGCTTGAAAGCCACGGCCATCGCCACCGGGTCTCCGGCCACGGCTATGGCCGTATTCACCAGACAGGCGGAAGCCCCCATCTCCATGGCCTCGGCAGCATGACTGGGTGCTCCGATACCGGCATCCACTACTACCGGCACGTTGGCCTGCTCGATGATGATGCGCAGGAAATCACGGGTCTGCAATCCCTTGTTTGTCCCGATGGGTGCTCCCAAAGGCATGACTGTGGCCGCTCCGGCTTCTTCCAGATGTTTGCAAAGCGTAGGGTCGGCCTGACAATAAGGCAATACGACAAAGCCCAACTTCACCAACTGCTCCGTGGCCTTTAGGGTCTCCGTGGAATCGGGCAACAAATAACGAGGGTCGGGATGAATTTCCAACTTCAACCAATTCGTACCGAATGCCTCGCGTGCCATCTGGGCGGCGAACACGGCTTCTTCGGCATTCCGGACACCCGACGTGTTCGGCAATAATTGTATCTCGGGACGCACGATATGCTTCAGCATGTCGTCCTCCTTGTCTTCCAGTTCGATACGTTTCATGGCTACCGTCACCATTTCCGTTCCGGAAGCCATGATGGAACGGGCCATCAGGTCGTTGGAATCAAACTTACCTGTACCTAAAAACAAACGGGACGTAAACTCCCGTCCTGCTATGACTAATTTTTCCATATTTTTGCTGTCTTATTGGATTGAATGACTAAATGCTATCCGCCGCACGCCGCTTTGATGATGACAATGTTCATCCCCTCGGCCAACGCATAACCGTCCCACGCGGTACGGGGCACCAAACGGTTCTCTACAGCCACGGCTATCCCCTGAAGCGGAAGCGATAGCTCTTCCACCAATGCAGAAATCGAAACGGCTGCTGTCTCCACTTCTTTGTTATTCACCGAAATTTTCATTTCATCTACTTTTAATTATTACTGAAAAAGACAAGTACAAAGAAGCACCGCAAACGGCGGTATGGAAAGAAAATAAAATCCAATCCCTACGGCAGTACGAACTGCATCAGGTTCGAGGGTATAATCTCAGCCCCTTTCCGGGCACCCCTTTGTCTTTACGTGGGCAAAGATACACAAAAATACAATCCGCCCATCGGAGATGAACGATATTTTTGTACTTTTACCACCACTTGGCCACTCTAAATTCATACGATGCCGAAAGATGCACATAAAAGTCTTTAAATATAATCATATATCGGAAACCGACAAACGCCTGCTCTATGATTTGATATACCGCGTCTGGGAAGACACGACGAACTTGGAAATCCATCATAAAGACATGGATGCCACTTCGTTCTGTGCCGTGGAAGAAAACCGTTTCATAGGATATGCCGGGGTGGTCTCTTGGGATATCCGCATACATGGACGGCCATTCAGGATGTGTGGATTAAGTTGCGTCTGTACGCATCCGGAACACAGGAGTTCGGGAATCGGTTCCGCCCTCGTAAAGCAGGCGACGGAATATATCCTCCGAAACGGCACATTCGATGTAGGCTTATTCACTTGTTCACAAGAAAATACTTCTTTCTATGAACATATAGGCCTTTGGGAAAAGGCAAAAAATTTAGTCTTGATGGAAAGCCACAGAGCCAATGCTTACAAAAGTGACTTCATGCATTTGAATGTGTTCAAATTACTCCTCTCTCCAAAAGCTAAACAATATGCGGAATACTTCGACAATAGCATTATCAATCTAAACTTCCCTCAAGGAAGGTTCATATAAAACAGACCACGACACTCTAAAAAAGGCTTTTTCATTTCTTCACCGCCAATGCCTTTCATCTAAAGTAAAGTATTCCGCCCCCGAAGACAGGGACGGAATACTTCTTTCCTCTCAATACATCCGCTAAGGTCAACGCACCACGATACGGCTGTTCTCTACCACGCGCCCGTTCTCGGTCAGCGTAAAATTATACACACCGGCCGACATCCTCGACAAAGGCACTTGCACGCTGCGTTCACCGGCACCCACACGTACACTCTGAATGGTACGCCCGTCCATTCCGGTGATACGCACGTTCCGCTGTGCACCTTCCGTTCCTGCTTCCGGAAGCTCCATTGTCACGGTTTCCCCTCTCCGCGCAGGGTTGGGGTAAGCCCGGAGCAATCCCGGCATTTCCCTCACTTCACTGATGGAAGTACCGCCCTTGCCCACGGCAAAAAACACATAAGCTTCTTTCCCCATATCATAAATGGCGAAATACTTCTTCCCACTTAACTCATAACCATAAACAACCTCAGCAGAGCCTAAATTCTTCTCCGAATAATCATACCGCCACAGTTTCGTGCCGTCCTCCTTACGAAGTTCCACCCCGGAATGAAGATACGTGTATTGCACCCTCACTGAATCCACCTCGCCATCATTGTCACGGTCGTATTCCATCGGTTCCTGCGGGGCATAGTCCCATGTTTCATACAGATATTCAAACTTGTCGTCCTCGTCAAACCATGCCTGGGTTAACAATGCACCGTCCAATATCTCACTGCCAATAGACACATCAGAATATGTTCTGAACCATAAAGGGGTATCCTGAGAGCTATACCCTTCCTCTTTCCATTCCCGCCAAGCACCAGAGAAACGTTTTTCGTAATTTCTATAAAATCGGAACGCCTTGTTGTCCGGTGTCAGGTAAAACCCATTCATGGGACGATCCCTGTACACCATTTCTGAACCGTTTTCCCATGCATGATAGAAAGTCCCAACAAACCACAATGTGTCCCCCTCGCCCTCATATACGCAACTATCAACACCCACTAGTAAAGAGGTCAAACGTTCTATCCAATCTTCCCTCGTAGGCCACTCGTCAGAAGGAGAATAGTCTCCGTCCCACCAACTCAAGGCAGATTCATCGGAATGCAGCAGAACGATTTGAGAGGAACGCGCCTTTACCATGGTATAAGACCCTTTTTCCGGCAACCCCAAATCAATGTCCCTCACCGGTTTCAGGTCTGAATCATAGAAATGGAATGTACCGTCATGTATATCACCGCCACCCTTTACGAACAGCAACGGCTTCCCGTCGGCTGTGTAGCTTCCAGGTATCAAAACCGGAACGTTATCCATGCTTCCCATTTCCGTGTACCCTTGTGCCCGCACGCCCACTGTGGCCATACAGGCCATCATTGAAACAAGTAAACTCTTTTTCATGATAATCTTGTTTTTGCCATCATGCCCCCTCTAATCCGGCGGTAAATAAAAATCCATTAGAAAGAAAATTTGTTCAGGTTCGCATAACAAAAAAGCGTGGGGAGCTGTTCTTGCTTATCTCGCTCATCAGGCTCTCGCATTGCCCATCTACCAAGATAAGCAACGCAGTTAGCCCACGCCGGTACATTATATAAACACCACACCCACCGCCATACCGCCAAGGCACAGCCGATAAGTACAGGGTATAAACATACCACGCAGACATTCCCGTTGCTCCATCTTCCGGTAGATTGACCAAATTTGCGAGATTTGATGAACCGAAGACAGACGCTTGAAAACGCCTTCTTATTAAATAAACCTCCCGCTAACCCCTTCGGGCCAACTGGGTATTGCAAATGTAAACAAAGAAGTTTAATAAAAGTTATATCGCGAGAAGAATATAACCAAATTTAACACAAAGAAATTGCCGACGGGCACCCTATTCCTTAAAAAGACCATCCCGAAAACGCCTTACCGGCAAATTCACCCCACGAAAAGAGGCCGCCCTGCAAACTTACAGAAACGGCCTTTAATCTTACTAATCTTATGTCTTAATTATACCCGCTGTCCTAACTTATCGTCAATGAACAACAAAGCAGCCTTGTCGGCTTTACGGATTTTTTCCAAAATACCTTGCGCCGTAGCTTCTTCTTCCACTTGTTCGCGCACATATCCCCACAAGAAATCCTGAGAAGCCATGTCTTTCTCTTCGGAAGCCACTTTCACAACATTTTCAATCAGCTTGGATACTTGGCATTCATGCTCATACACATTCTCAAAAACACCCAATACACCGTTCCACTCCTGTGGAACCACATCTATCTTGTCTACCTTAGCCACTCCGCCACGTTTGATGACGTAGTTCGCCATATCGTAAGCGTGCTCCAATTCTTCCTGAGACTGTTTCTTCATCCATGTGGCACAGCCGTCGTAACCTTCTCTCTGCAAATAGAAGGACATGGATAAATACAAGTTAGCCGACCACATCTCGGCCACAATTTGTTCGTTAATAGCTTTCTGCAATTTGTCTGAAATCATATTCGTATATATTAAAAATTAAACAACTTCACTTTATTATAGTAAACTACAACTACAGTGCCAAAACATCTGATTTCATCATCATGTCAGCTATTTATTCTTAATTTTACGGATTGTTATAGAGAATCTCGATGAATAAGGTTGAGAAACTCCTCCCGCGTCTTGGCCTGATTGAACGCTCCCGTAAAATCACTGGTTGTAGTCACCGAGTTTTGCTTTTCCACTCCACGCATCTGCATACACATGTGTCGGGCTTCCACTACAACCATCACGCCCAACGGGTCCAACGCCTCTTGTATGCAATCCCGAATCTGCAGCGTCATCCTTTCCTGTACCTGAAGACGATGGGAAAAGCAGTCCACCACACGGGCGATCTTGCTCAAACCCGTAATATATCCATTAGGTATATAAGCTACATGTGCTTTCCCGTAAAAAGGCAACATGTGATGTTCGCATAAAGAAAAAAAATCAATGTCTTTCACTATCACCATGTGGCGGTAGTCCTCCTTGAACTTGGCCGAATTCAGAATTTCTTTCGGGTCTTCGGCGTATCCCCGCGTCAACGTTTGCATCGCCTTAGCCACCCTATAAGGCGTCTTTTGCAATCCTTCACGTTCGGTATCTTCCCCCAACAAAGCCAAAACAGCCTTATAGTGGGTTTCTAATTCCCGCTGTACCGTTTCGTTATAAACCTGACGTTCCATCCGCTTAATAAGGTATTTGAATTACAGATTTTACAATCAACGCCTCATCGAATTGCTTTGTGGCGCGCAATTCGTGCAAAGCCTGATTAGCTTCCTCGTACGTCCGGAAATCCCCCACCCTGCAAATCCAACGCGGACTCTGAAAATGCGTATAAGTAGCCATGTCACTGAAGTAGCTCTTCACCTTTCCAGCCATCCGTTGTGCCTCCTGACGAGCCGTTCTGGAATTTCCCCCGGCATAAACCTGAATCCGATAACCGTTAGCCTTCATCTTACGTACGGGCTTAGTGCCTACAGATGAATTGCCGCTCTCCGTTATCGACTGGGATGTATGTCCGGAATCTGCAAGCGAAGCAGAAGATTCCTTCTCTGCCCCTCCGCCATTTACCATCCGGGTAATCTCGGCATCCTGAATCACACGTACCGTCCCTTGCCCGTTCACAGGCTTCACCAGCTTGTCCACAAACTTCTGTTGTGCTGAAACCTGAAGCCAACTTACGGCACACCAAAACAACGATAAGAAGAGTCTTTTCATCATATAGTCATTTGAATATAAAACCATAAAAGGAAGCCATTCCGAGACACGAAGACGCCCTCGGAATGACTCCGTTTATCTACTCCGATTAAGCTTTCCAAGCGTCGATGATACCCTTGAAGTCTGCGCACTTCAAAGCGGCACCGCCAATCAAACCACCGTCTACATCGGGCTTTGCAAAAATCTCTTTTGCGTTCGAAGGCTTGCAGCTTCCGCCGTAAAGGATGGAAACATTCTCGGCAGCCTCTGCACCGAACTTCTCGGCAATGGTCGTACGGATGAAAGCATGCATCTCTTCTGCCTGCTCAGCCGTAGCCGTCTTTCCCGTGCCGATAGCCCACACCGGTTCGTATGCCAGAATGATGTTGGAGAACTGTTCTGCCGTCAAATCGAACAAAGAACCGGCCAACTGTGCCTTCACCACTTCGTTCTGCTTGTCAGCCTCGCGCTCTTCCAAAACCTCACCGATACAGAAGATAACCTTCAGGCCGTTTGCCAAAGCCAAGTTTACCTTCTCTTTCAGGATTTCGGCTGTCTCGCCGTAGTAAGCACGACGCTCCGAATGTCCCAGAATGACATACTGCGCACCGGTAGATTTTACCATCTCGGCAGACACCTCGCCAGTGTATGCGCCTTTTTCCTTGTCTGCACAGTTCTCTGCACCCAAACCGATAGTCTGGGCATCCAATACAGCGGCTACGGAAGCCAAGTGGATGAACGGCGTACAGATGACTACATCACAATTCGGTTTGTCGGCAGCCAAAGCCGCATTCAACTCAGTAGCCAAAGCTACACCTTCCTGCAAATTCAGGTTCATCTTCCAGTTACCTGCAACAATTTTCTTTCTCATTTCTTTTCTTTTTAAAAGGTTGATAATTCTATTTTTATGTTTCATTCGTCTGTACATCTTACTCCCCACCCATATCCGGTCGGCAAACACCAGCACAAACAGGGGGACAAGGAACCACAGGACGACACGCAACGTCGTCATCATCCGCGATGCCGACTGCAAACGCCCCAATTCACCGTCTTCCAACGGCACATTCAGGTCCTCTTCTTTCGAAAGGTTATTACAACTCCATTTGTTATACACCGTACCCTCTTTTAACAATACCAGCCCGGGATTGGAGCGCACAATGGTTTTCAACGTGATTTCATCCGTTATGCCAAAAGGATAATCCGCCCCCGTCAGGTCCTGCCATCGCCCAATCACGTCATCACCGGATGCCGTCAGACAATAAAAGGCATACCCATGTTCGCCGCAATAGTCATAAAGTTCATTGATACGGTCTATATTGCTGTCGTCCGCAAACTCCAGATAAGGAGAGATTAATAAGAAAATATATCCCTTGTCCGACAAAACCTGCTCCGTGATATCCTCTCCATCAGGCCACGTCATAATCGAGAAATCATGTACGGGGGGCACATATCCTTCTTTCACCAACACCGTCCGGCTCTCCACAAAATGCCAGGCCGTGTCCTCGGGATAATCTTCCGTAGTGAATTCTTTCTTTACTCCATCCTTTTCAAGTACGAATGTCGTAAGATACTCCGGCTCCTCCTCTCCTTCCGGAACCACCATCGATCGGGGAAGATTTACTCCGATATGATAAGGACGGAAATCGAAAACCGGAAGATAATAGATACAGAAACCCGCCAGAACAAAGGCAAAAAAGATAGAATAGAGGGAAATCATCCACTGGTTTCGTTCGGAAACAAAGCGCACCATCAACCGACGGTAACGAAAAACGAGCACAGACAAGCCCAACAACACGACATTCTTGCCGAACGTCTCCCAGTTCGTCAACGACACGGCATCTCCGAAACATCCGCAATCCGACACAGGATCGGCCAAAGCCAGATAAAACGTCAGAGGCGTCATCACACTCATGAACAGCAAAAAAAACCAGGAAGTCGTACGCCGACGTATCCCAAAGAACAGATATATCCCTATACAAAATTCAAAAACCGCCAAAAGAACAGCCAGCCAGAGCGGCAAAAAGCCGGGAATCCATTCCGACCAACCGAATGCCTGAAAATAGTCATCGAATTTGTATTGGGTACCACGCGGGTCAACCACTTTCACCAATCCGGAGAAGACGAAAGTCACAGCCAGCAACAAACGGCTGACATTCACGGCAACCCAACGTAATTTATATCCCAACCTATTCACCGAACGTCAATTTTATCAGCCCGAATACGGCATAATTCATCATGTCCATGTAGTTGGCATCCACTCCCTCCGACACCAAAGTCTGCCCCGCCAAAGCCTCAATCTGCTTGGTCCGGTAAAGTTTCATCAAGATAAGGTCTGTATAAGAACTGATACGCATGCCGCGCCAGGCCTCATCGTAATCGTGGTTTTTCTTCAGCATCAAAGCGAGCGAAAGCCCCGCGTATTTATCGTAATATTCCAAGGCATGTTCAGCCGTCATGTCTTCCGCGTCGGCATAGCCCAGCTCCAACTGTATCAGGCCGACAATACTGTAATTCACGATAGCCATGAACTCCGGGCGAATGCCCTCACCGACCAACGAGACCCCTTTCACCTCCAAACTACGGATACGATTGGCCTTAATAAATATCTGGTCTGTCACCGAAGCAGGACGCATAATACGCCACGCCGCACCGTAATCATGCAACTTTTTGGCGAACAGTTCCCGACACTCCTTCATTATTTGCTCAAATTGTCCTTGTGTATCCATATTTTACCGTTTAGGCATACCACAACATGCAATGTGCAAAGGTAGTACAAATCATCGAATAAAACAAAAAGAGACCGTAGAATACGCTAGCGGAGACGTCCTTTTCATGTTCTTTCACCATAACACATTGAACATCAAATCCTTCCGAAGAAGAAAGAAGGCTAACGGTGAAAACAAGGTGAAGGCTGCTGAATAAGAAAGTTCACCATAAGTAGCTGAAACAGAATAAGTCTGAAAGATGCGAACCTATTCCTGCATTTTTCATATTGTAAGCAGGGCGAACCTGCACACTCCCCACAACACCTGACTCTTCGCACGGCTCAAGGTGGAAAATCATTCGCAGCAGAATGAAAAATCATTCACAGCAGAACGAAAAATCGTTTGCAGGAGATTGAAAAATCATTCTCAGGAGATTGGAAACCCGCTTGCCACAGACGTCCTTTCTCCCTGATAAATAGTAAAAAAGAGATGCTCCCGACCGTACGGAAACATCTCCCTTATTGTAACTACAAACTTATGCTTATGAATATTTGATGATTTGCCCCGGACGAAGCATAGTCTTACGGGATATTCCATTCAACTTGCACAACTTAGCAACCGTCGTACCATATTTCGATGCTATTACGGAAAGATTCTCACCCGATTTCACGCGATGCACTTTAGAACGGGGCTTAGCTGTCGGCTTCGGACGAGCACTCACCGTATTCTTAGCCACCTCGGTCTGCCCCTTGCTCTTATTGGAGCGGAAGATATAATAGTCTCCTGTCACATCTTGCGCTACGAAATCGAACATTTCGGCCGGATTGATAGCCTGTCCCAAGAAACGCGTTTCAAAATGCAAATGAGAGCCTGTTGAACGCCCGGTATTGCCTCCCAAACCGATGGGTTCGCCAGCCTTTACAACTTGGTTCTCACGCACAAGGTGCTTGGACAAATGCCCGTAAATGGTTTCAAGTCCGTTCGGATGACGAATTACGACATAGTTACCGTAACCTTTTCTTTCGTAATCCACGATACGTACTTTTCCACTAAACGCCGAACGTATGGTATCCCCAATGTACACCTTGATGTCAAGCCCTTTATGCTGACGACGAAAACTTGCACGATAACCGTAATTAGAAGTAATTCTCGTACTCGGCGTCGGCATGCAGAAATGCCGCAAGTCTATCTTGTATTCTTCCGGCAATTCTACATCATAACGATGGGCATATTGGTTGTTCCAATCGGGATAAAGACCAAACGCGGGATTTTCAAGCTGTTCGTCACCAATCAAACGTTGCAAGGCAACCGAATCCACAGCTCTCATCTTTTTGTCGATCGGTGCTTGGCGAGCCAACAAGTCCTGCCCTGCAACCGGCATACTCAACATGGCCAACACAACGACCGCTCCTGTCTTAAGTCTTCTGAAGTTAAAAAACATTTAATTATTATTATAAAGTTCGCTTATCTTATTTTATAATTCGTCTAAAGCATACAAATAACCCAAGTTGGAAGATTCATACTCAAAAATCTCCTCCGGCTTGAAGAAACGCGCCAATTCTATTTTCGCATTCTCTAATGAATCGGACGTGTGGACGATATTTTGTTGGTTACTCATACAATAGTCACCGCGAATCGTGCCCGGAAGGGCATTCCTGCCATTTGTAGCCCCTGCCATCGCCCGCACTACATTTACGGCCTCAATACCTTCGAAGCAACATGCAATCACGGGAGTTGACATCATGGAATCCTTTAAAATCCGAAAGAATGATTTCTCGCGCAAATGAGCATAATGTTCATCCAATATCGCATCTGTCAATTGCATCATTTTCATTCCGGCCAACCTCAGTCCTCTCTTCTCGAAACGGTTGATAACTTCTCCTACAAGCCCTCTCTGTAATGTACAAGGTTTTAACAAGACCAAGGTTTTCTCCATGAATATAGACTTTTTGAATTAAACATATTAATTAGCGTATTCTAAACACTAACAGCGGCAAAGATAATCTTTCCATAACAAAAGCCCAAGAAAATTAACAGTATTTTTCCTCAAAAGGCCGTTTTTTCAAGAAATCACCCCCCAATTCACCGTCCTATCTCTTAATTTATTTAACTGTTTCCATAGAATATCATTCTTTGAAGCAGCGCAATGCGGGTCGTCGTCCAACACTTTTTCGGCCGTTTCCCGCGCCAACTGCAGTACTTGTCCGTCACGTGCCAAATTGGCCAGCCTCAACGTAAACGAAACCCCGCTTTGCTGCGTACCTTCCAAATCGCCCGGACCGCGCAACTTCAAATCCGCTTCGGCTATTTCAAACCCGTCGTTCGTCTCCGTCATGATTTGAATACGCTTGCGGGTATCAGCCGAAAGCTGATATTTGGTGACCAAAATGCAATAGGACTGGTCGGCTCCACGTCCCACCCGTCCACGTAACTGGTGCAACTGCGCCAGTCCGAAACGTTCGGCATTCTCTATCACCATGACCGAAGCGTTCGGCACGTTCACTCCGACCTCTATCACAGTGGTCGCCACCAGTATCTGGGTCTTCCCTGAAATGAAATCTTGCATCTCGGCCTCCTTCTCTGCAGCTTTCATTTTACCATGCACCCGGCTTATCTTATATTCCGGCAAATCGCGGCACAACTGCTCATACCCCTCTTCAAGGTTCTTGATGTCCATCTTCTCGCTTTCCTTAATCAACGGGTACACTACGTATGCCTGCCGCCCCTCGTTCAACTGCGAACGCAATCCCCGGTACAGGCTCTCCCGACGGTTGTCAAACTGGTGAATCGTCTGAATCGGCTTGCGCCCGGGAGGCAGCTCGTCGATAACCGACACATCGAGGTCGCCATACAAGGTCATGGCCAAGGTACGGGGTATCGGCGTGGCCGTCATCACCAACACATGAGGAGGATTGCTGTTTTTAGTCCACAAACGGGCGCGCTGAGCCACACCGAAACGATGCTGCTCGTCTATCACGACCATGCCCAAAGACTTAAAAAGCACCGTGTCTTCCAACACGGCATGCGTCCCGACCAAAATCCGTACCTCGCCGTCTTTCAATCCGTCCAAAACAGCCTGTCGCCGCTTTCCTTTCACCGTCCCCGTCAGCAGTTCCACCCTTACGGGCATCCCGAACAACAAGTTCTGGAAAGTCACATAATGCTGCTCCGCCAAAATCTCGGTAGGCGCCATGATACAAGCCTGAAAACCATTGTCCAATGCAATCAAGATGCTCATCAAAGCCACCAGTGTCTTCCCGCTGCCTACATCGCCTTGCAACAAACGGTTCATTTGTCGCCCGCTCCCCATATCCTGACGAATCTCACGAATGACTCTTTTCTGCGCTCCGGTCAGCTCAAACGGCAGATTCTTTTCATAAAACGTATGAAACAGCTCGCCTACACGGGCAAACACATAACCACGGTATTTCTGACGACGCTCACGCGCATACTTTATTATATTCAACTGAATATAGAAAAGCTCTTCGAACTTCAAACGGAATTGCGCCTTCCGCAAATCTTCCGCAGAAGTCGGATAATGCACATGCCGGAGCGCTTCATCCAAAGACACCAGATTCAACGAGCTTACTAAATAAGGTGGCAAGGTTTCCGGAATTCCGGCATCCAAACGTTCAAACAAAGTCGCCGTAAAATGTTCTATGGAACGGGAATTCAGTCCGGCCCGTTTCATCTTGTCCGTGGTCGTGTAATAAGGCTGAAGTCCCATGGTGTTCAAACGCAATTCATCGGCCTTGTCCACATCAGGATGAGCGATGTTGATTCGTCCGTTGAAAACACTCGGCCGCCCGAACACGATATAATCCGTCCGCGTCTTGTAGGCAGACAAAACGTATTTTATGCCATTGAACCAAATCAAGTCCACAACTCCCTGCCCATCGGTGAAATGAGCCACCAAACGCCGTTTCCGCCCCTCCCCCTCCGTATCAAAGCTCAATATCTGGCCGCGAATCTGTACGTAGGGCATATCGGCCGTCAACTCATGGATATAATAAAGCCGCGTACGGTCTATATGTTTATAAGGAAAGGTGTACAACAAATCATGCAAAGTACGGATTTGCAATTCATCTCCGAGCAGTTTGGCACGCTGCGGTCCCACTCCCGGCAGGAACTTGATATCTTGACACTCAAGGTCTATCATCGGTCAATCGGATAAAAAGGCTTCGGCTATCTTTAAATCGAAAGGTGTGGTTATTTTTATATTCTCACGGTTGCCCGGCACCAGCGACACCGGAATTCCCATGGCTTCCACCACGGAAGCATCGTCAGTGAAAAACGGACGGTACTCTTGCCGGTAAGCGGCTTTCAGCACATCAGCCCGAAAAGTCTGCGGGGTCTGCACCAAACGATATTGTGCACGGTCTACGGTTACACTGTCTCCCTCCGTCTCATTGGATTTCAGACAACGCAGTGTCTCCACGACTTCGGCAACAGGTATGGCGGCACGTTCCCGGAAAGCTGATTCATAACATGCCGCTATGACCTCACGAGACACAAAAGGACGTACACCGTCGTGCACAGCCACCAAAGCATCCGTTTCCCCATCCGGCACCTCTGCCAAACCGTTGGCCACGGAATGAAAGCGCGTCTCTCCTCCGTCGGCCAAACGATGAGGAATGCGGAAGTCATATTCACGACACAATTCATTCCAATAACCCTGCTGTGCAACCGGCAATACCACAATCAGTTCCACACTTTCGTCATAGGCGTGAAACGCATCCAACGTCCGCATCAACACCGGTCGACCTTGGACCGGAATGAACTGCTTGGGAATTTCGCCCCCCATACGCAATCCTTTCCCTCCGGCCACTACGATCGCATATTTCCTCATCGAGCCACCTCGTTGTACAACATTCCGTTTCTTACGGCTTCCGCCTTGTCCTTACCAGCCAGCTTGGCCACGATGGCATAACCGAATTCAAATACGGCAGCCGGCCCTTTTCCGGTAATGAACAAGCCGTCCTCCTCCACAAGATTACTTGTATAAGAAGCTCCTTCCAAGTTCTCTTCAAATCCGGGATAGCAAGTCGCCTTCAGTCCTTTCAGCAATCCCATACGACCGTAGACCAAAGGAGCCGCACAAATAGCCGCCAGCGGTTTACCAGCCTTATACTGCTGCATGATACCTTCGGCCAAACCTTCGTGTCCGGCCAGATTATATGAACCGGGCAGCCCGCCAGGCAATACCAACATGGCGGCCTTGGAAAAATCAACTTCTTCTATCAACATATCGGCCTCCACGCGGATTCCATGTGCACCGGTCACCATCTTGTCGCCCGTCACCGAAACGATACGGGTTTCCACTCCTGCACGACGCAAAATATCTACCACAGCCAAAGCTTCCACTTCTTCCGAGCCTTCGGCAAAAAACAAATATACTGTTTCCATCCTTCTGTATTTAATAATGAATATTTATAAGTTAAATCAATTCTTCTCTTGCCACGCCATGCGTTGCACATCCGCTCCCGAAGGTGATTGAAACACCCGCAAGTCGAACTCCGGAATCACTGCCAGAACATGGTCGAAGACATCGGCCTGGATTTCTTCATAAGGAATCCAGTCTTTCACCGTCGAAAAGAAATACAGTTCCACAGGAATTCCCCTGTCCGTCGGCTGCAAATGACGGACCATGCAATGCAGTTCCTGATTGGTATAAGGCAAGCTTCGCAAGTATGCCGTCAAATAAGCCCGGAACACGCCCAGATTGGTCTGGCGGCGGCCATTGACCTTTACGGTATCGTCGATGGAATGAGCCGCATTATAATCCTGCAAGTCCTGTTCTTTCCTTTCTATATAGTCTTTCAGCAAACTTATCTTGCGAAAACGCTCCAACATCTCCGGCGTACAAAACTTCACACTGCTCATATCTATATTGACAGACCGTTTGATACGACGTCCGCCGCTTTCGCGCATCGCATTCCAATTCTGAAACGAATCACTGACTAAAACGTATGGCGGCACCGTGGTCACTGTATTGTCCCAATTACGGACTTTCACGGTGTTCAGCGTCACTTCCGTCACGACCCCGTCGGCATCATATTTGGGCACCTTTATCCAATCTCCCACTTTCAGCATATCGTTGGCCGACAACTGTACTCCGCTGACGAATCCCATAATGGTGTCTTTAAAAATCAACATCAAAACAGCAGCCGAAGCACCTAATCCAGCCAACAGCGAAACGGGGTCCTTGTCTATCAGTTCGCTAAGTATGATGATACCGCCCACAAACCAAGCCACCACTTGAAGCGTCTGCAACAAACTTTTCAAAGGACGGTCCCGGAAGGCTTCTTTGTCACTATAGACACTATAAACAGCCCTTAAAAAAGCATGAACAAAAGCCAGAAAAGCAAGAACGATAAATACAAAACTGATTCGTCGGACAAAATCGACCGTACTTCCATTCGTATCGGCAAAAACTACGGGTACAAAGCAATATATCACCACCGGCACCACCATACGACTTAAACGTACCATTACCTTATGGTCGAATACCACATCATCCCACGTAGCTTTCGTGCGTTTCACCAAATGGGCTACAGCTTTCAACAAAAAACAGCGGCAAACCGCATCTGCCAAAAAAGCCGCAGCGACCAATAAGGCCAACATGACACCGTGCGCCAAGGCATCGGCTACCGACACCAATCCCCACGAAGCCAGCACGCTTGTCAACCATCCTTGCAAGTCTATTTCCATCATCCCGTCGCGTCCGGCCTTTCTATTTCAAACATTCCAGATAGCGCTTGATGGTCTCTTCCAACCCGAGGTACAAAGCGTCACAAATCAGTGCGTGACCGATGCTTACTTCATCAATCCATCCTATCTGTTCATGCATATATTTCAAGTTCTCCAAACTCAAGTCATGGCCGGCGTTCAGCCCCAACCCCAAACTGCGAGCCGTTCGGGATGCTTCCACAAAAGGCCGAACAGCCACCTCCGGACTTCCTGCATAAGCCGAAGCGTACGGCTCCGTATAAAGTTCCACCCGGTCTGCCCCCGCTTTCGCCGCATATTCCACCATCTCCGCTTCGGCATTGACAAAAACGGAAGTACGAATCCCTTTTTCCTTAAATTCCCCTATGATTTCCGTCAGAAACGAAAGATTCTTTTTCGTATCCCAACCCGCATTCGACGTAATCTGGTCGGGAGCATCCGGCACCAATGTTACCTGTGTGGGTCGTACTTTCAACACCAAATCATTGAACTTGTCCACCGGATTGCCTTCGATGTTGAACTCCGTACGCAAAACAGCTTTTAGGTCATACACGTCCTGGTAACGGATATGGCGCTCATCGGGACGGGGATGCACCGTGATGCCCTGTGCCCCGAACTTTTCACAATCCAATGCCACCTGCACGACGTCCGGATTATTGCCTCCCCGCGCATTACGCAGAGTAGCCACTTTATTAATGTTCACACTTAATTTCGTCATTTCTCTTTCAATTATAATTTGTCACCAATAGGGCAAAGTTAGAAAAAAATACTATATTTGCGGCTCTATAACCGCAGTAAAAGTCTTAATTAATATTAGGAGAATGGCAGAAAGACTCAAATTCGCCCTGTTCGGCAACATCTATCAAGCTAAAAAGTCGGCTTCGGTCAAACAACTCATTTCCTTGTTGGCCGCACACGATGCCGAACTCTATATCGACACCGATTTCTATACCTACCTCAGTCAGGAACTTCATTTCGATGTCTGTCCTACCGGACTGATATCAGACAGCGATTTTCAGGCAGACATCGCAGTCAGCATGGGAGGTGACGGAACTTTTCTGGCCGCAGCCAGCCGGGTGGGAAACAAAGACATACCTATATTAGGAATCAACATGGGGCGGCTCGGCTTCTTAGCCGATGTGTCTCCGGAAGAAATCAAAGAATGTATCGACGACATCTACAACCACACATACAAAATTGATGAGCGTAGCGTCATCGAAGTGAAATACGAAGGTCCGGAACTCTCCGGATACCCATACGCCCTGAACGAAGTGGCTGTCCTGAAACGGGACAACTCCTCCATGATTTCCATCCGGGTGGAAGTGAATGGTGAATTTCTAGCCACTTATCAGGCTGACGGCCTCATCATCAACACACCCACGGGTTCCACCGGTTATGCCTTGAGCGTAGGAGGCCCCATCATCGTGCCCCAATCCGGTACATTCTGCATTACGCCCGTAGCCTCCCACAGCCTGAACGCACGCCCCATCACACTCCGCGACCAAGTAGAACTCACGCTATCGGTAGAATCCCGCAACCATAATTTCCTCGTGGCTATAGACGGACGCAGCGAAGCCTGCACCGAAGCCACGCGCCTCATCCTTCGCCGAGCTCCCTATAATATAAAGGTATTGCAACGCAAGAACCATTCGTTTTATTCCACCTTGCGTGAAAAGCTTATGTGGGGCACCGACCCAAGGGAAGAATCATGTTGAACGCCTTTCGCTCCTCTACGTCAACCTATTCCACCCTACGTTTGCTCCAATGGCTGTGGAATATCCTGCGGCACCACCGGTTGCAAACGGGACTGAACACCCTGCTCGGCTGTTCCACCGTATTGTTGGATTTCATGTTCATTGCTGCCACCAAATGGACCATCGACATCGCGACCTATAAAGCCCCCGGAAGTTTATCCATAGCCGCCGCACTACTCATCGGTATCCTGTTGTCACAGCTCTGTATCCATTTCGCTTCACGCTGGATCAAGGCCATTTTGGGAGTCAAGGCACAAAACCACATGCAACGGTTCTATTTCGACCGTTTGCTCCACAGCGAGTGGAAAGACCGGAACCGACGACACAGCGGAGACCTTCTGAATAGGCTGGAGCGAGATGTCACCGACGTGGTGAATGCCGTCACCGAGACGGCTCCTTCCATTATCGCCGTGTGCATACGGTTGGTAGGTGCGTTCTTATTCCTGTATTCCATGGATGCTTCATTGGCTTGTCTCACCATAGCCATCATTCCGCTCTTCATGGTATTGAGCAAGGTCTATATGAAACGTATGCGCAAACTGACCCGCGAAATCAGGAACACGGACAGCCGTATCCAAAGCATACTGCAAGAAACGATACAACACCAGATGGTTGTACAGACATTGGAACAACAGTCCGTTATGGTACAACGGTTAGATAACATACAACAGGACTTACGCAACCAAATCAAGACGCGCACCCGCTTTTCGTCCATTTCCTCGTCTTTCCTCAGCGCCGGATTCATGGGGTGCTACCTTGTGGCCTTTCTGTGGGGAGCCGCCCGACTGCACGAGGGGACAATCACCTACGGCATGATGATAGCCTTTATCCAACTCGTAGGACAAATACAAGGCCCGTTCCGAGACATGAGCCGTTTCATTCCTATTTTCGTCAACGCTTTTACAGCCGGCGAACGTCTCATGCAATTAGAAGAGATTCCTTTGGAAAAACATCCCGAAGAAATCCGGATAGGCTCGCCCTCCGGCATACGCTTCCATCAAGTCTCATACGCATACGACAAGGGAAGCCGCCACATACTGCAAGATTTCACCTACGATTTCCCGCCGGGCAGCCATACGGCCGTGATAGGGGAAACCGGTGCAGGGAAAACGACTTTAATACGCCTGATGCTTTCCTTAATCCATCCCACAGCGGGAAAAATCATATTATACGACAACCATGGCAGGCAATCCGAATGCCATGCAGGTACCCGCTCCAACTTCACCTACGTCCCCCAAGGAAATACCCTCTTTAGCGGTACCATACGGGAAAACCTGTTGCTCGGCAATCCGTACGCCACAGATGAAGAAATGCAAACCGCACTCATCCACGCCTGTGCCGATTTCGTATTCCAACTCCCCGAAGGCTTGGACAGCCGTTGCGGCGAACAAGGTACGGGATTAAGCGAAGGACAGTCACAACGTATCGCCATCGCCCGCGCTTTACTGCGTCCGAGCGGTATTTTACTATTCGACGAGGCCACTTCCTCACTCGACACCGCAACTGAAAAACGGCTATGGCAAAATATCTGTAACCATTATGGCGATAAGACCCTGATTTTTGTCACCCACCGGGTGAACATTATTACATCCGAAACACGCATATTGAAACTCAGCAAATAAAAAGGAAAAACTTTGGCCAGCCCATACAAAAACACTATCTTTGTCCCGTAACAGGTGTCCTGTCTGCCGACCGGCATTCCGGATGAAAAGGGAATCGGGTGGAAATCCCGGACAGTCCCGCTGCTGTAATTTCCAGAAAGCGTATCAAAAGAAAGACTCATACCACTGCCTCAAATCCATCACGAGGTCGGGAAGGTTTTTGATACGGGAATAAGTCAGAAAACCTGCCTGTTCAAACTGCGGCATCTCGCTTCGAGGGTTAGGCGATGATTCCACTCAGATTCTAAGAACCGTCTTTTCTATCACAAAGGTCGGCTTATTTCGTCCACAACATAACGGACGAATGCGGCACCTTTCAGAACATGACGCTTGGAAGATGTCTGTCACACGACAACGCTTATTTAACCCCCTCCAAAGGCCGAAGCGATTCGCCCTTGCGTCTGCCATGCTATCTGCTATCAATCAATTTTACCAGACGCAGAAATAAACGGGAACGATGGAGACAGACAGAAGAATTCACATTCAAAAAGAAATGGCATCCGGGTTGGATATACTTCGGATGCCATTCTTTTTTATCAGGTTGATACTAAGAAAGCAACATGCTTTTCCATATATTCTACCTTTTTACATAATTTATCCGTTCTTTTATTCTGCGAATAGTTTCTTTTTCATACCTTAGCAAATGTTTCTCCAAATGATATTCCACAAATGCAAATGAGTACATATAAATATAACTTACAAAATTTCCATGCCATAGAAAGGGCGGAAATCACTATCGAGGGTATTACCGTACTGGCCGGAGAAAACGGTTGCGGTAAAAGTACATTGTCAAAATGGCTATACTACATAGTAAACGAAGTATATAATTTCGAACAAAATTTATTTAAAGACTACATCAAAAGTTTGAGTTCATTAATAGACCGAATGTATTTTGCTGCTCGGAACATGGGCTTGTATAGTCCTATCAAATACGATGATGTATCATCTGCGAATAAAAACTTTTTAATTTACAGGAACTCTACCAAGCAACTTCATCAAATAGAACCTACTTCAGACAACAGCATAGAAAAAGCACATGACATATTCTTACAGTCACTTCAAATCTTCACAGAACACCTTTCTGAATTTTTGGAAAATAACAGGTCTAATGCACGCCGGGAACGTATCCTGAGATACCTTGACATCAGTCCCGAAGAAAAAGAACCGGCACAAGCCATTGAAGAATATAATGAACTACATCAACGGTTGGCCAACCGCTTGGCCTATAATCTCCATCAAGCCATAAACAGTCGGCCGTCTGATGCGTTCTTTGAACTCATCCGCAAAGACTACAAAGAAACAGGGAGATTCCCATCTGCAATCCAAATCACAGAAGACGACGTGGAAGTCTTCCATAACGGACAAGTTTCCAGCTTGTTCAATCTCCACCGAGCCATTTACATCGATACTCCCATAGCTCTTACAGCAGGCGAAACAGACAATATTTTCTGGAACGAATTGCAGAAAATGGCTATGGATAATCCCCTCGAAGGAGGAACAGATACTCAAAAATTACTTCGACGAATCAAACTGCTTCTAAACGGGGAAACCATACTGACGGAAGATAATCTATTCGATGGACAAGAACTCCGGTATGTATCGAATGACCGGATGATCAACATCGAACTTGCAAAAGCTGCTACGGGATTCAAGACTTTCTCCTACCTCCAAAGATTACTGGAGAACGGCTACCTTACCCCTGAAACATTGTTACTCATCGACGAACCGGAAGCCCACCTCCACCCTCAGTGGATTGTCGAATATGCCAGGCTGTTAGTCTTGTTGCATAAAACCATCGGTCTTAAAATCATGATGGCCACGCACAATCCGGACATGGTGGCTGCCATCCGTTCCATTTCCGAGAGAGAGGGAATTCTCGACCATACAAACTTCTTCTTAGCGTCTCCGGGAGACACTCCCCACAAATATATTTATAAGAATTTAAATCACGAAATCGGAGAGATATTCCAATCATTCAACATTGCGTTAGACAGAATAAGGACTTATGGAACCAATGATTTATGATAACCACGTTGTCAGGGAACACAGCCTTTATGCCCGATGTCCCTCCACGCTCAACGAGATTTCTAACCGTGATTATCCGGGCACAGACTATTTCAATCCCGATATCATTGGTTTAGACATGGATGATTACGAAAGAAGAACCTGCTATGGCCACGCAAACAATACGGTCGATGCCGTTATCGGTATTTGTACGTGTCAAAACAAGAAAAAGAGTAGTCCACGCTTGCTGTTAGTGGAACTGAGAATGGGTTACGAAAAGGCCAACAACCTTTCTAAAAGCGAAATGGAAAGGAAAATACTCCATACAAAAGAGTTGCTTAGTGCAGAAAAGACTATCAACAGAGAGTCTGTTTTCATATTCGACGAACGAGTTGCCGCACAAGCACGACATTGGTTTGCCCAACGCAGTGCGGAAGGAGGAGGTGAATTACGGCACATAGTGGTTTATTCTGTCAAAGACTTCAACAGGGCGGTCCTCTCATACGATGACATGCCATACACCCCCATCAATTCCCCGGAGCATATCCAAAAAAGCCTGAAAGAACTTGCCGACCAAAAGCAATGGCCGTCCTTTTTTGAGAAAGTTTGTTTTTGGTTCAAGAAAGCAGAACAATACAGGTACACCATGCCTTTTGAATATAAAAGCATAAAAGAAGCCGTCTCGCAAGTCTGGTCTACTTTCAGGGCAAACTCAAAACTGGAAGAGGATGACGAATTGTACGCCCAAATCATCGAAGAAGACTTTTTCAAGAAATAATGGCATTCACATCATCCGCTATTCTGACGGGACAACACAAAAACGGATCGTGGACTGACGTTTCCCGTCCCTCTCATCCCCATGCGGCCACCCTTTGCGTATGCAAAACGGTGGCCGTAAAACTTATACAAACGACACTTTGAAAGCGTATCCTTCCGGTTAACCTTCAAAAAGGAAGTAAACCATACGGATTCTAGCCATTCATTGGGATTCAAAGCCCGTAATTTAGAGTAACATTTCGCATAAATATGCAAAGAAGCCCTCTCTTCTCTGCATAAAACCTGCATATATGCAAATCAATCTCAGCCGAACGGAAATTCATTCGACTGAAAGCGATTTTCCGTTGTGCGCACAATGAAAGCAAGTCCTAAGCCAACCACCTCATAAGTCGTTGGAAACGGAAATAAAAACAAGCCGTAAACCGCCTTTCCATCTCTAATTGAAACGGAAACACCTCCAAAAACAGAAAACAGAATGACAACGAAACAGGCTTGCCGCTTTCCCGACCGTAAAACCGTACGCACAAACCTCCGGCACGACCGACAAAAGAACGGTACAAGACCTTCTTTCGTTACAAAACGACAAAAAACCGCCGCACGAGAATCCGTTATTTTCACCCCCTCCCTCTCCCGGACGGAAATAACGGATTCTCGGACAACCGGATTTAACATTTTGACACTTTGCCCATGTCGTGCCACTGCATAAAAAGTGGTATATTTGTACCGTCATGCCACCGGACCGTACTGGGGCCGCCGTCGGCATACACAAGAAACAAACCATCAAACCGCATCATCATGAAACAATCCATCGTAACAGGCATGGGAGAAGCCTTGTGGGACATGCTGCCCGAAGGCAAGAAGATAGGAGGCGCACCGGCCAATTTCGCCTACCACATCTCGCAATTCGGTATAGACAGCCGGGTCGTGAGTGCCGTGGGAAAGGACACGGCGGGGAGCGAGCTATTGGAGAACTTACGGGACAAATCGCTGAAAGGACTTATCGAGAGAACGGACTTCCCCACAGGAAGCGTAGAGGTGGAAGTGAACGAAAAGGGCATCCCCTGCTACAACATCCGGGAAGACGTGGCTTGGGACCATATTCCCTTCACGCCGCAAACGGCAGAACTGGCCCGCCAGACGCAAGCCATATGTTTCGGTTCGCTGGCCCAACGGCATCCCGCCTCACGCTCCACCATCCACCGGTTTCTTGACACCATGCCGGACGGGGACGGACAATACAAGATATTCGACATCAACCTCCGGCAAGGTTTCTATACACAGGAGATTATCTCCACCAGTCTGCAAAAGTGCAACATCCTTAAAATCAACGACGAAGAACTCGACATCGTGACACGGCTGTTCGCCTTGCCCGGCATGGGCCAGGAAGAAAGATGCAGGACGCTGCTGAAGCGATACACGCTGAAGGCTTTGATTCTCACCTGCGGCGCACGAGGCAGTTTCGTATTCACCCCGGAAGAGACATCCTACCGAGACACCCCGAAAGTGGAAGTGGCCGACACCGTAGGCGCAGGCGACTCCTTCACAGCCGCCTTCACGGCCGCTATCCTTTCCGGCGGAACCGTCCGCGAAGCACACCGCCTCGCAGTGGACGTTTCGGCTTACGTATGTACGCAAAAAGGAGCCATGCCCCTGCTCCCCGGTACATTCACGAAACGGATATAAAAATATCATCTTCACGCATTACACATACATTGCCATGTATGCCAACAAAAGGACATTCTATGAAAGAAGCAAACAAAATAATACTTTACCAAGACGATGACGAAATAACCCGTGTGTCGGTTCGTTTTGCCGATGAGGATTTGTGGCTGACACAAAATCAGTTGGCAGACATATATTGCACCACACAGGAGAATATTTCCATGCATATAAGAAATATATATGCTGACCGAGAGCTTGATGAAAATCGAACTTATAAGAAATTCTTATTAGTTCGCCAAGAGGGTTAACCATCAGGTAATTATCTACAACCGTGTGGACAATAAAAAACCTTTTGTAGGAATGACCAACTTCAAAGGGAACTATGTAACCCGGGATGATGTAAAGATTGCCAAAAATTACTTGTCGGAAATAGAACTGCAACGCTTGAACCTGCTTGTTTCCGGCTTCTTGGACTTCGCTGAATTTCAAGCATTAGAAATGAATCCTATGACAATGAAAGATTGGATAGAGGCACTCGACAATCAGATTATCGCCCATAAACGAAAAGTTCTGATAGGCAAAGGCAATGTCTCACATAAACAAGCCATAGAAGAAGCTGAAAAAGAATTTGAAATTTACCGCAAACGAGAAATGGACATGTTGGAGAGCGACTTTGACAAAGAGGTGAAAAGACTAAAAGACAAGGAACAAACACAATAGAAAAAGTCAAAAATCAGCACGTATCCCAGAAAAGACATCCACAAAAATCCATAAATACCGACACAAGCCCGATGAAGAAGACTGCTTCGTGACAAGCAGTCTTCTTCATCGGGTTATTTTATCACTCTACTTCCCACTCGAAAACACCGGCCGAATTGTCTTTCGGCAACACGACTTCCAGCTTCATGGCCGTAGTCTGCACCGGCGTGAATTCCACCGTGTTGGGCACGCCTTTTTTCGTCCCGTACGTGCCGGCTGCCGACACCGGTGTCCAACCGCCTTGTTCGTCCTTGTAATACAGTTTCCAACTTTGAGGCACGCGGCAACCTCCCCACGGCTCATCGTCGAACCAATATACGGTGGAGGAAGACACTTTGGACGGTTTCGGGAACTCGTAAGTAATCCACTCCGTCGAGTTCTTTTTCGGCCACCAATGATAATAGGCCATGGAACGGTCGTTTTCGTCCACCGGCACCAACCGGTCGTTAATGGCAGACAAGGCCGTAGTCTTGTGCGAAGCGTCCACACGGCTCTCCGAGGCCAGCGTAGCCGGCATGGACGGGCTTGTCGCGCTCACCTCCTGCGGCAGCCATACCATCATGTTGCCGGAACCACGATGCGCCCAAGCATAATAAGGAATAAGCGTCAGTTCGACATCCGAAGCCGTCAGACGGCCTTCGGCATCATAACCCAACACCTGCGCCCCCGTCTTGATTTCCGTCAGGCCGCAAAGCATATCCGGTTTCTCTACCGTCTCGAACTGCGGACGGCGGTTCACCAGCACACTCATAATGTCGAAATCATTGTCGGGCCACTCAGCGCAGTACACCAACGGGCCGCGCTCCACAGCCACACGCCCGCGGTCGGCCTCCACTTTGGCATGTGCTTTCACCACGCGAGGTTCCATATCGAAATGCACTTCCACTTTGTCGCCCTTCTTCCACCGGCGTTCTATCGTGAAATAACCGTCTTGCAATTCGCTTTCCACCGGTTGGCCGTTCACTTTCACACTGTATCCCAGACGCTTGCCGTCGCTGTAACGGTACAAATCGCTCGGTACGACTTGTCCGCGCACCCAACCGGGGATGCGGATTTTCATGGCAAACGCACCGACCTTGTTCTTCTTCACGCTCACGGCCACGTCGCCATCCCAAGGATAACGGGTCTGCTGCTCCAAGACGACACTCTTCTTGCCCACCTCAAGGTTGGCTTCGTTGGACATGAACAGGTTGACATATACGTCCTTATCCTTCACGGCATATACATAACCGGGCAAGGAAGGGATGAAACGGCAAATATTGGACGGACAACAGGCACAACCGAACCAAGGCTGACGCTGATGCTGCCCCCGGCTCTCCAAGGGATTGGGATAGAAGAAACCGCCGCCGTCCAACGAAACGCCCGAAATCAACCCGTTATACAAGGAACGCTCCAATACGTCGTAATACTTGGATTCCCCGTGCAGGAGGAACAAACGGTAGTTGACATAGACGTTGCCGATGGCCGCGCACGTCTCGCAATAAGCCGACATGTTGGGCAGTTCATAATTCGCACCGAAAGCCTCACCGTTGGCCGTTGCCCCGATACCGCCGGTGATGTAATACTTCTTGCCCACGATATTGTCCCAAATCCGGTCGATGGCATGGATGTAAGCCGTATCGCCCGTGAGGGCTGCCACATCGGCCATCCCGGCATACATGTAAGTGGCCCGCACGGCATGTCCCACGGCCTCATCCTGCTCCACCACGGGCTTGTGCGCCTGGCTGTAAGCATCGCGCCGAGAAGTGTGGCCACGTTGATCGAGGAAGAACTTCGCCTCGTCCAGATACTTGCGGTCGCCCGTCACGATATAGAGTTTGGCCAAGGCCATTTCGGCTATCTGATGGCCGGGCACAAGAACCTGTTGCCCTTCCCCCGGGCCGATTTCACGACACACGCAGTCGGCATAACGGATGGCAATATCCAGAAAGTTCCGTTTTCCCGTGGCTTGGTAATGCGCGATGGCACCCTCCACCATGTGACCGAGGTTATAAAACTCGTGGCTCAAATCCTCCACTTTTTCCCAACGTCGGCTTCCCGACCAGGCGTGCGGATGTTTGGGATTCATCGTGCGGCTCGTGTACAAATAGCCGTCTGGCTCCTGTGCTGCCGCCACAATGGCCAGCACGCTGTCGATATACGATTTCAGCTTCTTGTCCGGATAGGTCTGCAGCAAGTAGCTTGCGCCTTCTATCGTCTTGTACACGTCCGTATCGTCGAACGGAAGACCTTCCACCTTGTAATTTTCGCTCGGATGAGCCGCTTTGACAAAGTTTTCATATCGGCCGCTCTCTTCACATTTACTGAAGGCCAAAGGAATCGTAACCTCACGACTCGCCTTCAAGCGTTGTCCCCAAAAGGAATCCGTCACCTTGACGGACGTGAAAGGTACGGGAGAATAAGGATAACCGTGGGGCGCATCTTGCGCCTGCATATTTCCCCACAAGGAAAATACAAAAATAGCAGTCAGCAATTTTTTCTTCATGGTAGGTAAAAAATAAAAATATTGATTTCACGGCAAAGTTAGTAAAACTAATTATCTTTGCAGCATGAAACCATAGAATTATTAACCCATGAGAAACAAAATCTTATTCTTGAAACGAACCGCATGGACTTTCTGCACCGCTGCTTTTTCCATTGCCACCCACGGGCAAAACACGGCACAAATCATGGAAGTGCCGTTTACCCAAGTACGAATTCAGGACGCGTTCTGGTCTCCGCGCATCGAGACGAACCGCACGGTGTCCATTCCCTCGGCCTTCCGGGAGTGCGAGAAGAACGGCCGTTTCGACAACTTCGCCATCGCAGGCGGACTGAAAGAGGGCGAGCACCGGGGCGACTTTTCGTTCGACGACACCGACCCTTATAAAATCATCGAAGGAGCGTCTTACTCTCTGGCCGTAAAATACGATGCACGACTGGATGCCTATCTGGACAGTGTCATCGCACTGATAGCCGCCGCACAGGAATCCGACGGTTACCTGACTACTTGTGTGACCAACCGCTGTACCCGTCTTTCGGGTTGGTGGGGGACACACCGTTGGGAGAAAATCAACAGCCACGAACTTTACAATTCAGGACATCTTTACGAAGCTGCCGTGGCCCACTATCGCGCCACTGGCAAACGTTCCCTGCTGGACGTGGCCATCAAAAACGCCGATTTGGTATGCCGGGTATTCGGTCCCGACGAAGGGCAGAAACATGTGCCTTCAGGACATCCCATCGTGGAAATGGCTCTGGCCAAGCTGTACAAAGTCACCGGAAAAGAAGAATACCTCCACACGGCCCGGTATTTCGTGGAAGAAACGGGACGATGCACCGACGGACATGCCCCCAGTGCATACAGCCAGGACCACAAACCCATTCTCGAACAAGATGAAATAGTGGGGCATGCCGTGCGGGCCGGTTACCTGTATTCCGGTGTGGCCGACGTGGCCGCACTGACCGGCGACACGGCTTATTTCCATGCCCTTACGCGCATTTGGGAAAACATGGCCGGACGCAAACTGTACCTCACCGGCGGTATCGGATCCCGTGCCCAAGGCGAAGGCTTCGGCCCAGATTATGAATTGAACAACCATACAGCCTATTGCGAAACTTGCGCCTCCATCGCCAACGTGTACTGGAACCACCGCATGTTCCTTGCCACGGGCGACTCCCGATACGAGGATGTATTGGAACGTGCTCTCTACAATGGGGTCATTTCGGGCGTGTCGCTTAGCGGCGACCGCTTCTTCTACGACAATCCTTTGGAAAGCATGGGGCAGCACGAACGGCAGGCCTGGTTCGGTTGTGCCTGCTGTCCGGGCAATGTCACCCGTTTCATGGCTTCCGTTCCTAATTACATGTATGCCACACAAGGCAAGGACGTCTTCGTCAACCTATATATACAAAGTACGTCCCATCTCTCCACTTCCCAAAATAAAATAGAAATCCGCCAGACAACGGATTATCCATGGGACGGAAAAATCCGCATGACCGTACATCCTGAAAAGAAGCAAACCTTTGCCTTGCGATGCCGCATCCCGGGATGGGCACAAGACCGTCCGGTACCGACTGACCTGTATCACTACACCGGAAAAGGAAAGGGCTACACCATACAAGTCAACGGCAAGGACGCGGAGTTCCGTGTGGAAAACGGTTATGCCGTAATCTTGCGAAAATGGAAGAAAGGCGACACGGTAGAACTGGATTTCCCGATGGACGTACGCCGGGTGGAAGCCCGTGGCGAAGTGGAAGACGACCGGGGAAAAACCGCCATCGAACGGGGACCCATCGTCTACTGCATAGAAGACAAAGACCAGCCGGACAGTTTGATTTTCAACAAATTCATTCCAACCGGAACGACGATTTCCGCCACTTACGCCCCGGATATGCTTAACGGCATCGTCACGTTGGAAGGCACGGCCCAAGCCGTCGGACGTGACGGAAAGGCGACGGACGTACCGTTCAAAGCCATTCCTTATTCCGTATGGAACAACCGTGGCGCGGCACAAATGGCCGTATGGATTCCCACATCGCCGGAATATGCCCGTCCCGAACCTTTGCCGACCATCGCTAGCCGGGCACGTACGCTGACGATTCAAGCCCCTCTCCAAAAAGACGCTCCCGAATCTGCTGCCACAGAAGGTTGGGCTTGGGGCGTAAACGACCAATGGGAACCGAAACGTTCGTCGGACACGTCCAAACCTTACCATTACTGGTGGCTCAAGCGCGGCACGGAAGAAACGTTGGCCTACGACTTCGATCAAGCTTACACCGTATCGGGCGTAGAAGTGTACTGGCTGGACTTCGACCATTACGACGGCAACTTCCGTGTACCCGCCTCGTGGAAACTCTATTATAAAGACGGTGACAGTTGGAAAGAAGTGGAAGCCACCACGCCGTACACCACAACCAAGGACGCTTACAACCGTCTCGACTTCAAACCGGTCAAGACCACCGGACTGAAAATCGCCGCGCAACTTCAAAAAGGTGAGTCTGGCGGCGTGTTGGAATGGAAGGTCATTCCGGCTACTAAATAACCTCAACACAATACCACTGTCGGCGGTTTGTCCGTGTTTGGGAACAAACCGCCGACATATATTTCTAAACATACCTTACGGAACATCCCCGGTTCCGCTATACGATGCACACCCTCATGTCTTATACCCGTCCTCTCCTTTCCTTATCCGGCTTAAAGTCTGCGGTGTCATGTTCAAATAAGAAGCCAAATGCTTCAAGGATACGGCTTGTAACCTTTTCCCTTCCCACTCCATCATCCTCCTATAACGTTTCACCACATTGGCCTCGCACAAATAACAGTTCCTCATCCAAAGCCTCTTGACATAATGGGCATACCAACGGGTCATTATTTTATCCCATAAAACAACCTTATCAGACAACACCGATGCAACCCCATCACTTAATCTCCAAAGCACGGAATCCTGTTCCGCATATAAATTCCATACCATTTCCGGTGCCTGCAAAAACCAATCCATACTGACAAAATCATGTGGAACGGCGAAGCCGCAAACACAGTCCATCCCCTCGTGCCGACTATCCTTTTTCCCAATACGAAGCACGCCTTTTTCTACCCACAGGAGCGTTTTCTGCCCCTCAGTCACAACTCTTTCATTCTTCTTTACCACCAGTTGCGTCCAATTACGGTTCAACAATGTACGTTCCGCATCCGAAAAGACATGGTTCTTCCCGAAAAAGGACAAATATTCATTGATAAGTTCTTCTGTGACTTCCGCAAATCCTTCCATCCGTTAAAAAATTAAGTCCCGTAAAGGTAAGGCTATTCCATCCATTCGTGGGACAATAATCGACCAATCCTGAACGAAATTCGTTCAATTTTCACTTTACTTTCCGGAAATGTATCAATAGAGATAAGAATGAATCTAAATTCATTTTTTGCTCCGAAAATGAACTTGGATTCATTTCTTCATTTTTTGCAATGTTTTTCCTCTGTTTTTCTTTGGAACATATACAACAGAACAATACTTTTGCAACGTAATATTAACCGTTTAAATAAACTCTTATGAAAAAACTTATTTGCATAATGTGTCTAATCGGCTTGACTTTTTCATGTACAGAGGATTTACCACAAGACACCTCCTTTTTAACAAGTATCTCAAAAAAAAGAGCTAATATAACAGACTCTTTATATATTGATTTGCATTCAGATATCGCATCATTAGGAGAAACCATTGAACCAGATGTTAGTTATCCTAAAAAATTGGCAAATGCGACATATTATATCATTGGAAATTTGGGAACTCCTCCTGAATACACAAACAAATATGGAACCTTAACATGCACACAAGGAGCAATATTCACCCGGGAAAAGCTCGGAGGAATAGAGAATAGTAGTATCAAAGCCAGATTGGAACTTTTATTACCAGGAGAATGGTTCTTCAAAGTTGTTGTTGTAAAAGAACAAGATACTTTCGACAGCCCGACAGAAGATATAGAAATCCAATTTCCGAGGTATTCGGACATAGAAGAAGCCCTCACTGAAGAGATGGAAGAAGTTTGGTATGAAACATTATTACTAACAAGTAAAGACTCTCGATGTGAAGAAGCTTTTTGGATTTATTCTTTATTAGATGGCGAAGGGTATGAAATTGTAAAAGGGGAAACCGAATACGGAAATTCCAATTCAAGTTGCGAAACAGGTTCTAACTCTTCATTAAATCCAAGCAATCCGGAAATTATCGTTCCTAAATCTCTTGGAGAAAAGTCAAAATTTCCCATTGCATATTTCCACACCCATACCCCTATGACATACTGCCCACCCGAAAAGAAAAGAGATACAGGCTTCTCAAGTGGAGATCTGTCATTTGGCGACAGACATGAGCTACCACTATTTCTCTATGACTATTCTGCCATATATATAGAAGGCGGACATGATTTATATGATCCCGCAACCATATCCCATAATACAATAGAAAGACGTAAAACTCCCAAAACCTGGAACGATTTATATTCATATTAATACAATAGAACCATCACAACATGAAAACAGGCCTCACTGCCATAGCCTTTTGCCTCACATTTTGTTGCATGCCGCAACCGAGTGTTGCACAAACCGTCCCGGATACCCTATATGGAATAATAAAAACCCGAAACCCGTTTGCACTTTCTCGCCAGAAACGCGAAAGATTACAGAGAAAAGCGGAAAAGAGATGCCAACGATACTTGGACAAATATGGCAATCCCGACCTTTCCACATGGGACAGGGCTGACCGTATGGATTACCTGCACCACAAGGCTGTGAAAGTCATCCTGATTTTGGCTCCCGACTACTACCGGAACTATGCTTACCCGGTCATTAAGGAAAGAATGGCCCCCAAAAGCTGGGGTAATAAGAAAAGAGCATACTGTTATGAACTCACCTATTATTATGATGCCCGGCAAGAAGAATGCGCAGACAATAACCGGTTGGCCACAGTGCGCATCTGGAAAGAAAACGGCCAACCATGTACATTATCCGCAGGGCCGTTTGAAATCGGCAATGTTTTTTCCCCGCCCCACTGGGAAAAACAAACGGAAGAAGATGTACGGAACGGAAAAGAGAAACTTTATCCTTATGCCATTTTTCGTTGGGACGGCAATACTTTATACTAAAAGACGCAACTAATCCCCGTACCCCTTGGCCTCTATCAAATGATTTCCTTATTTTTGTAGATACGAAAAATAAGGAAATCATGATTCTAACTTATATTTACCACAGCGGCTTCATGCTCGAAGGAGTATCGGTCATCCTGATTTTTGATTTCTGGCGGGATGCCGACAACAGTATCGTGGAACGGACACTGTCCACAACGCATAAACGCGTCTACTTTCTGGCCAGCCATTTCCATCAGGACCATTTCAATCCGGAAATCCTGAACCTGCCCGTACCCCACGGGGAAAAGGAAGTCATCCTCTCCCGTGACATCTACCGTCGGCGGCGTGCCGGAACGGAAGGCGTAACAGCATATCTGAGACGGGGAGAAAGCTACCGCGACGACCTCATCACGGTACATGCTTTCGGTTCCACTGATTCCGGCGTATCTTGGGCTGTTCATGTTGAAGACAAAGACATATTCCACGCAGGCGACCTGAACAACTGGCATTGGGCAGACGAATCCACGCCACAGGAAATCAAAAAACGGGAAGGCGACTTTCTGGCTATCCTGAACGACATCCGCAAGGAATGTACGGCTTTCGACCTGGTAATGTTTCCCGTAGACCCACGTTTGGGTAGCGACTTTGCCCGTGGCGCACGACAATGGTTGCAATATATCCCCACCCGTTATTTTGCCCCGATGCACTTCCCTCCGGCTCGCGAAAGGGCCATGACCTTCGGTCCGGAAGCGGAACGAATGCAAACCCGTTTCCTCTACATTCAAGAAGAAGGAGAGGCCATCGCCCAGTTCTGACGGGGTTTGCACATCCGGAAGAAAAGGCTTACCTTTGAAAATAAAAAGCAGAAATACAGCAAATTTACAGCCTATGAAATTTATCTCATGGAACGTCAACGGCCTGAGAGCCTGTTGTGAAAAAGGATTTAAAGAGTCTTTCGCCGCCTTGGATGCGGACTTCTTTTGCCTGCAAGAAACAAAAATGCAGGAAGGTCAGCTCGATTTGGAGTTTGAAGGCTACCGCTCCTACTGGAACTATGCGGAGAAAAAAGGATATTCCGGTACGGCTATCTTCAGCCGCCATGCCCCGCTCAATGTCACATACGGCCTCGGCTTGGAGGAACATGACAAGGAAGGACGCGTCATCACGCTTGAAATGCCTGACTTTTTCTTAGTCACGGTCTACACGCCCAACTCGCAGGACGGACTGAAACGTCTGGATTACCGTATGCAGTGGGAAGAAGCATTCCGCGCCTATCTCTTGCAACTGGATGCCCGGAAACCGGTCATCGTCTGCGGCGACTTGAACGTGGCGCACCGCGAAATCGACCTGAAAAATCCGAAATCGAACCGTAAAAACGCAGGTTTCACGGACGAAGAACGGGAAAAATTCGGCATCTTGTTAGACAGCGGTTTTACAGACACGTTCCGTTTCTTCTATCCCGACCGCGAAGGCATCTACTCATGGTGGTCTTACCGTTTCAAAGCCCGAGAAAAGAATGCAGGGTGGCGTATCGACTATTTCTTAGTATCCAAACGACTGGAAGCGCAACTCAAAAGCGCAACCATACACACCGAAATATTCGGTTCCGACCACTGCCCTGTAGAGGTAGACTTGTTCTGACCCGTCAGCCACTTTATATCGAAAAAGAGCCGTTCCCATGTGCTTTTGCGCACTCCGGAAACGGCTCTCTTCGTATCTGGCAGGTATTACCCCAACACCCTGCATGCCCCTACATATCGCCGGTCATAATAGCCGTCGGAAGAAGAATTAATGCAAATACCTTTGCGCCCTGCATGGATGAATTCAAATTCACCGGTTTCTTCATTCACATCCGTCACGATACCCACATGCCCGATGGTCTTCTTGGAACGCGTACCAGTGAAAAACACCAAATCCCCTTGCTGCAAGTCGCGGCGGTCGTCTATCTTGACTCCTTCTCTAAACTGGGAACGCGAAGAACGCGTCAAACAGATATTCAAAGACTTAAAGACATAAGTAGTGAAACCGGAACAATCAAATCCGCGCTTAGGATTCATTTGCCCGTAACGGTAAGGCACTCCGATAAACTCTTTGGCTTTCTCCACGACATCTTGGCCGGTGACTGAATCCTCCTTTATTTCTTCCGATAATAACGTCTGGGCAGAAACGGGGGACACACAAAACAAAGCACACAAAACAAGCAGAGACCAAAGACACCGCATCATTATTTTGATATTAATTTTAAGGGTTCGACATGGATTTCGATGCCAAAAATACACCTTTCCATGCAGAACCCCAATAAAATACACATCTTTTAAGAGCCTTTAAGGCTCTGGACGTCAATGAATCGTGACCATGGTAGCCCCGAATCCATACTCGCGGAACGAGGCATCCTGATAAGTGCAATTCTTATAAACCCGCTTCAATTCCTTCAAGAGTTCGCTGCGCAACACACCTTCTCCCTTACCATGGATAAAAACGATTTTCTGTCCTTTGTTCTTTTGGTTCTCGTCCATCACGCGGCGGAACTCCTTCATCTGGCAGTCCAACATCTCCTTGTTGGAAAGCCCTGCTGTATTGTCCAACAATTCACGGATATGCAGATCTATTTCTATGATGCCGTTCTTCGGTTGTTCCGCTTTACGAGCCGGTTGGCGTACCGGACGCTCGTCGGCCGATTTTTTCAGCAAAGCCTCCTGCAACTGTTCTGCATTGACAAAAACCGTACGGGCAGGCACGTCATCCTTCACCACGTCATACACCAAGGCGTTTTCTTCAAAGAAATCCGAGGGTTGGAACGTGTGCAACTTGTAGAACTTCACAGTGTCTATCCGCAATTCCACCTGTACGGCCGGTTTGAGCAGAAAAGTCTTCTCCTGTTTATAGGCCAAGCATTGCACACAGACGCGCTCCATGTCGTTCAACACAGAACGGTCGAATTCCTCCATGAAGAGCTTGGTGTTCGGCTCCACCGTCCCTTGGAAACGTACGCGCCATCCCGTACCCTCCACACTCATGTAAAGAAAGGTGACGTAATAGTTACTGTCGTTCACCAAATAAGCCTCGAAAGACGTGGTGGTCATTTCTTTGGAATTCATCGGCACGTAAGCCAGAAAAACGTTCAGCTTGTCACCGTTCCGGCGTTCCTGCGGTTTGGGCACGAATGTCACAGGACGGTCGTCTTCCTCATCTTCATCACGAAACTGTCTGGCCGCCCGCTCCCCTACGAGTTTCTTCTTGTCGTGCGTACCGGTGTTCACCTTGGCAATATTATAATCGTCAGTCTCTACTACGACACACTCACGCACGGGCATCGGAATGTCGAAACCGTCTTCATCCCGCACCAATACCGTATCTTTGTCTTGGAAGCCGCTCACGATGCCGCCCCCCACTTCGCTCAAAAACCTTACTTTATCTCCGATTTTCATATCTTCCATGTTTTATTCCCGGCAAAGATAGCGAAAGACAGGCGCAGAGGCAAACGAAAACGGAATTTTCTGATTGGGCTATGCCGGGCCGCATCCTATCTTCGTGCAGACAAATATACAGCAAAGCACAAGGAGTACAATATCTGTCTGCCGCCTTTATGCTTTTTTATCCCAAACACCCGTTCCACTTCGGTAAATATACCTAACTTTGCATCCCAAAAGCTATCAATCCCAATGGAAGAGACCAAACATATCCAGATTAAAGACTTCAATTACGAACTGCCCGAGGAGCGTATCGCAAAATTCCCCCTACCCGAACGTGACCAGTCCAAACTGTTGGTGTACCGTCACGGAACGGTGGGCGAGGACACGTTCACTTCGTTGCCGGACTATTTGCCCCAAGGTGCCCTTATGGTATTCAACAACACAAAAGTCATACAGGCGCGGTTGCATTTCCACAAAGATACCGGCGCGCTCATCGAGGTGTTCTGTCTGGAACCGGTCCGTCCGCACGACTACGCGCTGATGTTCCAACAAACCGGTCGTTGCAGTTGGCTTTGCCTTGTGGGCAATCTGAAAAAATGGAAAAGCGGTAGCTTATCCCGTCCCGTGGAAATCGGCGGACGCAGCATCACCCTGAAGGCTACCCGGGGCGAGAATCGCGGCACCAGCCACTGGATTGACTTTGAATGGGACGACGAACAAACGACTTGGGCTGAAATTTTGGAAGCCGTGGGCGAACTGCCCATCCCGCCCTACCTGAACCGCGAGACACAGGAAAGCGACAAGACGACCTACCAGACGGTGTACTCTAAAATCAAAGGTAGCGTGGCTGCCCCCACGGCCGGGCTCCATTTCACCGAACGCGTGTTGGCCGATTTGGATGCCCACGGCATCGACCGCGAGGAAGTGACGCTCCACGTCGGGGCGGGCACGTTCAAACCGGTGAAAAGCGAAGAAATAGCCGGGCACGAGATGCACACGGAATACATCTGCGTGCATCGCAGCACGATAGAGAAACTGTTGGCGCACGGCGGCGCATGCATTGCCGTGGGCACGACTTCGGTGCGCACCCTCGAAAGCCTGTATTATATAGGTGTAGCATTGGACGGAAATCCCGACGCATCGGAGGAGGAACTCCACGTGCCACAGTGGATACCTTACGAGTATGCCGCCCAGACACGCCCCTCCGGAAGCCCCGACGACGGATGTCCGGAAGCACTCACCACAATGCAAGCCCTGCAAAACGTATGGGATTATCTGAACCGCCACGAGCTGACAGCCCTGCACACCAGTACGCAAATCATCATAGCTCCCGGATACGAATACCATATCGTGCGGATGATGGTCACCAATTTCCACCAACCGCAAAGTACACTGTTGTTACTCGTCTCGGCTTTCGTGCACGGCGATTGGCGCACGATTTACGACTATGCCCTCGCCCACGATTTCCGTTTCCTCAGCTACGGTGACAGCTCATTGCTCATTCCTTAAACCTCGCAAGGCCTCATGATAGCTACACAAAAAGATAACCGGGAAGAGATGTTTCCCCTCGTGGATGAAGAGGGGAACATCATCGGAGCCGCCACACGCGGCGAATGCCACAATGGCAGCAAATGCCTTCACCCCGTGGTGCACTTGCATGTGTTCAACAGCCGGGGCGAACTTTACCTGCAAAAGCGTCCGCATTGGAAAGACATCCAACCGGGGAGATGGGACACGGCCGTAGGAGGGCATGTGGACTTGGGCGAAAGCGTAGAGATGGCCCTGCGCCGCGAAGCGGAAGAAGAACTCGGCCTCACCGGCTTTACTCCCGAACGTCTCCCCTACTATGTATTTGAATCCGACCGCGAACGTGAATTAGTCTTCCCCCACCGTTGTACTTACGACGGGGAAATACGTCCCAGTGCGGAAACAGATGGCGGACGTTTCTGGAGCACGACGGAAATCCATGAAGCGATGGGAAAAGGAATCTTCACGCCCAATTTTGAAAGCGAATACAAGAAACTTTTCGGGAATGAACCGGACATGCTTTTATGAATGAAAGCGAGAATGAATGACCAATGTTCTTGTTTCCATACGGAATGCGGTTCGGAAAGAAGAACATTTTTCTTATGAGGAGATGATTTAGACAAAAGAACATAAGGACATGTTTCCTTTGGGAAAATGATTCGGACAGAAGAACATAAGGACATAAGATTCCTTACGGAAAGCGTTTTTCAAGCTTCTGTTCTTTTGTTCTTCTGTCTTCTAAAAATCTACATACGAGAAACGTTCTCCTTCTGTCATTCTGTTGCCCAGCCTCCCTCATTTCCTTTTTATTACATTCTTTAACATCATCCGATGAAACAAAAGAGCGGCTTCTGCGTATTCTTTATAAAAAGGGAAAGAACGGCCACGTCCTAATTGCCGGAAACGGTTCCGCCCCTTGCAACATTAACCTCATGGAAAAGACAGAATTCGAAATAGCGGCATCCATGCTACGAGGCAAACTCATAGACATCGCGCGTTTCTATCTGTCTGATGAGGACGAGGCGGAAGACATCGTACAAGAAGCCATGCTCAAACTTTGGCTTGTCCGAGACCGGCTTGACCGGGAAAAGAACATTTCTCCCATGGGTATGACCGTCACCCGTAATCTTTGCATCGACCGCCTGCGGCGACTCAAGACCCATCCGCACGAAAGCCTGACGGGGCATGACGCGCCCGACGGACAGCGAAGCGCACAGGCGATGATGGAAGACCACGAAAATGCGGAATGGATGCGCGGTGCCGTTCGGAACCTGCCGGACAAATACCGGGCCGTGCTCCGCATGCGTCAGGTGGAACATCTGGAAATGGGCGAGATAGCCCGTATCATCGGAGCAACGGAAGGCGTAGTCCGCACCATATTGTCACGGGCAAGGAAACAAATGATGGAACAACTAAAGGTAAGGAGAGATTGAACATGACAACAAACAAAGAAGACATCAGACGATGGCTTGACCTCTATATGGAGGGAAAGACCTCGTTGGAAGAAGAAGCCCTGCTGACGGAGTATTTCCGTTCGCCGGATGCCGACAAGGATTTTGCCGACTTCAAAACCATGTTCGACCAGTTCGACGAAGGCGAACCTTCTTTCACGGAAGAAGAACAGGAGAGGTGGATGCAGTCATGCCCACTGGAAGAAATTCCCGGCTCCTCCGCCCTACAGACCGTTCCTCCGACGCAACCGAAGCGTATACGTCGCACAGGACACATCGCCGTACGTTGGATAGCGGCAGCTTCCGTTGCAGCCGCATGTTTTTTCTTAGGCACCACCGTCTCGCGAAAGGAAGCCGCACAGCCTACAAATTCCATCCCCATGCCCCCTACCGTCCTCACGGAAGTAAAGTGGAAAACCGATACGGTATTCATCGAAAAGCCAGTACCCACTGCGTTGACCGCCAAAATAATCACAGTCCGGGACACGATTGTCCTCCCCGCAAGCCACCCAAAAGGACAAATGTGGGCAGCCCTCTCGACAGGACAGGACACGTCCTCCACCAAAACGGCCTCAATCCCCCCGTCCGACACCACCCTACAAGACGCGGACACGGCAGCCCGACAGCAGACCATGCCACACTTGGCCGACATTCAGGCCGAGTTCCAAAAGCAGAAAAGAAGAATGGACGAATTTTCCAAACAATATGAAATAAACATCCCGCCTTATGAAAACGTGTATTAAACCTTTGCTATGGATGACGATAGCCATCATAGCTTCCACGACCTCGAGCCATGCACAAATATTCTATCAGGAAAACCCTACGGTCATGAACTTGTACCATCAATTGGACAGCATGTTCCCCAAACGCTACCAAACCAACCGTTGGCTAACGGGTGCCCAATATTGGGTAAACCATTGGTATGAGAGTGAAGAAGAATACCGAAAATTCAAACCCGAAATTGATGCCATGTTCCAACAACTGGACGGCATGCGCACGTTCCACAAGTACACGGAAACGACCGACAGTCAACACGTGCAACAGAAAAAATATATCATGACCTTGCCCTCTGACATCAACGGACAAATGGAATACTTGTCGTTCGAAGCCGACACAAAGGGAGTGTATTTTTATTATCAAACCATGAACCAACTGATAGATGAGAAAAGCGACCCTGTCCCCGACCAAAGCATCGTGACCGAATTCGATTCTCTTTTCAACGCCTATGCAGGACGTAAAGGCACAAAAGAAGAAGATGTACACTATCAGGGCAACCTCGTACGCATCATCTGCCTTATACAAGGACCCAATAGAGGAGAACGGAGAACCGACGGGGTCAAGTACGTCGTCCCCCGTTGTAATGAGCGCGATTATTCCCGCTTCTATGATTTATTCCATAAATACCTGAAAAAGGTGCCTTTGCTCGTATCCACCAACGATGTATATTGGCAATACCATGAAGTGGCCGTCCGTGTCCGCCTAAGCAACGGTCGCCCCATGTACATGGGAGCCGCACTAAAAGGCAATGATCTTTACCTCGTCAGGGTGGAAGGCTCAATCAACGGCGCGGGCATGCTCCCACGTGCTTGGGCGGAAGAAGACCCTGTATGGAAATTCGACTACATGAAAAAAATAAATACGTGTACGTGCGCAGAAGCAAACCAGAAATAAGTTAATCCGTCCCCGCCGCCTTGTGAAAGGCGACCGGGACTTTCTATTGATTAGGAAACAAGGGACTATCAGGCCTTCTCTATTTCTTCCGCCGACAACCCCGTGGCACCGATAATGACATCCACGGACAATCCCATGGCCTTTAACCTGTGGGCTATCTCCAAAGCCTTGGCATGCTCTCCTTCGGCACGCCCTTCCATGCGACCTTCCGCACGGCCTTCCATACGCCCCTCCGCACGCCCCTCGGCACGCTCTGTATAAATATTGTTGCGCAAAATGACGATGTTATCCAGATGACGGTAATAAGCTTCGCGCTCGCCTTTCGTCATCCCGTCCACCTTCAGGCGTTCACGTACCTCCGCCAAGCCGGGGGCGTGGGCAGTTTCGGGAATCTCACCCGTATTCAAATAGTAGATCCATTCCTCCAACGGGGTCTTGGCCACTTTGTTGAAATCGTTCACCTTCAGGATATAATACTCCGGATAAAGTTGGCTCACGGCATCCACCTTGAAGGTCTGCCGTTGGAAAGGAGTCAGTTCCAATATGTCGTTCTCATGGATGCCGCGAAATTCCGTCTTGCCATGGTACACGATATCCTTGCCATGCCCCAAGGAGAAATAAACGATGTTCACGCTGTACACCTTGCGCACGTTCTCATACCCCTCGCCACGGTTGATGTATTCCGTCACCAACTTCGACACGCCGAACAACATGCGCTGAAAATAAGCGTACTCATTGTTGTTCTGCACCTCGATGAGTATCAGTTCCCCTTTGGAATCCAAGGCCAACAAATCCACACGGTTGTACTTGTCGAACTCGTCTTCCTGATTGCTTTCGCTCTCCAATAACTGACTGATGGTGATTTTCTCATCCAGAAGCGTGGTCAACAAGCCTTCCAACACCCCGAAGTTAGCCTTGTTGCGCAACAGGCGTTTCATCGCCCAATCAAAACGGATATAGTTTGCCATAAGCGTAGACTTTATTGCCATATGTTTTTGCAAATGTAACGTTTTTCTCTCGCCCGTCCTCCAAAGCCTATATAAAGAGTGTTAACTGCAAAACCCACACGATATTTTTCAAAAAAAACGGCTCCGGGCTGTCACAAAACAGCGCGTCCTGCGTATTATTAGTAACAGAATGTGGTCGATACCATGATTAACAAACCTAAATCAGCCATCACATGAGAAAAGTGTTCTTCAACCTCCTTCCGGCCTTTGCGGCCATCCTCCTGTCCCTTGCCAGCTTCGATGCCATGGGGCAGGTCATCTACGGCGGCGTGTTCAATTCCGTCACGCGCCAACGCCTCCACGATGTGAAAGTGGAACTTATGGACAAGCATTACGTCACCCTCGACTCCATGCGCAACTCCCCAAACAACCGGATAGCCGACCGGCCGTCGGCTTGGTTCTTCGATATGGAAAACCGCCCTGCCCAACCCTACATCCTGCGCTTCAAGGCCGAGGGATATGAAACGCAGGACGTGCCCGTGGACTCTTTCACGTTCCGCCGCCGGGAAGTGGCACGCTTCATCGCGGATGTCTACATGGAGAAAGCCATAAAGCACAAGGCGTTAGGGGAAGTGACCGTGAAGGCCACGAAGGTAAAGATATATACGCGCGGAGACACGGTGGTCTACAATGCCGACGCTTTCCAACTGGCCGAAGGCTCCATGCTCGACGCGCTTATCCGCCAGTTGCCGGGCGTGGAACTGAAAGACGACGGGCGCATCCTCGTCAACGGGCGTTACGTGGAAAACCTGCTGCTCAACGGCGAGGATTTCTTCAAGGGCGAACCTTCCGTCATGCTCGAGAACCTGCCTGCCTACGCGGTCAAGGACGTGAAAGTGTACGACAAAGACGGAAAGCTCAGCGAATTTCTCGGACGGAAAACCGGTGACGAGGAACTGGTCATGGACGTACGCCTGAAACGGGAATACTCCGTGGGATGGCTGGCCAACGCCGAAGGGGCATACGGCACGGAGGAACGCTACCGCGCCCGACTTTTCGGCCTGCGGTTCACGCCCCACACGCGTTTCTCGGCCTTCGCCAATGTCAACAACATGAACGAGAACCGCCAACCGGGCTACAACGGCGAATGGTCTCCCGCGCAACTGACCGGAGGACTGCGCTCGAACAAGAACTTCGGAGTGAACTACATGGTGAACGAGAAGGACGGGAAGTACAAACTCAACGGAAGCGCATCTTACATGCACTACGACACGGACGTGCGCTCGCAGACCACCGGCGTGAACTTCCTGCCCGACGGCGACACTTACTCCAAGGAGGCACACGAACAGTTCTTCTGCCAGACGTGGTTCAACACTTCGCACACGTTCCAGTTCACTTGGGACAAGGCGTTCCTGAACTTGCAACCGTCGTTCAACTGGGGCAAATGGGACGACCGCAACACTTACCTTTCCGGTACGTTCAACACCGACCCCGAACCGTACGCCTCCGGCAACCTGCTGGACAGCCTGGCCTCGCCCGAAGCCGGTGACCTCATGCGCCGCATCGCCATCAACCGCTCCAAGACCGACCAGAGCAACAAGGGCAACAAGACGAACGCCGCCTTCAGCGCATACTCCGCCATCAAGACCGGCCTCGGCAACGACAACCTGAACCTTTACACCAATGTGCGGTACAACGATTACGAACAGAGATGGTACGAACACTACCGGTTGGACTATCCGGCAGGCAGCGGACAGACGGACTACCGTAACAAATACACCAACGACGACGGTCCCATACGCGACCTGACCCTCAACGCCGGAGGAGAATACTGGCTATGGCTTCCGCACAACCTGGCCGTAGTGCCGGGCTACAACTACCATTGGCATGACAATACCAAACGTTACGAACTCTACCGGCTCGACGAACTGACCGGTTGGGGAGAAGACGGCGACCATCCCTTAGGCATGCTGCCCTCCGAAGCGGAACTCCTGCAACAGACGTTGGACGACCCCAACAGCTACTGGTCTTACCTGACCGATTACTCCCACCGGGGAAGCCTCTATGCCAAATGGGAAGGCAGGCCCCGGACATCGGGCGAAGGCACGTGGTGGTACGTGGAGGCCCGTCTGCCGCTCATGTACGTGTGGCAGACGCTGGACTACCAACGCGAACGGTTGGACACCACCGTCAGCCGCCGCCATGTCATGTTCGAGCCGAGTTTCAGGGTTTACGGCCGGTGGCACAACTTCCAACGGGGCATCGAAATCCGTTACAACAAAAGCGTCTCTTTCCCGTCCATGACCTCGTTCATCGACATCCGCTCCACGGACGACCCGCTGAACATCCGCCTGAGCAACACGGGACTGAAAAACTCGCACCAACACAACATTTCCGTGTACTACTACCTGAACAGCAACCGCAAGCAACGCTACTTCAACACCTACTGGAGCTACTCCATCACGCAGGATGCCGTGGCACAGGGATACGTGTACGACAAGGCAACGGGCGTGCGCACCTACCGCCCCGAGAACGTGAACGGGAACTACAACATCGGCGGCAACGTGAACTACTCCATGCCGCTCGACAAAGCCCGCCGCCTCACGCTGAACAGCGCACTTTGGTCGCGGCTCTACAACTCGGTGGACCTCATCGGCGTGACGGACGGCATGGCACCGCGCCGCAGCACCGTGCAGACTTACAACTCGGGCGGAAGCCTCAACATGGAATATGCCTTCCCCAAGGACGTGAAAGTGGGCGTGAAAGCCCGCTGCACGTGGAACTACCTGACCGGCAGCCGGGAAGACTTCACGCCCCTCAACACCTACGACTACAATTACGGCCTGATAGCACAGGCCGAACTGCCATGGGACCTGCAATTCAACACCGACCTGACCCTGTACAGCCGCAGGGGCTACGGCGAAAGCAGCATGAACACGGACGACATCGTATGGAACGCCACCCTGTCGAAGAAACTTTTCAAAAACCGCGTGACGCTCTCCCTCGATGGCTTCGACATCCTCGGGCAGCTTTCCAACGTCACCCAGACACTGAACGGACAGGGACGCTACGAGACGTGGCGCAACGTCATCCCCAGTTATGCCATGCTGCGCCTTGCCTACAATCTGGACATCAAACCGGCCAAACGGAGAGGAGAATAAACAGAAACTTATATACAAAAATCATTCGGCGCAGAAACGTTTTCCGTTCTGCTGCGAATGATTTTCCAATCTGCGGCAAACGATTTTCCGTTTGCCGCAGATTTTTTTCAAAGACTTAGACGACTGAAACACAGCACCGTGGCAGGCCTGCATTTTCTTTACAGTCATCTATCCACGGACGGAAGCCCGTACCGCACGCTGCCTTCTGACAACGGAAGCCTCCCCTGCTCCCGTCATCAGAAAGTGAGTTTCAACGTGGCCATGCCGTAGGGTCTCATCGTCAGCGTCTCCTCCACGGCTTGTCCGGGCTGCTCCTCGAGCGGGCAGAGCGACACGGACGACGGACGGCGGGCCGGGAAGTCCAAAGCCACAGTCTCTTCCTTGTCCGACACGGAACGCAAACGGACAATCATCTCGTTGTCTTTCCCCGTGGATTTCAGCACGGTGACGTACACGGCACGGTTGTCTACCGCCACAACCGGCTTCACGTCCGGGTTCTTGTCCGCAGTGACATGCACCAACGGTTGCGCCTGCTCCAGACCGAAACGGTTGGCGGCCACGGCGTCATATCCGCCATGCGGATGGATGCGGTAACGGAAAGCCACCGGCCCGTCCTGCGTCAGGGGGAAATTCGTGTGCCAATGGTTGTTCATCGCCCAGGAATACACCGTGGAAGACGGTTCCAACCGGGTCAGCCAAGGCCCTTGTCCGGTCACGGTACCGATGATGGTTTCGTTCGCGCCGGTCGCATTCGCTGAAGACGGCGCCGGAACCGGTAACGGTTCGGCAACCCCCTCTGCTTCAAGCGGTCTGAACCTGCTTGCCAGCTATGATTTTTCCGACGGAACTGCGACTGACACATCCGGCAACGGGTACAACCTGACCATGAACGGCGGTGCGAAGGTCGAAGCGTTCGGCGACAGGAACAATAACCAGGCGTTGTCTCTGCGAGGCAATGGCCAGTATGCTTCGTTCCCGGATGAGCTGTTCGCCAAGGCGGGCAACTCGTTCACCATGGAATTCGCTGCCAAATCACGTCATGCTGATGACGGCAACTATTTCAGCTTCTCTGTGGGTGGAAGCCAGCAGAAATACCTGTTCTGGTACCTGAGCACCAAGTCCACGAAGTTCGTCATTTCCGATAACAAGTGGAACAATGAGCAAGGATTTAAGACTTCGCTGTCTAACAATGACAATATCTGGCACAACTACAAGCTGATCGTCGACGGCGAAACCCTCACCATGCTTCGTGACGGCGAACTTGTCGGATACAAGGCAAACACCGGCATCACCATGACCGATCTGGGCAGCACCGCCGCAACCATCGGCAAATCCCTGTATAGCGGCGACGCTTATTGGAGTGGCGCGATCGATGACATCAAGATCTATCAAGGTGCGGACGTCACGTTGCCAAGCAGCGTGACGATCGTTGGCGATGGCGTGCTTGACGGTGCACTGACCATGGTTGAAAACAGCGCTACGAAGCTAACGGCCACGGTTTCTCCTGAAAACGCCATCAGCACCGATGTGATATGGGAGTCGTCGAAGACTTCCGTCGCCACCGTCGGCAGCGACGGCACCGTCACGGCTGTCGGAGAAGGAACCACCACAATCACGGCGACTACGAAGGCCGGCGGCGTTTCCGCAAGCGTTGACGTCACCGTCAAGCCGTTGGATCCGGCGACCGTGGTCCAATTCGATCTGGATTCCGCGATTTCTGCCGTCAACGAGGCAACCACCGAGAATCTGCCGCTGATTTCCACCGGCTCGAAGTACGGATCCACCATCACTTGGACGTCTTCCAATGAAAATGTGATCACCGGAACCGATACAAATTACCAGGCGCCGTCGGTCGGATCCGCCGCGTTCAGACCGGCGTTCTTCATAAGCTCTCGTAACAGTTCATCGGCTTGCATATATGCAAGTCTACACTATTGGCAGCCCGAACGCTGATGCGAAATTTCCCGCGGGACGGCTAGACTGAGGAACATTATGGCAGCATTTAGTTCTTTGACAGATAGGCTCTCGAATGCGTTCAAGCATCTGAAGAGCAAAGGCAAGCTTTCCGAGGCTGATATCGATGGTACGATCCGCGAAATCCGCCGCGCGCTGCTCGACGCCGATGTGGCGCTCGACGTGGTGCGTTCCTTCACCGGCCGAATCCGCGAGCGTGCGCTCGGCACCGAGGTTTCCCAGGCGCTGAATCCGGCCCAGCAGGTCGTGAAGATCGTCAACGAAGAGTTGACGGCCGTGCTTGGCGCTGGCGTTGACCGACCGCTGAATTTTGCGAAGAATCCGCCGACCGTCATCATGCTCGCCGGTCTTCAGGGTGCTGGTAAAACCACCCTCGCAGGCAAACTCGGCTACTGGCTGAAGGATTCCGGCCACACTCCGCTGTTGGTCGCGGCCGATTTGCAGCGTCCGAACGCAGTGACGCAGCTGCAAGTGGTTGGCGAACGTGCAGGCGTGCCCGTGTACGCTCCGGAAAAGGGCGTGCAGTCCGACGGTGGCGAAGCCGTTGCTTCCCCGGGTCTGACCACCGGCGATCCGGTGAAGGTGGCGCGTGACGCTGTTGCGCTGGCCAAGCAGAAGCTGTACGACACGGTCATCATCGATACCGCAGGCCGTCTCGGCGTTGACGAAGAGCTCATGAAGCAGGCTCGCGATATTCGCGACGCCGTGCAGCCGAACGAAATCCTGTTCGTGATCGACGCGATGATCGGTCAGGATGCCGTGCAGACGGCGAAGGCGTTCGATGAGGGCGTGGACTTCACCGGCGTGGTGCTTTCGAAGCTTGATGGCGACGCCCGTGGTGGTGCCGCGCTTTCGGTCGCCTCCGTTACCGGCAAGCCGATTCTGTTCGCTTCCACTGGCGAAGGTCTGAAGGATTTCGAGGTTTTCCACCCGGATCGTATGGCTTCCCGCATTCTCGATATGGGCGATATTCTTACCCTGATCGAGCAGGCGCAGAAGCAGTTCGATGAGGAAGAGGCTCGTAAGGCCGCCATCAAGATTTCCGATGGTTCCTTTGGTTTGGATGATTTCCTCGATCAGCTGCAGCAGGTGCGCAAGCTTGGTCCGATGAAGAATCTGCTTGGCATGATTCCGGGTATGGCCGCGCATCGTAAAGAACTTGAGCAGTTCGACGAGAGGGAAATCGATCGTACTGAAGCCATTATTCGTTCGATGACTCCTGCGGAACGTCGTGACCCTTCGATTATTGACGGTTCTCGTCGAGCTCGTATCGCTTACGGTTCCGGCGTGACCGTTTCACAGGTGAACGCGCTGTTGCAGCGTTTCGAGCAGGCCGCGAAGATGATGAAGCGTATGAGCAACAAGGCCGGCGCTGGCATGCCTGGCTTTGGCGGCCCTGCCATGGGCGGGGGCAAAGGCAAGGGCAAAGGCAAGAAGGGCAAGAAGAAGGGCGGTAAGTCCGGCAATCCGATGAAGCGCGAGGCTGAAGAGAAGGCATTGCGCGACAAGCTTGCCGGCAAGAACTCCGACGGTAAGTCTTCCGGCGGTTCCGCTTTTGCCAAGAAGCCGCAGAATCCTGCACTTCCCGCCGGATTGCAAGACTTGATGGGCGATGCCGGTGAGCTGCCGCCGAACTTTGGCGGCGGACTGTCCGGCTTGCTGCACTAAAGCAAGCGACGCGAAAACGGTAACGTATAAAAAGGGGATGTGATTCAAGACGAATCGCATCCCCTTTTTGCGTACTCCAATCAGCTGTTTTCAGCTGAATCGACTACCTTATAATCGCCATCAACTACTTCAACGTCAACGTGGCAGCAAGCGCAAGATGATCGCTACCTTCAACGCAGAACGAACTCACGTCGGAAGCGTCCAATCCCTTGGTGAAAAGCACATGGTCGAGAATGATGCGCGGCCACGGCAGCCATGATGGGAACGTGGCATGACGGCCCTTCGCCTCGCACAAGGCCGCATCCTTGAAGCCCGCATTCAGCAGCTTGCGGAAGCTTGGATGATCGGTACCGGAATTCAAATCACCCAACACAACGGTGATGTCGCCCTGCTTCTGAGTGGTCGCCAACTCCCCCAAACCGATGATGCCGGCGGACCATTCCCTGCATCCGCGCATCGGAGACTTCGGATGTGCCGAAACAAACGTGATGCCGCGCATCGAATCGATCGGGAAGCACACGCCCGGCACGTCGGCCGCGGGAATCACCGCAGTGACCGGAGACATGTCGCTTGGTTCAATACGAATCCACACACCGTTGAATCCGCCATTGTCCGTTCCCTTGCTCTCCCCCAACTGACGGTACGGAAGCAAATCAGACAATCCCGAAGCGTCCAATTGCGCAACCAGATCGTCCGTCAATTCCTGCAATGCAAGTACTGCAATATCATGTTTTTTGACCGCACTGACGATTGCCGCAGCGTTGGCGCGACCAAATCGGCAGTTCAGCGTCATCACACGGAAACGGCCATGTTTCGCGGATTCCGTAACAGCTTCATTGCCTGTTTCACGAGATGTTTCACGCTTTTCCGCAAGTTTTTCGGCAACCCTCTGCGCAGTATTAGATCGGAAGAGCACACGTCTGAACTCCAGTCACCGTACGTAATCTCGTATGCCGTCTTCTGCTTGA
>ENA-USYP01000297-USYP01000297.1-human-gut-metagenome-genome-assembly--contig:-NODE-297-length-51687-cov-23.666305_pt1 | contig 51687 bp, 72 predicted proteins | sample MGYA00250065_ERZ773512 | MGnify/ENA primary metagenome ERZ773512 (study PRJEB29103, sample SAMN06112003) | human gut metagenome | biome: human gut; feature: ankylosing spondylitis patient; material... | reverse complement strand
AAGACCCTTCGAAAGCATAGAACCATACTCCTGTACGAACACCTCAGCACTCTGAACCGAATGAGGACGCAGCATCAGGTCCTCCTCGTACTCGAAAGTATCCGAGTTATACTCAAACAGCTTGCCATAGTCATGATACAAAGCCGCAAACGTCAGAACGAACAGATCCACATTCCACGGAAACCACTTCCGAAGCCCGTGAACAAACGTCAGAATCTGATACGTGTGGTTAGCCAACCCGCCTGCCCAGTTGTCATGAAAACGCTTAGCGGCAGGCATCGTAGAATAGGACTCATATAAAGCCGGAAGCTTCTCGAACAACAAAGCAACCATCTTCTCGCGGACGGTCTCCGGAGCACGGACAACTCCAGACTCATCGGCCTGCGGAATCCACGCCGAAAGCAACGCACGCAGAACTCCCGAGAACTTATCGTAAGACGGAATAGGATTCACAAAGCAAGCCCACGCAGGATACTGCGACTGAAGCTTCGCGTCCTTCTGAAAACAACCCAAGTCACCAGCAATACGAGACTCGTCAAACCCTATGAAGCCCTTCGCGTTAGGCTCCGGAATACCATCGAAAAGAATGATGACATGATCAGTCATCCGATCCGTACACTCCCACAAGTAACACTGCTTCTGGACCAACTCCGAGTCCACAAGCTGAAGAATGTTATAAGGCTTGCCATTAGACGACATGGCCGACGTGCACTCCCGAACATAATAAGCTACATAAGCTCCCGAATCTGACATGATAAAATGTAATTTAAATTCAACAATATACCGTAGCCAGCCGACTACGGTACAAAGATAGAAAAATTAAATTAAATGCGCAAGAAAAAGTTGTATTAAATGTTCGCACGGTAGACCGGAGTGGAACTGTCAAAAGCCGAAACAATAGATAGTTGATCCTCAACAGAAAGATCATCAAAAGACCTCACAACACTACAGCGACCACCAACGATACAACTACAATCCTCCACGAAGATATCTGGGCTCCCATTCAGACCATCATCACGGACCCCAACAGCAAGCGTACTCGAAACCAAGAAACTCGTACCAACCGGAAAGCTCAGAAGCAACCTGCGCCAATCAGAAATGTAGTCAGCATAAACCTTCCGGAAAATTTCTAAAATAGACTCATTTTTCATGATCCTAAATGTAAAGGTGACACTATCTAACGTCTACAAAGCCTACAAAGCCAAGTGGAATCAGCAATAAAAACTTTGGTGTTAATTGCAACTGAGAAGTCAATATCTATAATATCGCAATTAACAAGAATATCACATAGACAGGTAATAGGTAAGGTATCCACCGCAACCAACCGTCCACTTAAATCTACAACATCTGCAGAAAAAAGTAAAAGAGGCTTAGAAGAATGATTATAACCCTTAGCTACTAAACGAGCAACAGCCTCACCAACATTGTTAATGAAGTTTGAAACTAAGTAATCCTTACCTACCTGTAAATCTGAAAAAGAAAGCATGACCTACAAGCTCAATAGTTACCCTCCGCGGGCTGGAAAACCGTACAGCCATACTCACGCCACATGTCAACGCAAGCCTTCCGATCCTCGAAAACAACGGTATGCGATAAAGGCACGCCTCGACGAAGTAGCTCCAGCGCAAACTCACGCTTCAAAACATGATCAGGACGAAAGTCATTATCCCCACGACAGAAAATGTCACACTCACAAGGAAGACCCTGCCTCCGAAGCCAATCCCGAGTAGCAGCAATAGACCGCTGAGGACGACCCGTACAAATAATACAATGATAACCCCCAAGAGACGTGTCACGTCCTAAATCTACAATAGATCGCACAACATGAATCACAGACTCGATAGGTGCGTCATCACCCACAGCAGCATAAAAAGAATCGTAATCCTTCTTATCACCCTGAATAAAGTGAAGCCTATGACTCAGGTCGGCTACCGTACCATCTAAATCTAAAATTAAATATCGAACCATTGTTGTAATTATTATAGCACAAATGTAAGTAAATTAAACTACATGGCAAAGTAAAACACAAAAAAAGTGCCTCACAAGAGGCACTTGAATAGGTAAACACAAGACGCATTAGAAAGTATAAGTACAACTACTGTCCTCCGTAGGAGCCACATCGACTATTGACACTCGATTATCCCCGTCAGATAATGTATATAACTCTACACTTGAACCAGCTGCTATTGAATAGGTCTCAATGCGACTACCTGAAGTCTTATTTATAACAGACACAGTCACTTCGAGAGTAGAAGCTGGAGCCTGTGGTGTCGCTGATAACCGTAACGTAGGAAGACCCCCTGTAGAAGAACTCTGCAAAATGGCTCTAATAGTCACATTAGTTTTAGTTACCCCCCCCGCCTGAATCACATTGACTCTATCTATCATACCAAACTCAGGGAAATTATATGGATACACATCCAAATAACCCGTCCGCTCTTGACCAGTAGTATTAGCAGACCCAGACCTTACAAGAACCCGACTCTGAGTTGCACTATAAGCCGGAGTCTGACTATCAATAACAAGCCAAGAAGTAGCAGACGTAAAGGTGACAGGAATAAACCTATTTGAAGTATCAAAAGAACCCGACGTAAAAGTGTAAATACCCGAATAATTAGCATACCCATACTGAGAAGACGCAGCCGCAGACGTTAATCGCGGCTCATTCCAAGAAACGCGACTTATAGCAGAGATACCTACAATTGAATTAGCCTCCTGCTGCAACCCTGTTATAATATTAATACCGGACCCAGAAATGGCATTCTCAGTGGCAAAATCTAAAGAAGTGGTAGAAATACCAATGGTAAAAGTCAAGTTGGAATAATCCGGAGTAATAGTAGTTCCTACGGAACTAAATAAACAAGACTTCGTAGTATTATTGCCATTTGCCGTCCATACTGCATCTGACGCAGAACCAGAATAAGATATCATCCGATAATACTCACTCGGATCATTCTCCCATAAGACACCTCCAACATAAAATGTGTCGCCGATAGCCTCAACCTCCGTAGTAACCACAGCTCCAGAGGCATAAGTATCAGTCCTATCCTTGAAAACATTAAGAGTCAAGTCAAGATTACATACACCAGCAGGAAAGGTGAAAGAAGAAGCAGAATCCACAATATTACCATTGCAAACTAAAGAAGCACCCTTAATCTTAAGAGGACCATAGGTGGTGCTAACAATAGGATCAGTACCCGGCTGATCAATCTCTATCACAGCATTCTCCCCCGGATGATTCGGAGTGACAACAATATTCATAACACGAGACGATCCCGTGTTATTAGCAGTAGTATAAACCTTAATCGGCTGACTCTTAACAGCAGGGTCCCACTCTATAGTAACCTTATCGGAGGCATCCGAACCCCACGGAAAGGAAGATGACGTAATAGCCATAACTAACTCTGTTTTTCTAATGTGAACAAGTCGTTCGAAGCGATATAAGCATCCTCTATACCCTCAGCTGCGCCTACAAGAAAATCATTAGAGTCGGACGTTACCAACTGAGATCCACCCGAAACCTTAAAATAAATAGCCTCCTTAGATCCACCCATAGGCATAGTGATGGTGTATTTTTTTGATACAGCAGACGCCTGATCGGCTCCAACATATACATATACAGGAATACCATCCTGTGTAATAACAACACTCTGAGACGTAGCTACACTATAAGACGCCGTGACAGTTATACTCCGCTTATCCAAAGACTGATTCTCCGTAGCAGTAACTGTAGTGCCCGACAAAGTGAAACCTGACGCAGAACCAGACAAAGTAGGAGTAACTGACTCCGTCTCTACAATACCTGTCGAACCCGACGAATATACTGGTGTCTTACTCCTACTACACGAAGCAGAAATGGTAGAAGAACCACCCCCGTAACCAATAGTCGTAGGATTAGCCGAAATGGATATATTCCAAGCACCATAATTGTAACTCTCAATCTTGTTTTCGGCCTGAGTTAAATCAGCTGAATCAGTAAGAGCACCTACCGTCAAAGTCAAAACTCCAGACAAAGCAGAACCTACATCAATACCACGGTCTGACGCTACCACAACGCCTGCCCACGGATAAGATGCAGATGGCTCCCAAGAAAAACCTGCACCAGAAATAGACCAAGCTACTCGAGACCCATCTTGTAACTCCCCTACGTAATTTGAAGAATATGTGGCCCTACAAGTTGCAAAATGACGGCCTCCAGACGCCGGAAAACTGCCACCAAAGGCGGCACCTCCTGCACTTGAGTATATCTTAACCGACTCTATCTCATTCGCTGCCTGATAAACATCTACAGTATCTGTAGCAGTGCGACCGCTGTAGGTGGCCGTAACAGTAAGCTCCCCAACCTTCGTTCGAACCTTTTCTGTAAACCCAAGAGTCGAAGCTGTGACTGGATCGGAGTAAGCATAAGTAACGTCAGCATACTGTGGAACCGTCTCTGAAGTGTAATCACCCGATGTATAATAAGTACGCTTCTCCTGAGTACAAGACGGATTACCCGAAGATATAGTACCACCAGAAGAAGGAATATCTGCAACCGTAAGACTTACAGCCAAATTGGTGTAAGAATAATGAGTTATCGAGTTAGACGCCTGATAAACCGTAGCTGTGGCAGCACCACTCTGACCATTCATCGTAACGGTGGCCGTCAAGTCACCAATCTCTGTCTTGGCCTTCACTGTAGTGCCTAAAGAAGGAGCTGATACTGGAGCAGAATAAGTAACCGTACCACCGGAAGTCAAAGGCGAAAGTTCCTGAGTAGCTCCAGAGGAATAACGCTGAACTCGAGACTGAGAATAAGTTACAATACCTGAAGATACGGTTCCTCCCGAAGCCGGAATGTCCGAAACCGACAAAGAAACAACAGGCACGCCATAAGTAATCGTCGTAGCTTCATTCTTCGCCTGCGTAAACGTTACAGAAGTCTCTAAACCCGAATACTTAGCAATTAAATCAGCCGTTCGCTCAGAACCCACTTCGGTGCCACGCGTTAAAACATCAATAGCAACATAAGTAGAACCTAAAGTCCGTATGGACAGTATGGCAGAATCTGATGACGACCATTCTATGTCAGACATAGGAGCCAAAGAACGAGTGCCACTGGTATAAGTCGCATACAACTGACACCAGTAATTGTACATTCCTGCTGCGGAAATATTGAGCTTTAAGTCTTTATCACCAATCTCTCTAATCTCTAATGCCGTAGCACTATTAGCAGCCTGAGAGATAGTAATAGAATCAGACTTACCATCATAAGTAAATGACAATTCTACTGTTCGAACATCACCTACCTCTGAACCTCTACTATCGCAACTAAAAGATGCAGCATACGTAGCACCCGCAGCAGGAGCTATTGAAGCCCACGATACAGACTCAAGAGACCACCCAGAATATGAATCAGGTATTCTTGCTGATGAACCACTCGTATAAGTACCATAAGCATAATACCACCAGTTAGACCTTCCAGCAGCACTAAAAGAGGTAATCGGAGAATCACCATCCCCCGTAGAAATCTTAACGCGAGTTACTGCATTAGCAGCCTGAGAAATGACAACTGTAGCACTCACCTCCTGACCGTCAAATGTGTCTGAATAAGTGCCTGTGACCGTAATCCTACGTACTAAACCTACCGTAGTTCCTCTATTGGCAGCTGTTACTACATCTCCTGAAATAGAAAATCCATCCGCAGAACCTGATAAAGTAGGAACTACCGTCTCGCTACTAACCTGAACACCATTTCTGTATGTTACAAGAGTGCCTCTTACTCTTGATGTACCTCCTTCAGCCCCAATCATAGAAGCAGAGGGATTCAAAGTAAAGTCATAAGTGTAAACCGCTTTCTCCTGAGTCACACTAACAGTACAAACACCACCAGAAGCATTCTTAACCAACAAAGATGTAGTCCTGTCTGACGTGGAAATATTCTCATCGGCGACAACCGTAACTAACTGATTGCCCGAATTGGACGGCGCAGACGCCGTCCAAGAACCCCCATCTGAAAACTTACCTGAAACCGAATAAGCCATAGCAAACTAAGCCCATGTAGCATCTACCATTACCTCTAAAGCCGATGACGTAATCCCCGTGTCAAAAGTACAAGTGACAGAACCTCCCGGAATATAAGTACTCGCAGGACATACATCAACAACAAAGCAATAGTGACTCAAATCATCCGTACTCGATTCAACATTCTTCTTCAACTGAAAACAAATAAATGAATCCGGATGAGAAGAGTCGAAATACCAACGCCACTCATGAGCATCATAAGTATTAATACCCTCATCCGTCACCGACTGACTAAAAGAAACATCGACTGACGGATAACACTCTATCTCAACACAAGCCCGACGATCCATAACATCCACCGAAACAGAAGAGCTGCTCAAAGAAACAGAATCATCCGGAACAGGAACATCGGACGGCTTGTTAAGCAATACACTACAAGTGGTATAATAATCACACGTAGGAATGGAAGTGCACGACGCGTAAGGATTCACAAGACCCGACGCATACTGAAACTTATTTACAACAACATCTGCCATAACCTACACCCTAATATCTAACAACTCATCCGTATGAACAACAGACGCAGTATCGAAAGACGACCCAATATAATGAATGCCGCATGTCAAAACACCCGGAGCCAAATAACGCAAAAAATCAGGAGTCATAACCAAACTCCAAGACTCGCGACCCCGAACAATATAAGCACCCGAATCACCCTTCTTGCGATCCGACTCCGGAACAAAACCGCGACTATAATCCACAACCCATAAGCGAGTACTCAACTGCGACGTGTAAACACAAACCTCAATATCGTAATCCCGAACGTAAACAACATCAGCACATTTATGAAGTGTGAAAGATAAATAAATATCCTCCTGACGATAAAAGCGTCCTAAAGAACTATGGAACACGTCGCAACCCATGAACAAACCTCCGGAATGATTTGTGGGATATATAATTGCATTACCCTAAAGGCTCAAAAACAAAAAGGCTCCGAAGTGATGAAGCACCCCAGAGCCTAACAGCTAAAGATCAAAGGAACTAAAACTGCTTACCGCCATTTCTAAAACCACGACTCGTATTATAAAGCATCTTAGCCTTCACATGCCAAATGAAATCCCAAGAATTGGCCATCATCCATTTCTCCAAAAAACGCAACGCCAAACCTAACCGAATGGAAGTAGGAATAGCCATCCCGAACAAAATACGATAGAACTCACAAGCACAATCCGTAGGATGAGAAGCATCAAAAGCGGCCTTGTAAGTAGAACGACACACATAAGGAGAAACCCGAGCAACATCCAAGTCACCCGTAGTACGCAACAAAGGATCACCACCACTCAACTGATCTGGATGACCTATGCAACTATTAATAACCAAAGACTTACTACCAACCAAATCCAAAATATAAATAGCCACATCTGCAAGCTCCTCCTGAGGAGTACCCTTCAAGAATTCGTCGTAAGCAGACTTATACACAGGAACAATAGAATCAGTGAATAAAATAAGTCTGTCCGGATCAATAGACGGACCAGAGGTTACTCCATCTGCAAGCTCCTCCGATGACAAGAGACGACGCATGAACAACTCCTCAAAAGACGTGCTGCCCGACGAAACCTTCTCCGGATGACGACGATATACTTCTATCACCTCAGACATCTCACAAACAATCATCGCCATATTGCGAGACGACGGCCAATCTTGCTCCCAAAAGCCATGTGACGAACTAATGCTATAACACCAATCAGCAAGGCTGAGCAACTCCTTATCAGTCGCCAAATGCCGAACCGAAGCATGTGAATCACCAGACTTAACAAAATCAGCAATTACACGTGTAAATAATTTATCCTTCATGAGTATTAACTTAAAAATTAAAGCAACTCGAACCCGAACTTACCCACCCATTAGGCGTAAACCGAACCCAAAAAGCAAAATGTAAATCCGGAACAGAAAAACAAACAACAGTAGCAACAAGACGACCATCTGGCGCATAATCGCGCTCCGTCTTAGCATGCTCTAAACGACGCCCCAAATAAAAACCAGAGCAAACATGCTGTATGATAGACGCCTCGCTAATACCGCGCATTCGCTTATGGGGAAAGCCCAGCTTAACCATGACACAATGGTGATTATATACAATTTAGCACTAAACTGCCTACAACTCTATCCGCGCATACACGGACCGGACACACCACACGCCCTCTATTGACTAAACGCCCCAACGAAACGTCGTCGCCAAATACCTTCCGCAGAATGTTAACACTCCCGTTAACGTCTGCATTTATTAACAACCCACTACCCGAACGAAACAAGCCTCGCCGAATACGCTTGCCGACATAAATGTCATGGTGACATACTGCTTCCCGGTCTAAACTACTACAAACGGACGTGTGCGACTCATTGACACCAATGAACCCTATGCCCAAAACCTTAGACTTATAACGAAGCATCTCAACAAAACGACCATGTGGCAAACATACGAAATTCTGATTCGTGACGGAACCCAAATTGATACAATCCTTCCAACCCGGATTGTAACCCACAACTATCCTGTTAATACCATGATTCCTACAATAATTTACTATTAAACGACTCGCCTTATGCAAGTAATCATCAACCTTATTATTACGACGCAACGTAAGTCTATCAAGACGACGCGAATGCTTCAAACCATGCTGCTTCTGCAAGCTACTCTGTAACTCACCACGCCGCTTATTATAATACTGATTTATAGACTTCAACGAACGACCATTGACAATAAAAGAAAAACCGTTACTGTCATAACAAGTCGCCAAGTTGTCAAGACCCAAGTCGATAGATAAGTAACGACCGCTATCCGGTAACTCCACAACATCCGGAACCTCGTAAACAACCTCGATGACGTAATAACCATGACGCGGTATAAAACGAACCTCGTGAATACCACCCGTAACTCGCGTCCGCAAAGGTGCAAAACCCTCCTTCTTGGGGAAGTGTAACATCCCGTCAAGCAACCGAACCGTATGGGATGCATAAACAAAAGAAAAACGACCCTTAGTCTTATCCTTATAACGCGGAAAGCGCGGACAACCCGTGAACTTCTTATTATCTCGCTTCCATGCCTTAATCGACGAAAAGTAACCCTTCAAGTTCTGATCCAAACGATGAAGAATGTTATTCGACGACCACGCACTTAAGGCACGATAATCTACATTGTTCTCCGACAAAAATTGCTTATTCAACTCAATCCAACGAATCCACTTACCGCTACGCAAAAACTCCTGCTTAATGACATAAAGACCCGCATTATACAAGTTCTTAGAAAGCCAACACACGTGATCGATCCGTGCGTAACGCGAATCATAACGACCTACTATGTGACGCTCTACTTGAACCATAATGCAAAGTTAATAAGAAATTCTAAAGAAACAAGTAAAAATTAGAAAAAATGTAAAATGATATATAATCACCGACACAATAAACGTAGAAGAGCCGAGACACAATATCCCGGCTCTCTGGAAACAAACAAAAAACGCCTACTGTGATAACAGCTCCTTCAACTGAGCAAGACTCATACGAAAAGCATAAGGACCATCGGAATCATCGGCATAGCCTACAAACCATATCTTATCCGCAGCAAGCCCCTGACTATTAAAAACCGATAGCTTATTAATAGGAGAAACCTGTGACTCCGGAACCTCACTATCAGACGACGCGCGTGAAACAGTATCTGCCATAACCAATCAATTTAACGGATATATAATTACAAAAACGGTGCCGGAGAAACCTCGTAAGAAACCCCGGCACCTCAAATGCTAAAGTACTGCGTCTGGGAAAGAATCAACTACAAGAAATCCAACGCAGCTGCTGAAATCGTGTCTCACGACAAAAACCCAGCTAAAAAACATCATCACTAACATTTCAACATGAGTGATAACTCATATACGTAAAAAAAAAGCTCCTGATTCACATCAGGAGCCCACACTACAACAATATGGATCGAACTCGCCTAAGTTCATCCGGATATATAATTGCTTGCATTGGGTCAAACCTACTCCCGAGGCAGACTCCGAAGATAAGTGGCATCATAAATACACTCTGACGCCGCCTTATCATTGCGGAAACGAATTAACTGCGGATTGCGCAAGTGATAATACTTATCCAAACCACACCCCTGAAGCTCAGCCACCATACCCATAAACTCGGGATTAAGCCGAGCGACACCTGCATCCAAAATAGTAGCACGCTGCGACAAATGACCACTCAAAGGCAGAACTGCAAACAGCTGAGAATGCTCTCTACCATCCTCGTCTCGACAAATGATACTAAGATCCAACTGTGTAATACAAGACGCAGGACCAGAACCCCCAGAAACAAACACATCAAAAGTATCATCAAGAACCTGTGGCGAGATGTCGGTACCAACGCGATGCTTCAACTTAACCCACACATCCTTAGAACGAGAACCCTTAGAGTCATAAAAAGCATCCCCATTATGAAACACAACACCCTCACCACCTCGGTTGAGAATAGAATCCAAAAATGAAATCTTCTCAAATCGAGAACCAATCACACGAGGGATAGATCGTGCATTAACACCTGCACGACATAACATATCTACGCAAGACGAATATGCATCCCAACCCTCATGAATAGGGCGGTGAAGGTAATTACGTCCCCCGAAATACAAAGGACAAATTACATTAAACGTCAACATATCTCGACCCAAATGCTCCCGAAACCAAACCTGACAACGACGCGCGTCATCAGGAGACATAGAAAGCAACTCGTCTATAACCCCATCCTCGGTGCCACAATCAATACCAGCTGACTTTGCATCCTGTAAAGTGCCATTCAAGGTCAATTCAACGTCAACTGCAATGATAGTATCAGACGGAAAATTGTGATTGCTCCAAACCATAGAAGTGTAATCTATAATAGAACAGTCATCATTGATCCCACGACCAAAGATAAACCAATCCAAAGAATCCCCCATCGTATAAGACATCAATAACGCCCGAACACCCTTAATCTTCTCCGTCGCCATCCACGTGGTAGAATCAAGAACAACATTCCTATCATCCTCCGAAAGATCACTAAACCGAGAACATAAACAGAAACTATCAAGCCGCAAAGCATACCACACACACGGATGCACGATATCCTTAATAGCTGACAAATCTTTGACCTGCAAGCAAACAGGCTTCGAAACAGAGTAACCCTTCTGAATCAAAGCCTTCTCAAACTCAGCAAGATAACGCAAAGCACGCTGATAATCCGCTATGACCACCTTCCCACCGCGACCCGACGGCTGAAGCAGCGACGACAAAAACAACGGCTGATATAAATCCCGCTTAGCCTCCCACAAGTGCTCGTAATCTGCCTTGACCATATATTAAAAATTTTTCCAAATAAACAAAAGACCATTATAAGTGCTACAGAACGCTCCGGAAGCTAAAATCACGAAAGCCATAAAGTCAACCGAGTTGAAGACGCTCTGACGAAATAAACCAAAAAATAAGGTTCCAGCAACCCCAAACAACAAAAGGCCGCATACGAACAAAATAAAACCGAGCAAAACAAGCAAGAATCTACCGCACCGCATGACTAAATCTCTCTTAAGCAACCAACACAACGCAAAATAGTAAGCATCTCAACACCTGTATCAACGCGACCAGTAAACACAAGCTCCGGATTCGGCTCCAGATCCGGCTCCGAAATAGTTACTCCTTGCTCCTGATAATAAGAATCAGCATAGTAAATAAAGCACATGCGACCCCAAGGAGTCGATCCTGTATTGCCATCCGGAATTACAATATAAAACCAACCATCACCGTCAAAAGACTTAGCGTAGGCACACAAATCAGCATACCCACAACTCGGCATGTATAGCGACCACACCCTATCTTTATCTCGACGATCCTTTATAATCGGAAAAATACCCGTAGCAGCATGAAAAAGAACCTCATTAGTAGTAGCATCGACAATTCTGCTCATAAGTCATCATTTTTTAGAGTTCTTCTTCTGCTTAACAGCCTCCTTACGGACCGTATCCATAGCATCCTGAACAACACCCTGAATATCACCACCCGTTACAGAAACCATCTGATCCTTATCGAACGCCGGACGCATCCAATCATCAAACAAACGATAACGTCTATACCATTCCGGATTATAATAAAACCCACCTAAAGAGGTGTTAGAAATAACATGAACATCATGCTCCTCTGCAATAACCATCAAGGACTGCACAAAGGAACCAACATCTGGCAAAGACATGCTCTTAGCCAGACTGGACGAAAGACCTACATGAATGTAAGTGAGATACGGAGCTAACTCTGTAAAGACATCTAAGGCAGCACCAATATCTGAAACCGGGTTGAGATCCAACCACGTTAAGAAACGAGCCGTATGGAGAGATTTGAGACCCTCAACGAGAACCGAACGAGGCGACGCTCCCGCACGCTGGCCCAGCATGGCAGAAAGAGTCGTGCCGAAAGAAACAATGCCGCGACGAATACCAAGCATTGCAGCATAACCCGGATACTCCTTAGCCCACTCAAAATGATCCGTAACAAAGGTCGCCGGAACACCCATAGCATTACACAACGAGAAAGAACGACCTGTAAGCTCCAGAAGCTCTTCGCGCATAGGGTCCGCAACCATAGAGAAGAAGACACCACCATTAGCCCGAAGATCATCAAGATTCTCCACAAGCTCCTTCTCGAAAGCATGATAAGCATCCTCCGTGTTCTTAAAACACCGCTTCAGAACAGGAGACAACACAGGAGCGTCTAACCCAATGTTAGACTCGCTGTTAAACCAGCAAGCAGACGTCCGCTTCCCAAAAGAGTAAAAGTCACACGCCCAAGAAGTGTAATCGCAACCGACACCAACCGTCTTATGTAAAGCCTTATTTGAACCCATGATACAAAAACAAGTAAATAAAAAACGTTACCAACTTCAACGTATGACAGCTCGTAAACTCATCAATGAGTTGCGAACCAGTCACGAATAAAGTCAAACACTTCACCAAAGAAAGGCAAGATAGACGAAACAGCCTCCTTCTTGTCAGGAGTAGCAAGGTTCCATATAAACATAACCGTTATATAGACAAACCAAAAGCCAAAGCAATAAAGCAACCGAGCCTTCAAAACCTCCCACCGAAGACCTAAATAACTAACCGAAAAATAGTACTTAATAGGAATGGCCATCGGCACAGCAAACGTGAAAATAGCATAAAGAATGACCGACAGGATAACTCCAACCGTACACTGATCTGCCGTAAGACACGTATCTGCGTCAAGAATAGGATAACACGAAATACCCCAAAGCAAGAACGATAACAAGGCGAAAATAACCAGCGAACCAGACTCTACAACAATATTGAAAAGAATCTTGAAAAGAGAAGAAAAGAACCCACCAATACCTGACGACTGCTTCTTTGACGACTCCTCATGCAAGAGAGCTAACACGGCATCATCAAAACCACTCTTGGCCTTAGCTTTAGCAAACATAATATTAGAAATTAAAAGTCAAACACCTACTTAAGTCACTGCAAATATATATTAATTAATTAAATCTGTCAAATAAAATTAAAAAAAGTGACCCGAAGGTCACTTTTAATTACATGTATCTCCGCTCCCAAGCCGCGAGAGCGGATTCTAACTCAGGAGGAATTAATTCTGAACGATCAATATCCCTAAGCGTAGTCAAAAAAGACTCAATTCTACTAACCAAAGGACGAGTATCCGTCAACAACTGAGCCTCAGCAAGATCAACAGCCTTCAGGCAATCGAACCTGTCGAACTTGCCAGAAGTATGCAGAAGAATAAACTCCTCTGCATCGGAACTATAAAGACGGTATTTCATCGGACCCCACTATAAAGTACCTATCCAATTTGTTCTTGGAAACAAAAGCCCTAAAGGCCGGATCATCCTCATCGACGTCTGGAACCTCAAAAACATAGTCAAAGAATGTCTTCACCTCCGGCTCCAAACCCGAACGCATTTTTATGTAGGCACGCAAACTCTTCCGAAACTCAGCAGGCTCAGTGTTCCGTAACTGAGAAACAACCTCAAAGCACTTCTTAGCTACTCGAGCATCCGACCATACGGTAAGGTCGGAATCCAGAGAATCATCCCGAACAGAATACAAAGCCATCCGAAGAAGAGTAGAATCCCCATGAGCCTCTTCCATCGCATCGATAGACAACTTGCGACCATCGGCACTATAACCCTTAACACCACCACGAATGCCATCAAGAAGTCGATTCTTAACGCACCCACGAACATAAGTCTCAAAAGACACATGTGTCGAATTGGCATACCGATCGATCAATGTCATATACGGAATACCGTCGGCTGCTGCTTTGGCATAGTCACCATCAAAATAGTACTTCTTGCCGTTATAACGACACTTAGGCTGTAAGTACTGCTGGTAGAAGATGTAGACCAAGTCCGACCAGTCTCCACCAAAGGTCGGCCAGAAACGATGGATGTCCATCTCGATAGCGTCCTGAATGAGCTTAAACATGTAAGCACGCAGGTCCTCTAAAGACATGTCGTAGCTACCAATGCCACGACGACCTAAACAATGGACCCAGATATCCTTCGCAGTATACCCTAAGCCCATCAACTCAACCTCCGTATGACCACGGAGAAACTGATACGATTCCTGATTCATGTTGCGTAGTAATAGAGCTGCCAGCAACGTCGCTGACAGCTCCACAAAACTACAAAACAAAATCCAAAAAACAAAGAAAATTGCTAAAATTATGACAACTTCTTCTTCGAACCCCTGAGAGGTAAAGTAAAGACCTTAGATAAATCCCCTGTCACGGCCAAGTCGTCAAGAACATTCATAACATCAGTAGGTATGCCAAAAAAGTCACAAACGTCTAAAGAACCAAACATCGCACCCGAAACATCCTCCTCAACAAACTCGATGGACGAAAAAACTGACGACGGCCATCCATCAAAGATCAAATCAAACCTATCGTTCTCTACAGACTCCCTAAGAAAGTCATCGGAAGAAACACGACAGATGCGTAAGGAGCACACAGGAACGCCCTCCATAAGACCTACAATAAGTCCATCTAAAATGTAAGCCAATGTATCCTTAAAGAACATCTTAAAGGCATCCGGGAAAATCAAACGACGAACATTAACAGGCAAACCACAACGCAAGGCATTAACGAACTTCATAGTATATTCCCGGATGAGATCCACAACGCCGACGAAAAGTGTATGACAAGGCCACTCAGACTGAATAGTGTATACTAAAGGAGAACCCGGAGTCTGAATAAGAGAAACCCCATCCAAAACACGACAAAGAGTTCGCATAACCCATACCTCCCACTCAGATGACACTACACCAACATGAGAATATGAACCTCTATCAAAAATACCCCGAAGCAAATCATTCGAAACATCAATGCCAAGCTGAAACCCGAAGTCATACGGGTGAACAACACTTAAATTAATGCTCCCTAACAGATAGTCTATAATATCACTGGCATGTACCCCATAAAGAAACGACGTCTGCAACTTAGCATGCTTAGCGGTATCACCATACAAAACTAAGTTCTCAAGAAGAGCCTTAAAGTCCTCAACAGAATCAATACGACCATCGCCAAAAAGAACCGAAAAGATGACATTATGAGTAGCCGTAAACATTACAACCCAAACACCACGATCCGGATAATCATCAGACGGATCAGGAGTGAAAAAACCTATACTCCCAGTAGCTAAGTACTGAAACACACGAACTCCATCAGCGTCCGCCTCGAAATAGTCCATACCAGAACTACTTAACTCCTCATAATGAGCAGTAAGCCAATCGGAAACCTTCTTCATCTGAGTCCGAACAGATTCTAAGCTGAAGTCCTCCTTAAACAGGAAGCAACACCCATCCACCGGACGACTTGCAAGATCACTCATTAGACGGCAAGAAATTAAGAACAACAGGCGACAACGAGTTACCCCACTCCACGGACGTAGACCGAAGATTAATCAACAATGACTCCATAAAAGCATCTGTGAACTTCGACATAGTACTTTCAAGATTATCAAGACTATGAACCCCAAAAGCCTTATCGAAACGACGATACACAGACTCATACATCAAACGCAAAAATCGAAGCATCATCATAACCTCCTCCGGATGAGTGCCAAGCCGCAACTCAGAGTAAGTGCTATAAAACAAAGGACAAACCTTCTCCATGAAAAAGTCTAACCCCTCCAAAGACGACGAACCAGCATCCATAGGAACTCTAAAGGTAGACATCAGACCAAAGAAATTAACCATCGAGAGCACACTGAAATACTCAGCGCATACCTCTGCGCATGCCACAGCACAGGCATTGGCCAATGCAGGAATACACACATCCGGAGCAGCAGTAGCCTCAAGAGTTATATTCCTGAAAACCCTACTCATCCTGCCTCGCAAACGAGAACGGTAAACATCCTCCTGATGGCCCATGATATCACGATAAGAACCCCCGGAAACCCACCGCCGAAGCGTATGAAGATATTTCAAAGGCTCAGAACCCGAATGATGGAACTCAAAAATAAAGTAACCCCTATTGCACTTCAGTAAAACACGCCAAAAAACAAACTCAGACGATTCCGGCGAGCTAAGCGTATACTTGCGAGCCCAGATGCCCTCTTGAGGTAAACAGACAAAATTACCCACATGTAGGCCCGCAATTGGCATGGAATCCTCACTGCAATTAGCCGCCTCCCACCGAAGAACATCGAGCATCTCTGCAATAATAACATCCCGAGAAGTCGATAAGTCCCAACGACGATAAATATCACACCTAAAAGGATATGATCCTAAAACCTCTTCGTACATGACCATTAAAAATGATTGTTAAATTAATCGTCGGCGCATAAAGCCTTACCGCGACGACCTCGGTGATATCCACGTAAAGAAGCAAGCTCCTCAAGACGAGAACAACGCTCGCGAACAGAGGCAAGATACAAACCCAACTCCTCAGCAGTCATGAAAAAAGTGTAATTATCGCTCTTAGTCCAAATACTCTGCGCCATAGACTCTGCAATACCCGGAGCCTCCCTCTCTGCACCAAAACTCATAAACAACTCCTAAAAGTTAACACCCACATTAAGAGTCCAAGCATACTTATCATCGAACCGAATGCCTCCCAGACCCACCTTATACTTCTGCCGGAAATCCAAGCCCACAAAGCCTGTCTGTGTCCGGAAATCCAAACTCGTGCCCACCATAACCCACGGCGTAAGCAACCGAGGCTTGGAAACAACCTCACGAACAGTCATAACCTCCTTAAATAAAGGAACAATGTCTGCCGACGCTGCCTGAATCACATTCTCAGAAACAACACACCGAACCCTGAAAGTCCCAGTCGTATCTGTACTGAAGTCTAACTCATAATGATAACGAGCAAAATACTTCGACAGGATAGCAGCAGTATCCACCGGAACATAAACAGGAACACCAATCGTATCAACCCGCAAAGGACTGCCCTTATCAATGAAAACCGGAGTCGGCTTGTCTAAAGTAACCTTCACAGGAACACCCGGAAGATACTTCACGACCGTAGACTCCGTAACACTTACTGAACGAACCCCAAGATAATAACCACTACCAAAAAGTAAGGCTAAAACCAAAAGCACGCAGACAAGCTGCCATATGTTACTACGCTTCATTAAGTAAACGTAAACCACAACACTAAATTACAGCATCAACCTCAAACCACCCTCTGTCATGCCTAAGACACACTCAGAATTAAAGACAAGACATGAAACTCCCATGACAGAAGAATCAGGCCCTGAAGAGTATGCCAATAAAAAGGCTACTCGAAAGTCATAACCAAAGGCTCCGGATACCCACTGGTGAAATTATAAGACTGAACAGCAGTAACATCCTTCAAAGCCTTGATAGTTGTCTCATGCTTACGAGTAACACCGTAAGTGCCCATAGCATATGTCTCCAGCTTAGACAGGAAGTCCTTAAGCTGAACACAGGTGAGAGTAACACTCGACCCATCAAAACCATAGAGCGTAAATTCAGCATCATCAGCTGAATCCTGAGCCTGCATGCGGAACAATGTCCGAGAAGACTTATCAAGCCAAAGATTAACCCCATTAACACTACAAGTGTTTACCTCCTCGCTACTATCATAAGCATAGAGACCCGCAAGGGCTACCGCCTTAGCATCCTCTAAGCTAAAGATCGGATCACGAAGAACAGGATGACCATCCTCATCCTCTACAATCTCCTTACCTTTAGACTGACCGTCCAACAGCGACTGCCACTCCTCATCAGTAAGTTCTATTCCATTTTCAATCTCGGCGTCGTAAAAACCACCATCGCCTTTCTTCCACCACATCATAAGTACCTAAAAAATTTTATAAGTGTATCACATAAACGTCTAAGCTATCCCCAACTTCGTCTTCAGCTGAGCAATGAAGTCTGCATCCTCAAGTAATTCATTTGGCGACTTAACCCCAATATTATCCCTTACGTTGGACTGATAAACCGTCGAAAGACTCTGAATAACATCATAACGCACTGCCCCTGTCCTGAGATCATACGACGATAAATTCGACAGAATACCAGTCGATCTATTAAACTCAATTTTAACAACCGTATAATCCCCATTAAAGAATATAAACTTATCCTTTGTAGTACTTCTTGTAGCCTTCCAAAAAATTCCTCCTCCACCATAACCTGACGGAGTATCGACTAACAAAATACCTTTGGCATTAGCAACTAAGTCTAACATATCCCCCGACAAGGTGGTAGTAAGAAGAGAATACGGAACTATAACAATACCACTACCAATATTAGACAAAGCTGTATTTTTCTGAGTATCAGTAAGACTCTGTTCATCGGCGTATCTTACCGAACCTCCAAAAGTCAAACTGGAACTTATACCCGACAATAATTTTGTAGACTTGTTAAGCGTGAACATACAATATGTAGTTCCCGTAACAAAAGCTGTGAAGATACAAGACCCAGATACATTATTACCCTTAATAAAAACCGACGGATTCCTGTAATCGGACGGGGTGTCAACTAAAATGATACCTCGGGCATTATCGACAACTTCCATCATCTCATCCGACAACGTAGTATTCAAAAGAGAGTACGGAAGTCTAACAAAATCAATACCTATGTTGCCCAAGGCTTTATTCTTATTATCATCAGAAACATTACTCTGATCCCTGTCGAAAGAAACCGCACTCGGATCGTATAAGTATGCGAAACTCGAAATAATAACCCCGGTCGCCTCGTTGACATTCAAAGCCGTACAGAAACTGTTGCTGAACTGTCCGTAAAAACGACGGCTACCACCCGACGAGATAGAAAAATTATAAAGTAAACCTGTCTCCTGCACCAATAAGGCGGTAGCTGCCAGACGCGCTTCCTTCTCATCGTCCGAAACAGCATCCGAGGAACCAATAGCAGACTCCGAGATCACATGAACCTTCCAACCGAGATTCTTAAACGCCTGTGATTGCTGCGCACTCGTCAAAGCTGGATTTTGAGCTGTGAAATGTACAGCTTTGGAATCTATGTAATTGTAACTAACAAGCTCAGAAACTTTCTTCGTACTTCGGGTAATAATTATAGTACTAATAATATAATTATTAACGGCCCGACAGTAAGTAATCCTATTCGAATCTAAAACCCCTAATAAAAATAAATCCCCAGTGTCAGTAAACAGAAGAGCCTTAGAAACAGCTAATTGTTCTATCTCTTCCGCAGATAAAGTAGATCCTAAAAAGCTACTGTCCGTAACATAAACCTTCATGCCTAAGTTGGCAAGGGCCTGTGCCTGTTGAGACGTAGTGAGCGACTGTTCTCGATTGAATACTACGGCACTATTATCACGTAAAGCAGTATTACCAATAACCTTAAACGTCTTTGTTGATTTAGTGTACTGACAAGTAAGACAATAATCATTTTTTCGAAATGAATAAAATCCTACCACATCACCAGTTTGAATGTCTGAGTGGAATATATGAGACAAAACCTCCGGAGATGCTGTCGTGCCTCTTAAGATAACACCTTTACTCGACAGCAATCTGGCCTCCTGCTCATCGGTAAGTGTCGCCTGACCATTGACAAGATCAATAATCATCAAATCAGCACCGATGTTCTCCAACGCCTGATTCTGAGCCGCAAGACTCAACGACTGAGCAATATCAGTCCGAACCGCCTTCGTAGCAAAATCAGCTGACGTGACATGATCGTTGATACGCTCCTGAAGCTCAAAGGAAAGACAATCCCAGTCAATGGAATTCTTAAGAACCGTGGCATGGATGACATTATTCTCGTCTATAGAAACCTGAATCCGATCACCAATAGAACCAACATACTCCTTCACAAAAGCACTAACTGGAATACTCGTGGTAGTACCATCGGCATTATCAAACTCAATGCTATCTGTCTCCGCATTATAACGCAAGGCAAGCTGCTCAATAGGCAAGTCAATCTCTACAGTCGCACCCGCAAGAGTCGTGAACGTAATCTTATAAGACGACGAATCGTAAGCCGGAAGGCCTACACAAGTGTTAAGCAACTCACGAATATCAGCATGAGCAGTCGTCGACGTATTATGAGCAGATATGCTCGCCGTAACAGACTCCATAGAAGCCTTCTTACGCAACTCCTCAGTAACGGCATTCTGAGACATGACAGCAGTAGTACTGTTACCCGGACCCTGAACAATCTCAAAAGCATCAACCTGATCGGCAATATACTGCTTGAGGTTATCCGTAGTGACAAAACCACTCAGAAAATCTATAACCTTAGGAAGCGTGTCGATACTCAAATCAGGAACAGCCGTAAATGAGTCAATAGTATAATCAAGATTCTGTGACAGCTCCGTGGAATTGAACATCTTATACTTCATCTCCCCGGTAGCCCCTACCTGAGAAATAAAAAGTAAGTCCTTCTCGTAAAGGTAAGACACCGTAAGCAAGATAGGATAATACCCGGCAGCCCGCAACGATAAAACCAAGATGCTATTCTCCTGTCCAAGAACGACGGACAAATAAAAAGCATCTGAAACACCCGAAACCATAGGCTCCGAGTCTACAACACCATCTACACTCCGGTAAACATCATACGTAACAGAACTACCAAACGACTGACATATACGAAGCAATACCGACTTCTCCTGAAAGGACAATGAAAGTGCTTGGGCTGTAGAGGCAACTAAACCTGCAACAACACTCATCTGAGCAACAGGACTCTCTGAGGGGCGATAATCTATAAGAGACATAAGTAACACAATTATTTACCGGATATATAATTGCTACCCCCCCCCTGCAAAAATTAAACCGTAACTAACAAAAACAGACCACATTAAAGTGATCTGTAACTACCGAGATAACTAACTCTCCTGCCGCATCCGCCGAAGAACTTCCTGCCACTCGCAATCCATGTCTCGCCAATAGGTATAACCCTCCGGAGTCATACAAAACTGAAAAGCCTCGAGAATGTAAAAAGGAGGCCGACTGACCGGATCACAAACATAGGAATGAAAGGACTGGCGACCCAAGTTAGACGTGAACTTCTCAAAAGCCCCTCGATCCCTCAGAAAGGACTCAAAGGCAGTAACAAATCTGTTGTTAACAACCATAACAAATCACATAAAGTTTACAGCAAATATAATGTAATTAAAATAATTATGCAAATAAAACGGATCATTCTTCTAAGAATGATCCACAAGCAAAGAACGCCTAATTGAAAAATGGAACAATGTGACAACAGAAAGCATTGGCGTGAAGACCGTATGAAACAAATGATCAACATCCTAACATAGACCCGACTCTACTGCTCGAATGACATCTCCACGCCAATGCAGATACATATACGTAAAGTTCTAAAGTAGCTACTCAATGCGAATTTGAATGCCACGACCAGAATCCGACGTAGACTTCAAAAGAGAGTACAACTTCTTGAATGTCTCGGTGCTCTGCATAACTGCACCTACAACCGTATTGCGACCTACAAGAATACAACCATCCGTATCCTCCGGATAATTACCAATATGAATGAGAATGCCATCAAAGCCCGGAACCCCAACCAAACGAGGAAGATATCCATCACAGAACGAATACTGAGCACGCTGAGAATACTTAGGTGACTTAACATCCAATATGACAGAATAAGTACCACGAGGAATAGCTGTCTTGCCATAAACCTTCTTCGAAGCAATCTCCAACTCTGACATGTCAGCTGTAAGACCCCTATCTACATCCTCCATCGTATCACAGAAAAACTCACCATCGACATACAATTTCCCGATGGTATACTTCGGCCCCTTGAAATGCCGATCCAAAAACAAATGCAAATCTTTCATGCCCTTTATGCGCTAAATGTTGCTGAAATGCCATAGAACCCAACCGCCTTACCGTAACACAAGGCCACACGTGCAAGATGATCAACACCCGGAGGCGTCGTAGGCTTATTGAGTGTTAAAGCCACAGATACATCCCACACCCCAGCAGTAGAAGACTCAGCATAAGTGATAGATCCTACTGAAACCCAGTAATCAGAAGCCACAAGCGCAGGCTCATGTCGCACAAAAGTAGTGCCAAGATCGTAAATGGAAGCAGATAACGTATCAACATGAGCTAAAAAATTGGGATACGATACTGTAAACTTAGCAACCTGCGTGGATGGATTATCACTATAAACATGCACATACCTATTCGACGCCGTACCCGTAATGACAACACCCTCCTGTGTGAATGTTAAAACCGACGGTGTAAAACCAGACGGAGGACTCGTCAAGTCAAAAGTGAGATGCATCGTGCGGGTATAAGACGTCAGATTGTCTGTCCATGAAAGAGCAACACTCTTATTCAATATATCCCGTGATGGTACAACCGTGACAACATCGTCTGTTCCGTCATTCCACGGAATAGGCAACGAACTGACGTCCGATAAAACCTTAGCTTGTTTAACTATTCTTTGTGACATAGAGATAATCCGTTGAAGACCCAAATCTATTGTATACCAAATTCGTCGGATAGAAACCATCAGACGGTCGGAAATAAGTCGATGTACCAACTGCCGTTAAACGATAGTACACCTGTACCGCAACAGAGGACTCCCAGAACTGTGGAACCCAACTATTGGCCAACGAGGCCCAAGAATCAAAACCACCCTCAATAGTCATAGTATAATCCCCAGAAACCGCCTCCAAAAGACTGGAAGTCGGAATCGCAATAGTAATCTGAGTTCCACCACTACTCGTAACAAGAATAGAGTTCGACTCAACAGTCCGAGTATGACCATCGTAAGACAGTACCAATGTCGCATTCGCGTAACTTGCATAAACAGACTCCCACTCACTCGTGCGAACTACAAAGTATAAACTACCTGACTCAGTAAAACCTCGACCAGTACGATAAACACTAAAATGATAAGTCCTATTTGATAAATTAACATTGTTGCTGAAAGTAACCGTAATGGCATTATCATACTCTACATAGGAAGAACCCCCACTTGAAATCACACGCCTCGTATAACTAAGTGTACCCGGATAAAGACACGTCGAGCCACCTGTAACAACCATGCCATTAGCAGCAGTATCCTTAACTGCCTTATAATGATTCGACGCAGAAAGAGAGCTTCCCATAGAAACATCGAAATCATCTACAGAAATAGTAGTATCTACTGCCTTAGTATAGCCAGAAGCGTATGTCAAAACTCTATGAAGAATAAACTGATAACGCACAACAGCATCATAAGTCTCAAGCAAAATAGAAGTCTGAACAGGACTCGAACTACCACCTGCATCCATATCCAAGTAATACAAGGATGACTGCTCCTCGTAACTATTAGCATCACGAGTGATATGACCCGCATCTAAGGTATAATATGACGTAGCAGCCGTATAGGTAGTACGAAGACTAAAATAAGCACCTAAGGATGCCTCAGGGACTGCTGGAACATCCTCATCTGTGATAATAGGGCTTGCACAAGTCAAAACATAATCTACACCGCCAACCTCATTAGCCTCCGTAGTTAACCCAAGACCACTCCCCTCAAAGACCATAGGATAATCCGAGAATGGATGAGAAGCCTGTACTGACACCGTGATGCCTTCCGGAAGCGTGACATCTGAACCTATATAAGCCTTCTCGATACTCCCATCGGTGTAAACCTTCTCCACATAGGGCCTATGAAGCCGACAAGTGTAATTATACTGCCTATTGTAAGCATAACGCAACTTCCGAGAAGCATGGGACGATGACGCCATAGGCTCCTGATTCAACAAGGGCACAAACTGATCATCATTGCTACTCGTAAGCGAATAAGCCTCGTAACGTACCCAACCCCAATTGCTGAAAACAACAGCACCCTGAGAAACCGTAGTTGACGTCCGAAGCTGACCCTGCTGAACCCAAACCTCCGCAAAGTTGCCCGCAACACTCGTATTATCCCATGCCGACAACGTTGTAACCGTAATGGAAATAGTCATCCCAGAAACAACAGGCTCGGACACTGAATATAAGCTATCATTAGACGTCCCATACTGAAGCCAGTTAACCGGGTCCTGATCCTTCGTATAAACAGTCGCCGTAGAAGTAAAAGTCAACGTGGCACTAACACCCTTCTTAGCACTAAACACGTAAGACGTGTTAGTCGCTGTCAGACTATTAGCTCGCTGACGAATGCGAACACGAGACCGAACCAGACTATCAACACCGTCGGTAGTGTCATAAATATCAACATACCGCTCTCGAACTAAAGCAGAAAAGTTCTCGGGAGAATAAACATTAACGGTATCCAAAGGACCAGTCGTGCCTGACGAATCCAAATAAAAAGAATCCGAACTACCGTCACCCCAAGCATAACCAGACGACGAAACTAATGACAACGGAACAGCCGCGCCAGAACCAGAAGAAGGAATATTTATTGTCTTAACAGAACGCCTGCGAGCCATGAACCTAAAACAATTTATCGGATATATAATTGCATAATAGCCCCCTCATAAAACAAGCAAGGGAGAGTGCAAAAGCACCCCCCCCCCTACTTGGTGAAGAAAATGACCACTCTCTTTACGCAATTGTCCAATCAGTATTGCTGAGCACCTGAAATGAGGTGCTTGCCCCGTCCTGCGGAATCGTGATAGAAGCCGTCGTGGTACCCTCCTCGTTGATGTACAGATAAGCGTCACCAGCGTTCTGAGTAATAACCGTCGAATGGAACTGACCAGCAGATGGAGCCGTACCGCCATTGTCGGTCACATTCAAAGTAGCAGTCCGATCACTGATCGTGGTATTCTCAGGAACAGAGAAAACAATACTAAAATCGTAAGCTGCTACAGCACCCAGGTCACCCGTAATCTCTACACCGTTAGCCGTGGAAACACCATTGGCGGTGTAATTCTCCGGAAGCGTAATAGGAAGCGTCGGAGAATCGCCGAGAGAGAACGTAAGTTTGGTGGAGTTTGACCGACCCGTAATAGTGAGATTGCCTCCCTCTTTGCCGATAGTCGACGTGTTAGAGGTAAAGGTCACAAACTCCGCCAGCGGAGTCTGAGTAGCCGTTACAGTACACGGATCAGGACCCGTAGCGGAAATCGTCATCGCATACGACCGCGCAACACGACCAGTATGCTCCGTACCAGTACAATTTACAGTTTCATTACTATTTCCCGACATCGGGACAATAGTCAACCAAGCAGGTTTAGCCATAACACAAAAAAAAAAATTAAAAGTGGAACTATTATTCTATAACCCAATTTCTATCACTAAAAACATCGAAAAAATCACTCGACCCATCATGATGCGCAAGCCACACTATACTCGGATCTACATGCAAATAACCGTCAGCCTCAAAGACGAAGGCTACCTCCGGATTATTGCGAATAGACAAATCACAACCTCCAGCACTACTCAACATAGGAGCATCGTAAACACCCTGAAAAGCCAAAGACGACGAACTATCATACCAAGTATGGATGGCAGCCGACGCAGGCGAAGTAGTAGACCAAATATCACATGCAATATTACAAGGAATATACTCTCTAAGACAACGCGGCAACGACCCCTGAAGCTTGAACTCAGCAGGCAGTACATAAGACACAGGATCGCCCCTATTCCACAAACGCTTGAATGTTGAAAAGTCAAGAACAGAATCAAATAACCTGAATATCTGAATAATACCTAAAAAAGGTGACAACCCTCCCGAAAGCGAACCTAAGTTAAAATCCGACGAAATTAAAGCATCGGACAAAACAAGAGAGTAGGCATAAGAAACCCCATTGACACTCAAAGAAACAACTCCAGACGACGAAATACAAACCCCTACAACATACTGCTGATGTGGCTTCAAGGAAAACGAAAACTCATCATCGACTGGGAAAAGTTTGGAATCCTTAATATATATACCAAAAGGACGACCAGCATAACTACCAAAGCACTCTACATACTGGAGTGTTGTAATATCCGACCCAGTTACAAAAACAACCCACTTAGTGAAAGGAAAATGCAAGTCGATACTATGATCCGCACAATAAAAGGACCCCGACGACGTAGACACACCCTTATAATGTTCTCGAACCTGACAAGTGGCAACTGGTATGGATAAACTATGATAAAACACAGCGAAGCCTAATTATAGTAATAAATTACCGCACGACCACTCAAAAACTCTATCGCGTACTGCTTATTCGCCGACAAATCCTGCCACCCGGCAACCGGAACCGACGAACCCCAGTCGATAGTAGTTCCTTCAGACGACGTAGTGAAATAAACAACTGACATAACAGGAGAATTCGCTACGGACGAAAATGTTAAAGAGCTTAAAACACCGCAATTGTATATGTGATAACCCTCTACCGCAATAGTGGGTGTAGAACCCTCAACCGTAACTACCGTGGGTGACGATAAAGCAGCAAGCTCCTTCGACACAGCAGCCTGACTCATCACGGCAGTAGTGCTACTGCCCGGACCCTGAACAATCTCTATGCTGGAACCACCACCCGCAGCATCCGTCAGAAGCAACCAAGACTCCGTAGAAACAACACTCTGCTGCTGACGATTGTAAACAATTCGAAGAACACGAACACACTGAGCGGACGAAATAGTCTCAGTATCAAACCCCGGATTGCCAAACTGGATAGACAAGATGTCAAAAGTACCAGCAGACGCATCCATAGACACAACCCAATAATATGCCCGAGCAGACGCTGTGACTGTACTCACACCAACACAATCCAAAAGCCAACCCTCACGAAACCAATCACACAGTATATTAATAACCTTCTCCATCCGAGTGTCCGGAACAGGAGGAGCCGGAGGAGTGGGAGCCGGAGGACAGCAACACGACGAACAAGACCCAGAACCCGACGCAGGACGCACAACAGGCATCTCATACTCCGACGTCAAAAGAAGATCATCCGGGATGTTATTCGTGGACGACGAACACACAATATGAGGTCGGTCAGACTCACTCCCTAACCCGGAGATCAACTTCTGGTAATCCGCACTCGTCAAGTTCCCAGACGAGAACATGGCGGTCAAATACGGTATCAACTGAGAACGAAACATATCGACACTTTGAATTTACCGGATATATAATTGCTTATAACCACAAACAAAAAAGCGAGCCCAGCATAAACTGAACTCGCCTACAGCAAAAGACAACGCGCACCTAAAAGGTCGTCTCTACAAAATGGACGTCCGCAAGCAACGCCGCCGACCGAAAAGGATAAAGACCATCCTCACGAGGCTGAAGAAGCAAAATACTATCAGGATACCCTAAAAGATCCCGAAAGCAAGCCATTTCACCATCCTCGCACACAAAAGTCCCCGTAACCCACCGACGCGGATTGAATGACGGAGGAGCCTGAAGTAAATAACGACAACCCGGAATAAAAGACTTCACGCGCGTGTCATGCCTAACTGAATGCATAACTCCACGAAGATCCGGTAAGACCTCAAATCTGAAACCACGAACACTACTCATAGCCACACTCTAAAATCGAATATTCATATTTGACAATTCCTTAGAACTCAACAGCTTAGCTCGATTTAAGGAAATAAAACGAAAATGCATATCTCCACATACGACCCACAAAACAGGAGGCCGCTCCTCGTGTATCTCAATCAAAACAACTCTGCCTACATCGCCATCCTTCAAAGAAGAAGTAGAATACGCAGAAATAGCATCCGGAGCAACAGTCACATAGGAACCAATTAACCCATCCCTCATAGCTATCATAACCCTAATTCATTACATCGTGATACACATCCTTATATGACGACTCAGGAATTTTAACCATGTCACGATGGATAGTCCGAAGCCACTCATCCTCTACGTTGACAAACAAGCTATCTTGTGTCTCAATAATCCCCGGAATCTGACGCTCAGGATCACGCAAGCTTAAGAGTAGCCCTACGTAAGACATAGAAACCGTAGGTAGTGATTCTAACTCCGCCCAAATAGTCCTACCAAGCTCCGACGACGACGGAATAAAATAAGGACCCTCAGAGTACCAAGCCCAACCAGACATGTCTGCGTTATTCCAAAACTCCGTAGGCAAAACCCGACCAACGACATAATGAGATTTATGCTTATAGGACTTAATTGAGTACTTCTGCACAAATAAATCCTCTAAAACTTTAGCTGCATCTCGACACTGAGCCCACATAAGAAGCCGACAGCCAAGCTCTGACTCACAAGGTATTCGATAATAAACATTCATAGAACTAACGAGGTGATTATATACAATTTTGAATCGCACATATTGGCGCTTCTACGACATCGTAACCTCCGTCTCCACGCCCGTCGAACCGTCCCACCGACGGCAATAATTTTGCTAATCCTTCTTTTAGAATGTTGGTCGCTGCGTTAAAATCCCGATCATGGACTGCACCACATTGAGGACACGTCCATGTCCTATTACTTAACGTAAGTCCATCATTCTTGAAACCACAACATCCGCAAGTCTTACTACTCGGGAAGAAACGGTCGATCTTCAAAACCGTCTTACCCAACCAACGCGCCTTGTATTCCAAGACCCGGACGAACTCAGACCAACATACACTCTGGATAGATTTAGCCAAACTGTGATTACCCATCATACCTTTCACATTTAAGTCCTCGATAAAAACGGCTTGGTTCTCACCTAATATATCGTTGACCATATGATGGATAAAATTATGAATCAAATTACGTTTCTTGGCATATAACTTATTAATTTTTAGTCTTATCTCCGCACGACGTCTACTACCTTTCTGCCGTCGTGCTTCTATCTTTTGCAAACATGCTATCCGACGATCTATAACGTCCGCGAATCGCGGATTAGATATCTTACGACCGTCGGATGTGACTATAAAGTCCTTCAAGCCTAAGTCAATGCCGACGCATTTAGACTGGCTTGTGATGGACTCTGGTTTAGGTTCTTGGATACCCGTCTCAACCAAGCAACTGACCCAATAACGACCACAACCATCGCAACTAACCGTAATGTTACGTAGCTGCCCTTTGAACCGACGATCCTGCTTGTACCTAACCAAACCAACCTTCGGTAACTTGATGTGATGTGTGTCTTGATCTATACTACAGAACGGTGACGAGAAACGACATGATAGCTTACTCCGATGCTTCGACTTAAACTTCGGGTAACCTTGCTTCGTCTTGAAGAATCGTTGGTACGCACTATCCATATCGTAAACCGCCTGCGGTAGACATACATGTGGAACAACACGCAACCACTCATGCTCCTTTTTAAGCCCAGTTATCAGCTTGATACAGTCGAACTTAGACAACGTCGTCTTATCTGCCTCATATGCCTTTATCTTGGCAGCAAGCGTAGCGTTATAAACAAACCGACAACAATCAAACGTCTGACGCAACATCGCCTGTTGCATATCGTACGGATAAAGCCGATATTTATATGCACGCTTCATACTGCAAATATAGTTGTTTCTGTACGTCTATGCAAGGTGTTAGTGTAAAATTGTATGTAGTTACTTTCCGAAATTAAACATATAAGGCAACAAATTAATCCACGTAAACCAAAATGACAAATCCATGACAATTAGCAACTCAACTGAATCATCGGCACCCATACGAAATAAGGAGATGTCAGTGCCAGATAAAAACAGCAAATTATTCCTATGAAGAATACTCCATCTCCCATCAGGCTGACGCTTAATCGTACAAGAAACACTCAGGTCATAAGACTGGATAAAATCACAGATCATACGACACAAAGTATACAAGTCCGCCTCGCACAAAGAACGAGACTTAGCGTCACAGTAGTAAGAGTACTCTCGCAACTCCCTAAGTGAATGGTTGAATTTCCACATGTAGAAGTCAACCCGTGAATAAGTTAACTCAAAGTGTGCAAACCTCCCGAAGCACCCGCCAACATAGAGCAAACTACAAGCACATAAAACCATGCGACGAGACGTCACTGAATCATACATCTCAGACCCAGCACATAACTCTGTGATAACAGCATCGTCGTACCAACTCGACGACAAAATATCCGGAAGCATGTAAATCCACTTAAAGTCCATAGTAGCTGCGCTGAACCACAAACAGCCTCGACGCAAAACTATGAAACTATAGCGAGTCAGATAAACCTCAAAGACACCCGGCGTATCCAACAAACAATACTGCCTGCAGCCGAAACGACGCAGGCGACACCCGTCTAAGAACTTACCGACATGACGCAAAACTTTAGCCCCTCCAGCAATATCCCGAAAACCAGACGACGCCCAAGACTCTAAAGACGCCTGAACATGAGATAATAAATTACCATACTCTGAGTAATTATAAAACCCACGCTGAGTAGATTTAGCACACACAGACTCCAAAGGAGGAGACACATACTTCTTGATCTTCAATACACTCATGACACTAACACCCTAAAATATTAAACCCAAGCTCCTGAAGCCTACGAATAAACTCCGAAGTAAAAGATGCACGCCATGCAAACTTGTCAAACCTACTACCACCCATATTCTTAATATGACGCCGAGTTAAGGCATCATATACCTGAACCAAGTAAGAATAGACCGGAAGAAAGGCTAAAATCGACGCCTCCGGGCCCCGTAAATCAAACAAACGAGCATTGCGAGACATGGACCCACGACACTCTACAAACTCAAGAGAAAACCACGAAGAACTAACACGCATGAGCTCCCGATGATTTACCGAAATAGCCAACGTAGGAAGAGAAACAGCACAACAAACGATATCCGACTCACTAAAAGACGACGACAATCGCAAAGACAAATAAGACTGAAGCTGACTTGAGACTATGCGATAAACGTCCTCTACACCCTTACTCCTAACCAAAGCATCGCCTACAAAGACAGACCCTAACCCAGACATGTAAAAGTCTGGACTAATGCGCCTAACATCACTGTAAGGCTTCGATAAGGAAATACGACGATAACTCATTCTGTCGAACAACTACTGCTCACCCAAACCCCGAAGAATATCCTTCCAAGCTTCATCAAGATCTATCCAAAAAATACCACCCTCAGGTGCGTAACGGAACGCAAAGGCACGAGAAAGAAGATTATCCGCCGACGTGCGATGACAATAGTCATTGAAATTCCTGCTACCCCAGACACCATTATAACGACGATCATGAGCCGCAAAGTTCTCTAAAAACTTATCGTAAGCACCATGTGTCTCCAGAAAGCCTATAAAAAGCTGACAAATTTCAACAGAAGCCATAATTAAACACTTATATTAAATTCAACAATCAATCATAATCTCTATCGATCACAACACAAAGGTAGGAAAATTAATTTTATTCTCCAAATAAAAAGGAGAGTTTGATTGTATTATCTTCACTCTCCTTAGCAATGTCTTGAAAAAACATTATTTTGTATTCCGCCTATCTAACTCTTCGATCAAGGCGTCGGCAAATGCGCAAGCCATACTTGCAACCCCATCTTCGGCGATAGGGGCATTCATATCTAATGCAGACACAATCCCCTGCATCGCCTGCCCAGCATACACCCGCCGCCAGTACTCGCGAACAGTTATAAAGTCTTGAACAGTGGCTGACTTGGCCATTTCGTTAACATCAACAATCCGATTCCAGTACTTTCCCAGCTCCTGATTCTCGTCATCATCTTCTCGCATCATCAGATCTTGACTACACTTTGTATTGGCTGGGAGCCAGCCCCCGTCATCTCGATACGATTGTGGTGTTTCTTTGCCAGACAAGGGATCTTGCACCATAGCTACTATTGAAAATAACGGATTATTTACATTGAAGCAAACAATACGTGCTTTACAGCCGCCCCTCGTGCACACAGCCGCCCCTCGCTTGGCGGCCTCCAAATCAAAATTCTTCATTGTGTATTTAATTTATAAATGTATTATAACTGTTTCCACATCCATACAAAAGCCGGATCATCATAATCTGCATAATCTTCATACCCCCGGCGTTTATACCAGTCGTGCATCCATGCGGACTTATCAACCCATAAAACACATGAGTCACAACCTAACCCACGAGCAATATTCTCCAACGTGGTCAATAACTCATTCCCATAACCTTTACGTCTTTGGCTCGACTTAACCTCCACATTCTTAAATACAGCAATAGACTGTCCACTATGTCGATAGATAACCGCCTTGCAGCACCTGTGCAGAGTTACGTGTAATTTTAAGTCAAGCATAATGTCACTGAATTGACCTCCACTGATAATTAATCGGATCGCGCTTCAAAATGTCCATCCATTGGACAACATTACGGCAGTCGATAAGTTCGACGCTCCCGTCCCGCTTGTCCCGCACAAGGCGTGGCAGATAGCAGAATATCTCTTCTATGGCGTCAGCGGTAGCACGACAATCTGAGTCAGCCTGAATGTCGTACCATCGTGGCATAGAAGAAATCCGATACTCTAAATCGGCAATCTCCTCAGCTTGCTTATCCAATGCCCGCTCGTATGCCGCTGCTGTCTGCGGGGCAATATCTTTCGCCTTACCAACATTGCGCCAATAACGACGAATCCAATTCCACATCGCATAATAAAACTTATCCCGCATATCCCGCCGGAGCAAATCAGCCTGCGTGTCATACTTGACCTTATGGAGGCATGGCGCGGCCTTGATGCAGCGGAAAAATCCCGAATCGGTGATATACATCAGCCCCGCGAACTTCGGGCATTCGGCCTCGGAGATGACCCCCTCCGGACATACATAGTAAAAGTAGTTTGGCCTATTGCTGGACGATTCGCTATCATCGGAAAGAATGAGCATCTTCTCCTGCTTGTGGGCAGCCTCATTCAGAAAGTCCGAATGGCTGATCTTGATCTCACACTCGTACACATATCCGGCTTTTGAGATTGCCAAGTAGTCAGACTCCCAAGCATAGAAAAATAAACCAATCATCTCAAATGCAGGCTGCGTCAAGATTGGATGATTCTCATATAAAGCCCGCTGAATACTATCCTCCGTGTATTTATGCTTCTGGGCGACTACGCCTCGTCGACCTCTAATTCCCATACAATCAATTTATTCTACCAACTCAAATTCATTAGCTGTAACAAATGGATTAGATTCCCAAGTTCCAGAACCAGAAATCATATCAGTCAATGACGCAAAAGCCTCACGAGATGTACCACCAAGCCATTCGCGTAAAGTATTCGTGATACCGAGACTTACATAAAACATACGGGCTTTATGATCCCACTCAAGGCCCTCTTTGATGCAATCCTTATCCGAAATATCCTGCAACCGCTCACACTTGATTTTGGTGATGCGGATTCGACGAGGCATAAGCTCCGCTTTAGTGAACAGCTTGTTATTCCACCCTGCAAGGTCCTGCACGATTTCGAGGGGTATTTTATGCGCTTTGGCCACCTGAAGCAGAAATGTATCGACATCCGGATGCCCGGCGGCAATCGTCGAATAGCTCTGTGCCACGGCCACGACTTCGCCGACCTTGTAGCGAGGAATAAACAACCTTCGGGTATTAGAGTTTATCAACTGACACATTCCTCTTGAATCATGGTAGTAGCAATGCTGCGGTTTATATATGGGATTATAATGCCGCGCAATATATTCGGAGTCTGCATCCAGCTCTAAACATCTCGTATTGGTCTTTCGTCCCTCGATAACCGCCTGCGTCAATCCATAGCGATCGTTAAAGTATATCTTCTGCATATCTATCTCTCTTTGAAATGCTCGATGAGCTCCTCAACCGTAGCCTTGCGCCAGTAACAATAATATTTCTCAAAGTTCTCCTTTAGCCATTCGGTAGACCACCTGTCAGACAAACATAAACAAAAATCACCAGCAGTATCTGTAAACCACTGATCCCGGTCATTCTCGTCATTCATCGCCGCCAATGCTTTGAATAGCCCAATGTTTTCGCCACAATCGATAAGCCCATAGGCCGCAAGCCCATCTGAAGTATTACAATGGGCCACGTCAACGCATCCATCCTCCAGCCCGACAACTATAATCGAATTAGCCATATTAATTTGATACCTTCCTGCGTACCCTCTATCGAACAACCATTTAAATAAATCAGTCCGCTTCTTTGCATCCTTGACACGAACAAAGCATGGAGTAAGGAATTTTATCATATGCTTATCGTTTTAGATTGTTAGTTTTGTTAATCTCTGCGGCAATAGCCTCGACGGTCTTGCCCCGGCCTCGGCCATTGCGGCGCACACGTTCTATTTTCTGGAACCGCCGAATAAATCCCGTTGGTAGAAGGTATTCATCAAGACCTGAACAGGCGACAACCTCATTGAGCCATTCCTCTAAGTTGAATCCATCCGGCGGGCCCTGCCAAACGCCGTCAATCAAAAAGTTCTTCATTCATCACTCATTTTTTGGATAAATTCGTTGGCTATCTTATGAGGCATATCACCTTGAAAAATACCACCCATCATCTCCTTGACAATTTTATACGCTTTAGCCCGCTCCCGATCCTCTGCATCCTGCTCAGCAAGCTCGACACACTCAATAACACGCCGCTTCAACATAGAAGCTGCACCATCACGGCTATTACCAACAGCATATTTTTCAATATACTCTTCGGCATTTTTACTTTTCATCCCTCACTAAGTTTTTGAATAAATGATGTAACATACTTGCAATTATAGGTACACGTGTAGTCATCACGATCACGATGAAGGCATTGAAACTCACTCAACGGACAGCAGGCTCGATGTGCCTTTATCGCTTCCGCAATCACTCTATCCTCAGCCTCCCGCTCAGCAAGATCAGCTACTTCCTCGGCTCCTTGTGTGGTTAAATAACCACTATAAGGATACCCACATTCACGACGATATAACATCTCCTCTGCTTTTACGCTTTTCATATCTCATTCAGTTTTTGAATAAACAATCTCAAGTCTTCGCACAATGTAGGATCGCAAGCCCGACCAGCCCCACCACAACCATCCTTGTACATGCAAGACGACTTGAATGCCTCTACCGATTTTTGCCGCATCTGTTCATAAGCCTCATCCTCGGCAAGTTCAGCCGAACAGGTCATTGCGGATCGAAGCTGATATTTAGCATGAGCTGACATCTCAACCGTTAGATGATTCATCAACTCATCTATAAATCCCTTCGCGTTTACGCTTTTCATTCTTCGTGCATTTTTTGAATGAACCTCCACTTCGCCTCACAGCCAATATTACCATCGGCACCAAACGAACACCCTTTAGGACAATTCGAGCCGCAAAACGCCTCAATCGCTTTGGCTCGCATAAGTTCCTCGATCTCAACCTCCGCACGAGCAACAGCCTTATCCGCCATAATCCTATTGTAGACCTTCTTCTTAACATCAAGTGAACCCATAGGCTTATAGACCCTGTTCAAATAAAACTCAGCTTGCTTACTTTTCATGACTCCAACTTGTAATCGTTAGATAAAAGCCACTCGATACCAAGAATACATACATCCACTAAAGATGATTCAGAATCAATCCATAATGTAACCCTGTCTCTGTATCCTATGCACCATTTACTACCCGAATCACATACCAAGCGACATTCAATGAACAAAGATTTATTTTTGTCGATAAATTCCGGCAGCATCTCCAGTAGATCAGCAACCGTGAATGCCGGAACGACATCTTCTCGTATTTTTTCTTTCGGAGGATAACCATTCACTTGATAAGGCTGAGCATATAATTTAGGCTCACCCTGAGTAAAGTGGCTCTGATAAATCATGCTCGCCTTCTCCACAGGAACGCCCAGCTCCAACAGGCGGCGAGACTGCTCAATGCTTGTTACCTGATTTTTCATAACTCATAAGGATTTTTGACAAAAGTATTGACGTCCAAAGCAAGCCCAGCAGAAATCAGCCCTCGATAATCGAACATCCATTGAGATAACATATCAAGAGCATCCATATTAAAAATCATATCTGCCATAGGAGATGAAGCGCAATCATCGTCATACCATACACTAAAAGAACCAGACTCAGAATTCCAATCAAATAAATAACCCTGAGCGTCGTCCAAGTACGTCATCTCAAAACCATAAGTAACATCCCCATCATTCTCGCACCGCACAAGCCCAGAGTATCCAAGCAACTTGGCAATCACAACCATAGGCACAAAAGTCTGACCTCTGTGCGTGATCTCTTTGACCAGATCCGACATGGGACGAAGAATCGGCTTGATATCGCTGAGATAATCATACTGCTGGCAGTCGCCACCATCACAACACAAACCAACATCCCCGTCCATACAAGAGTCTACATTGCCAAGCTGAGACAGTAACCAAATATCCAAATCTCGATCTTGGACTTTCAATCCATACGGAATATATGAAGCAATATCCTTCTGCTCCAAAACACAAGGCGAAGTGTTAACACTTTTAGAAAAACCCATAAAACATATGAAAATTAATGATAAGCGTAAAACCAACGAAGCATGTGACGATCGTGATCCGAGGAAGCGTCATGCCCTATAATAAGACGCCCACATGAAGGACACCGCTTCTGATTATCACAAATGGCAACATGACAACACGTAGTAAACATAGTGGAGTTATAAGGACTACAGAGATAAACATACCCCATAGGTAACTCCTCCGACCTCGGATTATAATTGCAACTCATAATCATGAGATAAAACCCACTCAATACGACCCACAAGCAAGTCTACAAGACTCGAAGAATGAGCGTAACCATAGTCTTCATCCTCTGTAATTGGACCAAACTCGAAGTCCCAATCACCATGATCCGTCGTCCTTTCAAGACACGGACCAAAATCTTGCAAGCCTTTAACAGTCTTAAAGAGATTCAATAAGTCTACAACCGTGAAAGCCGGAACGCTCACCCCATCCTCAATACACGCCAAAGAAGCCCTATAATGAGGAAGCACGGCTAAGTGGTAATCACCACTACACTCCGTCCACACCATGCTCGCCTTCGAAGACGGAATACCCAACTGCAACAGTCGATGCGATTGCTCAATAGTTGTAACCTGATCTTTCATAAGTAAAAAAAAGATTAATTGAAAATTGTATAATTGCTTCTTAAATAGGAATTCCAAGAATCTCTCGCAGCAAACTAAACAGCAGAAGAACGAGTGATAGACTTACTAAAGACAAAAGCTCCACTAATCGCCATATCATAAAGACAAGAAGTCGCAGGAGCATCCCATAAGTAATCAATATACTCTGACAATGTCAAAGGATGTGAACGACTATAAAGAAGATTCATACAAAAATCAGAGTACAAGTCAACCTCCTTAAGCCACTCCCGAAAAACACGAGTATACTCCTGCGAATTAGTTATTTTAGTCTTCATGGCATAACAGAATTAAAACCTCCTACAATCACTATAAGGATTACAATCCAAAGATTCAGCATCCACTGCAAGACCACGCCCAATAAGACCACCTACGTCGAAACGCCAACGATAAAGAAGATCATACCAACTCTTAGGCATACTCTCATCAGGACCGATATAGTAAGAAACCCTACCCTGCGGCGTAAAAGCATTAACAACCACATAAGACCCACGATCCTTCACAGCCCAGTCATCTTCAGAAAGATCCGGAAGACGATTCATAGCAAGTTCCACAGCTGGAATGAAAGAATCTATCCTATAATAGGAATCTTGAATGTCTTTACCCAAAGACGACATAGATCGTAAGATCGGACGAACATCCGACAAGGAGAAAGAACCTCCTCGTCTCGCAAAACCACATGTAAACGGAAGATGACCAGACGAGGGTGGAACTAAAAAGTCTACCGTCTGATCCGGGAACTGAAAAGCCAAACCATAGGGAATATAACCCCATAAATCCTGAATGCTAACTACATTTGACATAAATATAATACATATTAATTTACAATGGTGAAATTTCTATCCACATAAGCATCCCATGCTGCTGCGCAATCATACCAAACTTCTGCAGCACAATATGGTGCCCTATAAAAAAGAAACGATGACCAAAGACCCATCTTTTGAGCACGAGACTTGAATTGCCACAAGCCAACTACAAATTCAGATAGAGTCTTACCATGCCACAATAATAAGTTCATACAGAAATCACCATACAAACCATTATCCTTAAGCCAATCCCGAAGCACCTTAGTATAAAGATTGGCATTATCAATCATCATACCCATAACAACAACTTAATAAACTCTTAGCTCTAAAACCAAATCCTACATCACAAAAGTAGTAAATTAAATTTATAATCCAAAATAAATGTAAAGAAAAAAAATAAAGACGACCTACCAGTCGTCTTTATCCATATACCCAAGCAGCCTCAGATTCCCATCTGTAACTACAAACATAAACGTAACCTAACCCTTCTGACTGTCATCGTTACCGTCCTCAGAACCATGCTCCCGGTACCTACTCTCCTCATTCTCCATGTGGCGAACCAAATCGCCAAGCAATAAAGTAAGTAGACACCAGAAACCAACATAAGGAATAGCGACGACCTTCCAGTAACGCCACGGAACAGGTGCCTCCTCGTATCTATACATGCCTGAAAAACATAACATGAGGCACACAAAAAAGACATACGACAAAACGTAATACAAAACCGTAGCCCAGAACAAAAAGATCAAAAATCCCATGAATCTTCACGAATTATAGGTTCGACATTATCCTCTACACAAACCAAAGCCCAGTCGGGAACAAAAGACCAAATAGACAAAATAAACCTCCTACTAAAACTATAAACAAAACTGCTGACAAAACAATAACAAGGCACGTAGTTCGAAGCCCAAGACATCGCAAAAAGCCAACGTATTCATCCCGAAAATCGTCCATCACTGCAAAGTGTTAACGTCCCCGGAGCACAAACGCTTCCGCATGTCCTTCAAAGACAAATTGTGCTTCTGACCATCGAAGAAAGAAGCAACAAGCAAATCCTGATCCGGAATGATCTTGCAAACCAAAAAAGTGGTATCAAACTCAGTAGACCGATACGTCCTACCTACCACGAAAACAGGCTTAGCCTTCTTAACCATATATCAAATGAGTGAACAACTAACCGAAACCACGTTTCCATCCATGCACATAGGAGGAACACTAAGAGTCCAAAATGAAGACCCACTCCACCGAAGCTTAACCTCCGTCATGTCGAATAACAAACAACGATAAATGCCCGGATCAGGCGAACCAGAAACAAACTGAGCAACATTAACCCATGAGAGATCTACACCATCATCTACGCAGTAACCCATCGATACCTAATAATATACGATGACATCTACGTACCTCAGAGACTACTCCTCCTTCTGGGAAAGAAGACCTGCAAACCCAGCAATATCTAAAATAGAACGAGCAGCAAGAATATCGTCGTTATGATCAAAAAAAGAAAGACCAACAATACCCAAAGGCTTCGACCCCGAATACAACACTCGTAAAGCCACATCGGAAACACTGTTAGACTTCAACTTAAAGTAAAGACGCTCATCGTAAGCCTTAATTGCCTCTACACACCCGTAGAAGGAACCTACGTGAACCAAATGTGATAAGAAAGGGAACTTAGCAAGATCAAAGTCATCATACTCGTCACTAACATAAGTAGCCCCATCTCGGACAACCTCCGGACGCATCGTCCCATAAACAAAAGGAAGATCGGTAGACATGTTCTTAGTCCCATTATGAAACTCTACAACCCATGCCCGATCTGCACCCGTCTTAATCAGAACCTGCATAAGCAAAGTCTGAACCTCAGCATCTATCCTAAGACGACGCGAAACAGCCTCACTATGACGATCCTTCTGTATCCGCTCAACTTTATCCAAGACAAACTCCGGCTTAATAACCGCAAGCAAAAGCAACAGAAGAAAGATACACTGAAGTATATTAAAGAATCCGTACTTATTCTTTAATGACAAAAGCTGCTTCAACCAACCAATAGCCTGACTAACAGACTCTGAAGCCGAAGCAGCACTCTTTTTATTATCAGACATGAGGCACTAAAAACTATTTACCGGATATATAATTGCAACTAACCGGACAAGAGAACACCGCAATCAACTACTTCCACCGACCAATAGCAAGCCACATGAAGGTATTACCTGAATTGCCGTACTCTGACTGGCCATTAGACAGTCTCTTAATATAACGAGGCTTCATGGTAAAATAAGTAGTACCAACAACATCTGCGCCTGCAGACTCTATTGCTGAGTCGCCAAAACCAGTAGACGTTGTATAAATACAATAAGGAGTAGTATAAAAAGCCGTAGCATAATACACCGAAAACGACGTCGTCTGATTACTTGACGAACCCCAACAAAACATCATACCGTCTGGTGCCTTATAATAACCAGAAGTGCCAAACGACTTAGTCAAAGAAACATTCGAAAGAGAAGTTAAAGCAAACAAAGAAGCTCTAACCATATCACCATGCTCATATAACGCTCTCAATAGATCAGAGTCTAAATCAGTATCAAAACTCAAGTCATATAAAGACCCATAAAAAAAATCGCCTGAAATAACCCCAAAACCATACATGGACGTGCCATTCTTAACAATGACACCCCCCCCCATCAGAGTCCTGAACAAGACGAACACGACCTAAAGCCGTACCGTTAATTATACTCACAAGCCAACTGTCAAAAGTAGCTCCCGAACCTAAAAAGTCCGGCATAGAGTCAGACCCAGCATAAAAAACAGAGTCAGTGTCTGATGCTGACTGTCTATTACTACTAACCCATCTTATTGCAGAATCTATCTGCGCGCCCGTGTAAGAGCTAACATAATCAGCCATAAATCCGTCGTATTTTTATTTAACGGATATATAATTGCAAGCTACCAAGTGACACCTCGCTTGGCCTTCTCCTGCTCAAGCCATGAGTCTACAAAATACCAATCTCCAGAATCAATATACTCCTGCGGAGGCGTGAAATCCTTAGGCCACAACTTCCCAGTCTTCTTGTCAACAGCATGAATATCAAGCTCGTAACCCCAAGTAAGACCAACACAAGGCTCCGTAACCAAAGGAACCTCGAAATTAGATGGCCAAAAGTTCATTATACGCTGCAAAATACATACCGCCTTAGCAAGATACGGAATGCGAGAAGCAATCTGAATCTCATCATGGACTGTAACCACAAACCGAGTATTAGCAGCAAACTCCGGGTCCATATCTCGATAACGCATAAGACGAATTAAATCCCGACGAATCAAGTCGCCACCCGTATTCTTATGAACAAAACCACATAAGGGATAAACCGGAAGACCACTACACATACTCGGCGACATGATATTATGAGTCACACCCAAAGGCATAGCAAAGACAGCATGAGCCTTCAACTTCCGACTACGACATAACTTAAAGACATAATCCGTAGACGACGAAGCCGCAAAATCATAGACCAAATTCCAACCAAAAAGATCGCAGACCGAACGTAGGGTCGCGGCCGTGACAAAAGACCGCGTATGGAAACGTTTGCCGCCAAGAAATGACTTTAACAAACCCCAATAGATGCCCCAATCATCAACAGCAATAGGACGACCCATGTGAGCCAACGCTGCAAGCTGCTCCAAGCTAAACTTACCCCTACTAAAAAGACCCTTCAGTAGAGAAAAACGAGGCCGCTTAAAAGGCTTGCCCATGCGAACCGGAATACGACCACAGGAGTCCAAGTCTATAACGACATCATCTGTCCCATACTTGACGAACTTGTGACCCCTATTGCAAACCACAAAATCACCCGTATTGAAAACAATAACATGAAGCTCCTCCTCGCCGCGGAAAGTAGGAACACCCATACGACGCACACCTGACAAGGGATCGACAAAATCAACGCGCTGGCCCGCAAAGTCCTTCCACGGACGATAACTCTTACCATCCTGAGATGGTAAATAAATTGTATTAATTAAACTCCCCTGTATTGTGCTATTCTTGGCCACTCGCTCCGCATAAGCACGCATACCATTATCAGGAGAGCTAAACCATCGAGCTAAGTAAATAGTACGACCAAAGTAAGTCCGAGAAAACCCTGTACGCTTAGCCGTCCGAACAACCTCGTCCTGCCAAGCCTTCAACCGAGGCATACCTTTGTCGTAATCTGAAATGAGTTGGACAGCAGCCTGACGAGAAATGTTCAAACGCTGAGCAATCAAAGAAGCTCCACCACCATACAACTTGCCAAAAGAAACAGCCTTTGACTTAGAACGAAACGAAGGATCGGTTACACCAAAACGCTTATTGGCTACATATAGGTGAACATCTAACTTATGCTTAATCGGATACAAAAAACCATCCTCACGGGCCATATTCCCAGCCAGATTTAACTCCTCACTCGCATAATCGGCTCCTAAAACAGCCCAGCCATCTTCACCTGCAGGAGCAGGGAGGAATGCACTACGCATACCAGCTTTCGTCTTATACTTAATGGGATTACCCGATGCATCACAAACCGCACCATCAGCCTCATCAGTAAGACAATAACCCAAAACCGGATGAGTATGAAGATAAGCTTTAATCTCAATTTTTGGCAAGTTTTGGCCGTTTAATGGCTTATAGTAATCATTGCCCTTAGAACCAGAGCTACTCATACGACCCGTCAGGGCAACCGTTAGATTGTAATTAATGCGAACAGGAGTGCCACGCCAACTACACATCTTAGAGACAAAAGACTTAATGTAAGTAGAAACCTCCGAGTACTCAAGAAGCAACTTCGCCAACGGATGATCAATAGTCGCAAGCACATTCTTATCTACCTTCAATCCGCCCTTCTCGGTGCGAACCGTAAGCGTCACAAACCGACCCAAAGCCTCGGCAATCTGAGGCCCGCTGTCAACGTTGAAGGAATAACCTACAAGCTGATAGATCTGCTGACGCAAAGACTCCATCTGAGCATTCGACCTCCGAAGCTCTGCGTCCAAAAAGTCATAGTCCAAGTAAATCTCCTGCTGAGTCATCCGACGAACAGCCTCGCCACACTCATTATCCAACGAATAAATCTTACGAATGTTGGGATAATCGCTCCATATCTTCAGACCAAGAAGAGCCGTAATGAGAGGGTCCCCGCCAGCATAGATAAAACTAACCTCCGGATCAGTAGAACCAAAGTCATTATTCTCAGCCTCATTCTCCTCATAAGAAATAGTCTGGAACTTCAAAAAACGCTTCGCCCAGTCCTTCAACTTCGGCATACGGTCATTGAAAACCTCATGAGCCATGAACTGGATGTCATGTGTCTTGCCTACAAAGGGTGCCTTAAAGCCATCCTTCTCAAGCATCGAAAAGTCAAAGGACCTATTCCACCAAGCAGTCATGTAGTTATCAACAACAAACTGAACGAACTCCATAACCTCCTTAATAGGCAAGTTGCGAGAGTAACCATAATGACGAATCGGAATATAATAACCTACATAGTCTGCCTTGCTATAGGTCCTACCTGTAGACAAGCAAATTCCAACAACATAATCACTTACAAACGAGAGCCCCGTAGTTTCACTATCCGCTCCAACGAGAATATTAGCATAAAGATTTGACTTTATAAAAGCCAAATCCTCAAGCGACTGAACAAGGGCTACTTTATAGCCATTAAAGGTCCCCCAAAGCATAACTACTATCCCCGCTTCTTCTGATACGGAATCACCTCTCGAACAACACTCTTAGAAACAAGAGAAACCTTAAAAGGACGTGTGACAACAACGTAGCACATTTCAAGACTAAAAAAGATATGCACATCCTCAGTATGACCATCCACATATACTAACGTCTTCATTTGAACTCAGACAAAAAATTATAAAAATCAAAACTCCCTAAAGCAACACCCGGCGGAACATCCGATAACGAAGCATAGCGTAAACGTGACGATCTAACCGAACTACGAAGAAGAAAACCCGTATCCGGAACAACCCCAGACATACTCAACCGCTTCAGACTATCAGGATCAAAACATTTAAGCAAGTCAAACACGGAGTAGCTCCTACCACAACCATAGCACTTTAACCAATTACCGTAAAGCTTCGCAGCCGGACTATCCACGTTATGGTGAAAAGGACAAAAGGCATTACCATATGGTAGCTCCTTGCCGAATATGCGCTGATACTCATCTCGGAAAGACAGATGGGAATTAACCCACTCGGCTAAACGAGCGTAAGACGACATGACTAAGCTCCCTCTACAACACAACCCGGCAACCGATCAGCAGCGTAATCACCAACAACAGACTGCTCCGAAGCCTCAAGGAAAAAGCGCTTCGTATCCTGAAGGCATACAAGCCACCAAACACAAGCACTCTTACCTAACCATCCATAAACCTCTGTCGTATTCAAACTACCGTCAACTGTGCCCGTCAAAAGCAAATGCTTGGATACAAAACCATGAATACTATCAGAGCACCACAAAGAAGCAACATTAGAAGGTACGGAATCTATATTCTCAGAGTCAAAAAACTCCTCAGGAGAAGCATAGATGATCACACTAATAACATCTACACTATTGCAACCGTCCTCCTCGATCACACCGCGCATGCCACGACAAACAAAACCATGAGACTGGTAAGTCCTATCATAGCGTACAGTCACACCCGTAGCATACGATGGTATAAAGTCTAAGTCCGACGACGAATCCGGAACCACGAAAGACAAATGCAAGCGAACTCCACCAATAGGACACGTGTAAATGCGATCTAAAATTGTAGTCATAGCACACAAAAAATTAAGTGCCACGGAAAACACCCATAGCACCTAATCTACGTAGGTAAAGGAAAACCCTACACAATCAGAATGTAGATATCTGACTTAGACCCACACTTAAAGCAGGTCACCTGCTTCCCGGCAGACAGAGACTCGTCAAAAGGAGTGGTTGACACAAGACAAGAACCTGACGCACCCGAAAGACCATCCAACTTAAACGAATCAGCTACCTTCTGAACATCATCACACACCCAGTAGCTGTCAGACAGCTTGCGCTTATAAATATCCGGGCAGTAAAGATCCAAAGCATCCATAGCCAAAGCAGAATCCATGACCTTAGAGACCTTAGCCTTCGCAGCACGACTGCCAGACTTGCACAAACTCTTATAAACACTCGGAGTGAGACGCTCGCCAAGAACATCCGACGCTACACCAAGAACAGAATCTAAGACACGCTTCGTGTTACGAATGCGACGAAAGGTGGATGCCGTATGAGGAATGTCAAAAGTGTTAGGTGCTCCATCCTGAACACGATCAACATCAATCTTCACAGCAATACTATCCTCAACAAGAATCTCCTTCTCCTCAAGGGCCTTCTTAATCTCACTCTCTATAGAGTGAAGAACCTCCTGCTTGGCAGCGTCAGACAGAAGACTGTCATCATCCATCACCTCCTCCGGCCACGTGTTAAACAACGAATAGGTAATCTTGCCATCCTTAATGAGCTGCTTCAACCGATCAAAAGCCTCGCGCTTATCCGAGAAACGAACAGCCTCAGAGCGATCCGACGTCTCACCGTCTTCAGACATGTACTTCTTATCACGCCCAAAGGTATCCGCCATTGCTACGATAAACTTGCCATCCTCGTCGTCCTCGACTCGAACGTAACGAAAATCATCTCCTCCAGCCTGCACAGCATCCAAAGCACGCAACAAACCATCCTTCGACTCGAAGTCTACATAAGCCCCATCAACGCCCGTAGAAGCCGAATCCGAAACCTCCGGAAGGTCATAAATCTTGTGAGCCAACTGAACAGACGCGTCACTAAAGTCAGACGCAAACTTAGAAATGGCAGAATCCGACGTCTGATAGAAGAAAGCTACCGTGCCCACATAAGCCCCATCAGGACGTACATCTATAAAACGCTGATTCTTGCAAAGAACACGAGGAACAGACGGATCAAAACGAACCTCCATATGCAAAACCTCAAGACCCGCAGACAAAAGCTCGCAAGCAGTCTGTAAATTAGCATCCGTAGGCTCCTGTGCGAGCTTGAAACTGTTATCTAATGCCCACTGCCGACAAGTGTCGCCAACAGCACCCCAGTCGACGGCTTCAGGTGACCCTGTCTCAGAAACTCCCTGCTCCTCAACAATCTCCTCAGAAACAGAAGAAGAGACTTCATCGCCAGCAGCATCCTCAATATGAACATCGCCAGAGACTACATCTGTGCCTATCGCGCCAAGAGCCTCGCCGATCGCATCCGCAGACTCGGATATAGCCTCCTTAAAGGCATCCAAATGAGACGACAGGTAACCTACTGCCTCTGATACAGGAACAATATCGGTACCATCCTCCGTGACAAACAGAACTGAACTGTCAGCTCCATAATCTGACCCATCATCATAGAAAATACCAACAGACGAATCTGAGTTGGAGATATCTACACCTGCCTGAACAGCGGAAAGAATCTTATCAACATCAAAGTCTACAGCTGAGTCCGAAACATAAAATTTTTGCGGCGCAAAGTAATGAGCTAAATCAGAAGCCACTGTCCTCCAGTCGCCCTCATTATCCATGAGATTCAACCCTATATTACCCTCCATACGACGACCGACTCCCCTTAAAACATAGTGAACATTAGATTCACTATTAAAATCGGGACGGAGAACCAAAGTTCCTTCATAAAACCTACCATCCGACTTAAGAACCGTAATATCGGTACTCTTAGTTGCGCCTCCTGAAACCTCCGGAAGAATAGACTCCAACGCCTCAATATTCTTACGAATAACATCATCATACGTCGTGCTGTCAGAAGCACGGAAAACATCATCAAGGTCTACAAGAGTAAATACCTGAGGACCCAGCTTCTCCTTGATAAACTCCGTGACCTTGTCTACAAACAGAATGCCCTTCTCGTCATCACTCAAACCTCCCGTAGGAATCATCAAACCTCCGCAATCAACGATACCCTCAAATACATGAGCACTTATATTATTGGGATTACTACCGTCTACATGAAGCGAGAAGTCAGCCACAAGAGGAATGTCGAAAATATCATCATCCTCATGACCTACACAACCATCGCGTAAAATACCCCGAAGCTCCTGTTCAAAAGGTGTATTGCCAATAGCATCCTCGATTTTCTCGTCATCATCCATCATGATGCTCGGAACATAACCCCCGGCTGAAGTAGGCTCCTCTACAGTATTCTCCTTGACAACAACCTCCGATTCCGCAGAAGGACCATCTAAAGCAACAGAACTCCCGTCCGCCGGAAGAACAACAACATCGGTAGAAGCAAAGGTATAATCAGCATCAGAACCAGTAAAAGCTCCGTTCTCGGCACGAACATTGAAATACTCAATAGGAAGACCCGAAACAACAACCGATGCTTTTGTGCCTGCCGGGCTTTTTGCCTCTTGCGGATGGCTTTTCGTTTTTAATTTTCTATCTTTGCGTAGAGAAAAGATATAAATGTGAATAGACTATATGAACCCTTCTTATAACGAACGCGAAGTGCTGGCGCTTCTTCAGGAAGAGAGTACGCAGAAGCGGGGATTTGAGATGATTGTGGCGCAATACAGCGAGCAGTTATACTGGCAAATCCGGCGCATGGTGCTTTCGCATGAGGATGCCAACGACTTGCTTCAGAATACCTTTGTCAAGGCATGGCTCAATATCGATTATTTCCGGGCAGAGGCCAAACTCTCCACCTGGCTCTACCGCATCGCCCTGAACGAATGCCTTACTTTCCTGAACAAACAGCGGGCGGCGAGCACCGTGTCGTTGGACGCTCCCGAAGCCGACACCCTTCAGAAGCTGGAGAGCGATCCTTACTTTTCGGGCGACAAAGCTCAGATGGCCTTGCAGAAAGCGTTGCTCACCTTGCCCGAAAAGCAACGCATGGTGTTCAACCTGAAGTACTACCAGGAAATGAAATACGAGCAGATGTCCGATATTTTCGGTACTTCGGTGGGGGCTTTGAAAGCGTCCTACCACCATGCCGTAAAAAAAATAGAGAAGATATTGGGAGAAGAAGATTAAACCTTTAACGTGAAAAAAAGTCTAACCAAACAGAAAGGAGAAGAGCTTATGAAAGAAGAAGACAACATACTCAAGAAAGTAGGGACGGAGAATGCTTTCCGTGTTCCCGAAGGATATTTTGAGAATTTCAATTCGGAGCTGATGAACCGTCTGCCCGAAAAGGAGAAACTTGCCTTCGAACAGAAAGAGCCTACGATGTGGGAGAGGGTGAAACCCTGGGCCTATATGGCAGCTATGTTTGTAGGTGCGGCATTGATTATCCGCGTGGCTTCCTCTGACCGTACGCCGGCTGCAACCGACCGCATGGCTGCCGACGAAACGGAAACCGAAATGGAATATATCAACATGGCGGTGGATAACTCCATGCTTGACGACTACTCATTGTATGTATATCTGGCCGATTCCGATGCCGAATAAGCCGTAGAGAATTTTAACCGATTGAAAAAAGAAATGAAAAAGCTGATTGTTTTATTAGTAATGATGTGCAGTCTGGCACCCGTATTGCGGGCAGCGGACGGATGCAACCAACGTTTGTCGCCTGCTGAGTTCCGTGCCAGACAAAAAGCATATATCACAGAAAAAGCCGGATTGACCAAGGAAGAGGCAGCCAGGTTCTTTCCTCTTTATTTTGAATTGCAGGACAAGAAAAAAGAGCAGAATGACAAGGCGTGGAGTCTGATTCGTCAGGGAAAGGACGAAAAGACCACCGAAGCCCAATATGATGTGATTATGGAAGGCGTGTACGATGCCCGTATTGCTGCCGACCGTTTGGACAAGACTTATTTTGCGAAGTTCAAGAAGATATTGTCTGCCAAGAAACTTTATCTGGTGCAGAAAGCCGAAATGCGTTTCCACCGGGAATTGCTGAAAGGGATGCGGCATAATGACAACAAAGATAAGGCGTCGAAACCCCAGCCGGGCAAGAAATGAAAAAGGATATATGTCCGGATTGAAAATTGTGCGGGTGCGTCAAAACTAAAATGACTGTTCTGAACAGTTACAGGTTGTAACTGTTCCTTTAAAAGGAGAGTGTGTCCAAATACACTTGATGATTTCTTTCGGACGCGGAATTACACGGATTTATTTTATCTTTTTCCGTGAAATCCATGTAATTCCGTGCCTGAAAAGAAACAGATAGTAAGTGAATTTCAGTTTCCTTTCTTTTCCAATGCTTTGGCTTCTTCCCATAATTTATCCATTTCTTCCAGCGTCATGTCGTGCAGGTTTCTGCCTTCCTTGATGCTATGTGCTTCCACATAGTTGAAGCGGCGGATAAACTTCTGGTTGGTATGCTCCAGTGCATTGTCCGGATTTATTTTATACAGGCGTGCGGCATTGATAAGGCTGAACATTACGTCACCGAATTCCTCTTCTGCTTTCTGCTTGTCCATGCGGGCCACTTCGGCTTGGAATTCTCCGATTTCTTCTTTTACTTTATCCCACACCTGTTCCCGTTCTTCCCAGTCGAAACCCACGTTGCGGGCTTTGTCCTGAATGCGGTATGCCTTGATGAGCGAGGGCAGGGCGGCGGGCACACCGCTCAACACCGTTTTGTTGCCCCCTTTTTCCTTGAGTTTCAACTGTTCCCAGTTTTCGGATACCTGTCCGGCAGTCTCCGCTTTCACATCACCGAATACGTGGGGATGGCGGAAGATAAGCTTTTCACATAAGCGGTCGCATACATCCTTTATGTCGAAATCGCCGGTTTCCGAACCTATCTTGGCATAGAAAGCCACGTGGAGCAGCACGTCTCCCAGTTCTTTGCAAATATCCTGCTTATCGTCGCGCATCAGGGCATCGCATAGTTCATAAGTCTCTTCAATGGTATTGGGACGCAGGCTTTCGTTGGTCTGCTTCTTGTCCCAGGGACATTTCACACGCAGTTCGTCGAGTATGTCGAGGAAGCGGCCGAAGGCTTCCATCTGTTCCTTTCTTGTATGTTGCATGAGTTATTTTTTTAATTAAACATTATTGACGCAAAGATACTGTTTTTCTTCCATTCCTCATACGAAATCAGCAGACCTACCACTTCCGAGTAGTTTTTCCGTCCGCTTTCTATCTTGTTTCCTTTCAGGTATAAGTCGTATATCCGGTCCTGAATGCGGCCGATTACAGGATTGTATTTCTTCATCCAGTACTCGCTGTTCTTCTTTGCCAGTCCGATAATCTCCGGACGTATGCGCCGGAAGAGCTGCGCGTATTCCTCTTCAGCCATGAGCCGGCGGGCGTTGTTCAGGACATGCGGCAGTACGGAAAGGTAACCGCTGAAGCGGATGGCCTGCACTTGCGAGCGTGTACATACCTGATAGGCGTAGAAATTGGCTTCCGCCTCGCTGGTGATACCCAATAAGTGGGCAAACTCGTGGGCGTAAGTAGCCGGATATTGCGAGGGGAGCAAGTCGCCGTTCAGGGTGAACTCGCAGAAGAAAGGTCCCATGCTGCCGGTGACGCCTACCATGGAAATCAGTGGGGTGAACAGCATTGTCTTTGCGCGGGGCGTTTGATGGAAGGGGCGGTGAACGCCTAAGGAGTCACCGATTTGATTATAGACCCGTACGCTTTCACGGCAGACCAGCTCTTTTTCGACCGACGTAATATCGGTGTAAGAGCTGTTCAGATTCTCGATATAGCTGTCTGTAAAACTCCGAAAGTTATCAGGAGTATAGGCTGTGTAAGGAATGCGCGTCCGCTCGTAAAAGTTTTTTTGCGAGTAATTCAGTCCCCATGCCAGATAGAACCATACGTACACCCATAGAAGATACTTTACATCTTTCTGCAGGATACGGTTCCATTTCTGTTTGCGGATGCAGCGTGCGTAAACAGGGTAGAGAAGTACGCCGGCGATACTTAGCGCAATGAACAGGTCGCCGATGGCGAAAGGCACAAGCCGGGAGAAGGACGAAAGTGCCCGGGCGATGGACGGGTATACGTACATGGCGTAGGCATCTCCCAAACCGGGCACTGTCTGCACGCACAATACGAGCAACAAAAAAAATATCAAAAGTAATGAATTGCCTCTGAATCTCACTCCTGCTATTGTTATGTTACGCTTCATTCTATTCTTCTTTTTGGGGCCCGTGCCGGTTTCCTGCCTTCGGTGCTGTTGTTTCTCCCTGTGGGAACGGGAGTTTCAAGCGGTGGATACTCCGGTTTCCTTACGTGGAAACTGCTGTTCCCTTGCGTGGAAACTTCCGGTTTCGGTAGCCGAAGCCGAAGCGGCACCGGGTGCTTGTTACGGCAACTCCGTATAAAATCATCATTTGTAAAGCAAAGGTATGTAATTCTTTTCATTGCTTTTGCCGTATAAAGCTATTAATTTATTAATTTTGCGCCCATTATAAC
>ENA-USYP01000296-USYP01000296.1-human-gut-metagenome-genome-assembly--contig:-NODE-296-length-51784-cov-9.217417_pt1 | contig 51784 bp, 53 predicted proteins | sample MGYA00250065_ERZ773512 | MGnify/ENA primary metagenome ERZ773512 (study PRJEB29103, sample SAMN06112003) | human gut metagenome | biome: human gut; feature: ankylosing spondylitis patient; material... | reverse complement strand
TTTTTCAAGCAGAAGACGGCATACGAGATTACGTACGGTGACTGGAGTTCAGACGTGTGCTCTTCCGATCTGGTGGAGCTATGACGGGCTTGAACGATACGGACATCCGGCTCAACAGCGAGTGGCAGCTCACACAGGCCACAGACGGCGACGCGCCGCTCTGCTCGGGGCTGGAGTGTCTGTATCAGAACATCGTCCTTGAGGCGCTCACGCAGCCGGGAGACGTCTTCTATGACGCCGAGTTCGGCTGGGGCCTGTATGACTTCATCCAGTCCGAGGACACGGAGCTGACCCGTCTGGAGATCACCCAGCGGGTGCGGCTCAAGCTGCAGAAGCGGGAGGTCATCCTCCCGGAAAGCATTGAGATCAGTATTGCGTTCGAGGATGACGCGGTCGTGCTGCACTGCTCCTTCCGCTTCGCGGAGGAGGACGAGCGGCACGAGCTGGACGTCATCATCGGCGCGGTGAGCGTGGAGGTGATATCAGAATGATCGACAAGGAAATACTGGACGCCGTGCTCCCTCTGCCTACGCTGGACGAGCTGAAGGAGCAGAAGGTCGAGGAGCTGAAGGACGAGGGCTTCGTCATCAGCAACTTCCATTCGGGCGGCGTGTTCTACACGATGCTCATGATCGTGCTGCGCATCAAGGTCGAGGTCATTGAATTGCTCCGCGTCGTGCTGAACAATATGTTCGTCTCCCACGCGGGCGGTGCGTGGCTCGACCTGAAGATGGCGGACTACTCCAAAAAGCGCAAGAAGGCGCAGAAGACGCAGGGCTTCATCACCGTCAGACGCGCCGACATGACGGGCGAGGCGGTCAAAATCCCCAAGGGCCACGTCTTCAAGAGCATCCTCGACATCAACGGCGAGGAGCTGCGCTTCTTTGTGCTGGAGGCGGCGACGCTGCAAAAGGGCGCGTCCTCCGTGGACGTGCTGGTGGAGGCCGAGACAGAGGGCAGCCGCTACAACGTCCCCGCAGGGCAGATCGTGCGCACGCTGACCTACCTCGGCGACGTCACATTCAGCAACGCCGAGGACTGGATCGTGCGGGAAGGCAGCGACACCGAGGATGACGAGAGCGCGAGGGCGCGGACACTCCGCTCGTGGTCGGAGCTGGCGCAGCGGGCGACGGAGGACACCTTCATTGACGCGGCGGAGTCCGTCCCCGGCGTACTGTTCGCACAGGCCGACTGCAACCACCCGCGCGGGCAGGGCACGGTGGACGTCATCGTGACAGGCACGGCGGGCGAGGCAACGGAGGGACTGCTTGCGGCAGTAAGAGAAGCCGTTGACAAGATCGCTGGCCCGTATGATAATATTCTCGTGAAGTCCTCTGTGACCGTATCGCAGAATATCTCCGTCACGGTCACGACCGACACGGCGGACACGGACGAGGCTGTGGAGAACCGGGTCAAGGCGATCCTCACCGAACTGCTGGCCGTGCGCCGCAGCCGCAAGCTCAACGAGCTGACCCTGTCCGACATCAACCACGCGATCCGCAGCGGCTACAGTGGGGCCACCAACGCGGCGGTCTCCGAGCCGGAGGCGGATGTGAAGCTGGGTAAGGACAAGGTCATCACCCTCGGCGACGTCTCCGTGACGGTCGAAAGGGAGTGAGCGGATGAAGCAGTTTGAAACCTTCGGGGAATATATGTTTGATCTGCTCTTCGCTCCCTTGAAGAAGGGCCGGAAGACGGTCAACCAGCTCTGCATCTTCTTCAAGGTCATGGGGCGCGAGTTCGACGACCTGAAGGCGGCGATCTTCCGCGTGCGCAGCGAGGCGAACGTAGCAAGCTGCTCAGAGGTCATGCTCCCCGTGCATGGGCAAGACCGGGATATGCCGCGACTGGAGGGCGAGGACGCCGAAGCCTATCGGACGCGCCTGTCCATGAAGGGGATCATCTCACAGTGGAGCGGCACGCGGCGCGGCGTTCTCTACGCGCTGACCGCGCTCGGCTACGACCGCAGCCGGATTGAACTGTTCGCCGATCAGGATGCGGAGCGCTGGGCTGAGTTCATCATCTTCCTGAACAGTTCCAAGCCCAGCGGCATCACAAATCTCTCGGTCATCGACGGGCAAGTCCGCAAGGTCAAGGAGGGCAGCAGTAAGCCCGCCTACGGCATGGAGACCATCGGCGGGCTCATTATTCAATCCCGGCTTCAGACAGGCTTCTCACGCTATCCAAGGTGCGGAGAGATCGTGTGCGGCGTGTGGCCGCATATCGTCAGTGAAGGACATCTCGTGGCCTCGACGGTCATGGCGCAAGGCGGCGCATCGGGCGGCGGCAATCCCTTCCCGAGAGCCGGCACATTTGCAGCCTCCGAGGAGTTCTATCACTTCGGCGCGTACACCATTTATCAGGGCTTCGCCTCGGACATTGAGGTGGGCTCGAAGGCGGCGCAGGGTGCAAAGGTCTACCTGAGATGCTCCACCTCTACGCGCTGCTCTACCAACGCGAAAGGAGGCGCAGCAGAATGAAAACATTGACTTCTATCGGTATCCAGAAGATCGGGCAGCGGTTCGTTGACTCGGTCGATCATGCGGACTACACGCTCAACGGCGTGCCACAGACAGCGGAGCCCTTCCGCCGCTTCGTGCAGGGCGCAAGCGCAAGGGTCTACATTTACTTCGACGATACCGTGATCGGTGACGTCGCCGAGGTGCAGCTCGTGGACAAAGACGGTGACATCATCGCGTCAGCGGGCGAGCGGGTCTTCACAAAAACACCGGGCAAGGGGCTTTATATAGCCTTCAAATATAATATCTTAGAAGTGGAGGTCGAAAGCAGCAATGAAAGCCTATGAAAAAATCGGGTGGCTCGATCACGTCCAAGACATTGAGACGGGAGAGGTCATTCAGGAAGGAACGCCTGTGAGTCAGGTGAATATGAACCACATGGACGAAGGCATTTTCACAAACCGTGAAGCGGTCATTCTCCATGAGGCTCAGATTGCCGACGCGCAGAAAGAGATTAAGGTGTTGAAGGATGCGACGCTGAACAACATGGTCAACAATGTCTTTCTCATCAACTTCAACACCGTGACCTCGGTCGCGATCACGTCAGGGATTTACGACTCTGTGGCGCGAAAAATCTATGTATAAGGTCGCTTGCAGCCGCAAGGAAGCAAGCTGCATCATCGGGAGCTTGCTCGTGGAGCTGGCCCCGGTATGCGAGAAGTGCGGCGGGTTGCCGGATGGCGTGCTGAACCTGCAGACGGAAGCGGGGCTGTCCCTCACAGGGGACGCCGACGTCCTCATCACAGGGCACAGCATCATCAGCGGCAAGCCTGTCAGGATCAAACTCACGGACTACGGCTTCGAATATTATGGTGATCACGCCGAGCTTGCCCGCGTTCGGGAAAAGAGGTGTGTGTATCATGGCAGAGCCGTCAGTCCTACAAAAGAAAACTGAGATATTTCTCGAAAGGGATATATACCCCTTGCTGAAAAACTTCCCCGCCTCCGAGAAGTTCTCCTTGTGCCAAGAGATCAAGCAATCCTGCTACAAGCTCATCCGAGCGGCTGTTATGGCCAACAACCTCACGAACGTCAACAGACGGCTCATGTGGCTGGATGAGGCGGACGCAGAGAAGACACTGCTGCTCGTGCTTTTAGGTGTCGCCAAGAACCAGAAGTACATCACGCAGAAGAAACTCTTGGAACTGCAAGGAAAGCTCGAGGAGATCGGGCGCATCATTGGAGGACTGCAAAAGTTCTTCATCAACAACCGAAAATAGACCATCAGAAAAAGTACAGCACCTACTCAGGGTTATCTCTGTCTGGCGTCGAACCGTGCGATTCGCGGGTACAATTCGGCCCGCAACTGGAACAACAACAATGCTACGAACTCCAACCCGAACCTCGGTTTCCGCCCCGCCTTGTAGGTTATTACGTCATCTGCGGCCACGGCTTCAGGTGCGTGTCCTTGTTATACTTCAAGGGAGAGGTAATCCTTCGCCATGTTGAGAAACGGCGTAAAAACAGTGACTGAGCTTCGCCCGCCCTCTCGTATTGGGAGGCGGAGGGAGGTCTACAATGTGGGTAGCAACCCGCGTCATGGGTGCCAAGCCGTTCTAAAAGGAAAGGATGCCACGAATGACGAAATTCCCCATTATGCTCTACAACACGAAGAGCACCAAGAAAGCCCTCGTGCCGCCGATCCCTCCGCCCTCCAGCTATGAGGACGCCGTGGGCTGGTCAGCGATCGAGGCGGGCTACAAGACCGCCTTGCGAGGCAGCCGTAAGTTCACGCGGGAGGCCGTGCTCTACGACCTCTATTCCGAGGTGAACAACGTGCGCCTGTGGCGCGATCTCAAGAAAATTGAGAAAACGAGACAGGCGGGCGTTAGTGAGTACACGCCGGGAAAGTATCGGCACAGGATCATCGTGGAGCCGAAGGAGCGCAGTCTCCACATCCCGCCGCTGCGGGACAAGATCGTGCAGCTCGTCATCCATCAGGAGCTGCAGACGCTCTTCCGCCCGGTATTCGTCAACCGTTCATTTGCGTGTATGTACGGAAAAGGCCCCATCCGAGCTGCCTTCAACGTACAGCATGACATGAGGGTCGCCCGCATGAAGTGGGGCGACGAGGCGACGGTCATCAAGATCGACGTCCGCAAGTTTTTCTACAGCATCGACCGCAGCGTGCTCAAGCAGATCATCGCGAAGCGGTTCAAGAAGCTCAAGAAGAAGTACCCCGAGAAATACGAGGACTTCCTCCGTTTTTACAGGCTTCTTTGCAAAGTGATCGACAGCTCGCCGGAGGGCGAGAGAGGGATTCCGCTGGGAAATGTGAGTTCTCAGGACTTCGCCAACATCTACCTCAACGAGCTCGATCAATTCTGCATCCGCTTCCTCGGTGCGACGCTCTACACGCGCTACATGGACGATGTCGTCGTCATAGCGCCAAACAAGGAAATCGCCCGGGAGTGGTTAGCAAAGATCAAGGTGTTCCTCCAAGAGAGACTGCACCTTGAGACCAACCAGAAGACCAAGATTTTCTATGTGCGGCAGGGCGTGAACGCCTACGGCTTCAAAATCAAAGCGACGCATCTGCTTCTCCGTACCGAGTCGAAACGGCGGGAGAAGCGGCGCATCAAGCGGATGATGGAGAAGCTGCAGGAGGGCACGATCACGAAGGCGGCGATCGTCCAATCGGTCAATTCGTGGCTCGGCTTCGCCCGATGGGCTTGCGCCTACAATCTGGCGAAGAAGATATTCGCTCCCTACCGCTTTATCAAAACGGAAGGAGAGATCCCTTATGGCGCAATATCTCGGAACCGTCAAGCTCGGCGGATTCTACAACAACGGCGCAATTCTCAAGCGGCCCACAAAGCCGTGGCGGCCTGACGACTCCGCAGGCGGGAACAGCGGCTACGGAGACATCCCACAGATGTCCGGCAGCATGGCGAACTACACCTTCGGAGACACTCCCAGCGCGGACGCGAACAAGCTCCAATGGGTCAAGATCAAGGACGGGGACAAAACCCTCCTCATTTGCGACCGCGTCATTCTGGTCAGCGTCTCGTGGGATGACTTGAACGGGCAGGGCTATGTCACCGGAAAGACCATCACCATCGACGGGGCAAAGTACAAGTGCCGTCTCCTCACCGGAGGCAGCAACCGGCGGAATAACGACTGGTATGCCGGAGGAACACCTACCAATAACGAGTGGGACAGGTTCATCACCCGCGAGGAAGTCATCACCGGACTCCCTGCCCCGGTTTCCTCTGACCTGGACACCAACCTCAACACGACCGATCACAACAGTCCCCATAATCAGCTTTGGCATTGGGCGGGCGTGTATTCCTGGTGTCAAGAGACCTGGGCGGAGAACGCGTTGATCCGTGCGCTTCGCGGGTACGGTTCGGCCCGCTTCTGGGTCAACTACAGTGCTACGTTCTCCTACCCGTTCCTCGGTTTCCGCCCCGTCCTTGAAATCCTGAACACTGACCCTCTGATCTCTGACAGTGACAGAGACCTCGGAGATAAGAACAGCAATTTTACGATCACCTACACGGTCGATGACGCCGACTCCGGCGACGTCTTGACGGCGACGGAGTCGCTCGATGGGCAAACGACGAAGTCGTTTGCCCCGACGCGAAATTTGGTAAACACCATCTCTGTCGATGTCGACTCCCTGAGTCTCGGTAAACACACCGTCAAGGTCGTCGTCAGCGATGGACAGGGCGGCACAGCGACCCGGACGTGGACGTTCACCCGCACAAACTCCGCACCGACCATTTCCGGCAGCGACGGCAATCTCGGAGATAAGAACCTCGGCTTCACCTATGCCTACACCATTGACGATGCGGACGGCGACACACTGACCGTCGTGGAGGAACTCAACGACGAGACGATTCGCACGATCAACAATGCGCCCAAGGGCGAGGAGCTGACCGTGACGATCACCTCCGAGAAGCTCTATGCGCTGGGGCTTAATTCGGTCAACACCCTCAAGATCACCGTCACGGACGGCAAGGGCGGTACGGCCTACCGTCGCGTCACCTTCAAACGTACAAACTCCGCACCGACGATCTCCGGGCAGGACAAGGCCCTCGGTCTGAAGAACGGGAGTTTCGCAGAGAATTACACCGTGAGCGACGTTGAGGGCGACAATGTGGTCGTCACCGAGTTCGTGGATGACGTGCAGATCCGCAGCTATCAAGCAACGCTGGGACAGCAGGAAACGATCGAGCTGACCCGAGAGAAGTGGCTCTCGCTTACCAATGGACAACACCAGCTCCGCATCGAGGCGGTCGACGGCAACTTCGCCACCAGCGTCCGTGTATTCTCCTTCAGCAAGAAAGAGACCGTCATTAAGTTCGAGCTGGTCGCGCCGGAGGAGACCGATGCAGCGGCGACTAAGGTGCTCGTGACGCCGACGTGGAAGATCGAGGGCGCGGTCGCCAAGGTGGAGGCGTGCAACAACGGTTTTGACGCCGTTCCCACATGGGAGGACATCACGGCGATGGTGCAGATCAACCGTGTCTACAACTTCACCAACAAGACCAAGACCGCGAGCAAGTGGGGCGTGAATATCCGTTTCACCATCACAAAGAATGAGGGCTTCGAGGGTGAAGTCTCCATCTCGGGTTTCGGAGGTGCGTATGAATAAAGCTATGAAGTATTTGACTCCGAAAAAACCTATCTCCAAGATCGCCCGTGACCGGGCAGAGGAGATGGAAGAACGGAATGTCGACCTCTACGAGGCGATCGCTGGACTCTTTGAAGAGCTGGCTGCGCTGGAACAGTCCAACGCGGAGCTGAAAGTCCGTGTTGAAACGCTTGAAAAAGGAGGTAAGCAGAAATGAAGGTTAAGACCTATATGATCGCCGTCTATGCCGTTCTCGTCAAGAACGGCAAGCGCGAGATCGAGGAGCTTCCCGAAGCCTATATCATTCCTGTTGCTGAGTATTTGGCTACTCAGGAAGAAGCTACCAACGAATGAGATAAGCGGTGAAGCAAAAACCCCGAGGTAAAGGCAGTTTACATCTTTCCCGGGCAACCACAAAGGCTCGTCCCGCAGTACACGCAGACCACCTTGAAGGGGGCCGCGTTTGCTGTGGGACGAGCCTAAGATTTTCTTCTTAGAACGGCGCTATTTTTTCTCAATTATCCTGTCCGAATTTCTCAAAAATCGTGTCGCGCTACACGTTCTTAACAGAGACTTTAACTCTCCCGCGCTATGATGGGGGCAGAAAATCGGAAAGGGTGATGAAAAATGAGCTGCGGGAAAAAGGCAGCGGCGCAGATCGTGCTGCTGATGGCCGGAGCCGCCATGCTGTGCTTCGGTGTCTGGCGGGGCGAGGCGGCGACAGTGCTGAGCAAAGCAATCAAATTATGTCTGGAGTGTGTGGGCATTGGGTAAAAAGTTTTCAGGCGTTTCACAGACCATGTCCCGCTTCCGGGGCTGGATTCAGGCGGGTGCGGCGCTGCTGACCAACCTGCATCTGCCGAATTTCCTCAAGGGCGGACTGTATCAGGGGGCAGGGAAGACCGTCTGCGTGCCGGGGCTGAACTGCTATTCCTGCCCGGCAGCCTCCGGTGCCTGTCCCATCGGTGCGTTTCAGGCAGTGGTAGGCTCGTCAAAGTTCAGTTTCTCCTATTATATCACAGGCTTTCTCATTTTGCTGGGAGTCCTGCTGGGACGCTTTATCTGCGGCTTCCTCTGTCCCTTCGGCTGGTTTCAGGAGCTGCTGCATAAAATCCCGACAAAGAAGCTCTCCACAAAGAGGCTGAAGCCGCTGACATACCTGAAATACGCTGTCCTGCTGGTGATGGTTTTCCTGCTGCCGGCGTTCCTTGTGAACGATGTGGGCATGGGCGACCCGTTCTTCTGCAAATACCTCTGCCCCCAAGGCGTGCTGGAGGGAGCCATCCCGCTGTCCCTTGCCAATTCCGGCATCCGGGCGGCGCTGGGCAAGCTGTTTACATGGAAATTCAGCATCCTGCTGTCGGTGATTGCGCTGAGCGTACTGTTCTACCGACCGTTCTGCAAGTGGCTCTGCCCGCTGGGCGCGTTCTACGCGCTGTTCAACCGGGTGTCCCTCTTCCAGATGAAGGTGGATAAGAATAAGTGCGTTTCCTGCGGGAAATGCGCCAGAGCCTGCAAGATGGATGTGGATGTGACGAAAACGCCCAACCATACCGAGTGCATCCGCTGCGGAATGTGCATCCGCGCCTGTCCGACGAACGCCGTGTGCTTCCGCTACGGCTTCGGCGATGGAAAAGAGAAAGAAAACGCAGCGACACTGCGAGAAAACAACAACAAAGCTTAAGGAGAAACGAATATGAATGTAAAGAAGATACTGGCTCTGATGCTGTGCGCGATGATGCTGCTCTCCCTTGCAGCCTGCGGCGCAAAGGGCAACGACAAGCAGGCGGATATGAGCGGAGACAGCTCCGCCATGACTGGCGAGCCGAAAAACGCCGAGAAGGCACTCGCCCTACACAAGGAGCTGCTGGAGCGGGAGAACGCGATCCTGTCGGAAAATACCGAGCTGTGGGAAAAGGTTTTCATGGCGGCCGACAAGGGCATGACCATGCAGGAGGACGGCAAAAACTACGGCGACTTCCTGCTGGATACCGTCGAGGCCGCTAAAGAGCAGTTCACCGACAAGGAGTATGAGTGGCTGAAGGAGTCCGCCACGGAGATCAGCAAGATTGAAAACAGGCTGACCGAGTTGGAAGAGAAGTATCCCGAGATCATCCAGAACTCCATGGACGGCGATATGAGCATGCCCGCGGGCAGCGACACGAGCACCCCTCCCGACGACGGCAGTATGCAGAAGTTCCCCGCCTTTGAAGGGAAAGATCTGGATGGCAACACGGTGAAGAGCGACGAGCTGTTCTCCGCCAACGCCGTCACCGTGGTGAATTTCTGGTTCACCACCTGCAATCCCTGCGTAGGCGAGCTTTCCGAGCTGGATGCGCTGAACAAGGAACTGGCGGAGAAGGGCGGCTCCCTCATCGGCATCAACACCTTCACGCTGGACGGCGACGAGAAGGCCATCGCCGAGGCAAAGGATGTGCTTGCCAAGAAGGGCGCCACCTATCAGAACGTGTATTTTGACTCCGACGGTGAGGCGGGAAAGTTTACCACCAACATCTTTGCCTATCCCACCACCTATGTGGTCGACCGCAGCGGCAATATCGTGGGTGAGCCCATCGTAGGCGCCATCACGGAAAAGAAGCAGGCGGAGACGCTGCAAAAGCTCATCGACCAGGCTCTTGCCGCCGATATGGGCTGACCCGAGATTTAAAAAGTGCCTGCTGCGCGCCATTGCATTGCCCATGGCGCTCGAAGGGTCGGAGTGAGTCCTGATTCCCCTGAAAGGAGGAAACGTGATGTATCGAAGCGTATTGGCACTGCTTTTCGCCTCGGTGCTGCTGCTCAGCGGCTGCGCTGTCGGGCAGCAGACTGTGCCGAAGGAAAAGAGCGGACAGGAAACAAACATGGACGGAGCGGCTTTTGACCGGTCCGACGAGGAGATCACCTATATGGATACCAAAGACAATGTCATCTATCTGGCGGGCGGCTGCTTCTGGGGCATGGAACAGCTGATGCAGTCCATCCCCGGCGTTATCGATGCCGAGAGCGGCTACGCCAACGGCACCTGCGAGGCGGACGCCGATTACAAGACTGTCTGCAAGGGAGAGACCGGCTTTCGGGAGACCGTGCGGGTGGAATACGACCCCGAGCAGGTGAGCCTCGACGCGCTGCTGATGGCGTACTTCTATGTCATCGACCCCACGGTACAAAACCGGCAGGGCAACGACCGGGGCAGCCAATACCAGACCGGCGTTTACTTCACCAATGAAAGCGCGAGAGAAACGGTGAAGCGCATCGCGGAGATCGAGCGCGGCCGCAGCGAGAAATTCTTTGTGGAGATCGGCCCGCTCAAGAACTACTATCCCGCCGAGGAATACCACCAGAACTACCTCGAAAAGAATCCGGGCGGCTACTGCCACATCCCGCGCGCGGAGATGGAGCTGTTTTCCCGGCTGCGCATCGATCCGGGCGACTATCAGAAGCCCGCGGCGGAATCCATCCGGGACAAGCTGACGGCGGAGCAGTACCGTGTTACGCAGGAGAGCGGCACGGAGCGCCCTTTCACAGGTGAGTTCTGGGATAAGTTTGAAAAGGGCATCTATGTAGATGTCGTCACCGGCGAGCCGCTCTTTTCCTCCACGGATAAGTACGAGAGCGGCTGCGGCTGGCCCGCCTTTACAAAGCCCATCGAGGGCCCTGCCGTGGTGGAACTGGAGGACCTGAGCCACGGCATGCGCCGTACAGAGGTCAGAAGCCGTGCCGGAGATTCTCACCTTGGTCATGTGTTCACCGGCGATCCGGAGTTCCCCAATGGCGTGCGCTACTGCATCAACAGTGCGGCCCTGCGCTTCGTCCCCTATGAAAAAATGGAGACCGAGGGCTACGGATACCTGCTGTACCTGTTTGAAAAATAGGACGCAAACGGTCGGCAGTTCTCATGCAAGGAACTATCAGCACATCACAGCATATCGGACTGTCACCGGGCAGTCCGATATGCTGTGAATGGAACAGAGAAGCGCCCGTATCAGCATTTATGCTGGCACGGGCGCAAATCATTTAAGGCATGCTTTACACCCCTGTTTCTTTCATTATATCAGAAACGGGGAGGTGACTTTGTGGTTTTTTGACAGGCTGAAGAAGGCTCCGGCGCTTTTGGCACCGGAGCCTTCCTTGAGTCTTACTTCGCTAGTACAACGGAAATTTTGATCTCCTTTTCCGCCTCGCTCAGGTCGAACGCACCGCCGTCGGCAACGGTCACGCGCAGCTCGTACAGCGTGCCGGCGGTAAGCTCTGTTACGGTCTTGCCGTCCTCGTCCGTGATCGACCACAGCGCAGGCTCGACCTTTGCCAGCTTGCCGTCTGCGCCGTAGGCGTAGAGGGTCAGCGCGGAGGTGCTGCCGGACAGGTCGTTCATGCGGAAGGCGACGGTGGTGTTGGGGTGGACGTTTTCGACTGTCGCGGTATTGCGCCAGCTTGCAACAGTGCCTTCGCCGCCGTCCTGTTCAAACTGTGCCTGCATCAGCACGTTCCGTGCAGCCTTGTCAAGATCGACCTTGCGGTAGGGCATTTCGGGCAGATAAACAAAGCGGTCCTGCAGGCGCAGCAGCTCCAGATAGCCCGTCGGGCAGTAGAGCGCGTTGCCGCTGTTTCCGGCATACATACCGATAGCCATGTTGTTGTAACCGTATTTATTGGAAACATCCATCGTGAAAACGGTCTCGCCGGTCTCAAAGTCCAGCACGATGTACTGCCACATGCCGCTTTCCAGATCCTGCACATAGCCGTAGATATAGCCGGTTGCTGTGGAGAGCTTCATAATCGATGTATCGCTCAGGTCATTTCGAGACCAGATGCTCTTCATCTCATAGCCGCTATCGGTTTTCACGGTGTCCACGCGCTCGACGCCGGGCGCAATCATGCAGTTGCCCTTTGTCAGCCAGTTCATGTCATAGATGTTGGCGTAGCTCTGGATGGAGGAGTCGTTGTTGGGGTCTGCCAGACCTGCGTTGCCCGCGCCGAACCAGTTGCAGACGATGGTGCTTACGGTGCCTTCGCCGTCATCATAGACGATGGCAGAGTTCTCAACGGCTACCTGATAGCCCTCGGGCAGATCATCCAGCACCGGGGTGCTTGCCACCACCTTGCCGGTCTTCATATCGAGCGCAAGAAGGTTCACGGGGTCCTGATTGTCGGTGAACAGCACAAGGTTCGGCGTCAGGGTGGGAGAGCAGCCGCCGCCCCATGCAAGACCGCCGCCGGTGGTCTTATCGCCTTCGCCGCTCACCTTTGCACCTGCGCTCTCATAGGGCGTGCACCACACAACGTTTACGCCGTCCTCTGCGCGCAGAAGGTAGCAGTTCTGGTTGGTCAGGATGACCGCGCCATCCTTGGAGGCGGCGATGCCGTTTTCTGCACCCTCGCCGGGGGTCAGTTCGTGGACAAAGACCGCCTTGGAAAGGTCTGTTTGCTTACCGTTCAAAATTGCATCAATGGCAGAATGGGCAATATAGCCGATAACGCCCTGCTGCTGGCGCTGCGGATAAATGCGGAAGCCGCCGGTTGCAAACCAGAGGTTTCCATCGTAGTCAAAAACCACGGACAGAAGATTCTGGGTCAGCTCCTTGCCGAGCGCAGCCTCGGCTGCCGCCTTGATGTCGATGTCCAGCACCTTTTCAAATTCGGGCAGCACGTTGCCGCTTTCGTCTGTTGCGCGGAGCATCAGCACATGATTGTTGCTGGTGGGGCAGACGATGCGGTTGGACGCATCTAAGAAGGTATAGGAGCTTTGGATAACGTAACCGCCGCCGTCATGCTTCTTCGGGGAGAAATAGCCGAGCGTCTTTGTTTCTTCGGCGTTCAGATCCCGGATGGCGATGCCGCCAAGCAGCGGCACAACGGCATGACCGTAGCTGTCAAAGTAGATGGCGGGAGAAGCGTTTGCGTTCGTTTTCTCGTAGGAAACGTTGATCTCGGGGTAGATGCCCAGCGGCAGGATCTCATCCGTCGAGTCAGTATTGTAGCCGTCATGGTGGATGTTGGCATCGCTCTTTGCCATGTAGGGGTTCTCATCTACCTGCTTGGGGTGCAGGGCTTTCACGGGCAGTGCCGTAGAGGTGGGTTCCTCCGCCGCGGGCTGTACCGCAGCAGGCTGTGCGGGAGCTGCCGAAGCGGCGCTGCTGTCCGCAGGGGGCTGCGTTCCGCCGCAGGCAGCCATGGAAAGGCACAGGGCAGCTGTCAGGGACAGGCTTAACGCAGAATGGATGATATTTCTCTTTTTCATAAACCGTTCTCCTTGTTGTGTTCGTTGCGGTCAGACCGGAGCGGCGCTTTCTTGTCCAGCCAGCTGCAAAAGCCCTGCCGTAAAGCGTCTTCGGTCACCGGCTCGAGCAGAAAGTAGTCTGCGCGCAGCCGGAAGGCGTGGAGCGAAAAATTCAGGTCACTGCACCAGATGATGCGCGTTTGGGGACAAAGTGTGCGCAGATGCTCTACCGCGTTCAAGCCATCGACACCCGGCAGGGCGATCAAGGCATTGGTCAGCGGCTCGTTGTGTGCGGCTTCAAAAAAGCTTTCCTGATCGCGGTAACAATCCATTTGGGGAAACAAACAATGCTCGGCGCAGAACCGTAGGAGCTGCTCTGCTAAAAAGGCTTCCTGCGCCATGCTGTTTGTCAGCACGGCGATTCGATGCACAACACCCCTCCTTTCCTTCTGCCGTCGTTGGTTTTTTTTCTGTCTTCAGTATACGGGCAGGCGCAGCCTTTTCAAGGCATTTGGCACGAAAGCCCGGTTTCCGGCACGAAATCCCGGTTTCTGCTGCGACAGAACCGGGCAACTGTGCTATAATCAGGATGAAAGATTTTATAAAGGAGGTTGGAAGCTGTTTGTAAGCAGCTTTCCGGTATAGCATGAGAATTGCAATTGTCGATGACCTCGATGCGGAGCGCGCGCAACTGAAGGAGCGCCTGGTGCGGCAGCTGCGCGCGCGCGGCACAGAGGCGGAGCTTCTGGAATTTGACAGCGGAGAGGCTTTTCTGGCGGCAGAAAACGAGCAGCGTTTTTCCGCCGCATTTCTGGACATTTACATGGAAGGCTTAAGCGGCATGGAGGCGGCAAAGGAGCTGCGAAAAACCGATGCAGACTGCCTGCTGGTTTTTACCACGACCTCGACAGACCATGCGCTGGAGGGCTTTCAGGTGCGGGCGCTGCACTATCTGGTCAAGCCCTTTACCGAAGCCGAGCTTTCTGCCCTGCTGGATGAGATGCTCTCAAAGATTCCGCGCCCCGAGCCGATTCTGACGGTGAAGGTCGATGGCAGTGACATCCGTTTGTGCTACCGGGATATCGTTTCCGCCGAGCATTTTGCCCACATGATCAGCATCCGCACCACCGCCGGCAAAACGCTTGCCACGCGCCAGAGCTTCAAGGCGTTCACAGAGCCGCTCAAAAAAGACCCTCGGTTTTTCGTCTGCGGTCGCGGTGCAATCGTCAATATGGAGAACGCTGCCGATTTTCAGGATGCCGCCTTTTGTATGACGGACGGCAGCCGCATCTATGTCAGTCAGGAGCTTTTAAAGGCAGCCCGGCAGGCATTTATGGAGTTTCTACTGCAAAGGGGGCGTGTGGGTTGAAGGACCTCCTGCGCCCGATTTTGGAGCTCACCGTGGTCTTTCCGGGTCTGCTGCTCGCGTATTTTCCGGTGCGCTCTTATTTGAAGCAGCCGCCCGCAAGGCTTGCGGCATGGGCAGTGCCGCTGCTGCTCGGGCTTTGCCTTGGCGGCGGACTGCTTTGCTATTGTTTCAACAGCCCGACTGCGCTCCCCCTGCTGGTTATCACACTTGCGGCGAGCCTTCTGTATGTCAAAACATTGCAGACCTCTCTCTGGAAGTCCGGAACGATTGCGCTGGCGGTCTGCGCGGTGTTCGCCTGCCTGAACAGCTTATCCCGCGCCATCGGCACGGCGATCACACTGCGGCAGCAGCTGCCGCCGGATAAGCCGTGGTTCTGTTTTGCTGCCTGCATTTTTTATAATGCGGTCTGCTGGCTGATCACTGCCGCAGCGTATTATCCCGCCACCCACGCAGTGCGCATGATGGTGGAGGATGATAACTTTGCGCAGACATGGTATGCGTTCTGGGTGCTGCCGCTTGTGTTCATTCTGCTGAACCTTTTCATGATCCCGCGTTACCCGACGACGCTTCAGACCGGGCGGGTCTTGCAGGTCTACATCGCTATGAGCATCGCGCTTTTGTTTTTGATGCTCTTCTTTAACGCGATCTTCCTTCTTATGGCGATCAGCATCAACCGGAACACGAGATTGCAGCAGGAGAACCAGTTTCTTTCCATGCAGCAGCAGCGCTACGAAAGCCTGAAAGCCGCCATCGAGGAAGCCCGGCAGGCACGGCACGATATGCGCCACCAGATGAATCAGCTCTCCGCGCTGGCTGAAGCGGGAGATTTGGACGGTCTGAAGGCTTATCTTGCAAAAACCGTCTCCCGCATCCCGGAGCTGGATATGAGCTTTTGCGAAAACCGGGCGGCGGACAGTGTTGTAGGCTATTACTGTGCCCTTGCAAAGCGTGAGGGGATCCCCTTCTGTGCCAAGCTGGATCTGCCGCAGACGCTTCCCGTGGACGAGATCGATATGTGTCTGGTGCTGTCGAATCTTCTGGAAAACGCATTCGAAGCCAGCCTTCGCACCGCTCCCGCCCGGCGGAAGATCGAGGTCACCGCGTATGTCCATGCCGCGCGGCTCGTGCTGATCGAAACGGAAAACGCCTTTGACGGGGAGATCAACGAAAATAGCGGAGTTTTCCGCTCGTCCAAGCGCAAGGGAAACGGCATCGGAATCCAGTCCGTCCGCCATATCGCAGAAAAATCCGACGGGGCAAGTACGGTTACCTATCAGGACGGTCTGTTCTGCGCAAAGGTCATGCTTCGTGGATAATTATGTCCAGCCTTTCCAAAACGGCACGGTCACAGATTTCAGCAGTCTCGCTTCCGGAAATCCCTGTATGTACCGGATCGCCGTTTTTGCAAAGATGTTGGACGTTGTCGTGTTCCAATCTGCCAGTTTTACTATCTCGGCTGTGCCGTTCTCAAAGTCAAACCGCAGCTCGCCCCATTCGCCATCGTTGTCCGCCTGATACAGGTAGACAGCGGCGGCTATTTTTTTGTTCCTTTTGCGGCACTCGGTCTGTTTCAGCGTCACGGTATGGATCACACCGCTTCCCAGCATCTTCAGCCGTACTGCGTGCCACGAGCTGTTTTTCGTTCAACAGCGGAACGGACACTGTACGCCCATCAACGTGGAGGGCGCACTCTAGGACTGCACCAGTTTTCCGGCCACATCCGCCAGCTGCTGGCCAAAACTTTCGCTTTGAACGCCATAGTTTTCTGCCAACATAGACCTGACCGGCTCTTTCAGGGATTCATTGATCTGCCACAGGTCCGGGTACAGGGCGTTTCGCCGCGGTGCCGTATCAGACACATCAAAGACATAGTGCAGGCGCGGGTATCCGCCGGATTCATCCAGCAGCGCAATGCCCTTGGAACCACGCCGGACGTAACGGTTCATGCACCAGCTGACAAGATAACCGCTTCCCTCCCAATAGCCATCTTGGCGGTTTGTCGCACCGAGAACTTTTGCATAAGCAGCCCCGACTGAGGGCTTTTCTGCGATTACTAAGCGATAAGACAATAAGTATTCCTCCATTTCTTCTTGATTTTTTCGCAAAATTCACTTGAAAAAGCATATCGCTTCGGCTAAAATGTAATCATATGAAAAATCAGCCGAAACAATTGAAAGTAGGTGACGAACGTGAGCTATATTACCAGAAGTCTTGAGAAAGTTGTGCAGCAGGTCACGCAGGAATATCCGGTTGTGCTTGTGACCGGCCCCCGGCAGGTAGGAAAAACAACTATGCTGCAAAAACTCATGGAAGGAACTCCCCGTGGATATGTTTCACTGGACGATTTGAACGAGCGGGCACTCGCAAAAAATGATCCGGAATTGTTTTTGCAGCTGCATAAGCCGCCGGTTCTGATTGATGAGGTTCAATATGCACCGGAACTATTTACCTATATCAAAGTCTATGCAGATACTCACCATGAGCCGGGTGCCTTTTGGTTGACCGGGTCACAGGTGTTCAAGCTGATGCACGGGGTACAGGAATCACTTGCCGGGCGTGTTGCAGTGCTGTCAATGACTTCTCTTTCGCAGTCAGAAATAAACGGTGCAGATACCGAGCCATTCCGTGTAGATTTGGACGCTCTGCTGAACCGCGAGGAAAAAGCTGTGCCCGCAGATACCAAAGATATCTTTGAGCGTATCTATCGGGGCTCCATGCCCGCTATTGCAAGCGGAAAAAATATCAACAGCCAGATTTTTTACAGCAGCTACCTTTCTACCTATATAGAACGTGACGTAAAAGAGCTTTCCGATGCCATTGATGCGCTGAAATTTCTGCGTTTTATGACAGCGGTTGCCACCCGCTGCTCGCAGATGCTGAACGTTTCTGAGATTGCACAGGATGCGGACATCAACCAGAAGCAGGCAAAAGATTGGCTGCACATTCTGGAAACACTGGGTATCATCTTCTATCTGCACCCCTACTCCAATAACCTTCTGAAGCGTTTGGTAAAAACCCCCAAGCTCTATTTTTATGATACGGGATTGGTCTGCTATCTGACCAAGTGGAGCAGTGCAGAGGTTCTGGAGTATGGTGCCATGAACGGTGCAATCCTCGAAAACTATGTTGTTTCCGAAATTGCGAAGACCTATCTGAATACCGGCAGAGAGCCGTTTTTGTACTACTACCGCGACAAAGATGCAAAAGAGATTGATATTGTTCTGGAGCAGGATGGTGTTCTGAATCCCATCGAAATCAAAAAGACCTCGAATCCCGGCACCGAATTGACGAAGGTGTTCTCTTTGCTGGACAAAGCCTCTGTCCCACGCGGGAAAGGTGCTATCGTCTGCATGAAGCCAAAAGTCGGCATCATAGATCGAGATAACTATATCGTCCCGATTTGGATTATCTGAATTTCAATATGTAAGGCGGCAAACGCCGCCAGTAAAATTATTCTTCTGCGTTATCCCCCTCGCCGGGTTCCTCCGGCTCATCCTCCATCGGAATCTCAAAATCGCCCTTGTCCTCGGTGTAATCTGCATCGGGGTCAAGGGCTTCTTTTTCGGCCTGCTTTTTCTGTTTCTGCTTCATAAAAGCATAGATGCCGCCGCCCGCCATCAAGCCGACCAATGCCAGCACACTCAAAAAGGCGGCTGCATACTTTGTAATTTTGTTTTCTTTCGGCTGCTCAGCACCGGATGCGGCTGCTTCTTCCGCTGCCTTTTTCGCTTCTTCCTCGGCCAGCTTCCGTTCCAGTTCGGCCTGCGCCACAGCTTCTTTTTCAGCAGTATAGGCTTCGGCATCCTCTTCTTCCATCAGGGTCAGAAGGTCGGCTTCATCCACCAGATTCATGAAGTGGACGGTCTGCTGTCCCTTGGCATTACGGTCAATGACCAGATAAAAAGTCGCACCCGACTTGCTGACCAGCGTGATGAACTGCTGCCTGCTGCCATCGGAATAGCTGGTGTGGTAAATAATTCTTAATCATTGGTTTTACCTCACTTTTAGAAAATGAAAATCGCAATATGGCGAACCATTTCCTAATGTGCCAGTTCGTTCAAAACGAATTTTGGGTAATAAACCTGAAAAAGAAATATCATCATTTTCACAATACACACAACATAACTCTGGACAATCATACATTTTTGTTAGTTCCCAATAAATGCAATTATGCAAATTGAAGTGTATCTCTTTGCCATTACATTTAACCCATTCCGTTGTCCAACCGTCATCGGGAAAATTTTTTCGCATATGCTTTTTTACACCTAACCGATAGATGGTATATGCAAAAGGCATACTTCCTAACTTTTTCATTTCTTCTTTTTGAACGTTTGCGGCTTTATGGGTTTCGCTTCTAACATATTCTAACGCTTCATTTTGGTTTATACCCTCTCCTCGAAGTGCCTTGTAATAAGCCAACGTTGGAAATAGCTTTAATTGCAAATGATTTTGAATTGCGGCGTTATTGCGATAGTCGGCGTTATTCAGAAGTTCTTGATAAATTTTTTCTGCTTGCTCAAAAATCAGCTTTCCTTTTTCTTGCCCAAACTGTTGAATACAATCCACTTCTAAAAAGGGAAGCGTAGTTTCATTTAGTTTCATCATCATTTCCTCCCTTGAAGTGGCCTAAACCTTTCAAAATCTTTACAGCAACCTCTTTCATTACATCAGCTTTGACTACAGCTATTCCTTGTTCCTCATCGCCTAAAACGAGTAGCGTGTCTCCGGGATTTATGTCAAATATTTCTCGCGCTTCTTTGGGAATGACAATTTGTCCGCGCTCCCCAACCTTAACAGTTCCAAATATGTGCTTTCCTTTTGGCATGGACATTGTACAGCATCTCCTTAATTCATGTTTTTCATACTTACATGAAAAGTATACACCACTTCAAGAAAAATGTCAAATCACCTTTACTGATTACGGAATAATGGGGATAGCCGTCTTTCATATTGTGGTGTTACTTTATGGCACATGAGCATTGGCACCGGGGTTATCCAAGCCATAACCTTCCAGCAGATTTACTGCACCCCAAACGCCGAGACCGGCACCCAGAGCCACCACCAGAGTCTGCAGAACTTCCACAGCAGAGTTAAAGAATTCCATAGTCGTTTCTCCTTTATAATTAAAACCTTGCAGACCATGGCCTACCATGCTACAATAGCCGCATCTACGGCCACCGGACAACAGGAAAGGAGTATCTCATGGCCAAAACTGCTGACACCATTGCCATCTATTCCCGCAAGTCCCGCTATACCGGCAAGGGCGAAAGTATCGGAAATCAGATCGACCTCTGCCGCGAATATATCCGCACTCACTACGGCGATGCCGCCGCGGAACATGCCGTTGTCTTTGAGGACGAGGGCTTTTCCGGCGGCAACCTGAACCGCCCGGATTTCAAAAAGATGATGACTGCGGCCAAAGAGCGGAAATTCAAGGCCATTGTGGTCTACCGTCTGGACCGCATCAGCCGCAACATCAGCGACTTTTCCAGCCTGATTGAAGAACTGGGACGGCTGGGCATCGACTTTGTGTCCATCCGTGAAAGTTTTGACACGTCCAGCCCCATGGGCCGCGCGATGATGTACATCGCATCCGTGTTCAGTCAGCTGGAACGTGAGACCATCGCAGAGCGTATCCGGGACAACATGCACGAATTGGCAAAGACCGGGCGCTGGCTGGGCGGCACCACCCCCACCGGCTATGCTTCCGAGAGCGTCAAGAGCATCACGGTGAACGGCAAGACCAAAAAGGCCTGTAAGCTCAAGCTGCTGCCGGATGAGGCAGAGATCATCTACAAAATTTTCGACCTCTACGAGCAGTACGATTCTCTGACCATGACCGAGACCGAGCTGCTGCGGCAGGGCATCAAAACAAAAACCGGGCGTTCGTTCACCCGGTTTTCCATCAAGTCGATTTTGCAGAACCCTGTCTACCTGATTGCAGACAAGGACGCCTATCAGTATTTTGTGGACAATGAGGCAGAACTGTTCGCCCCGGAGTCCGATTTCGACGGTGTGCGCGGCGTGCTGGCCTACAACCGCAGCGACCAGGAAAAGGGGCGTGCCACCGTCTACAATCCCATCAGCGAATGGATCGTTTCGGTGGGCGAACACCCCGGCATCATCTCCTCGAACCGGTGGATTCGGGTGCAGGAGTCGCTGGAGCGGAACAAATCCAAGTCCTACCACAAGTCCCGCGGCAACGAAGCCCTGCTCACCGGCCTGCTGTGGTGCTCCTGCGGCAGCCGGATGTACCCCAAGGTCACCGGGCGCAAAACTGCCGACGGGCAGGTGGTCTTTCCCTATATGTGCAAACTGAAGGAGCGCAGCCGGAGAGAGTTATGTAATGTCCGGAATGCCAACGGCAATTTGCTGGATGCTGCCATCTGCGAACAGGTCAAACACCTTGCCGACCATTCCAGCGACTTTATGAAGCAGTTGGAAAAGGCAAAGTCCGCCCACGCAGGCAACCGCTCCGAGTTTGAAACCAAGCTTTCCACCCTGCGCAAAGAGCAGGCCGAGACGCAGCGGAAGATCAATGCACTGATCGATTCGCTGGCTGACTTCGGCGACAGCACCGCTGCTGTCCACCTGAAAAAGCGCATCGAGGAGCTGAACGGTCAGGATGCCGCCCTGAGCTCCCGCATCCGGGAACTGGAACGCCTTACGGACGAAGGCGTTCTGGCAGGGATGGAATTTGACCTGATGCGTCAACTGCTGACCGTGTTCCACGACAACATCGACGACATGACCGTGACCCAGAAACGTGCTGCCATCCGCACGGTGGTACGCAAGGTGGTGTGGGACGGCAAGGTGGCGCATGTGGTGCTCTTCGGTTCACCGGAGGATGAAATCGACTGGACCACCTTCCCGGTAGACCCGGAAGAGGACGTCAACGACCCCGAGGGCGGTGGAGATGGTTCCGATTCTCAATCCGGCGTTCGCTGGGGTGAGGATAGCATTCTCAATGCATCTGCTGGCATAGGTCGCAAACCGCGCCTTGCGGGTGGTGTCAAAGGTATCCACGGCCTTCATCAGCCCAATGGTTCCAATTGAGATCAGGTCCTCCTGGTCGCCGGGCTGGGCGTAGTATTTCTTTGCCACATGGGCCACCAGCCGCAGGTTGTGCCGGATGATCTTTTCCCGCGCACTCCTGTCCCCCGCCCGCAGAGCCGCAAAGGCTTCGATCTCCTCCCGCGCGCTGAGCGGCTTTGGGAAACTCCCCGCTTCCAGATGCAGCGCCAGCACCAGAAATTTTGTAGCGAAAAATTGCAGCAGCGTTAATAGCATACACAGCACCCCCTGGTGCTACTGTATGCTGTTGGAAGATCACAAAGTATTCCCCTTTCTCCCAAGCACAGGGATGCTTTCCTGTAATTTCTCTGCGGGCCTGCTCGTATTAAAAATAAGGAGCTGAATTTGATCTGTTGTTCAGCATCCTGCAAAAAAAACATCTGCTGCCCCTTTGCCGGACGTGACAGCCTCCGGCGTGGGACAGCAGATGTTTTTCCTTTTTTACGATGCAGTCAGATTCACTCCGCAATGGGCATGGTCTGGTAGAACCAGTCCTCAATGGCCTTGCGGGTCCGGGCGAAGAACTGCTTCACCGGGCAGGCAGCGTCGCGGGCTTCCTGCTCCAGATCCGTACCTTCGGGGAAATTGCGGATGACGGTATAAGCCACCGACTGCGGCGGCAGCGACATCATCACGGCAGGGTCGTGCACCACACAGATCTGCTCCCCCACTGCAAGGGTAGCGGGATCGGAGGTGGTCTTTTCGTCATGGTCCTGCCACTGGGTGCGCTCAGTGATCACCATTTCATAGGTCTCCTGCCCCTCTGCGGTCACCAGTACAGACTCCACTGTACCGTCCGCAGCGCGGCTGATCTCTTCTACCGTACCATAGTAGTAGAGCCGCTCCGAAAACAGTGCCGAGGCAGCGGGCAGTGCGCTGATACTGAGCAGCAGCACTGCAAGCAGACAAAAGAACGAGCGATAGGTCTTTTTCATAAAAGCCTCCATTTTTCATGTTGAAGCGGAGCGCCCTCCGCATGGCGCTCCCGGATGCCTTATTCTAACACAACTCTTGTCGGATTTCTATATCCAGGCTTAACCGGCGGAAAAATATCGCAGAGGGCGGCCAATGATCACGTCTTTTCCCGAAAAAAAGCAAGCCCGGAAGGCACACAGACCTTCCGGGCTTGCACTTTTGGCGATGCGCTGTGCGCATCTCAGACTACTTTACAGCTGGCAGGCGGTATCGTAGCCGGTACGGATGGCGTTGGAGATATCTGCAGCCTTGCCTGCGGCATCGCCGATGGAGTACACCGGGATGTTGGCATTTTCCAGCGCAGCAGCGTCAAACTCATTGGAGCGTGCGCCCATAGCCAGCACGATGTAATCGCAGGGGATAGTCACCTCTGCGCCGTCCTTGTTCTCACAGACAACGGCATCCATGCGGAACTCCTTGACCTTGTGGCTGGGGTACTGCTCCACACCGTAGGTCTTGTAGTTTTCCAGCAGGGTGGGCAGAATGGTGGTGCTCTCGCCTGCCGCGATCTTGTCCATCATCTCGATGACAGACACCTTGCAGCCCCGGGCAGCCAGATACTCTGCGGTCTCGCAGCCCACCATGCCGCCGCCGATGACAGCCACGGTGCCGTAGACCTGCTGCTCACCGGCCAGCACCTTCCAGGCATCGGCCACGTTCACGCCGTCAATGCCGGGGATGCGGGGTGCGGCGCTGTGGGCACCCACAGCGTTGATGACAGCCTCAAAACCGGCCTCCTGCAGCTGCTCTGCGGTGCGTGTCTGGCCCATGCACAGGTGCACACCGGCGTTGCAGACTGCATGGATCAGATCCTGCGTGGCGCGGCGCATCTCCTCCTTGCGGGGAGGCACGCAGGCAATGTTCAGCTGACCGCCCAGAGAGGTGGTCTTTTCAAACAGGGTCACGTCGTGGCCGCGCAGGGCTGCCACGCGGGCTGCCTCCAGACCGGCAGGGCCGCCGCCCAGGACGGCGATCTTCTTTTTCTGCTCTGCAGGCTGGATGCTGCGGCTGTTCTCGTAGCCGTTCTCTGCATTCAGCACGCAGGAGAGGAACTGGCGGTTCTGGATAGCATCGGTGCAGCCCTTGTTGCAGCTGATGCAGCGGCGGATATCGCAGGCCTTACCTGCAGCGATTTTGGTGCCCCAGTCGGGGTCTGCCAGCAGCGGGCGGCCCATGGCAACGATATCAGCCATACCGCTCTCGATGACGCGCTCAGCCATCTCGGCATCCACGATACGGCCCACGGCGCTGACCGGCACATTGACAGCCTTTTTGATGTCGCCGGCGATCTTGACAAAGAAGCCGTAGGGCTGCACACCCATGGGAGGAATGGTGTCTGCCATGTTGCCGGTGTGGTTGGCCTGGGCAACGTGGAACATATCCACGCCGTCCTCCACCAGCCACTGGGCAAACTGCACGGCATCCGCCTCGTCAATGCCGCCCTTGCCGCGCTGCGGGGTGACGATGGACAGCTTGTAGTCAATGATCATCCCCGGCACAGCCTTGCGGATGGCCCGGGTCAGCATCCGGGCAAAGCGGACCCGGTTCTCCAGACTGCCGCCGAACTTGTCGGTGCGGTGGTTCATCCGGGTAGAGCACAGGCAGCCGTTCAGGCGGTCGCCGTGGATCTGGATCACGTCCACACCGGCCTTCTGGGCACGCACCGCGCAGGCGCACATCTTATCGATGATGGACATCAGCATTTCCTCGCTGGCCTCATCGGTAAAGAACATCATGTCGTGATGCAGGCGCTGACGCATCTCGTCAAACTTCTTCTGCATGAACAGGCTGTTGATGGCGTCCACATCGTACTCCGGGTGGAAAATCTGGATGCCCAGCTTGGTGCCGTAAGCGTGCACGCTGTCGGCCAGCTCCTTGAAGGCCGGGATCTGGCTGTCGTCAAACAGCTTGGGGGTGGGAGAAAAGCTGTTGATGGGTGCAACGTCGCCCAGAACGATGTAGCCCACGCCGCCCTTGGCCAGGCGGGTGTAGAAGCCCATGTCCTGCTCACTGATCATGCCGTTTTTCTCGTAGCCGGTGGTCAGCGGGGGGAACATGATGCGGTTTTTAAAGGTCTGTCCGCCCACCTCGATGGGCTGCAGGATCATGTTTTCCATACAAATGCCTCCTTACAGATGTGCTTTGATGAATGCGGCGGTCTTTTCCTCCACGGCGGCACGGGCGGTCAGCGTGGCAAAGTTGTGGCCGCCGCCTGCAATGGTGTCCACCTCGGGTGCGGTGTACACCTGTGCGTAACGGCTGCAGGTGCCCTCGTCCACCAGACGGTCATCGTCGGCGCGCAGCAGCAGCACCGGGCCGTTGTAGCCCTTGGCCTCGGTAAAGGGATCGGGGTGCTTGGCCATCTCATAATTGAAGGCCATCTTGTAGCACAGACCCTCCATGTCGGCGTAGTCCTTGCCGGTCTGGGTCACACCGTCGGCGCGCTGGGCGCAGCCGAACCACATCCCTGCGCCCGGGCACAGCAGGATCAGGCCGTGGGGCTGGATCACCGGAGCGCAGGAGGCAGCAATGTAGCCGCCCATGCTCTGGCCGGAGAGGAACATTTTTTCGCTGTCCACATAGGGCTGCTGGGCTGCCCATGCAAAGATATCCTGTGCATCGGTGTGCAGGCCATCGAAGCTCATATCCTCGAACTCGCCGTCGCTCTCGCCGTTGCCGTAGAAATCAAACCGGGCGCTGCCGATGCCCTGCGCTGCCAGAGCGCGGGACAGGTGGGTGTACATGGATTTGTAGCCGCTGCAGCTGCCGGCAAAGCCGTGCAGGTGCACCACAAAGGGTACCTTGCCCTCCGTATCAGGCAGGGTCACGATGCCGCGCAGGGTGTGGCCATTGCGGTTTTGAAACTGAACCTGTAAGATCTTCATGGTTTACTTGCTCTCCTTTGCGGCGCGGCGAGCCTTCAGCTCGGTCAGCATCTCAGCAGTCTTCTGCTTGGTCAGGGGGTAGACGAAGAACAGGATGGCAACTGCAATGCCGTAACCCAGGAAGTAGACGCCGGTGTAGCTCTTCCAGATAGCGTTCACAACGCCTGCGGTCTGCACAGCGCCAGCGGTAACGTTGTAGCCGATGGCACCCAGCACAAAGTTGGACAGGCTGCCGGAGATGGCGCTTGCGAGCTTGCGGAAGAAGGAGTAGGTGGAGTAGACGATGCCCTCGTTGCGCTCGCCGGTCTGCAGCTCATGGTAGTCGATGGCATCGTTGACCATGGCCCAGATCAGCACCTGCATGCCGGAAGCGCCCAGATAGCAGATACCGTTGATGACGATGAAGGCCACGGGGTTATGGACGGGGAAGAAGAACAGGATGCCGAACACGACGGCGGCAAAGCCGGCACCCATGCAGCACCACTCCTTCTTGCCGAACTTGTTGGCCAGAGGCTGGGTGATGGCAAAGGAGAGCACAGCGTACAGCACGCTCAGCATGCCGGAGACAGCCTGGATCTTGACGTTGCCGAAGAAGTCCTTGTACAGATAGGTGTTCAGGCCGTTGACCACAGAAGCGCCGATCATGCCGGTCAGGCTGAAGAACATCACGCCCAGCAGAGCCTTGTTGTGAGAGATCTCCTTGAGCACGTGCAGGTAGTTCAGCTTTTCGCCCTGCGGACGCTCGGGCACTTCCACGCGCTCCTTGCACCACACGCAGGTGATCTGCAGGCACAGCAGGCCCAGCATGGCGCAGATGCAGGCCAGCATCAGGAAGCGGCCAGCCACGGGCTTGTTGTCCACATACAGGAACAGGGGGCCGACCATGACCATGACGGTCATGAAGATGGTGCCGCCCAGGCTGCGGTAGCGGGACAGGGCGGTGCGCTGGCTGACATCATCGGTCATCACGCTGGACAGGGTACCGAAGGGCACGTTGACGCAGGTGTACAGTGCCTCGTACAGAACGTAGGTGACGAACATATAGGCCAGACGCAGGCCGTAGTTGATATTGCCCACATTGACAAAGCCAAGTATGCACAGCACTGCCATGGGGAACGAGAAGGCGCGGATCCAAGGGATGAACTTGCCGCCCTTGGTGGCCTTGCGGGAGTCCACGATCGCACCGATGATGGGGTCGTTGACGGCATCCCAGATCTTGGTGACCAGCAGCAGGATACCCACATGGAAGGGGTTGACCTGCAGAATCAGGGTGTAGAAGATCGACAGATACATGGCGCGGTACTGCTCCGTGAAGCAGCAGCCCAAATCGCCCAGTGTATAGCCGATCTTGTCCTTCATGGAGAAGGGCCGAACGGTCTTTTTCTGGTCCATTGCGTTTTATCCTCCTTAAAAAACAGATGAAACCACGAGGCTTTTCACACAAGCCTCTTCTCTTCAATTGTATTATACGTTAATTTTGCGTCAAAGCATATCCAAAAAATGATTGAAAACTATCGCAAATTGATGTATTATGCAATTATGACAGTTGTACTTTTCAGTTGTGTACAACAAACTGTCGCATCTGACAGTTCCACGGAGGGAATTTTGGTGAATTATACAGCCAAACGTTATCTTTTTAAACAAAGCACGGTTCGGGAATTCTTTTCCGGCGCGTATTATGACCTGTTTCTGGTCATGCGGGGCAGCGGTGTGTTCCGGTGCAGCGAGGTGGTGCTGCCCGCCCAGCAGCAGAACCTGATCATCCTCAAGCCCGGGCAGGGCGGCAGGCTGGAATATGCCGGAGCCTACGGCCCACTGGAGATCATCCGGGTGCAGTTGTCTCCCCAGATGCTGGCGCAGTTGTCGGATGAGGACACTGACTTTGAAAAAAGCTTCAACGTGGTGCCCTTCCGGCAGGTGGCTGTCCGGCCGGACAGCCAGATCTATATGCTGCTGAAAAATCTTGCCCGGAAGCTGCTGGTGCTCCCCCAGGAGAGCAGCCAGTTCGGCGCGGCGGCGTTCGAGCACGGCATCCTGCAGATGTTCGTGGTGCTGGCGCTGCGTGCCTGCATCCATGCCGAATTCCACACCGCTTCGGTCAGCCGCCACCACCTGATGCTGGACGAGGTATTCCTCTTTATTCAGGCGCACCTCACCGAGGAACTGACGTTGGAGCGTCTGGAAAAGGAGTTTTTCGTCTCCCGGGAGCACATTGCCCGGGAATTCAAACGCCAGACCGGCCAGACCGTGCACCGCTACATCGTAAAGGCCCGGCTGGACCGCTGCTGCACCCTCATTGAGCAGGGCCTGCCCATCACCGAGGTGTACAAGACCAGCGGTTTCGGGGGCTATAACCACTTTTTCCGCGCCTTTAAAAAGGAGTACGGTATGACCCCCAAAGAATATTTCAGCTCCACCCGGCAGGATGCCCGGGGATGAGCCTTTGCAAAAGAAGTCCCGGCTGCAATTTTTGTGCAGGCTGAAACGTATTTTATATAAAACGGCAGCTGCCGTTTTTCAACGAAAGATCTCCATTACAGACAGGAGGAAAGCTCTATGAAATTTTCTGCTGATTATCGTGCCCTTGCGCTGGATGCCCTGCGTGGCAGATGGAAGACAGCTGTTCTGGCCGGACTGATCGCCAGTTTGCTGGGAGCCAACATTGTGAGCAGCTCAGACAGGGTCATCTCCAACATGAGCCAGAACGCCAACGGCGACACCCCGGGGTTTGCCGGGCTGCTTTCCACCGGCAGCGGCGGCGTGCTGGCGGTTCTTGTGATCTGCATCCTTGCCTGGGCAGTGTTCACCGTCATCGTGGGCGGTGCGGTGCGGCTGGGCTACGCCCGGTTCAACCTGAACCTTGCAGACGGCAGGGATGCTGCCCTCTCCGACCTCGCTTCCCAGAAGCACCGCCTGTGGGACGGCTTCTGCATGAATTTCCTGCAGGGGCTTTATGTGGCGCTCTGGTCGCTGCTGCTGTTCATCCCCGGCGTGGTAAAAGCCTACAGCTATGCCATGACCCCCTATATCATGGCCGAGCACCCCGGCCTGACGGCCAACGAAGCCATCACTGAATCCCGGCGCATCATGGACGGCAACAAGTGGCGGCTATTCTGCCTCGATCTCAGCTTTCTGGGCTGGGAGCTGCTCTGCACCCTGCCCATGCTGGTCGGCTTCTATCTCGTCTTTGCCTTTACCCACTCGGCGGATACGGTCCTTATTCTGCTGTTCCTGCTCTCCATCCCGTTGAGCGCCGGCTTCTTCTTTCTGCACCCTTACGAGGAAGCGGCCTGGGCGATCTTTTACCGGGATATCACCGCCGCATCTTCTGACACCGAGGAGATCCAGGAATGAAACACACCGCTTGCTATCACCTGCCCGGACTGTTCGAGTTCTACGAGCTCTACCGCCTGTTCCTGCCCCTGTTCCGGGAGCACCGGGAATATTTTTATGACTGGTGCGAGATCGGCTCCATCTACGGCGCTCCGCCGGACTGCATCTGGGGCGGGGGCCGCGTGGAGGCCGGGGAGCACTCCCCCGCCGAGGTTCTGGCCCTGACCCAGGAATACGGCATCTCTGCCCGGCTCACATTCAGCAATTCCCTGCTCCGCCCGGAGCACCTCTCAGACCGGAAATGCAACGCAGTGTGTCAGCAGTTTGCCCAGCGGGGCACTGTGCAGAATGGGGTCATCGTTCACTCCGAACTGCTTTTGAACTACCTGCAGCAGCATTACCCAGAGCTTTATCTCGTATCCTCCACCACCAAGGTCCTGACGGATCCTCAGGCGTTTCAGGCAGAGGTCCGGCGGCCGGAGTTCCGGTATGTCGTGCCGGACTTCCGGCTGAACAAGTCCTTCGATGCCCTGGATACGCTCTCCCAGCCCGAAAAGGACAAGGTAGAATTTCTCTGCAACGAGTGCTGCTGGTTCGGCTGCACCGAGCGCAGGCGCTGCTACGAAGCCGTCAGCCGCAAAAATCTGGGGGAGGTCTGCGAACATCGGTGCACCGCCCCCGGCGCGCAGGAGGGCTACCGCTTTTCCAAGGCAATGGAAAACCCCGGGTTCATCGGCACTGCGGACATCCGGGAGCGCTATCTGCCGTTGGGCTTTTCCAATTTCAAGCTGGAAGGGCGCGGGCTGGGCAGCGCGCTGGTGCTGGAGTTTCTGCTCTATTATCTGACCCGGCCGGAGTATCAGATCCACGTCCGGGAGGCGATCTATCTGGACAACATGCTGGACCTCTTTTAAGGGTTGCGCCACCGGCGCAGTGTGGTATAATCAGCATAACAGAGCACTTGCAAGCGGCGCTCTGTTCCGTCCAATCCAAGTCAGGAGGAGATCGTTATGGAATTCACTCAGCTTATTGCACAGCGGTAATCCTGCAAAAATTTTGGTGCAGGCAAGGTAGACGCTGCAGCACTCCACACCATTCTGGAGGCCGGTCGGCTGGCACCCACCGCCAAGAACACCCAGGAACAGCGCATCTACGTCGTTCAGTCCGAAGAGGGGCTGGCAAAGATCGATGCTGCCACTCCCTGCCGCTACGGTGCCCCCGTCTGTCTGGTGGTCGCCTATGACAAGAACCACACCTTTACTTACCCCGGCGAGCGGATGAACTCCGGCATGGAGGATGCCGCCATCGTGGCCACCCACCTGCTGCTGGGCGCTGCCAATGCAGGCGTAGACAGCTGCTGGGTCAACTTTTTTGACCCGGACAAGCTGGCAAAAGCGCTGGGTCTGCCCGAAAACGAAGAGATCGTGATGCTTCTTGATCTGGGCCACGCTGCCGAGGGTACAGGTCCCCTGCCCAACCACAGCTCCCGCAAGCCTCTGTCTGAAACGGTTACGTTCCTGTAACCATCACAGGGATGCAAAAAAGCCCCCGCACGTTGGTTTTCCGGCCAACATGCGGGGGCTTGTGTTTTATTCCAGTTTTTAGTTCTGCGGGTGGACGATATCCCGCCAATCCAGATCTCCACGCTCCAGACCGTGGATGAGCACCTCCGCGGTGGCGATGTTGGTGGCCAGCGGGATGTTATGCACATCACACAGGCGCAGCAGGGTCATCTCGTTGGGCTCGCTGGGCTTTGCGTTGATCGGATCGCGGAAGAACAGGAGCAGATCGACCTCATTGCAGGCAATGCGGGATGCGATCTGCTGATCACCGCCCTGAACACCTGCCAGAAAGCGCTGGATCTGCAGACCCGTTGCCTCAGAGATCAGCTTGCCGGTGGTGCCCGTAGCCACCAATTTATGCTGGCTCAAAATCCGGCAATACGCCGTACAGAACTGAACCATCAGCTCTTTTTTGGAGTCATGCGCAATCAGTGCAATCGTCATCGGTCAACCTCTCCTTTGTTTTGCCAGTGGGCATTTTCTTGCATATATCATAGTATCACAGTTTCCGTTCTTTTACAACCGTTTTTTAGACAAACTTCATACTTTTTTCGGAAAAAAGCGCCAGAATTCACCAAAAGCAGTGTTTCAGCGTTTTATCCTTCTTCAATTGTCTAAAGCATCCTGCCCGGCAGGTGCGGTCTCCTGCGCAGCATCCGTGGTGCCTGCGGCGGGGTCTGTGGTCGTATCTGCTGCCGTATCCGTGCCGGTTTCGGTCTGGGCGGGGGCAGTCTGGTCAGCGGGGGTGCTGTCTGCAGCTGTCTCCTGCTTGCCGATGGTGCCATCTTCATTCAGGGTACCATCCTGCATGGCGAAGTAGGCGTTGAAGATATCCGCCATCAGGTTACCAGCACGGGCACCGCCGCCGCCGTATTCCACAACAATGCCAATTGCGATCTGGGCATCCTCTGTCGGGCCGTACGCGATCATCATGGTATTGGTGTAATGCCTATAGCTGCTGCCGGAATAGTAACCCTCACTGCGCTGGGGGGTACCGGTCTTGCAGGCGATGGTATACGGGTAGTTCGCCAATGCGGAGATCGTCTGAGACACGCCGATCATTCCCTGCTGTATCAGATCAAAGGTCTCCCCCTTGTCCTCAATCACATCCATGACCTCGGGCTGGGTCTCCTGCAGCACTTCACCAGTGTTGGAATCCAAAATCGCCTTGACAAAGTGGGTACGATAACGGGTTCCCCGGTTGGCAATGGTGGCGGCATAGGTCGCCAGCTGCACTGGCGTGACCACCGTGTTGCCCTGGCCAATGGCCGCCTGGATATCCAGGGATTCCATATAGTTGGAGTCGTTCTTGGTGGTCAGGTGGCCTGTGGCCTCGCTGACCTCCACGCCGGTGCGCTGGCCCAGGCCCAGCTTATAGGCGTAGGCATCGTAGACATCACTGGTCAGGCGGCGGCCCACATCATAGAAGAAGATATTGCAGCTCCACTTGATTGCGTTGACCACATCAATGGGGCCGTTGCCATGGCCGTGCTGTGTACATTTGGGGCGGTAATCCTTATAGTAGGTATAGACCCTGGTACAGTTGACCGTGGAATAGCGGTTAATGAGCCCGGTATCCAGCGCGGCGATCGCCACAGCGGGTTTGAAGGTGGAACCCGGAGTATACAGGCCCTGTAAGGCCCGGTTGAACAGTGGCAGGCTCTCGTCGGCACTGTACTCGCTGTACTGTGTGGCATAAAGATTCTGGTCGAAGCTGGGGTAATTCGATGCGGCCAGCACACTGCCGTCCTTCACATCCAGCACCACGGCGGCACCGGCGGCAGCTTTCATGCTGCCGGTGTTGTAGACCCGGTTGATCATGTCGATGTTCTCGGCCAATGCCTTGTCCACCGCCTTCTGGAACCGGCTGTCGATGGTCAGCTGGACGGTGTGGCCCGGCTCGGGCACAGTGGTCAGGGCCGTATCCACAATGACACCATCGGAGTTGCGGGTGATGGTCTCCACGCCATCCTTGCCCCGCAGTTCGTCCTCATAGGCCGATTCCAGGCCCGAGATGCCGATGATGTCGTTCATGTTGTAGCCTTTTTCGCGCAGGGGGTAGGTGGTCTGGCCGTTTTCGTCGGTCACCTTCCACTTTTCAGCGGTGATCTTGCCCACCCGGCCCAGCACATGGGGCAGCACCGTGGATTGCTCATAGCTGCGGGTACTCGTTTCCACGATCTCCACACCCGGCAGCGAGAGGCTATGCTCCTTGATGGTCGCCACGGTGACCTCGCTGACGTTTTCCGCCATGATAAAGTTGTTCACATTGGAAAACGCCTGCAGCTGCATCTCGTAATGGATACCGCCCAGCGTGCGCTGCCAGCTCAGCGGATAGCTGGCAAGGTCGTAGTCCTCCACCAGCTTCTCCATCACATCATTGGCCGTTGCATACTGCTGTAAACCAAGATTGTCCTTCATGGCGGCAAGGGCTTTCTGATCCTTGGTACTGCCCTCTTCGGCGGTAAAGGTATAATTGCCCCCTGCATCCGGCTGGCTGATGAGCAGAGTATCGTTCCAGCTCTCACCATTGGCGCGCAGCAGCTCGACAATCTTCTGGAGCATCCCGTCCAGATCTTCGTCTCCCATCAGCAGCTTGTTAAGCACCACGTTGTAGCCCGTGACGCTGGTGGCAATGCGCTCCCCCCGGCTGTCCACAATGTCACCGCGTGCCGCCGTGACCGTAAACTTGTAATCGGTGGTGTTGGTTGCTTGGGATTTGAAATCGTCCCCGTTGACCAGCTGCAAAAAGATGAGCCGCAGCCCATACAGCAGCATAAGGATGCAGGCGGCGGCAACGAGAACACGCACCCGCCGGATGGCGGTTTTCCGTTCTTCTTGGTTCATAGATTCTCCTTCCGGCGCGGGGTGCGTTACACCACGCCGTTGTCGATCTTAAATTCTTCGTGGATGCGGCGCACGACCCCGAACAGAGGGAAGCAGACAGGCACCGAGAGCACCGCCGTGGGCAGCACGAACCACAGCCAGCGGCTGGCCGCGCCGCTGTAACCGGGCATATAGTAGAAAAACAGCCAGTCCAGCGTGAGCACCAGCAGGGCGGCAGCAGACGCAATGAGTGCAAAGTTTGCGGCCGAATTCTTGAAGTAGAGCTGCATCACCGCCGAAACGGCAAAGCAGAGCAGCAGCAGCTCCAGCGCCAGCATGCCCACGGTGCGCCCGGCCAGCCAGTCCCACATCAGGCCGCAGACCGCCCCAAAGACAGCCCCGGCGAACTCGCCCTCAAACACGGCGACCGCCAGCGCCAGCGGCAGCAGCCAGAGCGGCTTTGCCGCCCCGAACTGGAACAGCCCGGGCGTGGTCTGCAAAACAGCACAAAGAAGGCCCAGCAGCGCATAGCAGATCCATTTGACGATCTGGCCCCGGCTGCGTTTCCGGCGTGATTCCATCAGGGTCCCTCCTCAGAAACTGGTAATGATGAACGCATGGCGCACCGTGCGGGGGTCGGTACCGGGTTTGATGACGGCAATGGTCGATTTTCCGCTGACCTCGGGCACCAGTTCCTGTACCACGCCCACCAGCAGGTCAGCCGGGAACACCCCGCCCAGCCCGGTGGTGATCACCTGGTCACTTTTCTCCGTCAGGGTGTTGCGCGCAAGGTTGGTCAGCACGCACAGGCCATCGGCGGCGTATTCGGAGCTGCCGGTGACGATGCCGTTGTCACGGGTGCGGGATACCACGCCCGCCGCGTTGAAGTTGGGGTGAAGAATGGTCATCACCTTGCAGCTGGTGGGCTCAGCCTCCACCACCATGCCCAGCAGGTAGCCCTGGTCGCTGACCACGGCATCGTTGACGGCCACGCCATCCAGCGTGCCGCGGTCCAGTGTGAAGCCATAGAAGGAATCCAGCGGGTCACGGCCAATGACAAAGCTGGAAAGATAGCTCATCTCGGGCCGCTGGCTCTGAATGCTTTCCAGTGCCTTGTAGGCCTGGTTCTCGGCCTTGACGCGGTCGTAATCCACCATCTGCTGGCGCAGTTCGGCGTTCTCAGCCTTAAGCGTCTCGTTCTCAGCCATCACGTCATCGATGCTGGTGTACTTTTCCCACAGGGAGGCCACGCCGCCGCTGACCACGGCAGCCACTTTCTGGAACGGAGCAGCCGCCACGCTCAGCAGCTCCTGCGGAGCGGCAGTCAGGCGGCCGTTGGCACCGGCGTAGGCCATGATGCCCACCAGAAACACCGCGATGCCCACCAGGATCTTGAATTTCCAGGTATCGAAAAAGTCTTTCAAGGGGTTTTCCTCCGATTGCAAAAGGGCGCGGACAGCCCAGAGCCGTCCGCACCCTCTGTTACATCGTTACATGTGAGCTCCATCGGTGTCCAGCACGTCGTGCAGAACATCCACATGATCCAGCACCGCACCGGCACCCTTGGCCACGCAATCCAGCGGGTCCTCCGCAACATGGACATCAATGCCGGTCTCGCTCTGGATCAGCTGATCCAGGCCCCGCAGCAGGGCACCGCCGCCGGTCAGGGTGATGCCGTGGTCGATGATATCGGCACTCAGCTCAGGCGGGGTGCGCTCCAGGGTCTCCTTGATGGCACTGGTGATCTTGACCAGGCACTCCAGCAGGGCCTCGCGCACATCCTCAGAGTGGACGACGATGTTCTTGGGCAGGCCGTCCACCAGGTTGCGGCCCTTGATCTCCATGGTCATCTCGGGATCCATGGGGTAGGCCGAGCCGATCTCGATCTTGATCTGCTCGGCGGTACGCTCACCGATGAGCAGGTTATACTTGCGCTTGATGAAAGCGATGATGGCCTGATCGAACATATCACCGGCCATCCGGACGCTGCGGGAGGCCACGATGCCGCCCAGAGAGATGACAGCGATCTCAGCGGTGCCGCCGCCGATGTCCACGATCATGCTGCCGGTGGGCTCGCTGATGGGCAGGCCCGCGCCGATGGCAGCAGCCATGGGCTCCTCGATGACGGAGACCTGACGGGCACCGGCCTTGAGGGTCGCCTCACGCACAGCGCGGCGCTCCACCTCGGTCACGCCCGAGGGGATGCAGATGACCACGCGGGGGCGGGAGAACATGCTGTTGCCGCAGGCCTTTTTCAGGAAGTTCTCCAGCATATTTGCCGTGATATCGAAATCGGCGATGACACCATCCTTCAGGGGGCGGACTGCCACGATGCTGCCGGGGGTACGGCCGATGACAGCCTTTGCCTCAGCACCCACGCAGCGCACCTCATCGGTCTTGGTATCCACAGCCACGACCGAGGGTTCCCGCATGATGATGCCCTTGCCCTTCATGTAAACCAGGGTATTGGCAGTACCCAGATCAACGCCAACGTCCTTTGACAAAAAACTCATAATGAAGCTCTCCTTCGTATTTCCGGTCTATTCCAAAACGCACAGCAGCCCAAACTCCACAGGGTTTGACCGCCTATCGCAGAATAACACGTTTCTATTATAGCCGCAAGTCAACGTTTTCTCAAGCGTTTTGTCAAGTTTTTCCGTATTTTTCATTTTTCTGTGCGTTCCGCCGCACAAACTGTCAGAACTGTTCAAGCAGGCGGACCGTCCGGCTGACGGGCAGGCCCATAATGGTGTAATAATCACCCTCAATGGCATCCAACCAGACCGCCGCGCGGCCCTGGATGGCGTAGGCACCGGCCTTATCGTAGGGCTCCTCTGTGGCGGCGTACCGCTCGATCTCCTCCTCGCTCAGCGGGAAGAAGGTGACCTTGCAGGTATCCACAAAGCTCTCAGTGCGGGTACCATCCGAAACGCAGACACCGGTGTGCACATAGTGGGTCGCGCCGGACAGCGCACGGAGCATCCGTCTGGCATCGTCCGGGCTGTGGGGTTTGCCGAACACCTCGCCGTTCACATCCACCACGGTATCGCAGCCCAGCACCACGGCACCGGGGTGTTCCTTGGCCACAGCAAGGCACTTGCCCCGGGCAAGCTGCTCCACCAGCCGGGCGGGGGTATCCGCCGTCACGGCATCCTCGTCAAAATCGCTGACACAGACGGTAAAATCCGTCGTGTATAAGCTCAACAGTTCTTTCCGGCGGGGGCTCTGGGAAGCCAGGATCAGATCTTTCATACACTTCACTTCCCCGTTGAGCCAAAGCCGCCCGCGCCGCGCTGGGTATCCCCCAGTTCGGCCGCCTGAGCAAAGGCAGCGGTATACACCGGTGCAATGCAGAGCTGTGCCACACGCTCACCGGGCTGGATGGTATAGGCCTCGGTGCCCAGATTGATCATGGGCACCTTCAGTTCCCCGCGGTAGTCACTGTCCACCACACCCACGCCGTTTGCCATGCACAGGCCGTGCTTGATGGAAAGGCCGCTGCGGGCATAGACCAGCGCCACAGCGTGGGGGCCGGGCAGCTCGATGGCAAGGCCGGTGGGCACCAGTGCCCGCTGCATGGGGGCCAGCGTCAGGGGCTCATCCAGCACGGCGCACAGGTCGGCAGCCGCCGCCCCCGGCGTTGCATAGGCGGGCACCTTGGCCCGGGGGTCCAATACTTTATAGTTTACGGTGATCGGTTCCATAGTATACCTCTTGTTAAAGTTATATTCGGGCGTGTTCCGGGAGCTTTCTCCTCGGACACGAAACGGGCCATTCCATCGCCCGCCCTACTGCCTGCGGCAGCAGGGTCCCACCCCAGCGGACGGTCCTCGGAGAAACTCTCGGCTCCCGCCCGGGGAAACTGCATCTTCAGTTGGTTCCTTTGAAATAAAGTCCTCTTGTAAACTCTCCCTCAAAGGGTGCGTGGACACGGATGTTGTCCAGAATGGCGGCTGCTTCTTCCCGGGATTCCAGTGTGAAGTAGGCCACACCGTAGTCCACAGTCAGAGCACCGGGCTTATCGCCCATATAAATAGGTACAGGGTTATAGATCGTCCGCACGCCCATGCCGCAGCGCACCGGGAACTTTTTGGCCTTGCGGTCGGTCAGTTCCCCTGCTTTATTGCAGTGGGCGCAGTCATGGATGTTCTGCAGCGGGCAGGCACGGGTGACCATCAGCGGCATGTGGCCATAGACCAGCACACCGGTGGGCACAGGCTTGCCGTTACGGGTGGGGGCAATGGTGCTGATATCGCTGTCTTTGACTTCGGGCAGGATGAGCACACTGTTCAGGCCATGGTCGGCGTAGAACTGCGCCGCCATCTGGTTGGTGACATTCAGGCCAAAGCCGCCGGTCATCGGCAGCCCACGGCAGAGCCGCAGGTGGGCGATGTTGCTTACCTCATAGCCCGCAAAACCCGCATCCTGGGTGGCGGCAATGCGGCGGGCGGTGTCCTCCTCCAGCGCGCCGAACATCACGCGCGGCAGCTCCAGAAGGGTCTTTTCCCGCCACTCCCGGGGCACCCGGTCAGCCTGGGCAATGGGCAGGATGAGATACTCCACCCCGCTCAGGGCCTGCTCCGGCACCTGCTCCCAAGCTTCAAAGCGGGCGCGCAGGGTGCGGCGGGGCGGCAGAGTGCGCAGGGGCAGAGCATCCAGCTCCGCCTCGTGTACCGGCCAGGGGCGCAGGACCTCCCGCTTTTTCAGCAGGGCCTCCAGCGCATCCCGGCGCAGCTCGTTCACGGCACTGCCCGGCACGAACCAGGGGCCGCCGTCCATCTCCACATCGATCTTTTCCACCGCAAAGGGGGTGCCGCCCGTCTTGGAAAGGCTGCGCTGCAGGCTCTCGGTGGGGTCGGTGCGGGCAGGCTGCGGTTCCGCATCACCGTAGGCAAAGGCCTTGTTGCCGTCCGCGTCGGTCACGGTCAGCTTCTCGCCGCCCTCTTCGATCTCCAGCCTGAACTGCACCGGCACCCGGCTGCGCTCGCGGCGGTAGAGCTCGCGCAGGGCAGGCAGGGTCTTTTTGGTCAGCTCCGCATCGGCTTCGCTGCGCACGCCGAACATGGTGCCGTCGATCTTTCCATCCAGATAGCCGGAGGTGAAGCCGGAGCGGCTGAACGCATTTTTCAGCAGGTCACGGTCGTAGGCGCGGCCCTCGCGGCCTGCCAGACAGGCACTGACCGCCGCCGCCACATACTCCGGCGTGCGCAGACGGCCCTCGATTTTGGCCGATGCCACGCCGACGGCCTGCATCCGATCCAGCTTGTCGATGACAGAGTTATCCTTCAGGGAAAGGTGGTGCAGACGGCCCGGTTTGCCCTCGGGCAGCGGGTTTGCCTCAAAGGGCAGGCGGCAGGGCCCGGCGCAGGAGCCCCGGTTGCCGCTGCGGCCGCCCAGGAAGGCCGACATATAGCATTGGCCGCTGACACACATGCAGAGCGCGCCGTGGACAAAGCACTCCGTCTCGATGCCGCAGTGCTTTGTGATATGCTCCACCTCAGGCAGGCTCAGCTCACGGGCCAGCACTACCCGGGTGAAGCCCAGCTCCTTCAGCTCCAGCGCGCCCTGCAGGGTGTGGACGCTCATCTGGGTGGAGCCGTGGCGGGGCAGGTCGGGGGCGATCCGGCCGATGAGCTGCGCCACCGCCAGATCCTGGCAGATGACCGCATCCGCGCCGCTCTCGGCCACAGCCTTCACGGCACCGGCCAGCGCGGCCAGCTCCCCGCCGTAGACCGTGGTATTCAGTGCCACGTGCACCTTGACACCCCGCGCGTGGCAGAACCGGACTGCCTCCTTCAGGCTGTCCGCATCAAAATTTCCGGCCCCCGTCCGGGCATTGAAGCCCGAAAAGCCCAGATATACCGCGTCCGCACCGCTGAACACCGCGGCACGGAGCATCTCTTCACTGCCCACCGGGGCAAGGATCTCGATCTTTGGCATAATACTCCCTTTGTTCCGGCGCGCTCACCGCGCCCCCATTCACGCTTCCGTCTTTGCTTCCCGGTCGGCCTTCTGCTTGGCCTGCAGGCGTGCCAGCTGCTCCCGCAGGGCATCGTTTTCACGCCGCAGCGTTTCATTTTCTGCTTTTGCCTTGTCCTCAGCCAGCTTTGCCCTGGCGGCATCGGCAATATAATCCTGGATCTGGCTGCGCATATTCTCGGCGCTGCCGGTGCTCTTTTTGTATTCATCCAGATAATCCATGGCGCAGAACACCGCCGCCTTGGTCACCGAAAGGTTTTCGTTGGTGTCCAGCAGCTTGGTGATATCCTCATCCAGCCGTTTGGCCAGAGAGGCGATATACTTTTCGGAATCCGTCGTTGCGATCGCATAGGGCGCGCCCGCAATGGTCACTCTCACTTTATTAACCATCGTATCCTCACTAATAATTACTCTGAGCGGAGTTTGTGGCCGAGTTTCCTGCCCCGGCACACGCTTTTGCCCCCGCCGGGACAGCCGTCATCTCTTATTATAATATAAATGCGTTCCAAGAGAAAGTGCTATTTTTGAATTTTTTGCATATTTACCAGAAAGATTGTGACAAAAATGTCAGTTACGGCAAAAATCGGCGTTTTTCCTTGCTTTTACGAATAGAACTGATTATAATGTTCTTGTTGTGGTAACAGGGAGAGGGAAAGAGGAGAAATTCTCTGTTACGATATTTCAAAACAGCACAAGTGTGTGTGCGGATAGGAGTTCCTTATGACTACAAAAGAATTTGCAAAAATTCTTCAGGACAAGCTGACCAGCGAGTACGGCGTGGATCTGAGCGTTGCTTCCAAGCAGCAGATCTACCGCTCCCTTGCCCTGATCTGCCGTCAGATGATGAGTGAGAACCACAAGAAGTTCCAGTCCAAGGCCATTGGCACCGGCACCAAGCAGGTATACTACCTCTGCATGGAGTTCCTGATGGGCCGCAGCCTGAAGATGAGTCTGTTCAACCTGGGTCTGGAAGATGTTGCCCAGAAGGTGCTGGCTGATGCCGACATCAACATCGAGGGCATCTTTGAGGAAGAGCCCGATGCAGGCCTGGGCAACGGCGGTCTGGGCCGTTTGGCTGCCTGCTATCTGGACGGCATGGCCACCACCGGCATCTGCGGCACCGGCTACTCCATCCTGTACGAGTACGGCATTTTCAAGCAGAAGATCGTGGACGGCTGGCAGCAGGAGCGCGCTGACAACTGGCTGCCCGGTGGTCAGGTCTGGCTGAAGAGCCACCCCGATCAGGCCATTGAGGTCCGCTTTGACGGCGAGATCCGCGAGAACTGGGATCACGGCTTCCACTATATCCAGCACACCAACTACAACAGCGTTATGGCTGTGCCCTCCGACATGTATGTGCAGGGCTACGACGGCAAGGGCGTTGCCAAGCTGCGCCTGTGGCAGGCTAAGGCTCCTGACTTTGATATGTCCAGCTTCTCTCTGGGCAACTACAACACTGCCATGAGCAAGAACGCCAGCGCCGAGCTGATCTCCAAGGTGCTGTACCCCAACGACAACCACATTGAGGGCAAGATCCTGCGCCTGCGCCAGCAGTACTTCCTCTCTGCCGCATCCATCGGCGATATCGTACAGAACCACCTGTCCACCTACGGCACGCTGGAGAATCTGGCCGACAAGGTCGCCATCCAGCTGAACGACACCCATCCCACGCTGGCCATCCCCGAGATGATGCGCATCCTGCTGGACGAGTGCGGCTTTGACTGGGATAAGGCCTTTGAGATCTGCCAGAAGGTCTTTGCCTACACCAACCACACCGTTATGGCCGAGGCTCTGGAGAAGTGGAATGTGGACATCTTCAAGATGACCCTGCCCCGCATCTACCAGATCGTGGTCGAGATGAACCGCCGTGCCCGTGAGGAGCTGGAGAAGGCATTCCCCGGCGACGAGGGCAAGATCAATTATATGGCCCTGATCGGCGACAATCAGGTCCGCATGGCAAACATCTGTGCCTACACCGCCAACAGCATCAACGGCGTGTCCAAGCTGCACAGTGAGATCATCAAGGAGAGCGTGTTCCACGATTACTACCTGTTCAAGCCTCAGGCTTTCAAGAACGTGACCAACGGCATCGCTTACCGCCGCTGGCTGCTGGCCTCCAACCCTGAGCTGTGCAAGCTGCTGGACGAGACCATCGGCGAGGAGTACAAGCACGACGCTTCCAACCTCTCCAAGCTGAACAAGTATGCGGACGACAAGACCGTGCTGAAGCGCATCAACGAGATCAAGCTGGACAATAAGAAGAACTTTGCCGCCTATCTGGAGAAGAGCACCGGCCAGGTCATCGACCCCAACTCCATCTTCGACTGCCAGGTCAAGCGGATGCACGAGTACAAGCGTCAGCACCTGAACGCCCTGAACATCGCCGCTCAGTACCTGTATCTGAAGGAGAACCCCAACGCCGACTTCATCCCCAAGACCTATATCTTCGGCGCAAAGGCTGCCCCCGGCTACTACATGGCCAAGCAAATGATCCGGATGATCTGCAAGCTGGGCGACCTGATCAACAACGACCCCGCCGTGCGCGACAAGCTGCGCGTGGTCTATCTGGAAGAGTACTGCGTCTCCCTGAGCGAGCACCTGATGCCCGCTGCCGAGGTCTCTGAGCAGATCTCTCTGGCTGGCACCGAGGCTTCCGGTACCGGCAACATGAAGTTCATGCTGAACGGTGCCATCACGCTGGGTACGCTGGACGGCGCAAACGTTGAGATCGCCGATGCCGCCGGCAAGGAGAACGAGCTGATCTTCGGTATGCTGACCCCCGAGGTCAACAACCTCAAGCAGGTGGGCTACCACCCCAGCGCCTTCATCATGGGCGATGACGTGGCAAATGCCGCTCTGAACTTCCTGGAGCGCGGCTGGAACGGCGAAGACTTCCACGAGGTCACCGAGAACCTGCGCACCAGCGATCCTTATATGGTCATGGCCGACTTCAAGGATTACCGCCGTGCTCAGGCCGACCTGCAGCGCCTGTATGCTGACCGCGAGAAGTGGGCACAGATGAGCCTGAAGAACACCGCCAACAGCGGCATCTTCAGCGCAGACCGCTCTGTGCTGGATTACGCCCGCGATATCTGGCACGCTTCTGCTGTGAAGTAATTGGAAAGGTCAACCCCCCAGTCACCTACGGTGACAGCCCCCCCCTGATAGTGGGGCCTCTGGCGTTACGGGAAGTTCTACAGCTTTTCCTTTACGCACAGACTTCACCGTTCTGTCAAGGCCTCCCCTACTAGGGGAGGTGGCAATGCGAAGCATTGACGGAAGGGTTCAGCACAAATATATCTCTGCCCCGGAGCCATTACGGAACCGGGGCTTTTTTTGAGAAAGGAACGACCCCACTTGTCTTGTCTGTTCAACAGTTTTGACCCCTATTTCAAGCAGCCCTTTGGTGCGGTGCGCGCCGGGCAGACTGTCCGACTGTCGCTCTGCATCCCCGAAGAGCTGGGCTATGTAGACCCGCACCTTGTCCTGAAAAAAGAGGGTAAGTTCGATGTTCCCGTCTACTACCGGATGAACTTCGATGGCCAGACCCCCAGGCAGAACCACTTTTCCGTGGAAGTGCCTCTGAATGACCCGGGCCTCTACTTCTACTACTTCGACCTCTACACCGACTTCCGCCGCATCGTGCGCGGCCCCGACAACTGCGGTGTGATCAGCTGGCAGGATGGCGAAAGCTGGCAGATCACGGTCTATGAGCAGGACTTTGAGACCCCCGAAAGCATCAAGGGTAAGGTGTTCTACCAGATCTTCCCGGACCGCTTCTGCGAAGGGGTGGAGAACAAGCCCATGCCCTTTGCCGACCGCATCTATCAGGCCGACAAGCACGCCGAGCCCTTCTGGCAGCCCAACGAGGTGGGCGGCCACCTGAATGAGGATTATTTCGGCGGCGACCTCAAGGGCATCCAGCAAAAGCTCCCCTACCTGCACGAGATGGGGGTGGATTTCATCTACCTCAACCCCATCTTTGAGGCCCACTCCAACCACCGCTACAACACCGCCGACTACCTGAATGTGGACCCCCTGCTGGGCACCAACGAGGATTTTGAGGCACTGTGCACCGCCGCCCAGAAGTACGGCATCGGCATCGTGCTGGATGGCGTGTTCAGCCACACCGGCTCCGACAGCCGCTACTTCAACCGCGAGGGCCGCTATGGCGAGGGCGGCGCGTACCGGGACCCCAACTCCCCTTACCGCTGCTGGTACGATTTCGGCCCCCAGTACAAGGGCGGCTACCGCAGCTGGTGGGGCTTTGAGACCCTGCCCGAGGTCAACGAGGAGACCCCCTCCTATGTGGAGTTCATCACCGGCCCGGGCGGTGTCATCGACACCTGGCTGCGGCGCGGCGCGGCAGGCTTCCGGCTGGATGTAGCCGATGAGCTGCCCGACGAATTCATTGAGAAGGTGCGCGCCGCCGTCAAGCGGGTCAGCCCCGAAAAGTTCCTGCTGGGCGAGGTGTGGGAGGATGCCACCACCAAGTTCGGCTTCAACAAGCGCCGCACCTACCTGCTGGGCAAGGGCCTGGACAGCGTGATGAACTACCCCTTCAAGAACGCCGTGCTGGATTTCGTCAAGGGCAAGCCCGCCGAGCAGGCCATGACGGAGATCCTGACCATCTGCGAACACTACCCTGCCCCGGCCATGGACACCGCCCTGAACTTCCTCTCCACCCACGACACCGAGCGTGCCCTGACCGTGATCGCTGACGAGCCCGCCAATGGCCGGGGCCGCGCGTGGCAGAGCGGCCGCTGTGTGACCGGCGATGCCTACGAGGAGGGCCTGCTCCGCCTGCGGATGGCCTACGCCATCATCTACACCCTGCCGGGCGTGCCCTGCCTGTACTACGGCGACGAGATTGCCATGCAGGGCTACCGGGACCCCTTCAACCGGGCTTTCTTCCGGTGGGATGCCCACGAACAGCGCCTGCGCCCCGTGCTGGCACAGCTGGCACAGCTCCGCCACACCTGCGAGGCCTTCCGCACCGGCCAGCTGCGGGTCCTGCGTGCCGAGGACGGTATCCTGCACTACCAACGGGTGGGCAAGGTGGAGACTGCGGAGATCATCGTCAACCGCACCGAACATATCATCGTGGAGACCCTTGCCAGCGGCAAGAGCACTGAGGTGAATCCTATGGGCTTCACCATCGTGGTGGAAGAGGTGGGGCATAACCCGAACCACAGCTACTATGATTATGTATGACCGCATTTTGTTTTCTGCGCAACAATTCAGCAAAAATCTCTTGACCTTCCCCCAACCGGATGCTCTATAATAGGATCATAAGGAGGGATGTTCGATGTCCATTGACCCCATTTTCTGGCTCCTTGCCGCCGTCGGGTTTCTTGCGTTGGAGGGTATGACCTTCAGCATGGTATCCGTCTGGTTTGCGGCAGGCAGCGCGGCAGCCCTGCTCTGCTGCCTGTTCACCCACTCGTTCCGGGTGCAGGCGGTGGTGTTCATTGCGGTCAGCGCGGTCTGCCTGCTGGCATTCAAGCCGCTGGCCAAACGGCTGCACAAGCAGCCCACCCCCACCAACGGTGACCGCGCCCTTGGCCGGGAAGCCCGGGTGCTGACCCCCGTTTCCGCCCAGCAGACGGGCCGGGTGCGGCTGGACGGCGTGGACTGGAGCGCCCGCTGTGCCACCCCCGGCGATACCCTGACCCCCGGGCAGGCCTGCCGGGTCACCGAGATCCACAGCACCCTGCTCATCGTGGAACCCATTCTGACCGAATCCATCAACCACTAAAAAAGGAGCGTCTCTATGCCTATCATGCTGTTTGTGATCCTCGCGCTCATCTTTGTTATCCTGCTCATCGTCGTCACCAACATCGTCATCGTGCCCCAGTCCATGGTGTACGTTGTGGAGCGTCTGGGCAGCTACTCCGACACCTGGTCGGCCGGCCTGCATGTCAAGATCCCGTTCATTGAGCGGATCGCCAAAAAGGTCAGCCTGAAGGAGCAGGTCGCGGACTTCCCTCCCCAGCCTGTGATCACCCGCGATAACGTTACCATGCAGATCGACACCGTGGTGTTCTTCCAGGTCATGGATGCCAAACTCTACACCTACGGTGTCAACCAGCCCATCGCAGCCATCGAGAGCCTTTCCGCCACCACCCTGCGCAACATCATCGGCGAGATGGAGCTGGATCACACCCTGACCAGCCGCGATGTCATCAACGGCAAGATCACGGCCATCCTCGATGAAGCCACCGACAAGTGGGGCATCAAGGTCAACCGCGTGGAAGTCAAGAACATCATCCCGCCGCGCGAGATCCAGGAAGCCATGGAGAAGCAGATGAAGGCAGAGCGCGAAAAGCGCGCCGTCATCCTGAAGGCCGACGGTGAGAAGCAGGCCGCCATCACCGCTGCTGAGGGCGAAAAGGAAGCCGCCATCCTCCGTGCCGATGCCGTCAAGCAGCAGCGCATTCTCGAGGCTGAAGGTGAGGCGCAGGCCATTCTCGCGGTGCAGAAGGCCAACGCCGATGCCATCCGCCTGCTGAACGAGGCCATGCCCAACGACAAGGTGCTGGCTCTGCGCAGCCTGGAAGCACTGGCCAAGGTCGCCAACGGCAAGGCCACCAAGATCATCATCCCGTCGGAGCTGCAAAATCTGGGCGGCGTTGTGCCCAGCATCAAGGAGCTTCTGACCGACCCGAAAGAGGACTGATTCATGATCTACGATACCCTGAACAATCTTCCCAACTATCTGGGCCTGTGCAGCAGTCTGGACAGCGTCATCGAGTTCATCATGGCGCGGGATATCAACAACCTGCCCGCCGGGCGCACCCGCATCGATGGTGACAAGGCTGTGGTCATGGTGAGCACCGTGACCCCGCAGGCCAGCGACAAGGCCTCCTTTGTCCGGCACGACAACCACCTGACCCTTGAGACCGACCTTGAGGGCAGCGAGCTGTTTGAGGTGTCTCTGGGCGAATTCAGCCCCACCCGGCCCGCTGACGAAGCCGCTGATACCACCGTGGGCACCGCCGGCACCAGCATTGCCGGAATGCTCTGCGAGGGCCGCTTTGCCCTCTATCTGGCCGGGGAGCCGTACAAATCCGGCTTGAAGGCCCAGGGCTGCGGCAAGCTGAAAAAGGCCGTGTTCACCATGGAGCTGGATCCGGACGAGGAAGACGAGACCGAGGCCGAATAATTCCTGAAAGCACGAACTCCACGCAGCGTAGGTTGCGTGGAGTTTTTTGTTGGGTTATACTTTGTAACAACAACCCCACCGCAATGACTGGGGGTTACTTCAGGAGGACAACACATGAACACATACGTCACCGGCAGTACCATCCGACAGCTGCGGGAAGTCAAAGGCCTGACCCAGGCAGAGCTTGCCGGAATGCTCTCTGTCAGCGCCAAGACCATTTCCAAGTGGGAGACCGCCAAGGGCCTGCCTGATATCTCCCTGCTGGAGCCTCTGGCTGCAGCTCTGGGAGTCAGTGTGCTGGAGCTGATGCAGGGAGAACCCATCATCAACCGTAATCGGGCAGCCAACCTGCTGCGGAGCAAGCTCTACGTCTGCCCTCTCTGCGGCAATGTGCTCCACGCCACCGGACAGGCCGTGGTGAGCTGCTGCGGCATCACCCTGCCTGCGCTGGACATCGCCGAAGCCGAAGATGCCGACGAGCATCATCAGCTGACCGTGGAGCGGGTGGAGGACGAGCTCTTCGTCACCCTGCACCACCCCATGGAGAAAAATCATTACATCTCGTTTCTGGCCTACCTCACCGGGGATAAGCTGCAGCTGGTCAAGCTCTACCCCGAGGGAGATGCCTCTGCCCGCTTCTCCCTGCGGGGCGCAGGTGTGCTTTACTTCTACTGCAACTGCCACGGCCTGATGAAGGCTCCGGATTTCCGCACCGCCACCCGGCGCACCTCACCCCAGAAGATCCACCTGCGGGAGCCGGATGAGGGCGACCGGGAACAGGTAATGGCCTACCGGGAAGAATTTCTGGCCATCAACTCCCGGATGGACGGCACCTCGGCTCTGGACAAATATGCCGACTTCGATGCCTGGCTGGCCCAACTCCGCAAGCTGAAAGACCCGGACACAACCCCCGCCGGTCTCGTGCCCGCCACGGAGTATCTGGCTCTGGATGAGCATGATCATCTGGTGGGCATGACCAACCTGCGCCACCGGCTCAACGATTACCTGCTGACCTACGGCGGGCACATCGGGTACAGCGTCCGCCCCTCGGAGCGGCAGAACGGCTACGCCACCCAGATGCTTCGCCTGACGCTGGAAAAGGCAAAAGAACGAGGCATCGAAAAGGTGCGCATCTGCTGCGACCATTACAACGTTGCCTCAGCAAAGACCATCCGCGCCAACGGCGGCGTGCTGGAGGATGAGCAGTTCGATTCCTCCGATGGAACGCTGACACAGCGGTATTGGATACAGAATAAGTGAAAAGAGGCTGTTGCCAAACTCCTTCCGTCATCGCTCACGCGATGCCACCTCCCTCAATGAGGGAGGCTTTCACAGATTGCCATTACGTCAAGGCTCCCTCCAAGAGGGAGCTGGCGCGGCGAAGCCGTGACTGAGGGAGTTGTCGGCAGCAGCCTTTCTCTATTTCAGCCCAGATGGAACATATCGATCAGCACCACGGCGGCCAGACCATAGTAGACCACCACCGCCACCAGATCATTGATGGTGGTGATGAGCGGGCCGGAAGCCACGGCGGGGTCGATGTGGATCTTATGGAACAGCATGGGAATGACCGTGCCCACCAGGCTGGAGATCACCATAGCCACGACCAGAGATACGCCCACACAGCCCGAGAGCAGGAAGGCTTCACCCCAGGCGTAGGCCTTGAAGAAGTGGATGTAGCAGCCCAGGAAGCCCAGCGCCAGCACGGCCAGCAGTGCACCGTTGGCCAAGCCCACCCGCATTTCCTTCCAGAGCAGCTGGAGCTTTTTGGCAGTGGTCAGGTTCTCGTCCACCAGCACACGGATGGTCACAGCCAGCGACTGGGTGCCCACATTGCCGGCCATATCCAGCACCATGGACTGGAAGCAGATGACGATGGGCAGCACCGCCACCACCGATTCAAACGCACCCACCACCGAGGACACCAGCATCCCGAGGAACAGCAGGGCGATCAGCCAGGGCAGGCGCTTTTTCACACTCTGGAACACACCCTCGTTCAGGTCCTCCTCGCTGGTCAAGCCGCCGAGTTTTGCGTAATCATCGCCCATCTCGTCGTCCACCAGCTCGACCACATCCGCCGAGGTGATGATGCCCAGCAGCTTCCCGCTGTCGTTCAGGACAGGGAGCGAGCGCTCGGCGTAGTCCACGATGCGGTCGATGCAGTCGCTGATCTTCTCGTGGTCGGTGACATAGGGGTAGGAGCGTGCGATCAGCTTTTCCAGGCTGTCCTCCGCACGGGCCACGATGAGGTCTTTCAGGTCAATGGCACCATAAAAGTGCTCGTTCTCATCCACCACATACAGGGTGGAGATGTTATCGTTCTCGCCTGCCTGCTTCACCAGCTCACTCATGGCCTGTCGGATGGTCATATCCCTGCGGATGCAGATGTAGTTGGTGGTCATGCAGCTGCCGATCTCGTCCTCGTGATAGGAGAGCAGCAGCTTCACATCATCGGCGGCATCCTTGTCCAGCTGGTGGACGATCTTTGCCTTATCGTCCTCTTCCAGGTCATCCAGAGCATCCACAGCATCGTCCGAATCCATGTGGGAGATGACCCGGGCGGCCCGTTCGGGGTCCAGCTCCTTCAGGTAAGGCTCTGCATCGTCCAGATAGGAGAAGATCTCTGCCACCGTATCCACGCCCAGTACGGTGTACACCTTCTGGCGCTCCTCCGGTGTCAGGGCCGTCAGGGCATCGGCCAGGTCATTTTCATGGTAATCGGACAGCTTTTCAGCCAGCTCTGCCTGGGGCAGACCGCTGCGGATGATGTCCAGAATCTCCTGCACATAATTTTTCTTCTGCATGGTTTGGTCCCTCCGTTTCCCGTTTTCGGGCATAAAAAATACACCGCATCGGTCTGGTTACAACTCCTGCGGTGTACAAAGGGCATGCAGTTCAGGATGCGGCTAACACGTTTGCACGGCCCGCATCGCAGGAGAAGCGTTGTTTGGGGTGATCCGTATGGTCACTGGACATGGAAACAAACTCCTCCTTGGTGTAAGATTTTTCTTTCAGCCCCGTTATCATACTACGCCGGGCCGGATTTTTCAACCCCTTTTACAGTTTTTTTACCGGATTATTGCTCTATTGCACAAAGAAGAGCCTACTTCTTATACTTTCCATACCATGCCACCGACACCCGCCAGGACACAGCATACAGGGCCAGTACCGCCAGCAGAAGCACTGCGGCCAGCCAGAGGGGCACAGGCAGCGGCCCACTTCCCGTGCCGTTCTGCTGCAGTTCATCCATCACGGCACCGCCGCCGCCCAGCAGGGCCCCCAGTCCGACAAAGGTCAGGATATAGATCATGCTGGCTTTTTCGGCCCCAAAGCGGTACAGCAGCGGCAGGGAAATGCCATTGATCAGCAGGATGGCACACACACTGCCCGCCAGCAGGGACAGCACATCCTTGTCCGGAGCCGTTCCGGTGCGCAGAGGGATCACCGTTACGAACAGTCCTCCGATCACAACAGCCGCCGCAGCGCAGAACAGACCAATGAGGTACTTTTCCGCCACCAGCGTCTTTTTGCTCACCGGAAGCGTCCGGCCATACTCCACCCAACCGACACTCTGGTCGTAGGCAAGCAGGTTTATCGGCAAGATGCCCAGAAAAACGGCCGCATAACTCACCGGGAACACATAGGCGTTCGATGTGCTGAACATCCAGATCACCAGCACAAATGCAACCGACAGGTACATGGTTTTCATACTGGTTCTGACCTGATACCAATCCTTCAACAGCAAACCTTTCATCGCATATTCTCCCCTTTCACCATCAAAACGAACAGTTCTTCGATGCTCACCGGTGTCAGGGTGCTGCCCGCCGGGACAAGTTCCCTCTTCACCAGTGCCTCGGCCCCGTAGGCTGTCACCCGATGGCTGACGACGGCGTTTTTATCCAGCTCCTCCAATTGCCCGGCAGTGCCGTGCCAGAGGGCGTACTCCTCCCGCAGCGTGTCCTTGTCCTCACAGAGCAGGAGCTTTCCCTTGTGCAGAAAGGCAATGGTATCGCAGAGCTTTTCCAAATCGCTGACGATGTGGGACGAGATCAAAATTGCATGGTTCTCATCCCGCACAAAGTCCAGCAGCAGATCGATGAGCTCATCCCGCACCACCGGGTCCAGGCCGCTGGTGGCTTCGTCCAATAACAGCAGCTTGGGGTGATGAGAAAATGCCACGGCAAGGCACTGCTTCATCTTCATGCCGGTGGAGTAGTCGCCGTACTTCTTGTTCTCCGGAAGGTCAAAGCGGCGGCACCAGTCGGCGTAGGCGGCGGCATCCCAATTGGGATAGATGCCCGCCATCACTTTCCCCACCTGCGGCGCAGTCAGGCAGGTGGGGATGCCCTCGCCGCCCATCACCACACCGATATCGGCCTTGGCAAGCGGAGTGATTTCCTCCTGCCCGAACAGCTTCACAGTGCCAGCGTCCCCGTCGATCATGTCCAGGATCAGCTTAATGGTCGTGCTCTTGCCCGCGCCGTTCTCACCGATCAGCCCGCAGACTGTGCCGCCGGGCAGTTCCAGATCAATGGGCCCCAGCGCAAAATCCGGGTAGTGCTTTTCAAGGCCGTGCAGTTCTAATGCGTTCATGGTTCATTCCTCCCACAGTAATTCCAACATTTCGGTCAGTTCCTGTTTGGTCAGTCCGCAGGGTGCCGCCAGCCGGACGGCTTCCGTCAGGTGTGCTTCGATTTTTTTCAGGTTCTCTTCCCGGAGCAATTCGGTGTTCTTCGCTGCCACGAAAAAGCCCTTGGCAGGCACCGCATACAAAAAACCCTCCTGTTCCAGCTCATCGTAGGCCCGCTTGGTGGTGATGACACTGATGCGCAGATCCCGCGCCAGCCCCCGGATGGATGGCATAGCTTCCTCCGGCTGCAGTTCCCCGCTCAAAATCTGGTTCTTGATCTGGGTGTAGAGCTGTTCGTAGATGGGTGCACCGCTCTTGTTATCGATGAAAAGATTCATGTCTGCCGCCTCCGTTTCATCTGTATATTTACAGTATATACAGTAGGCACATGATTGTCAATAGGCAGATACAAAAAAACAGCTTTCCCGTTTGGACGGGAAAGCTGCTTTTTTCATCGGATCAGTCTCTGACTGTGGGGCGGCTTAGTAGGCCACGCCCCAGTAGACCATCTTGCTGGCGGGCTTGCCGCAGCAGGGGCAGACATCGCTGATGTGCTCCTGCTCGAAGGGCATGCAGCGGCTGGACAGGCCAGCCTCTTCCTTCATCTTCATCTCGCAGGCCAGGTCGCCGCACCACATGGTCTTGATGTAGCCGGTGTTGGCCTTGGCCAG